>BNJU01002958.1_pt1 | contig 87687 bp, 99 predicted proteins | sample 8539281 | NCBI WGS metagenome assembly BNJU01 (sample SAMD00202456, study PRJDB9452) | human saliva metagenome | isolation source: human saliva | place: Japan
TTTACCTAATCTACCTGCTTATGTATTGTATTTATGCAGGTAGATTGCTTATGTATATATATAAAGGGAGTAAAAGGTTAAAAAGCATACAAGTGACATGATGCAGCTGTATATTTGTACTCATCAATGCATTGAATATATAAGGCTCTGTTATTAAATTATTTCCAAGATGATTTATCAATATGTATAACTATAAAAATACGTTCAGCTCTAAAAATTAGTATTTAGAAAGATACCAAAGAAAGCCATTTTATAAATAAAAAGATTCAGTATTGTTGCCACTTTATCAAATTGAAAAAGTCATCAAATTTATCATGTCTTCAAACATAGTTTATAGAGCTATGGGTGTATGTACTCATAAGTAATTAATATCGTGGCTAGAAAGGCTCTCAGAGCTCATTTTCTGGCGTAATAATAATGCGATTGAGGCTCTGTATACTATTGCAGTTGATACTATTTAAAGTAATAGTATATAAAAAGTCTGATAATCGATATGTAAATAATGAGTTGAAGAAGGAGAGGATTTTGAGCCCCTCCTTTGGTAATGTTACATTGGCGATAAGCGCCTGATGAGTCAGTCGCAGCATTCAGTTTAATCATGCTCCTTTTCATACATCTCATCAAAAATTACAAGAATCTTGTCAGTGCCATCAGACGTTCAGTTTGGCAGTTAGGACGTCTCTGAAAGCCTTGCGATCAATGATTACAACCACCGCGCACAACTCAGGCCATGGGATATCTTAGACAATTCACGCCCTCAACAGAACCCTTGGCCAATGGTGAACTCATGAAAGGATTTTCTCGCAGAATCAGAAATTGGTTTATTCCCCTGCTGAAGCCCAGAATTCTTACAAATAAATAACAATAGAATGGGTCAACACACCAGGATGTTACAGTTACGTGGACACATTTACGCTCTGACATGGCCATATGGAACTGCAGGAGAGCCTGTGAGCTCAAAGATGAGCTACATGGTGACATGGGCGCTCACTGCTCCGGCAAAATGCTGGCACCATGGCAATAAGTTTAGCATATGCCATAAGATACTACCAAACAGGGTTTGCCAGGGCGACAGTGTTCAACAAAGTGTTCCCATGTGTAACCCATTGGAAGGCGTTCGCAGACGTTCCAACAAAACATGTTGTGTTAAAGAAATATTTCTAGCAAAGCACTATAACGCAAACTTAATGGTATTGCTGAGCTCTTGTTTTCTCGATAATAGCGTCACCCTGCAAAGAAAGATCCTGGCCAGGTAAAGCCATAATTTACCAGAAAGCAAACGGAATAACAAATACCGAAGGCACAAACACATTAATCTTTTTTGTAAGGTCTTGCACAGAACATTTTTCCATAATGTGAAGCGCCTAATAAACCCATGAATACAGCCTACAGTCAGACAAATACAAAGTCCATTGCATGAGGGTAATGGTGCTGCTACGTAGGCTGAAGGACGGAAACTGTGCAGGACGTTAGAAACAGAAGTCAGCGCCTACTGGTGATGCGGTCATTGCAAGATAATCAGTGGAGCATGTGAAACTCTTTCTGAATCTCTTCGATAGCAAAAGTGTGTGCAGTAGAGAGGGCATGAAAAAGCAGCTGTATACCACAGCTACTGCTAGGATTTTGAAGACGTTCTTCCTTTGCGTTTAAGAGGATTTTGGGAGACCGCGCTTTGCAAAAACAGCGCCTGGACTGCCGACGCCGGTGACCTGAAAGGCCTGAAACGCTAGAGCGCCTGGATAGCTGCTGGAAGAACTCGATACCACCAGGCACTGTCAGCCGGATCATGACCTCAGCATTGGTCTGAGGTTCAGAAACCAACAGTATGGGGTTCCAAACAACTGGTAGACAAACGGCCGCCGCAGAATAATCAGAACACTGGAAGCAGAGGCCATATACAAGGCCAGTTGCCTGCGATTGATTGGTAATGGAACGCATTTGAGCTTCAAAAGAAAGACAAAAGCGACCTGGCGACATATACCCAGAGGTAACAAAACTGGGCCTTCTCCAATAGAACACAGAATCTACGAGAAAAGCGGCGTTTAATAATGTTTGCGTCTTATGTTTTGAGATGAAACGCCACAATCTCCCCTGTATGATCTATAGGTTAAGCAAAAAGCGTAAAGCGTACTTGGATGTTGTACGACTTTACGTGTGCGTCTGGTCGGCTTTTATTAGAGGTGTACACGTTAGCCGGAGAATGGTCCTCCACCATAGCATAAACCGGACCCTCGATAACTGACGGACTCGTTAACTGCGTGAATCATGCAATACCGCCGATCAGATTCAACGTGCTCATAGCCCTGCGGGTAAAAGACAATATCCGCCTTGGATTGAGCTCGTCTAGGGAATCATGTGCAGTTACAAGCGGCGCGAATGGCCCAATGGTTCTCTGGGTACCTGCTGCGTGACCGAGGGAAGCAGTAAGTAAGACCAGACCACCACAGTCAAAGCCAGGCGAGGAGAAGCTCCGCCCCAAGCATGTGGATGTAATGCGAAGCGTAGGCGCTGTAGCAACGCCACCGCCTGCAGCGGCTGGATATTCGCGAAGTATGACCACCACCGGAATTAGAACTGCTGTTGGGCTGCACAGGCTGAACTCTTCGGTGAACTTGAACGAAGGCTAGAGCTGAATCGTTGGAGGGTTGTCGTTAGACTCACAGGCTGTTGAAGGAATCTACGGTAACGATCTCGTTACCAGCAACGTTGTTGGCTGATGCGGCCTCCTGGGCAACAAAGCTGGAAGCTTTTACCTCAACATCAAAGGAGTCCATAAAGCGCGCAGCTCTGCAACCTGGCTCTGAAGAAGACCATCTCACGGTGGTCTTCATCTCAACAGGCCTGAAGATTCTCCTGCTCGTACAAGCCAGCTGCCGACTGATTGGTCACCAAAGTGTGACGTGATTTGATGGAGTCAGCCTCCTGCTTGTGGTGCGGTCCCATATAGTAGACGCGGCTGACAAAGTCCTCTGGGCTAGATGCTCGAGGAGGAAGTCCAAAAAAAAGTCTCCTGTGGGCTGTATAAACACTCTTCTTCATTGCTGCAGAAAGAAGGACAGGGCCTTATTGGTGGTCTGTGATCTGCAATCTGCTCCTGAACCTCACCAGTCTTGTTGATGAGGCAGCGTCAAGTGCACTCGGTTTTCTCGTTACTTATCCACCGGCCTCTTAAAGGCTACTGCAGAGGTCTAGCTGGGCAGATGCGGCCTCAAAGATCGGCGGGTCTGCGGGTGGCTTGGCTGGGAGTGAAAACGGCGTAGCAGCTACACAAGACCTGCAGCAGGAAGCGTCTCTCTTGTGAAAGATCCCGGCGCTGTGACCTCTCAGCTCCTTCCGCAAAGCACAGAATCAATTGGGCAACATGTTGCTTTTGCTTCCGCCATCTAGGATAAGCTGTTGATAAAATCAAGTCAACTCGCCGATTTCTTGGCGAGAAACGTGGCAAACGAGGCTACCTATCAGTGAATGGTTACCCCGAAAATGACATTTCGCCTGGAAATTTCAAAAGACTATTTGTTACGGTTATATAGCATGGAACAGGCAAATATCATTGCATAAATTATCTTGACCTACAATTATGGAAATTCTGTATTGCCAAGCTCAGTTACTATGATTAAGCAAAATATGTAATGAACGATAGTAAACAAAGCACATGATCTTGCAAACTAAAGGTGTCAGTTAGTAAGTCCAGATGTAAAATTTAACAATGAACATGGCAAGGTGTGAACCCTCTTGGTCAGCAACACCAATAATCTCCCTTGGGTGCCAGATAGCAAAGCTCAAGCCTGCGTCTGAAAATAGCTACTTTCAGCCTTCTCAACAGGGTGCTGCACTGTTGCTGGAGTGCCTCAGTAGCAACCAGGAGACTGTCAACAATATTAAGAACAACGTCGTCTGGGGTAGAGCGTCGGTGTGAATCTGGCTCCTTTGATGCCACTCCCAGGTCCTCCGCCTGTGCAGCAAGACCTCACGGGAGGTAGTTTGCCTGGCTTCCCTGACTGAGACTGGCTTGCCCAATTTTGCAGGCTACAGGGTTCAACAAAACCACAGCCTCAACTGTAACATGATGATTCCACATCAACAAGTGCTCTGCAATGTCTCTTTGCTTGGCCGGAAACACTCCAGGATCTAAAGTGATTGCATGTGCTAAAGATAACGCCTGACTCTGGATAGTAAGATGTAATGATATGACTCATAATCATGCATGGAGCACAATGTCCTCACATTCAAAATCAAATCAAACGAATAGTTATATATACTAGATTACTCGTCTAGATGCATATCATAAGATTCACGAACTAATTTGAAAGTGATAGTTCATTTCTAGCCACGGTGGTGGTAACATGCAGGTCAGAGCAACCATATGACTTCTGACGAAGTCTCGTCAATAGGTCAACAACTCCCCGCCTTTTTGGCATACGACAAGCGACACTTGAAACGCCTAGATTCTCGTTTTCAGCCATAACGCGCGCACGTGATGACGCGGGTTGGGCTCCAGCCAAAGTGGCTGATATGCCGGCGAATCAGCGTTAAGTCCTTGCATCTACAAGGTCTCTACCATGTGGAGAGCTTTAGAAGCTGGCGCCTGCTTCGGAAGCTGACGAACCGAAGCCTACAGGTATCCCACAATTTCAGGATACGATCAATAACGATATTTTGAACAGCGGGTACCTAGCCATCGGCATGCGTGGCACCAAAATTCAGATACTTGCTCCATCAGCTGGGTTGAGGCACCGAAGACTTTTGACTTCAAATTGTAGCCTGAGCATCGGATATTGGCCTCGTGTTGACTCTGGACCTGTTATTCCAGCTTCAGGTTTTTTATCTCTTGTCATATCAAGCTCTTCTTTAATAACTAGGCATAAAACGGCTTTTCTGCAGATACAGAATAGTCTCAGATAACCGCATCTTTCATAAGGAATACAGCGATAACCCGCAGCAGTTCTGGTAGGGTAAGTAAGCCCTCATCTGCAGATATCTAACTTTAGAAACCTCAGTCAGGATAGAAGTCTGTGAATTTCTTGGCTACTTTACTGTATGGTAAAGCCTGAATCATCTTCATAAGCTATTCTTTAACTTGAGCGCTGAAACTCTACTGGTGTGGAAGACCATGCGGAGATTGCCAATCTGAATAGTTTGAACAATCACACCAATTGCTTTATTAATGAGTGGCGCCATCAGCAGGTACCATTGAGAGGAATGAGTCCTCCAATAGTTGCGTAACCAAGGTGCAAAGGATTTGAGAGTCCAATGGTGGCATGGTTTCCTGAAACTGTCATGTCATTCAAAGAAAACGCTTTGCTACTTTGGGTCTCTACCAGAAGAAATCTGTGTGGGAATTAGCTCAAGTTTGGCCAGTCTGTGGTCCCTTATGTGGGAACAGATGAGCTGGCTTTGTTGAAGCCTGGGTCTAGAACCGTGGCGTCAGCTGATGGCCTGGAAAATCATTGGTCTGGTGACTGCTGTTTGATGTCGTCAGGTGGTATGATTCTCATAATTGGTTACAGATAATAATATTAACAACTTAACATTTTTATTGCAGTCTGTTTCGATGGGCGCGCAAGTGTGGCGACCTCGCTGCCCTGCCGGTGCAGGAAGGAACAAGTGCCGCTATAAATTTCGTTCACCTTCCAGGCCGTCATTGATATATATCATGGGTAGATGGTTGTCCAGGCAACATCGGAAAGATTGCATCTGCCTCTCTAAGGTTATTTGAGCAGATGTATGACACAGTGTACTCTTCCAATTCCTCCGTCTATTATTTCTTTGGGTCTTACAGAAACCACGTTTGACCTGTGACAATCCAATCTACAGCAATGATACACCCTGAGTATGGTCCCCATGGGCGGGCAGGAACACCTACTGCGTATTGCCATTTCATAGAAAATCCTTGCTGTTGAAATCATCAGAGCTCTGAGTAAGCCTTCTTCCCTCAGTTTATCTTTACTTCTACTACTTTAGTGTTACTTGCAGGATTCCTAGAAAACCATGGAAGATATGTTTAAGACCAACTATTGTGAGCTATATGTCAAGTGGATGAACCATCTCAAAAGAAAATGACTTCATAAATTATAATACCAGTGGAACCATAACCAGATATGGGACTCAGGTGAAAACTGCTTCTTAAGAGCTGCGATTTATCTGGTCAAGCATAAAGTTGCATAGTTTAAGGTCTTCTAGGAATTGTGAGTAATCCATGGACTTTCTTAGCCTTTTGCACCAGCAAGAAGAGTGGGTGCTTGGTGGTAAGGTTGCATCTTTAACGACACCTCGGCATAAGAACTACACACATTTTGCAACAGAAAACAATGATAGAAAACCTCTTCCAGGACAAGTGAGCGCTCAAGCGTCCATTTCACATGCTCGTTTTGCCCAGATCTAGGAAGACCAATGGAAGACAAAAGATCCGTCTCTCTCTCAGGCATTCAAATAGAGGTCCTCTCCCTCAGCTATTTTCACCATGTAAAATTTTGACCACTGCTCCGCTAACAAGCGTGTAACTGATACCTCAGTCAACAGAGCACAGTCTTTGAGGCCCTCCTCAAAGGGTTTCTCGCCATAAAAGATTGGGCAAGTTAAAACCTTCAGTTGGGGTTGAGGTGTGCTCCAAGGGTCTCAGGCTCAGTGCTCTGAAGGATTGAGCATTCTGCTCAGACAGCTAAGTTTCTCCAAAGAGATGGGTGTAACCGAATACCAAAAGTTTATGAGCCGGAATAGTCCCCGCGTCAGATGTTATATGGGCATCGTGGTGCCTACCGCCATGGAATCTTAGGATGATCAGTTGAAATCAGCTGGTTGTTAGCTACTGGATGGTTAGGAAAGCATGGAGAATACAGTGGGCAGAGAGTCTTGAAATGACCCTTACCATATACGTGGTAGAAGTTGACTGGTTTAACCACTGCAGAGGCAGAGGTTGTCTCATGGCGGAATCCACAATCTGAATCCAGTTCGCTGGTCCTACGCGATTGCCGCCAAATTTTGTCGCCAGTTCATCAGAATGGTGGTATCGTCAAAGCGACCTTGCGTAGTCTCCTGCTCGCTGGGGCTCAAGCCGTAATATTTCCCCTTTTGGCAGGCCTTATGAAGGCAGTACCAGAGTCTTCACCTGTTTTAATGCCGAGAAGACCTGGTGAAGTGTCCATAGATCATGTGATTGCAGTGGAACTGCTGCTGTCCCCTCCTACCGTTGTAGTCTGTGACCTGGTATGCATGGCCGCGCGATAAGTGGATAGTTAACAAACATTCACGCTTGACCCATCGGAAGCAAAGATCGCGCACTGATTGAATGATGACCATCAGCATACAGCCATGATTCTGGAACTGTGCTGATCGTACTATCAGCAGCCTTTTGTTCGTTGATCAACAAAGGCCCTGCTGAGAACCAGCTGTTGTACCGTCATTGGCGGAATACAGCATCATCATGATGAGCTGTCTGGTGCCGGGCGCGTATCGTCCGGCGACAACGCGAACCTTCAGATCAGGAACTGTGATTTCACAAGGCTCCATCAAGATTAACGCCCAGATCAAGTGCCACAATTGCAATCATTACCTTGACCAATGGATGCTGTAAGGAAGCTCTTGATCTGGTTACTGCTCGAACGTTTCCTTGGCGTCAATATGGCAGTAGTTACCTCAATGGGTTTGGCTCATCCGTTGCGGAAGACGCGATGAAGTGTTTTCTGCAGGCAACAATTGCAGGTGCAAAAGACAGCTAGAACAAAGTACAAGCAGCACGCTAACAGAAAGCCAGCGTCTTATGAGGAGGCTGGCATAAAAGATGGTTGTGCTGAAGGAGAGTGCAACAACCTAGCTGAGTGTTTTCTATCTTTAACGCTATTTTGGCCGCTTCTGATATAAACGGTGCAGTAATTGCCGAGAGAAAACAGGTCCTATGTACAAAGAAGGGTACAGGCAACGCTCTCCAGGTTGAACCTGGAAGCCAGCTAACGCGTTTGCAGACTGGTCCGGGAGACTACTGGAATACCCAGAAGAAATAATAAAATCCAGTCATTAAAATGCGGTTGCTTTACCAACAAAGTTGAACTAAATAGACTGAGTTGCACGAACTGGGCATAAGGTGGTATGGCTCTCGTCAATAGCAGTGGGTCTCCAAGAGAGCTCTTAATAATCAGGCCAAAACACCACTTGATAAGAAGCACTCAGTCCATAGTGTGAGGTGCAGGTTTGCCCTTGGCTGACAGTTTGCGTTCTACAACAACAGCCATCGAAGAGTCGGTAGCACCAGCTGCAGTTATAACAGCTAGCCGCAACCCAACGATTTCCACCGGTTGAGAAGAGCACAGAAAGGAATAATCATAAGTTAATCTGCAAAAGTGTAGCATTTGCAAACAGTAAGCGTTAGGCGGAACCTGCTGGATGGTAATAGATTCCCTCTGCCTGCTTTTATCAGCGTCTGTAACTAGCTGTTTGGATGTATGGTGCAGCCTTTGCTGCCCTGGTTTACAACGTTCCACTCCTTTTGTGGTACATAACGTGAAGTCTATTTAGCAACTCCTGGGGTGCGCGAAACAATTATTAGCATTTGTTTATACAAGAAATAAAAACACACACCTGAGTATAAACTGGCGTTTTCGATAAGCTCATCAATGCATGGGCATATTGCCTTTTATCTCTTCCTGGTGTTGGCTCGTGGACAAATACACGCAGAATGAATCATAAATTCCTCGTGTCGGACGAATCGGTTTCCTCCACACACACAAATGAAGGACAAAGAACACCTGGATGGTAATTTCCATAATGGCCTTGACTCTTGATATCCAGCTCCGGTTGGAAGTCGAAGATTCTTCCGGCGGAGTTAATGACGAGTGCAAAGCCTCAGCGCCTCGAAAATGGAAGGATTTACTTGAGTGGCAATCTGTTTGATGTGTTCGGTCTTCAACACTAACACCTGGTGTGGCCTGATGTTGATAGTTGCGCGGCCACAGGCATTCGTGCTGCTGCTTAGACCTCAAGCATGTGCTTTTGTACATCGTTGTGACAAATGGATCGAAAGCTCTTTGGTTGTGATGCTAGAAACAATTTATCTGCATTGCATCTACGTTTTCTCACAAGGAAGCAAAGGCTCTTCTGTAATTTCTGGCATAGGACCTTGAAGGTTTCTTTAACAATATCGTTAAGCTCGGTTGAGGTTTGGCCTCAAGCTACCTTAAATACATGGCTCAAATGTCTCAAAACGAAGTTCCGCAAATGGTTGAGAAGAGAATGTCACACTTATATTGGTTGATGAGCTTAACATTTAGAGACCCTTTGGGGATACGGGTGTCAGCCACCGGCAGTAGCCTTACAGGCTGCCGTAAGCGCTTCACCGTCAAAAAGCATGTGCTAATGTGGACAAGCCACACGCATTTCTCGCAGACCATAACCTCTGCAAGTCCGAGCTGCCGTGGCTCTGAATATCTTCATCTTCACTTGATACTGCGGGTAGATAAGGGCATGGCGAGAAACCTGTGAAACCAGATATATACAGGCCTCAAGCTCCTCCCTTGAGCATATCTGATATCAAGCGCACTCGTCGTCATAAATGTACGAATGTCGTCAGCGTCTCCACAAAGGGTCGTCGTCCTTGCGTCTTCTGTACCAGGAACAACAGGAACGACGTCCTGGTGAGCAATACATGCAATGTGGGAAGCTTGAGGTTAGATCGGAATCTCACTGAGGCAGTGGTAGGCCACACTTCAACAGTCGTCGAGGCTGCGGTCATAACATAGGGAAACTTCTCATCAATGTGCTGCTGAAGAGCATCAAAACTGAGACCAAACTAAGTTGTCTCTGCGTCGGTATACACCGTCTTAAAAGACAACAGCAAGTGCGCAGCAACTGCAGAGTCTCTCAGACAGCTGCCTCTATGTGTTGAGCTCCTGGATATCTCTCCTCGTGGAGCAAAAGTCGTAAATATTCATGGACCTCTACTAATCTCGTAGTTTTAAGCGTACAACATGTACATCACGGCAATTTTATTGCGTTTTCCCTCTCTTTAGAATTAACACATACTCACTTAGCACACGTATCTTGGGAGCCCTGATGATTCGCTTGTTCTTTCCGATATGGACCAAACGGTGGAAAACCCGCTGACACTCCGGCTGTGCAAGCAAAGAACTCATCAGGCAATTAATAATCACCAAAGCTGCAGGTATTGTGTGCGTTTGGACTTCTACCCGGAAGGACCCGTATGTGATGCGCTTTGCATCTAAAGTCTGACGTTTCCCTGACAGACACTGTAGCGTGTTTTCAGTGGAAAGATTCTCTACTTAATGTATAAAGCTCGTTTCACCATCAATTTACCTCACGAGATGATGGAAGATCTAATGTGCTGGTATTTCTCCAATGGATGATTGCTTCGTGCTTTACGGCGTATTATCAAGAAGGGTCCGCTGCAGCGCTAGATGCGTCATTTACCACCTCTTGTTGGAAAATAATAGTTGATACCACTCAAAGAGGTAGTAGATCATCTTGGCGTCGTTTAACGCTTTGTGTGCCAGGGCTCGATCACTGCAGTCCGTCCCAAAAGATATCCCTGCGGCGTGGGAGGTCTTCACTACAAGATGCAGCGCTTAGAAATCTCCATAGAGGCTGTTACCATGTGCAGTTCAGAGGTTGGAGTTGGTTTCTCCTCATGTGGTTGGGTTTTGACATCAATTATCGTGGTTGGAATAAGGCACAGGGAGTTCGATGCTCATTGAGACTATAGGTCGTAAGCCAGAAGGAGAGCGTGCCGTGCGGCGATCCCGAAAAGCGATCCTGGATCTCTCTCCTTACAGATTGCTCATCACTCCATGCTGCATGGAGAGAAACCTTGGAACTGACGAGAGCTGGGCGCTGTCTCGAAGTATCTGTTGCCCTGGCGTGTGTGAGGAAGGCGTAGCTCAGCTCTTACGAGGCGCTACGAGGCTCAGGGAGACCCTGATTCTGGAGGTTGTCCAGGCTGTCTTGAAAGCGCAGGATTAGGAGCATGATGCAGGCGTGGCAATATAGTCGTTCTCACTGCGATAATCGATTCCTTTGTCACATGGACTCATAAAAATCAATCGTCATAAGACATCGTTTTTGAGCTGTCACTCTAATCTGAGGTTTTCTAGGTATGGCTAACTCATCCATCACATATGCTGGATTTGCTGGTTATTTTGCCTTGCTCTTCAAGCTCTCTCTTGAATTAAAAGGTATCGAAAAGCTTTGGTGCTAACTCCTCTGGGTGGTCTTTACACGTCGGCACATCAGCATACATGTACGTCGAGCGATTCATGAAGCCACCGACCATTAACAGCCTACCTCTGTGCAATACGCGAGCTGCTTCTTTATGCGTATTTTCCTAAGTGCTTCAATGTAAACATTCGAAACTGGATTAAAAATAATATCGAAAGCTTTCATCTTCGAATGGAAAGAAAGGTCTTTGTCATGTCAGCTTGAACGGTATTGATTTTGCATGACAACCTGTAAAACCATCTCATCTTTTGTGTGTGTGATGTACGAAAAATCCATAATGGTTGGCTGCCAGCTGTACTTAGCAGCAAAAATGGGACCCTGTTGTCCACCACACCACAAGCTTTCAAGCCTCCAATATCTTTTCTTTTCCGCTGGTCTTTTTCAAACCATTCTGTGGAACTCTGCACCAACCGTTAATGCAACGAGCAATTGGATTATTTTCTAGCACTCATTCTTCAGTGCGTTCAGTGTGGTCAGTGGCATAATCATTTTCTTACCTTTATTCCATCTATCTCGATTTAATTTTACGTAGTCGTTCATCTTATAGTCTCCTCTGGAAAATAGTGTTGTATGCTGAGTTTAAGCTGGACGCTTGCACTCATTACATTTTCTTACCGCTACAAATTATAATTTGTCGCCTGTCATCTACCACGTGCATTTTATCTAAAAGTGCGGCTGCAGACGTACACGTCCAAAATGCACACTTTTTACGAGATTCGTTGACTCTGCGGTTTCTCCGCCCTACTTGATCAATAGTCCAGTGTTCCACGAGGCAGTAGCTCACTGATCAGTGCCCTCGACGGCCTCTGCGAGCCACTCTTCAGCATCTTCTCTTTGAAGGAAAGTGGCGCATCAAGCGTCTTCTTGTCCAGAGCCTCAGTGGGTTGCTCTTGAGAGCTCTCTGATGTCGTACTGAGGAGCAAAACCTCTGGTACGCGCTATCAACGTCCACTCAGTGTGCTGAGACAGACCTCCATACCAGTGCGGATAGATACCTGCATAGTAAAGATGAGTGTCCGCGCGAGGTCTCGGCCGACTGTCCAATCAGGCAAAGTTAACGGAACCCTCAGGGACAGCTAGTGTAGCCTGTCCTCAGCCTTTCTTGGCTGGGAGATCAGCGATGTAGCGCGATGAGCACGTAGTGGTGGTGTTGCAGCGGTTCTTGCCCGATCCTCAATCTTCTTGGTTGGAGCACCAACGTGATAGAGCCACTCCTGCAGCACACTTCCCTCCTGGGTGCCAGTTACGCATAGCCTTCTTCTGCAAAGTTACCAGGCTTGTTTGGTGCTCAGTGCACGAGACCTTTCGTGATAAGCACGGTGTCACTTGTCCTGTGTGCTCTGAACTGTGGCATGGACGGTTGATGGTCCATGAGGTACCAGTTATCGAAAGTACTATCCTGGACGCCAGTTACATACCGCCACAGTTGACGTGCCTGCCCACCTCTCTCTTGGATCTCTCTCTTGCAGGCAGCCAACAATCTTCTTGATAGTCTCTTCGTCTTCTTTGTATGCGATGGTGGCGCATCATCCAGTTGGATTTGCCTCAAAGTCGTGCAGAAATTATCGGGATTGCATGCTCACGCCTTGGCGGAGCTGCAGTCTTCTTCCTGAGATCCCAGGAGCTCACGCCATTTCCGGCGACTGCCTGCGTTGTCAGGAGCAGTATTTTCGATCGCCATAGCAAGAGGTATCGGTGCAGCAGCCGGTGGTGATAAACACCAAATCGTCTTCGGTTAGATCAATGGTTTGCTGTGAGCCGTCTCTTCTGTAAACAATTTGAGTGGCTACCTTTTACCATTGGTGTCATTGATAATGACGTTCTTGACATCCATACCAGTCAGCGCTTACGCCGTGATTCTCAAGATACCTGACTAGTGGCAAAATCATGCTCTCATACTGGTTGTACTTTGGTAAAAACGCAGCGCAGTAAAAGTCAGGAAGACTCGTCAATATGGTGACAGAATCTGCAAAGATAGCGCTTCATTTCAGATACGAGGACCATCTTGAAACGTAAACATGGTCTGCCAATAGAGCCAGAAGTTTGTGTTCCAGAAGAGAAATGAGAAGTGCGTCGCTAATCTTCTTGCCGCCTCAGGGTCCCTTTCAGAGTCATAAACAGCTTGGCAAGCGCGAGCGAGGACTCTTATCAAAGCTTCTGCCCTGTGGTCGTGTGAGCGTCTTTTCGCACCTCTCAGAAGCTCTACAGAGATAGTTTGGATCGTGCCGGTATTGAGCCAGTTAGTACTCGTCAAGTAACCGAGACACCAGAATGTTTCATCAGATGGGGCATCTCTGAACATATCACATGCACTCCACCAAAGTGGTTGTGTCCATCTCTCGGCCACCGCGCATGTAGAAACCCTTTGCCATTCTCCGGTAGACCATCGCTAGTTTCCGTACTCTGCAAGCTCAAAGCTTCTGAGCAAGTTACATGTGCGTCTTGTACCCAACACCTGGCCATCATGGACAAGATAAAACGCGGCAGCATGGACACTGCAAGTCCTGTTCAATAATATGTGAGCTGGATTTTTGTCGGCATCTTTTGGGCTTTCTGGGTTGTGAACGATCCATGTCTGTATCAGCAGGTAATGTAACTTCCTCATAGTATTCCGCACTCAAATTACCTAGGAAATTAGTAAGTCGCCCTGCCACCTTGCGTCCACTATAAACTTATAAACTGCTAAAGAAAACGTGCAGCATCGATTGAACATGTGATTGTGTCGCAATCTACCTGCTAGCAGCCTACAAATAGCAATTAATGGTAGTGGGTCATCGCAGGCAAGTGATGGTGCTTGCGTAGTAGATATAGCTGAACCCGAATTTCTTTCCATAGTATGAAAGAGTCTTAGTATGGAGAGCTGGTCACTGATGCTTTACTTCCATATGGGCACGGATAGATCAAGCCTGCGCAGTGAGGCAACCAACGGCTGCTTGGTCCCGCAGAGATAACGCCAGAAAGCTCAGATTCTTGAGGTCGCGTGTAATATTGGAAAACCACTACGTTTGAAGCTGGTAAACGATTTCCACCGCCACGTAACCGCACCGTTAAACGCAGATGTCTCCTAAAACAAAAGAGATGGCATCTGCGAGAAACAACGTGGAGCAGTGACGTTACGGGTGGAACAAGCGCGCTACAAACCTCCTACCCTGATATGCCAGCTTTGATGTTGTTATCAGCAGAAGCAATGCTCACTCATGCTCTCTATTACAGCAGAAGGCATCTGCGGTCAAAGCGTATGCGCGTGCTCAAGCTGGGTGTGATGCCGCTTGCACATGACGTTTTCACTCTAGAGCGATGAGCTGGTCCACGAACTCTCACTGAGAACCATCAACGTGGCATCGCAAAGCCGCTAACCTTACGGTTGGAAAGACTGCTTTTGAGTCAGCAGGTTTCGCCCAGAAACTAAAAGCGGCAAGATGACACTTATGAACTCGCTGGACTTGTGCGTGACAGAGAGGCGCTGACGCGCTCATATTAGAGCGGCCAAAACGTTGTGAGCAAGCCGCAAGATGTTCACCAGTGCGCCGTGCGTTCTTCAACGATCACACCTACTGACGAGCCCTCAACTCGTGTGCCATGCGAATTATGAGAAAGCCAAGATAGCCATCGTCCAAGCAGTCACTGTTTCCGGGCAGGGCATGTCGTTTCAAGATGGGCACACGATCACTCCAAACAGACGCCATCCGAGCCAGAACTCAGGCTCGATTAGCAAAAGAAGCGCTGACACACCAGCTTCCTTCTCTTTCTGCGTTATGTGTGTTGCGCATATGGCCTGCTGCAGGCAGCCACAGCAACAGAGCCACTGTGAGTTGACTCGTTGGTAAAGTTGGCTGAAACAGAAGGTCAACAGCTGCAAAGATTGTCCGATGAGTCGTACCAGCGCAGCCGCCACGGAGACAACGTTTGCTGCCTGAGCAACACCGTCGTGTGTGTCGAAGTAACTGTGTGCAGCCCTTGATAGCCGCGTCTCTGGATCCCAGACCAGCGTAGTCGCAACTGGCAGCTCAGTCGGTCGCGCGCTGAACTCAGGACGGTACTCTCTCCGGTGATGGAGACAGATCAGGCTCGTACTGAAGCCTGAACCTTGCCATGTAACTCTCAACAGTGAGGACTGCTGCAGCCATAGGGATGAAGTGTAGAGGCTGAAGACTGCACTGGAAGCCTGAGTACCTGCACCAGCAGCGGTTGGTCTCAAGCATGTGGGACCAACATGGAGACCTTGGCGGACAGCGTTGGTTGCCAGAGGAATGCAGTCCTCTTTACCAGTGACGTTGAAGATGATGATGCCACGAAGTCGCCAGCCGCAAAGACGCCAGCGCCCGTCGTGCGCATGTACTCCGTCGGCTTGCAGTAGCACCGTGGGTGAAACAGCATATCAAAGCTGACCGTCAAAGGAGGTCGATGCACGAGGCGAGGCCAATACCCAGTGCGTAATCTGCGGTATAGGGCCGCATCGGTAACAACGGTTACCGGAAATCGCCATTGTCCTCAAAGCTCGCTAGGACCCTTCTCGCCAGCGCAAAGGGTAACGCGCCGTGCTCCCTTGTAAGCAGCTCAACCTGGTCAGTGATTGCCTTTGTCGAGTTCTTTGCAAGAACGCGAGTGACGTTCATTATCGAGCTCGACTTGGCGCTCGAGAGCTGTCGCATGCTCGGCAACGCGTAGCCAGCGCCGATGACTCACAGTGACTGTGGACGGTTTCGCGGAGTCCGTCGGTAACCGTGATGCGGCCATCAGCCCGAGTTCTTGCACCGAAGAACGCGAGGTCCGTCGATGCGCCAGGCAAAGCAGGGAACAATTGGCTTAGAGCCAGTAGTGAGCGCTTCGAGGTAGTCGAAGTCATCCTCAGAATCTCTGCCGGTCTGGATCCTCCCAAGCAGCGTGCTTGGTCTTTACACATCTGCGGAAAGTGACGCTGGTGGTCATGTGTGACGTGAGCGCCAGCCTCTTCAAGGGCTTCTGGAGAGCTGCGAACATCTTCGTGGAGGATCGACTTACGTGGTCACCCTACGCAAAGAGCAATGCCGCATAAGACAGGAAGGAACCGTGTCATTTGCGCTCAAAGACGTCGATCTCCCAATCTGATGTGTGCAACCAGGATTGGAAGAAGTGCAAAGCGCCTGCGTGGGTGCAACCGATAACCGCAACTGTAGCCATAGAAAACCCTCTGCCCATGCTACTAACGAGCTAACGTGTGTGTTACTTTTGACGTGGCATTATCGCGACGATATCGGAGGATCGATGCGCCATTCTTGAACGTTTCTTTAACAAATCGAATATTTAGCCCACTGACGTTTTGTTTGCAGATCTCTACACAGTGGCGAGACTTGGTGTTTGTACAGGTCGATTATGAGCTGGGATGTTTGACTGTGATCGTACAGAATGCACGATCTTTAATCCAAACTCTTGTTATACATTAGAAGTCGCTCGCACCGAATTTGTCCCTCATGTATCAGTGGTTTATCGATGCATGAAAATGAGTGAGGATTGACTACGCTTCCCCATCGTCCTAGTGGTGAGTTTACTGATGCGGAATTCTATTTCTAGGATTCTGAAAATCTCATAGTCCGTCTAAAAGCAAAAGCTTTCTAGGATATGGTTAAGCCAGTACGCGCTCTCAGTTCTGTACTTCAAAAGTGGTAATGGTCTGCCTATGAAGATGGAGAGCCAATTTTCTCAGTCGTGATGGCACCTGGTTTAATTGATTACAGCGAGGCATGTTAAAACTCATGAAAAGTCAGACACAGTCAACAATGATATATATAACGTACTTTTAATGAATTGCCTGAACGATGGTCTTCTTCCCATTGGTTTCTTCATTACTAGAATAAAATAAGAAATACTGGGTGATGGGATTAGCATTTGTCGAGCGTTATGCGTACAACCAAAATGTTTATCCTGCATGGATCAGGATGATTAATCCCAGAGCGGTCAATGATTCATCCTTATTTCTGCTGGTTTTGAATATGAACTTAAACCAGAAATTCGCTAAACTTCAACTTGATCAGGCCGTGGCACTGATGAGCGAATTAAAGAATTGAGGAGTGTTACGTAGACAAGGTCGAGACTCAGTTTAGAAAGCGGCTATTGAAAAGCTTGTACAAGTAGAGTGTGCTATCTCTGGAAACGACGATGTCCCTCAGGTTTTGCAAGTTGCTCATATTGGTCAGTATCGTGGACCTAAAGCGCAGAAATAGTTACATGGAATTCTTCTGCAGGTCTGATTTGCATCTTCTTTTTGACATTGCTATCAGATTAGACCAGCGCTCTGATAGTAAAGCGTGGATGGTCCAAGCTACTTGATAAAACTGAAATATTTTGATTTCAGTAAAAGCAGCTACATATGCCTGTTTATCTTGAAAGCTTATCCCAAATGAAAAGGCAGCTAGGCATTTAGCATTTACCAGCATGAAATGCAAATTAATATGAAGCAATTACATGATTTCTCGTTCAACCCATGAGCAAACCCGAAGTCGTGCAAGTGACTGGTCTGACTCAACAGGATCACGTGAGCCAATTAAATCCTTGGTAATGAGGGATCACATTCATAGTCATTTACATTTAGCGAGTATTGCGACTGCCGCTATGATTCATTTGATGTAAAATTTTAAATTGACGATATAAAAAGCTATACAAACAGCATTCCAGCTAATAGTAGGACATCCAATTTCTGAGTTAGGGACGATCGTGGTAGATTACAGATCTGGAGCAAAACACTCGGTCATTGTTTTATCAATTTATGTATTTTTGGTCAATTAATTCAGCAAGATTCTTTCAAGTCATGTAACCTCGTGACCCTTTCATGTCCTCTCGTAATGAAATAGAAAGAGATACCGATCTATCTTTTGAGTTATTTTTGACGACCTGACTACGATCCACAGAATTCACACGATCGAAAACGCCTCCCAGCACAGAGCCAGGAGGCGGCCGGGCGAAAGGACTGAGGGGTTTCTCGCCAATTAGGCAAGCATCTGAGCAAAGATCCTCGGAAGCATCAGCGATTGGCCCAATACCGTAGATTCCCAACAAGGATGTGAGACATTAGGGTGACTGACAAACTACAGGAAAGATTGAGTCCAAGTCTGATGTTCTTGATGCCAAGGTAGCAGCGAGGGTCAGAAGGACGATGCACCTGCCTTCTGCTCGCGCCGCGACCATAATGCGCTCGGTGGCGGGTCGTTAACGCCGCAGTCGAACGCATTTGCAGGCAGTTGCAGTCGTGAGACCGGCGCCGCAAGCGTCGATTTGCACCGACCAACGCCAAGGAATTCGGAGGATGCCGCCACTGGTGCCCAGGTCGAGGTCGTTGAAAGCGAGACCTGCCGTGCCAAAGCAACGGTGTTGGACAACAGAGTCTTGCAGGAGTCGCTCAGCCAATCGGTGTAGTGAGTGCGACCAGGAGAGGCAGCCGCATGCGCCAGCAACAAAAGAGTGCTGATAGCACCCATAGCTTAACAGCGTCGATGATCTCGTCAGCAGTACGAAGAACGGCACCGTGGCGGCTAAAGCCGGTGGTTACCTTGTAGCCACCGTTGATACCAGTGAGCTCCTGAGGCTCTCAGCGCTGCACCGCCATAGCTCCGAGCTGCTTGCAGTAACAGCCTTCAGAAGTCCTTCTTGCCGTTAGCGTCTCATCGTGGACGAGCTCTGCGGAAAGCAACAAGCTCGAGGTGAGTGCATCGCGGTCTTGTAGCTGGACGACGGTGGCATGAGGCGGTTAGTGGTGAGAGACAGCAGGAGCTGGAATGTCCTTGAACCTCCTTCTGCTGGTTCCCACATGCAGTACCAAAGTTGCCCTGCCAGGCTGTGGATGCTTCTTGAGCTCTGGACGCCGTGAGCTGGGAGCATCCTCGCGAGTATAACGATTAACGCCAGTGCGTCGTGCTCAAGGATCATCTTGAGGTCAAGTCGTGCCGGAAACAGCAATGCCAGGGACCTGCTCAATAGTCAGAGGGACCTCTGTGGAACTCTGAGTGCCATAAGCGCTGGTATTTGCTGGTGCGTCGAGAAGAGCCATACTGCGGTTGTCTCGCCTACCTCAGCGGCAAGAGCGTACGCCAGCGAGGGACCTCGGTAGCAAGAGCAGCAGGTGCCTTTACAAAGAAAAGCGTCGACCGCGTCGTCGGTCTTGCCAAGAACGCGAGCGTGATAGCACACTGGCAGCCGCCACCGCGGATGCCAAAAGAATGAGGACTTGAGGGACCTAGTGTCGCGTTGTCGGACCATTTCGCCGCCAAGTGGAAGATCCTCGAACAGGCTTCACGCCAGCCTCTGCAGCTAGACGGTTCTTCGTCTCACGACCCGGTCGCACCAGTGCGTCAACAGCGCCCTTGTCAGGGATTAACGTTGGTGATGCAGGTGACGGGCCGTCAACAATCAGCTGGTCAGCGCGGTTGCAACGCTTGCCTGCTGCGCTTCGCTGGTGCGAGAGAGCCTTCGACCAGAGCGCCAGAGTCTCGTCCCGAGCAAACGCAACGTCGCATACGCGCAAACGCCAGCAGTTCTGGTGACATGCAGTACAAGCAGCAGTCTGCCTGCACTGGAAAGCAGAAACATCTTGTTATCCACTATCCCTCTCCATAAAAACCACACTGGCGAGAAGAGATTTGGTCTCTTCTAGGTTTCATGATTGCGTGAATGTGAATAGTGTGGTGTTGTAATTACAACAAACACGATTCTTGTAGAGAAAGTTACGGAGTAGTATGAGCTGCAAGCACATCAAAGCCCTACCGCTGCATACTCACGGTGTGTTTAAAGGAGTAAAACCAGCTACATTGCGCCTTCTTCTGTGCCATTTACGTGCTGTTGTTCACCCTAAGGAGCCTGGAGAGATCGATTCTGTGCGCTGGCGACAGGCTCATCAATTTGGCATTACGTGCTCTCTGGCGCTATCCACGTTGAGGGATCAGGACGCACTGGGCAATATTTCTGTTATGGGAGCCCATATGCCGCATGTGCGGAGAGGCGTGGTGCGGCCCGCAGAAACTTGATGCACGCTCGGCGACTCGGTTGTTGTCAAACGAAAAGTCCGGAATTTTGCTGCTGGACGTGAGGCAGATCACTACCAGGGCAGCGTGCTATCTACCACGGTGGTGTGGACATTGTCACCAGAAACCTTATGGTACTCATCGCCAGAAAGAACATCATGCTGGTCGCGTCGATTCAAGATGCCGCTCCAAAAAGTGATGTCGTGCAAACCGTTGGCGTACGGAATACGCGCTCTAAGCAGCAGGTTCTGAGGGTTTTGATATCTCACAACCGACAGCAGCTTGCGGATTATCTTGGTGATGATAGAAGCGCCTTAAGCGCGGTAATATCATCTCTAAGTAAAGAAGGTGTCTTTGAAGTAAAGCGAAGTCACTTCAAACTTTTATAACAACAATGCAGCCTTAGGAGGCTTTTATGGCAGAGATTTATCTAGCAGGTGGATGTTTCTGGGGTCTTGAAGAGTACTTCTCCAGAATTAAGGGCGTTACTGCAACTACGGTTGGCTACGCAAACGGAAAGACCTTGGATACCAACTATCAGGAGGTTAAGGCTACAGATCATGTAGAAACAGTGCATGTAACCTATGACCAGAGCGTTGTAAGCCTCTATGACATTTTGCGTTATTACTTTAGGGTTATCGATCCACTCTCAGTGAACAAGCAGGGTAACGATGTTGGCAGGCAGTATCGTACCGGCATCTATTACACAAACGACGCTGACCTAGCTGTTATTGACCGTATTATGGCTGAGCAGGAGTCTCTCTTTGGTCAAAAACTTGCTGTAGAGGTTGAGCCGCTAGATAACTACGTACTTGCTGAAGAATATCATCAGGACTACCTGAAGAAGAACCCAGGTGGTTATTGCCACATCAATGTTGATGATGCATATAAGCCACTTGCGTAAGCCGCTTAGCTTACGTTAAGAGGCGCCGTTGATGGATGGGATTTCAAAAACTATGTACTTGGAACTATGTTCTATAGGTACATATCCGAAAACATAACGGATTACATCAATAAGGGTGAATGTGAATATTTTATTAATTAAAAGCAGTATCATTGGCATCAAAGCAACCCTCGGAAGGGTGCCTATCGCTTTAAGGCCCAGCCTCGGTTTATATAATTCTTTATATGTGTCAATAATCCGCTGCGGGTGCTACATTTCTCTGCTGGATCGATAGGAAGGATGATTCAGTTCGGGTTTCATACTTATGATGTTCATCCTAGCGGTACTGGCAGCAATGAGCATCAGACCAGAAGACTTATCAGGGGAACCTTCCTGCCTGATTGTAGCTGGCGTGATGCTGTTTTTATGTATTCCAATCAGCCGATTAGCGTACTTCTCCTTTTGGGAGAACCAGTATTTCACTTTTTGGGCCATTTTTGTAACTGTAATTCCTTTTGTTGTGACTGTTGTGGCGACCTTAATAAAGATTATTAATAAAGATTAAAGTCGCCACAACAAAGGTGCAGTAGTTAGCGGCTAAAGATGAAGCTAGCTAGCGCTTTGCAGCAGGCGGTTATCACATCTGAATCCGGAGCTTCAGATGCAAGCAGATCACGAAATATTGCGTCACTCCATGTCGTATTATCCTCGAACTCGGTAGCTGCGTTCCCTTCTTGTTTGGCACCTACACTCCATGCGATTTCCTTGAAGCGGTTAGCCAGGCGTGCCTTATCGGTGTAGTAACTGCCCAGGAAGTTAGACAGGATGTGAGTAACTACTTTTTGACCTCGTAGTGGCTCTTTACGGTAAACGTAATAACGTAGGTCTTTCGATACGACTCTGGTGCAGAAGTAAGAATTGCACAGTCGGTCAGGTTGTAGTTAGTTGGGTGTGCCAGAGCCTGGTCAACAGTGTTGCCAATCTCTTCTGCAGACTCAAGTACCTGAGCCCTCTGAGCTGCATCGATAGTTGCTTTTCTCATCAAATCAAACTGGTCTGCTGTACCCTCAATGCGAATAATGATTGGCCAGAGGCTGTCTTTATCAACCTGCGTAGTAATTTGCAAATCTGGATACAGGCTGTTATCAAAGCTGAATCCATCAGGAATATGATAGGTACCATAGCCGGTTGAGTTGGAATTGCTTGATGAAGAGCTAGAAGAGCTGGAAGAATCTTCTCTTTTCTCGTCTTTCTTTCTTTTTGTTCTGACGTGGTGGATTGTGTCTGATCTTGTTTGTTTTCTGTTTGTGAGCAGCCAGACAAAATGCCCACACTCAAGGCTGACGTTACCAGTAGTACAAAAATTGCAGTAAAGAACTTGCTCATCCTAGAGCTACGCTTCATTTGACCTCCATTAAACGGAACGTACTAACTACCAGGAACTCACTGCGATTGTACCCAGCAAACAGCGCTTCTTAGCTGGGAGAACATTTCACAAGATAAAATAATGTTTCATCTTTTTATGCTTCCCAGAGGAAGTGCCTCATATCTACTTTACCGTTTTCTAGAAATTGCACCTTCTGCCTCAAGAAGCGCTCTCTGTGCATCTGGTCCACCAAAGGCAAAGCCTGGAGCTATCGAGCCGTCTTTAAAAACTACCCTGTGGCAAGGTACACCGCCCGCAACACCGGGGCTCTGGTGCATAGCAAATCCTACATAGCGAGCCTCTTGGCTCCCTATCATTCGAGCTATCTGCCCATGCACGTACTGACTCTGCCCTCGGAGATCTGCTTGACCACTGAAAATGCACGCTGAAAGAAGTTATCCATATCTAGCCCACTCTATCTTCACGGTTACCGGGAATTGCTTGCTCATTTTATGTTGGAATGCTATCGTATCAAAAAGCAAACGGGTGGTGGCGCAGCTTGGTAGCGCACTTGACTGGGGTCAAGGGTCGCTGGTTCAAATCAGTCCACCCGACCAGAATTTCTCGCCAGGAGTATTCTGGCTTTTTATTACCTACATACCGCGGAGAAACCCTATGCCAAGTGGCAAAATCATGCAGAAAAACGGTCGGCTGCTTTAAAACAGACGACCGCGTATCTAGGTGTGAAACTTACTGAGGCGTTAGTACCCTCAAATTGGCTCTCGTAAAGCTTGGCGTAGAAACCGCTCAGCCAAAAGCTCATCATGAGTTCCGCGCTCAAGAATTGAGCCGTCGCTGAGACACAAAATGCAATCCGCTCCCTGGATGGTTGAGAGCCTGTGAGCAACAACCAGTGAAGTTCTGCCCTTCGCGATGGTGTCAAGCACGCCTTTTTGTACCAGCTGTTCTGTACGCGTATCAATACTCTGAAGTTGCCTCATCCAGAAGCAGAATAGGTGGATTGGCAAGCATAACGCGAGCAATGCAGAAGCTGCTGCTGGCCCTGAGACAAAGATCCGCCAGACTCTCCCTACCATGGTGTCGTAACCTGAGAAAGCTGCTGGATAAACTCGTGTGCCTGGGCCTTTTGAGCTGCAGCGATAATCTCTTCATCAGTGGCGTCTGGCTTTTGCGCAGCGGATGTTTTCTTTGATGGTTCCCTTAAAGAGCCACGTATCCTGCAACTACCATGCCAAACTGCTCTCTGAGCGATGCTCTTGTGAGCTTTTGCGTGTTATGTCCGTCTACATAAATAGCGCCAGAATCAATGCTATAGAACCTCAGCAGCAGGTTAATAAGGGTAGTCTTACCGCAGCCAGTAGAAGGGCCCAACAAGAGCAATCTTCTGGCCAGGTTCGGCTTTGAATGTAATGTGCTAAGCAGTGGGATGCTTTGCATCGTAGGAGAACGCCACGTCGTCAAATTCAATGGAGCCTTGTGGGTCATTGATGACTTCAGCGTCTGCTGGATCAGGCTTGATTTCTTTTGCGTCGAGAAGATCAAACACGCGGCGAGCGCTTGCGTAGGCAGTCTGAACCTGCGTAACAACTGCAGAAATAGCATTAAAAGGCTTCATATACTGGTTTGCGTACGAGAGAAGCTCTGTACCCTGACCGATGAGTGAGTGGAGAAGGAACGCCCGTCAGAACGCAAATGCAACCAAGAGCAGCTACCAGAGCGTAAATGAAGTTAGTTACCAGACGCGTGGAGGGGTTAGAAAGCGATGATGCAAATTGTGTGCGCTCTCCTACTACACGGAGTTTCTCGTTAATAGCTTCAAACTGCTCAATAATGGCATCCTTATGGGCAAATGCAGTGATAAGCTCCTGGTTGGAGACCATCTCTTCTGCATATCCGCCAAGCTGGCCCTGGTAGCCCTGCTGCTTGCCAAAAGACGAGCTAGCGTACTTGGTAATGGCGGATGCAACAATAATTGAGAGCGGCGTAGCTAGAGCAACTACAAGGCCCATAGGAATCGACATATAGAACATGAAGCATAAGGTTCCAATAATGGTAACCACGCCCGTAAGGAACTGCGTGAGGCCCTGCTGGAGGCCATCGCCAAGCTGATCAACATCGTTTACTACCCTCGAGAGCAAATCTCCCTGGGAATGCGTGTCAATGTACGAGAGCGGTAGGTTTGCACTCTTGGCGTGCCGCGTCTCTGAGGTCGCGCGTGACCAGGTAGGTGAGCTTGTTGGTAGACCAAGAAGCAAGCCACTGTGTAGCACTTGCAAGCAAAACTACCAGCGAGAGCTGAGTGAGCGTTGGCAGAAGTGCTGCCTCGCCACCCTGCACCAGCCTGATGAGCTGGTCGATGGCGCTACCCACAATGATGGGTACCCAGAGCTGCAAAAGCACGGTTGCAATTGAAGAGGCAGCCGCTAGAACCAAAAAACCTGCGTGAGGAGAAATCCATGCAGCTAGGCGACGAGTTACTTCTGCTGCAGACATAGAAATGACGTCTGCTGAGCCGCTCTTGCCATGCTCAGGTGCGCTTGATGCTATAGCGGAGGTGCTTCCGCCAGAATACATATCGGCCATTACTCCACCTCCTCAGGACGAAGCTGTGAGAGACAGATCTCTTTATAGAGCGGGCATGTGGCGAGAAGTTCTTTGTGTGTTCCCAGCCCAACCTGTTTGCCGTGGTCAAGAACAAGAATCTTATCTGCTTGCATAACCGCTGCTACACGCTGCGAAATAATGATGCTTGTAGTGGTGGCACTGAGCTTACGAAGCGCCGCACGGAGGTGCGCGTCCGTAGCAAAATCAAGTGCGGAAGCAGCGTCGTCCAAGATGACAATGCGCGGGTTTCCTACCAGCGCACGGGCGATGGTCAAGCGCTGACGCTGACCTCCCGAGTAGTTCTTGCCACCACGCTCGACAATGCTGTCAAGCTGATCGGGTTTCTCGCGCACAAAGTCTGCTGCTTGAGCAACCTCAAGAGCTGCCCAGAGTTCCTCATCGGTAGCGTTAAGGTTCTTCCAGCAGAGGTTGGTACGGATAGTGCCGCTGACCAGCGAAGTATGCTGTGGAACGTAACCAATAAGGGCACGTAGTTGCTCAAAGGTATAGGTTTTGACGTCGTGACCAAAGACGCTTACAGAGCCAGTTTGAGTGTCAAAGAGTCGCGGGATGAGGGCGGCAAAACTAGACTTACCGGAGCCAGTACCACCGATAATTCCCAGCGTCTGACCAGACTGAAGCGAGAGATTGATGTTAGAAAGAGCAGGCTCTCCTCCACCGTCATAGACAAGCGAGGCATCCTTGAACGCTACAGCAGTTCCGGCAAAGTCGGAATCAGTGAGGTCAAAGCGTTTGTTACCGCTATCGGTAAGAGCTGGTTTGGTGTTAAGCACTTCCATCACACGCGTAGCAGACGCGGCACCGCGTGTGATGATAATAATTAGGTTGGCAACGTATCCAATAGCCAGAAGCGCGTTTGTCATATAGCTGACCAGAGCAACAACAGTACCTTGAGATAGCGTGCCAGCGGTAATCTGAGGGGCCGCAAGCCAAAGTGTTACAGCAATTCCCAGGTACATGACTAGGAAGGTTGCAGGATTCAGAAGGGCCGAATAATTTGCTGCATTTGTAGCCGTTTCTGTCTGAGCAAGGACTGCTTCAGAGAACTGAACCCTTTCTTCTGCCTCGTGCCTAAATGCCCTGATTACACGAATACCAGAGAGCATTTGACGCATATATAAAGAAACGTTATCTAGGCGTTTCTGCAGTTCAGTAAAAAGTTCTGTAGATTTACGTGCAACAAAAAAAGAAAAATAGCGGCTACTAGCACGGTTGCAATTAAGAAGACCATACCAAGCTGAGCATCAAGCATTAGAGTGGCAATAATAGATCCGGCCGCCAAAATTGGCCATCTAACCAGCTGACGAATACCCAGAGCAACTGCTACCTGTACCTGATTAACGTCGTTGATAAGACGGGTTACCAGCGTATCTGGCCCAAGTGCAGAAATATCGGCACTTGAGAGCTCTTGAATCTTCTCAAACAGCTCATTGCGCAGGTCAGTTCCCGTGCGCTGAGAAACAATAGAAGCAATTTTTCTGACAGACAAGCGTAAAAACTAAAGCCCACAATTGCGATTACTACTAGCAAAATACCGTAGCGAATAATGTCGTACATGTTTGCCCCGTGAATACCCAGGTCAATCATGCGTGCAATAATCAACGGCGTAAGCAGGTCACCAATGACCTCAACCGCTTTTGCAGAGCAAGGCAACAAAAACTCTTGCGACCATACTTTGGCCATACAAAACCCTAGAGAGCAACTCTCCCATTTACGCTTCACCAAGTTTCTCTGCAAGTGATAGCCACTCGTCTTCCAGCTCCTTCAGCGCTGCTTCTGCGTCATCAAGCTGCTGCTGCAACTCCATCAAACGCTGTGCGTCAGTAGCATCAGCGGAACTCATCTGCTCCCTAATCTGTCCAGGTAGCTCCTGAGCCTTGCCCATACGCCTCTCAATCGAGTCAAAGCGCTTCTTCATCTCGCGACGCTCAGCGTTACTCAGTACCGAGGTCTCCTGGCGAGAAGAACCGTCTACCTGCGGCTCATTTGTACCTGAACTGCCGCGTGCACCCGACAACTCCCCGCTCTTCTCGCCGTTTGCTTTTACTGCATCAACAAGCTTGAGGTACTCGTCAACGCCGCCAGGAACGTGGCGAATGTGGCCGTCTATGAGGGCATATTGGTCATCGGTAACGCGCTCAATCAAGAAACGGTCATGGCTGACTACCAGAAGGGTTCCTGGCCAGGAATCCAGCAGGTCTTCCAGGACAGCAAGCATGTCCGTATCCAGGTCGTTGCCTGGCTCGTCCAGTACCAGCACGTTTGGCTCTTCCAGAAGGACGCACAGAAGTGCCAAACGCCTACGCTGGCCACCGGAGAGGTCTTGCAAGCGATTAGTGAACTCTCGACGATCAAAGCCCAAGCTTTCAAGCAACTGTGTAGGGCTTTGCATTTTGCCGTTTACTAGGTAACTTGTCTTGTACTGGCCAAGCAGTTCAAGAACAGTCCACGTCTCTTTTGTGGCAAACGTATCAATCTGCTGAGAAAGCCAACCAAATTTGACGGACTTTCCTACCTTCACTAGACCAGACGTTGGCTGTAGTTGCTGTGTCATCAACTCAAGAAGCGTGGACTTACCAGCGCCATTCTCGCCCAAAATGCCATAGCGATCACCTGGGCCAATAAGCCACTCAACATGCTTGATGACGTCTACCTGGGAGTTTGAAGCATCTGCCTGCGTATTTGAATCTGTGTCAGCTGTACGCGCAACATTTTTGTAGGCAAAAGAGACGTCATGCATCTCAATAACCTGCTTGCCTAGCCTAGAGACTGCCATGCGTTTGAGCTCAAGCGTGTTTCTAAGTGGTGGATCTTCGGCTAGAAGCTCCATGGCAGCATCAATCCTAAACTTAGGCTTTGACGTGCGAGCCTTTGCACCATGAGCAAGCCAGTTAAGCTCTTTTCTAAGCGTATTCTGACGGCGCTCTTCCATCACCGCTGCCTGTCTATCACGTTCAACTCGAGCTTGAATGTAGGCAGAATAGCCGCCGTCAAATGGGTCAATAACGCCATCGTGGACTTCCCACATGTGGTCGCAGACTTCATCCAAAAACCAACGGTCGTGTGTGACCAGAATGAGAGCGCCACTTCCCTCTGACCAGCGGTTTTTAAGGTGATTGGCAAGCCACTGAATGGCATGAAGATCAAGGTGGTTGGTAGGTTCGTCAATAAGCATTAAGTCCCAAGTGCCCACAAGCAGTCGAGCCAAATCGCAACGTCTACGCTGACCTCCGGAGAGCTCTCCTACCAGACCATTCCAGTCTAAGTCTCCAATGAGTTCATCAATAATCTTACGGATACGAGCGTCAGATGCCCACTCGTACTCTGGCGTATCTCCCACAACAGCACTGCAAACTGTCTGCGTATCAGAAAGTGAATCACTTTGGCCCATGTAGCCTACTTGAATGCCACTTCTCCAAATTACTTTTCCGGAATCAGGCTCAATTCTATGGGCGATAAGATCTAAGAGGGTTGATTTTCCATCGCCGTTTTTACCCACAACACCAATACGGTCACCCTCATTAACGCCAATAGTCTGGTTGGTAAGAACCTTCTTACCAGGCCATTCCATAGAAATTTGTTCGCAACCTACCAGAATTCCCACTAGTTATCACCTAAAAAAGAACGAAGTAACGCAATTTCTTCTCCCCAACCAGAAAGCTCAGAATGAGGAGTCTCCAAAATCATAGGAAGCGTGTTGACGCGCGGATTAGTCACCACAGCGCAGAACGTTTCTAATCCAATGAAGCCTTTGCCAATCTGCTCATGTCTATCTTTATGAGCCCCAAGAGGATTCTTGGAGTCATTAAGATGCAAGGCTTTGAGCTTTTTCAAGCCAACTATCTGATCAAATGTATCTAGAACAGCATCAAAATTTTCTACAATTTCATAGCCGCCATCGTGAACATGACAGGTATCAAGGCACACGCCCATAAGCTCAGGGTGGTTTACCTTATCTAAAATCGCGGCAATCTCTTCAAACGTTTTACCAACTTCTGTACCCTTGCCCGCCATAGTTTCAAGAAGAACCGTAGTGTGCTGGACCTCAAAAAGGCAGTCGTTAAGCGCTTCAGAAATCTGCTTAATTGCCACGTCAGAGCCTTGACCCACATGGCTACCGGGATGAAAGTTGTAATAATTACCAGGAAGATACTCCATACGTTCAAGATCTTCTGTGAGTGCTCGACGAGCAAAATCCCTGGTCTCGTCTTTTGCAGAGCACAGGTTCATGGTGTAAGGAGCATGCGCAACCAGAGGCCCAAAGTGATGAGCCTCAAGAAGCTCCCTAAGCCTTGCAACATCAGCCTCATCTAGAGCCTTAGCGTTGCCACCACGAGGATTTCTGGTGAAGAAAGCAAAGGTAGTTGCCCCAATAGAAAGAGCATCCTTACCCATTGCCTCCCAGCCCTTAGCTGCCGAGAGATGGCATCCAATAAAAAGATCTTCTGGTCGCACGCTATGCACGCTCCTCAAGCATTTTGGCCACACGGTCCAAAGCTCAGAGGCTACGTCAACAAGTGGTAAAGTCTCAAGCTGTTCTATACCTTGAGGAGTTACAAAAGCCACACGGTCTGTATCTGAACCAAAGGTTGAATCTGGCCTAGACACATCATTTGCCACAATCATGGAGCAACCTTTACGCTCAAGTTTAGCCTGAGCATGCTCCAAAAGGTTATTTGTCTCTGCTGCAAAACCTACGACAACCTGGTCTTTCTTAGTCTTAGAAAGGCTGGCGAGAATATCGGTGGTTTCTTTAAGGTCAATAGACTCAAGATACTCTAATGATTTCTTGAGCTTATGATCTGCAGGGTGAGCTGGGGTGTAGTCGGCAACAGCTGCCGTCAAAATAGCGGCGTCAACGCTGTCAAAGACGCTTGTACAAGCCTTATACATATCTTCAGCAGATATCACTCTTTGAATATTGACGCCTTGAGGAGCTTCAAGATGTGTGGGACCAGAAATGAGTGTGACATCCGCTCCACGACTAGCTGCAACTTTAGCTACGGTATAGCCAAGTTTTCCTGTTGAACAGTTGGCAATAAAGCGAACTGGATCGATCTTCTCGTGAGTTGGTCCTGCGGTAATAAGAAGCTTTTTACCTGCAAGATCTTGCTTGGTTGGCGTAGCGTCTTTGTCAGAAAGAACCTTCAGTGCAGCGTCTACAATCTGCTGAACAGGAGCAAGCTTTCCGTCGCCGGTATAGCCGCAAGCAAGACGGCCTGACTCAGGCATTACCATCTGGATTCCACGCTGACGGAGCAGTGCGACATTTGCCTGAGTGGCTGGATTTTTCCACATATGCGTATTCATGGCAGGAGCCACAAGAACTGGCGTGTGAGCTGCTAGAAGAGTTGTACTTGCTGCGTCATCAGCTATACCATGAGCCATCTTTGCCATGATATTGGCAGTAGCCGGAACAACTACCATGCAATCTGCCCAGTCAGCAAGGTCAACGTGAGCAACAGGAGTCTCGGCATTGTTGTAGAGCGACTGCACTACCTCATGATGCGTTAATGCTTCAAAGGTAGTCTTTCCTACAAACTGAGCTGCATCTTCTGTCATAACAACACGAACGTCACAGTCAGCTTTCTGAAGGCCTCTGAGTACTTCGCAGGCTTTATATGCAGCAATTCCTCCGCACACCACAAGGCATACAGAGGACTGAGCGGTTTTATCCAACATAGCGATAAATTCCTTTATTCTTCAAACGCTGTAGATGTAATAAGCATCCTGTGGCAATAAGGGCACTCAGCAATCTCAGAGCTATGCTGAAGATCGTGGAATGAACTTGGTTGCAGTTTAACGCGACAGACACTTGGAACGTTTCCTACAAGGTGCTCAACTGCCAGGCCCTTAAAACGTTTACGTGCAGCTTCATAGCGCTCAAGCGTGTCAGAAGAAATCTGAGCTGCAAGCTCTTCTCGAGATTTAGAGAGCTCAACAATCTCTGCGCGAAGAGCCGCAGAATCAATCTCAAGGGACTGAGAAAGGCTCTCACGCTCTTTCATAAGCTTTACCTGCAAGTCTTGAGCTGTCTGATAAGCCTTCTTGCACTTCTCAAGCTCTTCTGTTTTTGCTGCAAGTTTAAAATCGCACTTCTCGATATTCTTTGCCAAAGAAGAAAGCTGCTGGTCAAAGTCTCTAAGAGCACGATGATTAGTTGCAGTTTCTACAGCAGCAGAAACCTCATCTGTTTTAAGGACATAATGGGCGCGCTGCTCATTGAGGTCAGAAATATCAATTTCGACGTCTTTTTTAACACCAAGCACTTGCTTGAGCTGGGAAGCAATCTTCTTCTCTGCAAGCTGGGCGTTTTTAATCTTTTGAACCTGGGGCATTGAGGCCAAGTTAGATGCGAGTTTTAGCAGCTGCAAATCAATATCCTGGAGCTGCATCAGATTAACAGACTCACTCATTGGGCCTCCTCATATACGGTTACTCATCTAGTCTACCGTAAATAAGGACGTATCAGACGCAGAACATAACTAATGTAGAGATTAGTATGTGAAAAATTTATCCAACAATCTGCAGTAACGTTGCACAGAAGGCATCAAGGTCAGCTTCAGAAACGCGCTCGTCAAAAGGTAATGCGGAGGCTGCCCAGAGCCTCGTTTCTAGAAATTCCCATAGCCGAGAGAACATGACTTGCGTCAAGAGAGCCTGAAGAACACGCAGAGCCAGCTGAGACTTCAAATCCCGCTTGGTCAAGCTTTAGGATAAGCGTCTCAGAATCCATTGAGGGAACCATAATGCTTACTGTGCCAGGCATGTGATCTTTGCCGGCGTAAGCCTCTGTAGTTGGTTTAATCTTGGGAGAAGCACAAAGAGTCTCGTACACCTTATTTGCGCGTGCAGAAACGCTCTCTTGCGTTTGAGTAAGGTTCTCCAGGCACCACTTGGCGGCTGCCGCAAAAGCGAGGGCACTCCGAACGTCCTGCGTTCCGTGACGCCTGCCAGACTCTTGTCCCCCGCCGTAACTTTGAGCCTTAAAGGGAACCTTGGAACGCATAAGCACTGCGGCAATACCCAGAGGTCCACCAATTTTATGGGCGGCAACAGTCAGAGCATCTACATCTGCCACCTCAAGAGGAATACGACCAAACGCCTGAACGGCGTCAGTGTGGAAAGCGCTCCCACCTTATGCGCAGCTTGTGCAAGGTCTACAACGGGCTGAATAACACCGGTCTCATTGTTGGCATACATCACAGAAACAAGAGCTACCGTCTGATCCAAAAGACCCTCAAGGGCTGAAGCCTCAATCTTTCCCTGACGGTTAGGCTGAGCAATTCTAACCTCAAAGCCCTTCTCGCGAAGAACAGGTGCTAGGTCTAAAACAGAATCATGTTCAATTGCCGAGAAAACCACCGTGTTGCGCTTGTGATCCTTGTTACGAATACCTTCTGCCATACCAAGAACTGAGAGGTTATTGCCCTCGGTACCGCCGGAGCAAAAGACCACGTCAGGAGCTCTAAATTTGCCGCCTACCGCACGTGCAATAACACCACGAGCACCATCAAGCTCTCGCGCTGCTTGACGACCAAGCGAGTGCAAAGAATTTGGGTTCACCCCTGCAATGGGTGAAGCTTCATAGGTTTTCTCAGCATCAAGCGCCTCTTGGCGCATTGGTGCTGAAGCTGCATAGTCTAAGTAAACGTAATCCATAACGTGTTTTCTGCTAGTTCAATCCTGAAAGAATGTGGTTGCTTAAATAATGAATTGAGCTGTAATTTAACCCTGAACGGTAAGAGCAGACTCGCCAGCGTCGCGGATTGCCTGGATAGTTGCAGCTCGGTCTTCCTGGCCAAATACAGCGCTGCCTGCAACAAGCATGTCTGCACCAGCGGCTACAACATCAGCTGCGTTAGCTGCACTAATACCACCATCAACCTCAATCAGAGGATTAACGTTATGTTTGCGGCAGAGCTCTTTGAGAGCCTTCAGCTTCTCAATTGAGTGAGGAATAAATTTTTGGCCACCAAAGCCAGGGTTAACCGTCATGATAAGCACCAGATCAAGGTCTTCGATAAGATCCTCAAGAACGCTTACAGGAGTTCCTGGACAAAGTGAAATACCAGCTTTAGCACCGGAATCCTTGATAAGGTGAACAAGGCGATGAGCATGGACTTCGGCCTCGTAGTGGAAGGTGACAACGTCAGCGCCACGGTCCAGGAATAGCGGCACAATCTCAGCTGGATTAGTAACCATCAGATGGACATCAATAGGCAGCTCAGAAGACTTTTTGCAGTACGAGAAAATATCTGGACCAAAAGAGATGTTAGGAACAAAATGACCGTCCATCACGTCATAGTGGATGTAGTCAGCGTTTGCAATTGAATCAAGCTCGCTTTTAAGCTTGGAGAAATCTGCAGATAGAACAGATGGTGCTACCAGGACGTTATTCATCAAACTCTCCTATCGAGTCATTCCATAAAATTCTTCATTTGGAAGGCGGTTTGTAAGGCGAGAAGTAATTTCTTCTGGCGTAGCACCTTCGTAAAGTACAGCGTGAACAGCTGAAGTGATAGGCATCTCAACACTCATCTGCTGACCAAGCTCATAAAGACCAATGACAGCCTGAGCACCCTCAACAACCATACCAGTCTCTTCCTGATAAGACTGAAGCGTCTTACCCTTGACCAGGGCTTCTCCAAACGTTCTGTTTCTAGAATGCTCAGAGGTACAGGTTGCTACCAGGTCTCCCATACCAGCAAGACCCATGCAGGTGAGCGGGTCCCCGCCAATGGCGCATACCACGCGACCAAGCTCTGCCAAGCCGCGCGTCATAAGAGCGGCAAGAGCGTTATCGCCATTACCCAAGCCAACAGCAATACCGCAAGCAATAGCTACAACGTTTTTAGCGGCAGCACAAGCCTCAACGCCACGCACGTCAGAGCTAATGTAGGTCCTGAAGTACGGACGAGAAAGTAGTGACTGGAAGCGTTTAGCAACCTCAGCATCCTCAGACGCTACAACGGCTGCAGAGATACCCTGTTTAATGACCTCTTCTGCATGGTTTGGACCAGAAAGCACGGCAATTCTTGAAGGATTTCCCAGTTCGTCAGCAGCCACCTCATGCATAAGCTTGTGAGAACCTGCCTCCATACCCTTGGAGAGAATCAAAACATCAACTTCAGGGTCAAGATACGGTGCACAAGCAGCGCAAACAGAGCGCAGAAACGCAGAAGGAGCAGCCATAACAACGGCATCTACACCGGTGAGAGCTTCAGCTTCACTGGTGGTAGACACAATATTGTGTGGCAGTTCAGAATCAGAAAGATGTCTGCAGTTGACGTGCTCTTTATTGATTGACTCGGTAACATCGGCCTCTCTAGACCAGATGACAACCTCGTCAGATGTAGAAGCAAGTAGTGTTGATAGTGCGGTACCCCACGATCCCGAACCAATAACAGCAACTCTTTCATGATTACTTGTCCTTTTTCTTATCGCCGAAAGAGAATTTAGACTCGCTACCAGCATTAAGACGATTGATATTCTCGCGATGTGCCCAAATTACTGCAGCAGCCACAACAAATACCGGAATAGTTGCCACGGGGTCCATACCAAATAACAGGCAGAAAAGTGGAATAGCAACTGCCGCACCAATGGAGCCAAGCGATACGTACTTAGTTGGCACTGCAAGCGTAATAAACACCGCAAGAGCCACGAGTGCTGCAAGTGGATTTACCGCAAGGCCACCACCAAATCCAACAGCAATTCCTTTACCGCCGTGGAAATGAAGCCAGGGCGAGAAGATATGACCAAGAACGCAGCAGGCATACACAAAAGAAATGATGAGCTCAGCCTCTGCGTGATCATTTCCCGAGACCAGAGGAGTAAATCCCTGGGCTCCCAAGAACCAACGAACCAGCATGACACTGACAATGCCCTTACCTGCATCGCAGAGAAGCGTAAGAATACCTGCTGCTTTACCAGCATTTCTTGCAACATTGGTAGTTCCAATATTTCCTGATCCAAGCTTGCGAATGTCTTCATGAGCCATAACACTTGCAATAATCAGGCCAAATGGAATTCCACCAAGACCAAATGCAATAAGTCCAAAAATTAGAGCAACAACAATGCCAGACATTAGTTAGACTCGACCTTCTTACGGAACTTCAATCGAATAGGTGTGCCAACCAGAGAGAACTTCTCGCGAAGTCTGTTCTCAATAAAGCGCTCGTAGTTGTCATCAACAAGGTCTGGGGCGTTGCACCAGAACGAGATAACAGGAGGTTTGGAACCTGTCTGTGTAGCGTACTGAATCTTAAGACGGCGACCGCGGTCAGAAACCGTGTGTCCGCCTTCTCTAATCTGGGCGAGAAGTTCGTTGAGCTCGGAAGTCTTGAGTTGAAGTGCGCGGGATTCTGCAGCCGAAAGAGCAGCGGCAAGTACCTTATCAATGGCGCGGCCAGTAAGAGCAGAAACGTTGATAGAAGCAATCCAAGGAGCAAAGGCCAGGCGCTTTGCTACAGAGACTGCTACCTCATCTCGCTTTGCTTCAGAGTCAATAAGGTCCCACTTGTTAAGCAGGAGCACCAGCGCGCATCCACGCTCTACGGCCATGTTTGCAAGTTTCTGGTCCTGCTCGGTTACGCCAACAGAAGCATCAACAACAAGAAGACAGACGTCTGCGCGGTCCATTGCCTGCAGGCCTCTGACCAGACTGTAGTACTCAACATCCTCGTGTACCTGGCTTTTTTTGCGAATACCGGCGGTATCAACAAGACGAATGGGAGTTCCCTTCCATTCAATCATGGTGTCAATTGCGTCACGTGTAGTACCAGCAACATCAGAGACAATAGAGCGTTTCTTGTTAGCCAGGCGGTTTGCCAGTGAAGACTTACCAACGTTTGGACGGCCAATAATTGCAAGGTTAAGAATGCCGTCATCCTCTGGCTCTTCATCAGCCTCAGGGAAAGCATTGACAATGTCATCCAGTAAGTCACCAGTACCGTGACCGTGTGAAGCAGACAGAGGTAGAGGCTCGCCGCAGCCAAGTGCATAGAAGTCCCATAGACCATCCTGCTCTGTTGCAGGGTTATCTTTCTTGTTGACAACCAAGAACACGGGCTTGGCGCTCTTGCGGACAATGCGCGCAACCTCTTCGTCTTCATCGGTAACGCCGGTAGAGCCGTCTACCACAAGACAATGACATCTGCTTCTTCACAAGCAAGAAGAGCCTGCTCACGAATGTGTGGAGCAAAGCGATCCTGCGATTTAATTGACTCAATGCCGCCGGTGTCAATAAGCTTAAACTCACGACCATTCCAGTCAGCATCGTGATACGAACGGTCACGGGTTACTCCCCTAGACTCGTGCACAATTGCATCGCGTTTCTCGGCAATTCTATTTACCAGCGTGGACTTACCAACATTAGGGCGTCCAACAATAGCAACAATGGGCTTAGCCATGTCTCACCTTTCATTCAGTTGGTTTAATAATACCAGCAATACGTGGCTAATCCCACTCTTTGAGCGCTTTAATACACGACTCAGCAATGTTTGTAGGACCAGGAATTGACATGATTACTTTTGCGCCACGAGCCTCTAGCTGCGCAGTTAAATCTGCCAGTGACATGCCATCAAGCGTGACTTTATCAAAGTTAAACATGACCTCAGGAAGCACCACCAGAACATCTGTAAGGTCTTCAGGAACCTGGGCGAGAAGATCAACGGCACAGATAAGTCCTGTGACATTAACGTCTCCACCAAAGAAATCGTTGCGCACGGCAAAAGTAGAAACGTTGCCATCAGTCGACCAGTCATCGCAGAAGGTTTGGATGGTTTGCTGAGCAGCCTCGCCTACAATCAGCAAAATCTTGCGAGAACGAGCAGAAAGATAGGTATCTGCCTCGTCAAGAGCGGTACGCATAGTGCTACAGACCTCTTCAGCCTCATCGAGGAAGCTTCTGAGCATACCAATGCCGTCATAAAATTGCGGATAACCGTCATAGGTATACGCAGGTGGAATAGGTAGCTGAGCATCTACGTAGAACTCGTCAGAGAGCTGGAAGCGCGTAATACCCAAAGAGGCACGCGCACGCTCCTGGTAGGGCTCAACAATTTTGACTACAGAGCGGGACAGCTCCACATCATCAGAATACGAATGCGTAAAGCGTTTGGAGTCTTTGGTATAGCCAAGGGGAACAATGGCCAACGAGGTAATCTGCTGGTGAGCCTCCACCCAATCAAGCGTTTTATCAAGCTCTTCACCGTCATTGATGTTAGGGCACAAAACAATCTGGCCGTGGATCTCAATACCAGCGTCCATAAGTTTCTCGAGAACTTCAATACCTCTGGCTGCGCGAGCACCAATAAGATTTCGACGAACATCAGGTGAGATTGCATGCAGTGAGACGTTCATAGGCTCAAGCTTGTGAGAGACAATGCGCTCAACATCCTCGTCAGTAAGGTTAGTGAGCGTAACAAAATTGCCCTGCAAGAAGCTCAGGCGATAATCGTCATCTCTGATTGAAAGAGAAGGGCGCATGTCTTCTGGCAGCATAGCCATAAAGCAGAACTGGCACGCGTTTACGCAGGTCTTGATGCCATCAAAGAGCACATCAACAAAGTCAACGCCCCAGTCTTCTCCGGACTCTCGCTCAAGCACACACTCGTAGAGCTCATTATCGCCGGGAACAGAAACTTCCAGCTCACAGAGGGAGCCGTCGGCTTCCCAACGCCAATCAATCAGGTCTTTTGGCACCACGCCATTGACCTTCTCGATAATCATGCCGGGCTCAAGGCCAGCCTTCCACGCGGGACTACCCTCTTCAACGGACTCAATAAGCGCACCAAGTCCACCAGATTTTGTATTTCCGTAGTCTGCGCGCTGTTCCATGTTAGGCGCCTACGATTTGTTCAATAGCTGATTTAACTGCATTGATATGAGCTTCCGGCGTAGAAGCGCCGGCGGTAATACCAATATGCTCTGCTCCCTCAAACCAAGAGGCCTGCAGCTCATCAGCGCCTTCAATGTGATAAGTTGCGGGGCAATACAGCTTGGAAATCTCTGCTAAGCGAGTGGTATTTGCAGAAATTCTGCCGCCAATAATAATCATGACGTCGGACTCTTTTGCAAGCCTCATGCACGAATCCTGATGGCCCGCGGTGGCCTCGCAGATAGTATTCATGACGCGAAGCTCGTCAACAAGCGGAAGTACCGCGTTAACTACCTCGGAGAGCTTAGCAGCACTCATAGTGGTCTGTACTACCAGGCCAACCTTCTTTGCAGCTCTCATAGCGTCTGCCTGAGCGGCAACTTCTTCCACGGTGTCAATAGCCAAAGAACCTGGTACGTGAGCCAGCGTAGCTTCTACCTCAGGATGTCCTGACTCTCCTACCACGTACACGGCATAGCCCTGCTTGGCGAGAAGTTCTGCAGCTCCGTGAGCCTTCTTTACAAACGGACAGGTTGCGTCAAGTACGTCAACACAACCGTCCTTGGCAATCTGCTCTTCTTGAGGAGTTACACCATGTGTGCGCAGCAGAAGCGCACTTCCTGCGGCTTCAGAAGCGGAATCAACTACCTCTACGCCCTGGTCTTTAAGGGACGTGACAACGCGAGGGTTATGGATAAGCGGACCAAGGGTGCGCACGGGAGCTTGAGCATCTTTGACGGCCTGCTGGACCATCTGAAGTGCTCTTTCTACGCCGTAACAAGCACCTGCTTCGTCAGCAATTCTAATAGTAGGCACGAACTAATTCCTTCCGGGATGCTCTTTGAGCATTGCATCTCTTAGTTCGTATACCCTCTCCATGGCCACTTCTTCCATCTCTTTTGCCTGATCTTTACGCTTCGTAGAAGTCAGATCACTAAAAGAAACCTTCTGACCAGCGCGAAGATACACCTTTACAGGCTTAACCAGAGGAGAACCTTTTTCTTAATATCAAGCGCACCAATAATAGCTAGTGGCTGAACATCTACCTTGGCAAGCTGTGCGATAAGCGCAAAACCGCCGTGGGTTTCTCCACGTTCAGTATTGCTTCTGACTCTGGTACCCTCAGGATAAATGAGAAGCATTTCTCCTCTAGAAAGCGCTGTAGTGGCACGACGAATTGCTTTCATATCGGCAGTTCCGCGATTTACTGGGATACCGCCCAGTCTAGAAAGCGCCCACTGAAGCGGTTTGAATTTGTTGAACTCACTCTTGTAGATGGTTCTCACGGGGATACCGTGAACAAGGAGGTGAACAACAGTAACAATGGGGTCCAAAAACGTTGGATGGTTCATGATAAGAACGCGAGGGGTCTTATCGCCAACAAAGAGCTGGTCATTGTCCCAACGCCATCTAAACCAGATTTTTGTAATCAGTCCAAGCACACTAACTGCCAGCCACTTAAAAAACTTAGCTGGAACTGGAAAATCAGCAAGCGCGGTATCGTAATAATCGTCAAATGAGTTTCCACTAAAAGGACGCAAACGCTTAGATGCCGCTGCTATAGAAGACTTTTTCTCGGAGCGCTTAGGCTCTTCCGTGTGAGACTTCCCATCATCAGAAGAGCTGCTCTCTGATCCATTTCCCTGGTGAGAAGCCCTGTGGTTACGAACATCTCTTTTGCCGAGTCCTGGATGCAGGGCAATAATAGCTGCAATAACCTCTTCAACAGAAAGCGCAGAAGAGTCAATGTGGTGGGCATCTTCTGCAGCACGAAGTGGAGCTGCCTTCCGCTCAGAATCAGCCTTATCGCGAGCCTTGATGTCTTCGAGAATCTTCTCTTCACTCTTGGCGTCTACCTGGGCATCGTTTCCGGTAGCTGCGTCTCCACCCTGGCGCTGAACGGCTCGGCGGTGAGCTCGAGCAGCAGGGTCTGCGGTCAAGAAGACCTTTACATCAGCTTCGGGGAATACCACGGTGCCAATGTCACGACCTTCAGCAACTACATCGCCATTCTCGCCAGCGCGACGCTGAAGCGTGACCATAGCTTCGCGAACCTCAGGAATAGCCGCAACAGCACTGACGTTTCTGTCTACCTCTGGGGTACGAATCTCTGCCGTAACGTTTGAGCCGTTTGCGAAGACGGTCTGGCCGTTTGCGGAGTTACCAAACGAGATGCTAATGCTGCGTGCAACCTGAATGATTTTCTCGGTATCAGTCATATCAATGCCTTGACGCAGGCATTCTACGGTTACGGAGCGATACATTGCACCCGTATCAAGGAAAATCAGGTCCAGGCGATCAGAAAGGGCGCGAGCTACCGTAGACTTTCCGGAGCCTGCTGGGCCGTCAATAGCAACAATCATTACTTATCCCCCTTGGTGACACCCCAAATGTCACGAAAATCGTAAAAACTTGGCTCAGTGGAACGGCGAATAACCTCTTCTGGATCAAGGTTAAATCCACCAAGCTTGAAATCAGAACTGCCTGTACTAGTAAAGAAGATTGAAGAGACATTTGCAAGATGTACGTTCCAGCTTGAACTTCCTGGGATGCCAAAAATCTCCGCCATCATAGAGCGCAGATAACCACCATGAGAAATACACACCGTGCGTCCAGAAAGACTGGAAAGCTCGTTAAGAATAGTGCGACATCTGCTTCTTACCTGCTCATATGACTCTGCCTCTGGAGCAGGTATGGAATGGCCGTTTTTGTCTGAGGCCCAAGGAAACGCAAGGCCATAAGGCTTTAAAATCTCTTCTGCATCAGCAAAACGCTTGCTCTCCAAAATGCCAAAATCCATCTCTGCAAGGTCATCTTTTACCTCACAAGGAATACCAAGCTCGGTGGCAGCCATCTGAGCCATGTCTTTGCAGCGAGATAAAGGAGAGGTCCAAATTCTATCTGGATGAAATGCAACAAGTGCACGAACAGCATGCTCTCGCTGTTCAACGCCATGCTCGGTAAGCTCAACGTCTCTTCTGCCGCTGAAAAAGCGCTGTGTATTAGCCACACTTTCTGGGTGGCGCATAAACAAAATGCGATGAACCTGAGCTGGAACTTCAAATGGCTGCATTATGTCTCCTCTCTGGGCGTGTTTGAGCTGTTTGACGTGCGCTTAGTAAGTGTGCGACTAGTAGTTATTTGCTGTCATGTAAAGGCATGATGGGAGAAGCGCCAGGCTCTCTACCAATAGTGCGCTCCAGAGCGGTAACTTCCTCTTCTGTGAGAAGTCTCCACTCGCCTTCTTTAATGCCTGTTAAGCGCAGCGGCCCAAACGTATCTCTGTGGAGTGCAAGAACCCTGTGGTGAATGGCCAGAAGCATCTTCTTAATCTGATGCTTTCTGCCCTCTCTAATAGTGACGCTCACCAGGGCGTTTGGCTCTCCTCCACCGGTTTTTCCTAACCCCTGTGGGGCGAGAAATGCCTTCATCTTGGCATCGTTGGAAACAATCTCAACCTCAGCAGGAGCTGCAGGGCCGTCTTCAAGCTCAATACCTTCACGCAGGCGATTTAGCTGTTCTTCTGTAGGTGTACCTACTACATGAGCAACATAGTGCTTCCACACATGTTTTGAGGGATGCAAAAGCTCTTGTGCCATCTGACCATCGGTAGTAAAGAACAAAAGACCTGTAGTATCCATATCAAGACGTCCAACAGGAAAAAGACCTGGATATCTGTCAGTGGGAACCATGTCCACAATGGTTGGTCTACCCTGAGGGTCTTTCATAGTAGTCAAGTAACCTGCAGGTTTGTTGAGCATCAAGTAGACGGGTTTCTCGGCAATTGAGCAGACAATGCCGTCAACTGCTACAACATCAACCAACGGATCAACCTTGCTACCAAGCTCCGTGACTACCTGGCCGTTTACCGTGACGCGACCAGAGGTCATCAGTCGCTCGGAGCCACGGCGACTAGCCACTCCTGCGCGCGCCAAAAAAAGCGCTGCAGGCGCATGGGAACAATACGCTCTTCTGCCACGGCCTATGCATCCTCTTGCGTATCGTAGCTGTCTCCCAAAAGGGAGCGTTCATCGTCAATGTCTACTGCGGCTTCTTCAAGCGTTGAAGTGAAGCTTCTACCAGAGAGTCTCTCGCGAATAAACTGCTTGGACTCCTCATCAGGAGCAAAAATCTTCCAGCGGCGGCAACTCTCGCAAAGACTTGAGGCCAAAGCGCTCTAAGAAAAAGGGCTGTTGTGCCATAGAGAATGGCTTGTCCCCTATCTGCCTCTTTGCCCACTTCACGCACAAGGTTTTTTTCTCGCGAAGTGAAGAGATAACACCATCAGAGTTAACACCACGAATGGCTCTGACACCCTCACGAGTAACGGGCTGGTGATAAGCAATAACCGCCAGCGTCTCAAGCGCTGCCTGAGAAAGGCGGCGCGTATCCCAGGAGAGCACAAAATCGCTAACCAGCTGATGGTGAGCTGGGTGCGTAAAGAGACGCCAACCGCCGGCTACCTCCCTGAGCTGAAATCCTCTGTTGCAGCGCGTGTATTCCTCTGCAAGTTCTTTGAGCGCTTGGGCAACCTCGGCAGGAGCTGCATTGGTAACCTTAGAAAAGTCGGCCGTGGTGATTGCATCTGTTGCAACCAAAAGCAGTGATTCTAGTGCGCCTTTGAGCGACTCGGAATCTAAATAGGTAAGCTCTTCTGCCATAAGTTATTCCGCCTCTTTCTGTGCTTCATCGGGCGTATGGGTTAGCGATAAAAGTGTCTGTTGGACATCATCGAGTGCATTTTGAGACAAGTTAAATCCTTCAAGGTCTGGCTCATCACCAGAAAGTTCTTCTAGTTCCAAAAGAACCGACTCATCAAGCTGGTATGAATCTGCGCCCTCTATGTGCTCAATCTCAATCTCGCCAAAGATGACATCCTGCTGAACACGAACAAGACCGCGCTTAAAGAGCTCGAGCACTGCCAAAAAGTTTGCAACCACAATTTCTGGCGTATCTTGACCGTCTAAGAGCTCAGAGAACGTCACCTTGCCCTTAGAGCGCGTGAGACGGTCCACAGAAGCTACCGTCAGAGCAACTGGGAGCCTTTTTGGCGCCACATGTTCTGCTTCAAGCAAGAATGTCTCACGTTTTGAGTCAATGTCCGCACAGATGACGGCAAGGCTTCTGAGGGTAATGCCCTCAAGATAGTCTGGCATGAGATTCAAGAAATCAGGGTCTGGACCCACTGAGCGTGGGAACATGTACGACTCTGCCTCCATGCGGCTACCCAGCGCAGCGCCCGCATTTCTGAACTGCTTATAGGCAATAAGGCGAGCAATAAGAACTTCTCGCGCCTCATCAGGAGAAAGACCGTCCAGCTCGTCATCATACTCATCGTCATCGTATGAACTTTTGAGAGAAACGTCTTGAGGCACCAAGGCATGAGCCTTCATGTCCAAAAGCGTTGACGCAACAAAGACAAAGTCACTGGCAACGTCTAGGTCAAGCTCTTCCATGGCGTCAACTTCTGCCAGGTACTGATCAGCAACCTCAGAGATAGAAATAGAGCCGATGGCAACTTTTTGCCTACTTACTAGCTGAAGAAGCAGGTCAAATGGGCCAGAATATGTTGCAGTGTTTACTTTGTACGACATTAGATGATTCTCGCAAGCAGGCTCAAAATGACGTTAGAAATGCCCCCAATAATGGACGAGAAAAAGCCAGGTACAAAGAACATGAGTCCCACTACAGCAATCATACAGTAAGGCTCAATGGCGTAGAACTTTTGACGGTTTTTCTCGCCAAGAAAATATAGCAGCAGTTTAGAGCCATCCAGAGGTGGAATTGGAAGCATGTTAAAGACCGCCAAGCTTACGTTGATCTGGATATAGAAGATTACCAGTGAAGAAATGTAGTACATTACCAGCGGATTATATGCTGCACCAAATGCACCAGCTAGCGCGTTGAGCAAACGCAACAAGAGTGCGCCGAGAAACGCCTGCAAAATGTTAGACGCTGGGCCTGCGAGTGCTACAAGGATCTCGTCACGACGACGATCTTTGAGGTAGTTGGGGTTATAGGGAACGGGCTTTGCGTAACCAAAGCTAGGACCACCCATCAATACCAACATAAACGGCAAAAGAACCGTACCGAACAAGTCGATGTGTGCCAGTGGATTGAGCGTCAAACGGCCAGACATTTAGCGGTAGGATCTCCGCACTTGTATGCCATAAAGCCATGCGCAACCTCGTGAACCACAATGGCAAAGATTACCAGTGCAAATTCAGCGAGCGTTGTCAAAAGCGATGGAACTGATGTTAAAGCAGTTGGCACAGCAATCCTTATCTCAACATCTGCAAAGACACACAGACAGGCACGTACAAACAAAGACTCTCAAGAACATAACGTTAGTTACAAGACAGTAGGTACAAGACAATTTTACCCAAGATTGGCAAAACTACCTACTCATCAATGTCTGCTTCCATTTTTTCTGAAAGCTCCAACCATTCAGCCTCAAGAGCGGGAATTTTCTTAGAAAGTGCCTGGTATTCAGCCATACACTCATCAAATTTTTGAGGATCGTTATAGAGCGCCTCGTCGGCCATAAGCGTCATGAGCTCATCGTAGCGTTTGTGCGCAGGAGTCAGCGCTGCCTCGACCTCATCCAGGCGCTTCTTGGTCTCTCTGAGCGCGCGACTTCTACGATTGCGCTCCTCCGCCTCAGCTCTTCTCTGCTCCTTAGTCTTCACATTGCGAGAAGAACCTGCAGCTTGACCTGCCTCTGGGCCAGAACTCTTAACCGCTCTTGCACCCGATGTGCCATACGAGGATACCGTTTTGCTCGACGTCTCCCCTTGCGCTGCTGCTTGAAGCTCTGCAAGCTTAAAGAGGAAGTAATCGTAGTCTCCGTCATAAACTGTAACCTTGTGGTCGCGAACATCCACAACTTTGTTGGCCACAGCTCTGACCAGGTGCTCATCGTGGCTGATCAAGATGATGGTACCCGGGAAGTCAACAAGCGCCTTCTCAAGAACGTCAACGGAGTCAATGTCCAGGTGGTTAGTTGGCTCGTCCAGGAGCAACAGTGGATCTGGAGAAACCAGCATCTTAGCAAGGGCTAAACGAGCGCGCTCACCACCAGAAAGTACGTTTACGCGTTTCTCCACGTCATCGCCGTGGAACAGGAAGGCACCCAGCAATCTGCGCTCTTCAGAGGTAGTCCATCCCGCTGCCACCGTATCAAGCTCTGCAAGTACCGTATTTGCAGGATTGAGCTCTTCAAGCTGATGCTGTGCGTAGTAGGCCTCGGTAACGTTTTGACCAAGGCTAATCTCACCGGCATCTGGCTTCAGCTTACCGGCAATGAGCTTCATAAGGGTAGATTTACCAGCACCGTTAGGACCAACAAGCGCTACATGATCTCCTCGATACAGCTTGAGATCAACGTTATCGTAGACAAAGTTATCCTCGTACGATTTAGCAACACCCTCAAGAGAAATAACGGTATCTCCGGTACGTGGGGGCTCTGGGAACCTAAAATGCATGTGATGAGACTGCTCTGGAAGAACTACCAACTCTTCACGGATCTTCTCGACCTTTGCAACGCGCTCTTGAACCTGCTTAGCCTTGGTTGGTTTATACCTAAACCGCTCAATGAAGGTTTCCATATGAGCAATGTCGCGCTCTTGAGCTGCACGTTTAGCGCGAAGCTGCTCAAGATTTCTTCTCGCTGATGAAGGTAGCCAGAATAGTTGCCGGTATACGTGACCAGCATACGATTCTCAAGTGCTGCAACATGAGTCACGCAAGCATCCATAAACGAACGATCGTGGCTTACCAGCAAAACCGTTCCGTCATATGACGATAAGAACCTCTCAAGCCACTGAACAGATTCCAAGTCCAAGTGGTTAGTAGGCTCGTCCAGAAGAAGAACATCAGGACGACGCAGAAGCAGCTTTGACAAAGAGATACGCATCTGCCAGCCGCCCGAAAACTCTTTAGCTGGCTTGTCAAAATCTTCAACGGGAAAACCCAATCCCGCAAGAATCTGGCGAGCTCTACTCTCTAGTTCATAGCCACCAAGACGCTCGAAGCGCTCCATAGCATGAGCATAGTCTTCAAGATACTTATTAAGCGTTGCGCCTTCGGGAGTTTCGGCAATTTTGATTGAAAGGTCGTTGACCTTTCTCTCCCACTGTTTAATCTCATGGGCAGACTCAATGACTTCATTAAGAGCAGTTCTATCTCCCATGAGCTCTGTTTCTTGCTCAAGATATCCCAGGGTAGCATCTTTTGCAAAGGTAATAGTTCCTTCATCGGCAGACTCTAAGCCCATAATGATTTTTAGAAGCGTAGTCTTACCCGCACCATTAGGACCAACTAAAGCCCAACGCTCTCCCGCATTGAGCTGAAGTGTTGCATTTGAATAAAGAACTCTGCCACCAAATGACTTTGAAATCTTATCCGCAAGAGCAATCAAGTGAACTCCTCATACATATCTGAACTGGATAAGTATAAGTCATTCACTTGATTTACGTGCGAAAATTATGTAAATGAAACCAGGCTTGTGAAGATTTATTGACGCTTCTTATGAAGGAAAAGAGCTGCGGCAGCAACAACGATAGTTGCGCCAGCAACACCAATAATCAAAGGAAGTGTAAGAGCGTTATCACCAGTATCTGGAAGAACGGACTTCTTAACCTTCTTAGCCTTTGGGGTCTCTGGCTGAGGCTGAGGCTGTGGCTCTGGTGCTGGAGTTGGCTCTGGCTCTGGAGCAGGTGTTGGATCTGGTGCAGGTGTTGGAGCAGGAATACGAGGATCAACAAAAGTTACTGTGGCAGTAGTATTTGTACCAGTGATCTGACCAACGCGGACGGTGGTATCAATCTGATAACCATCAATGGTGGTGAGCTGAGTGATGGTAGTAGAAGTGTTGCCAATAAGGTTAGGGATTACAACAGTACCATCTGCTCCAGTTGTAAGAGAGTAGCTTCCGTCAGCCTCCATGGTGAGAATACCGGTCTGAGTAAATGGAGGGGTTGGAACTCTAGGGCCTGCAATATTTGCAGCAGTTGCCTTAAGAGTTGCGCCTGCAATTGGATTGCCATCTGTATCTACAACCTTAACAATGATGTGACCAAGGAAAGGTTGATTTCCATAATGTCTTCAACAACATCACCAAAGCCGATTGCAGCGCCGTCGAAGATGTGAGAAACAGAATCTACCTGAGGAACATAGCCATCCTTAAAGGTGGTCTGCTCAACCCTATAGGCACCGTCCGGAATAATTGGGGATATAAAGTAGCCATCAGTTCCCGTATCTCCCTCATCAACTACGGTAGAACCGCCATTAATAATCTTGATATGTACGCCCTCAAGTGGTTGCTGAGAATATTTATCAACAACATGCACTTTAATCTGGTTAGTGTTTTCTGCAAGTGCAATCTTTGGAGTGATAACTGATACAACAAGCGTTAGCACAACAAAAAAAGCAAAGACAATGTTTTTATATCGTTTCAATTCAATTCCTTAAAACCAAATCGTACTCGTAAATACTTCTACCTATAGTAAGGGAATTAGACATTAAATTAAAGATAATATCCAAGACTAAACACAATTATTTCAATTTTTTAACTGACAAAACTTAGGGAATCTGAACTCACCTTATAAGAATCAAGTGAACTCCCCATACATTTTCAAATTACTAAATGCACAGGTTGTTCACTTGATAGACATAAGCAAATTTTGAAACAGATTCAATAAATCCTATTGTCTTAGAAACGCTTCTTGTTCAGATACATTGAAACACCAGCAAGAGAGCTTAATGTACCTGCAATACCAACAATTAAAGAAGATACACTAGAAATGTCAGATGTGTCTGGAAGAACAGCCTTCTTTTTCTTGGAGTCTTAGGCTTTTCCGGAGTCTGTGGTTGAGGCTCAGGAGTAGGCTCTGGAGTTGGCTCAGGCTGAGGTTCTGGCTGAGGTTCTGGCTGAGGTTCTGGCTGTGGCTCTGGATCTGGTGCTGGTGGATCTGGCCTACGATTTACAAAGGTAACCGTAGTAGTTTCGTTAGAGCCAGTAATCTCACCAACCTGTGGATTAGGATCATCAATAGTGTAGCCATCAAGGGTGGTTATCTGAGTAATGGTAGAGCCAGCATAAGTCAAATAATCAGGAATAATTACAGTGCCGTCTGGACCTGTAGTCAGATTGTAATGAGTATCATCGTCCTCATTAAAAATAGAAAGTTGACCTGTTTGTGTATGAGCTACACCACGTGCTGGAGCAGCTTGCGTTAGAGGTCGAGGTTCATCAGTACCTGGTAACAAAGCTGGATTTGGGGGATCAAAGCTTGGGAAATTAGGTGGAATTGCTGGAGAAGGCTCACCAGGTGTGACTACCTCAGCCATGGTAGCAGTCAAAGTTGCTCCAGCAATAGGATTGCCGTATTGATCAACGACCCTAACAATAATATTTCCTACTCTGCGCTTTAATCTATAAACCGCATAAACATCTGTATTAAATGTTCGCGTTGAGGAATCATATTTAAAGGTAACTGCATGTGGGGAACCATAAAGATGGCCAGTACGATCATAATTTACAATATCAAACAAGCCTGACTCTGTGTCATACGAATATGAATCAGGAATATTTTTTGGAATTAAGGTATAGCTACCATTTACAGGGACTCTAACTGGAACTGAAGAATTAGATGGAACATTTGATTCAACAGTATTTCCAAATTCATCTTGAACATCTACGGTAACTTCAGAAATTGACTGAAGATCAGAATCTGGACGATGACCATAGTTTAAGTTTTGTGCTTTTACGGTAATGTAAAGGTTACCTAAGACTTGCTTATCAACGATGTTAAGTGTAGTTGAGCTTCCTGTACCAGAAGCAACTCCATTAGGCGTATATGGGTAGGTTGTGTTATCTACTTCGAATCCAGCTTTGAACTTTGTCTGCTGAACCTTATAAGTTCCATCTGGAAGACTGATCTGAACTTTACCGTTTGCGTCAGTAACTTGCTCTACCACAACGGAACCAGTTGCTGTATCTGTGACTGTAATTGTTACACCATCAACTGGCTTGCATAATAGTCATCAGTAACATTAACCGTAAGCTGATTGTCCCCTGCCGCTAGAGCAACTTTTGGGGCTCCAATTACAATTACGCAGCATAGTGCAACTAAAATTGACGCTGCTACACACTTGAACTTTTTCACTTCAAACCTTCCAAATCCATAAAGGATTACAAATATCTAATTCAAATGATAAAAGATAATATCATTAAAATGAATATAAACTGCATTCTAAATTGCAATTTATTAAATTTTCATATCATCAACAATAAGAATTACTTATAAATAGCCATTCCTATCCACCCACACATACAAATAGCGAGAAGACCTTTTACTAAAGATCTTCTCGCCAAACAAACTAGAAATAGATAAGTGAATTAGTTATCTCTAGATGTCATAAACTTTCTGGAAGCAACAAGAGTTGTGCCAAGAACTCCGACAAAGCACTGGGCTAGAAGTGTTGCATCTCCTGTATCTGGAAGTGCAGACTTCTTAGAGCCTTTCTTCTTAGGTGTAGAAGGAGTCTGAGGCTCAGGACTTGGCTCTGGCGCGGGCTCCGGAGTTGGAACCTCGTTCTTCTTGTTTACAAATACAACCTCTGCTGTGGTATCTGTACCGGTAATCTTAGCAGTTTGAGGATTAGGGTCTTCAATAGTGTATCCATCAGGGGTTGTCAGCTGAGTAATAGTAGATTCTCTCTCAACAAGATAATCAGGAATAACAACAGTACCGTCAGGACCAGTGGTGAGCAGATAGTTATTATCCGCATCCCTATCAACATGACCAGTTTGTGTATAAGGAACGCCAGGAGCACCAGGAGTATGCGTCATAGCACGAGGAGTATCGCTACCAGCTAAAGTTGCTGGATCTGGTGCAGGAATTACAGGCGTAACTGGAGGACATGCAGGGTATGGATATCCTGGTGGGTTTTCAATGGATGGAGTTGCCTTAAGGGTAGCACCAGCAACAGGATTACCATCCTGGTCTACAACCTTGACCACAATATTGCCTTTTCTTGTAGGCAAAATTACGGCAGCCTTTACTTCATCTGCAAAGCGTCTAGAAGTTTGATTGTAAGCAAACGTCACTGCATGAAGTGGAACTAAGCCATAACCGCCCTGAGTGCATCTAAAAATCTCTGCAAACATCACAGCTGAAGAGTCGTAAGACAGCCTGCTTGGATACTGTGTTGGAATAAGAGTATAGCTACCTGTAACTGGAACGGTTAGAGGGGTACCGGCCTGAACACCTGTAGCAATTCTGTTGCCAAACTCATCCTCTACATTGAAATAAACATCTGTAAGGAATCCAGGAGTAGTTCTAATGTATGCATCGGCGTATGGAATCAATGTTCCCATGATATGAACATCTTCAAGAGCAACGGTCTGATGGTCGTCAGTACCACGAGCTACACCAGAGAAAGTTACAGCTTTGGTGGAGTGGTCAACAACATAGCCAGCTTTAAACTTTGTCTGTTCCACCTTGTAAGCACCGTCTGGAAGAGAGAAAGTTGCCGAACCACTAGCATTTGTGACTTGTTCTGCCACAACTGCACCGGTAGCTGCATCAGTAACCGAAACAGTTACTCCATCAACAGGATTGCCGTAATAGTCGTCGGTAACATTTACGGTCAACACGTTCTCGTTTGCTGCGTATGCGGGCTGCGCAAAACCAAGACTTACAGCACAAATCACCATGACCAGCAGAGCAACAAATAGAGACTTTGTTCTCTTCATTTTTTACTCCTGAATTGAGTGCTTACAACGAATATGTCTTGAGGATAATATAAAAATACAGCTGTTATGTAGCTGTTTCTTAATTCCCCAAATACTTCTCAAATCTTTCAGAAGGTTTGCACTGCAAAAATGGAAAGTTCAACTATACAAATAGCGAGAAGACCCTTGCACTTGAAAGATCATCTCGCCAAAACTGTCAGTTGAGTTTGATGGAAGTGGGGCTACTTATCCATGGTTAGATGAATAGCAAAGCCGGCAATCTCGTCTTTGAAGTAGACCAAAAATGTACTGCCATCTGGATTAAGCCTTCTTGAAGACTCATCGATTTCAAAGCCACGACCTGCAAAGTATTTCTCGGCAGCTGGGATGTTGTTAACGTGGAAGCCAATATGACCCTTTGTGCCTCGCCCATTTTGTTTCATGACCTCTACCAGGGTCCCTGCAAAAAATGAGGGTGGCTGCTCAATAGTTGGAAGTCCCATAAGAGCGGTAAACAGGTTTGCAATCTTTTCCGCCTCGTCCGCATTGCTTGCGTTAATACCAACGTGAGCAACATACATATCAAACTGCTCGACTGGATTAAGAGCGCTGGAATTGTTAGTTGAATCTGTCATACATCTCCCCTTTCCTAGGGCTCAAGTATATAAGGGAAGCTCTAAGATGTGTGCTTGGTAATAAAATATTAGTCATTACTGTAACTAAGTACTAACAAAAAAGGCCCAGTTACCTAGGCCTTTAAATTTCTATGGTGGGCGATGCTGGATTTGAACCAGCGACCCCTTCCGTGTGAAGGAAGTGCTCTACCCCTGAGCCAATCGCCCGAACGACTTGCAATAATAACAAACAATGACGCTAATTTCTAGCTTTTGACTTTTTTGAAGGTGAATACGTAGACACAGCTTTATTCATCTGAACAAGAATAATTCCCAGGAAGATAAGCTGAAGAATCAGTGGCGTAATTACCATAGGCTGAGATGAAAGCTGCGAGACAAAAACCCATTCAATGGTAAAGAGAATGAGCTCAATACCAGCAACAAGACGGACAATGCCGTGGGTTTTCTCAAAGTCTTTAGCCAAGCTGATGCATTTCTGAAGAATATAGCAGCAATAAACTGCCATTAAGCTGCATAGCAGAAGCACAATCATGCTTGAAGAGAAACGACCATAGCCAACTGAGAAGGCAAAGATGACAATTCCGGCAACGCCAAGCGCACCAAGCATAGAGGAAAGCGCCATCATCAACTTAGTTCCACGATCCATACAAACCCCCAACAAGTCAGTTCACAAAGAAAAAACGTACACAAGAGGAGATAGAACAATAAAACGACGTCAACTAAATAATTTACTTGGCCTCAAGAGACTTTTTAACTTTATGAGATCCTCGAGCAACAGCACTTGCCATTGCCAATAGCGCAAACAGCTCAATAAACTGCAAGGTAACAGATGGTTTAAGCACCAACTGTCCCACAACAATAGCAGCTAATACAACGCATGATCCAAATCATGGGATAAGCGGCTGCAGCTCTATTAGGTACATTAGCCTCTCTAGCTGCATAACCACCAGTTAGAAGCGAGATCATACTTGCAAGCAAAAGAAGAGCGGAATCAATTGATGGACCAGCACCAATTACAAGAACCGCAACATTAACAAGACCTAAAAGTCCGCCAATCAAAAGCGCCAGACTGAAGAGCTTCATTTTACGAGTCTCAGGAGTCATATATCCCCTATCTATCAAATATCACTTTGGCTATTGTACCCGTCTTTTATATAAATTAAGTAATCGAATCATTGAACGGTAGAGTGTTTCGGTAAAAGAAATGGCGAGAAAACCAAAGGGGTTTCTCGCCACATGTGTGTTTGGTGGGCCCAGAGGGATTTGAACCCCCAACCCAGGGATTATGAGTCCCCTGCGCTAACCGTTGCGCCATGAGCCCGTAAGAAAAAAGCGGCGACTGATGCCGCCGCCAGAATGCGTGGTGGAGAATAGGGGGATCGAACCCCTGACCTCATGACTGCCAGTCATGCGCTCTCCCAGCTGAGCTAATTCCCCGAACGTGGTGCGGAAAATACTATAGCAAACCAAAGCTCTGTTTTTATCGACAATTTTCTAATTGGTTGTATATTTTAAAGCTCGCGCTCTGGAAGAATCTTCTCTGCCAACCAAGAGGCAACCTCATCAAGGGCAACCTCAAAGCGCTCGCCGGTAGCACGCTCTTTGACTTCTGCGATGCCGTTTGCAACGCCCTTCTTGCCCACAATAACCTGCCATGGGAAACCGATAAGATCTGCATCTGCAAACTTAACGCCAGGACGCTCTGCACGATCATCAACAACAGTCTCAAGACCAGCAGCAACGCAAGCGTCAGCTACAGCACCTGCTGCGTCCCAAATCTCTGGGTCTTTGTCAGAAAGGCAAAGAACAGAAACCTCATAAGGAGCAACAGAGACTGGCCACTTGATGCCCTTCTCGTCATTGTATTGCTCAACAACAGCAGCAAGCAGCCTGGAAACACCAATGCCATAGCAGCCCATAACCAGAGGCTTATCCTCGCCGTTTTCATCGGTGAAGGTGGCGTTAAGAGCCGAAGAGTACTTGGTGCCAAGCTGGAAGACCTGGCCAACCTCAATACCACGAGCGGCATGCAGAGGAAGACCACACTCAGGACAAATATCGCCCTCCTGAGAAGTGACAAGGTCTTTCCACTCGTTAATCTCAAGTCACGACCAAGCTCAACGTGATCAAGGTGGTAGTCTGCCTTGTTAGCACCGCAGAGCCACCACTGACTATCCTCAAGGGAGAGGTCTCCAATAACGCGGATACCCTCAGGTAGACCAACAGGTCCAATGAAGCCCTTGATGAGACCATACTCTTCAAGCTCTTCATCGGTCATCATGTGATAGTCACCAAAGATGTGCTCAGCCTTAACCTCATTAAGCTCATGTGTACCTGGAACAAAGCACACAACTGGCTTACCGTTTCCGTCAACTAGAGCTAGAGCCTTACGAGTTGCTGCAGGTGAAACGTGAAGGAACTCAGCAACATCATCAATGGAACCAATACCAGGAGTGTGAATCTCACACATCGTGCCAGACTCACGCTCTTCTACGTTAATCTTTGCTGCAGCTGCCTCAGTATCTGCAGCATAGCCGCAATCGCAGTAGACCAGGCTTGCCTCGCCAGCCTCTGCCAGCGCCATAAACTCAACAGAGGTGTCTCCACCAATCTGACCAGAGTCTGCAACTACCTGCAGAGCCTTAAGACGTGTGCGGTCACAAACGTTCTGGTAAGCAACCTTCTCCTGGTCATAGCATTCTTGCAGCGACTCTTGATTTGCCGAGAAGGAATATCCGTCTTTCATAATGAACTCACGACCACGCATAAGACCAAAGCGTGGACGACGCTCGTCACGGAACTTATCCTGAATCTGATAGAGCGTTACAGGAAGCTGCTTATAGCTCTTAAGCTCGTTTCTAATAAGGTCTGTGAAGGTCTCTTCGTGAGTTGGGCCAAGAGCAAACTGACGATCATGACGGTCATGCATACGCATGAGCTCATCACCATAGACATCCCAACGACCAGACTCTTCCCAGAGCTCAGCGGGGGTCATAATAGGAACAAGAATCTCCTGAGCACCAATACCGTCCATCTCATCGCGAATGATGGCCTCAATCTTTAAAAGAGAGCGCCATGCAAGTGGCAGATAAGAGTAAAGACCCGCAGCGGTCTTTCTGATCATGCCAGCACGAAGGAGCAGGCGGTGACTTGCAAGTACAGCCTCAGCTGGGTCTTCTTTGAGTGTTGGTGCATACAAAGAAGACATGCGCATCCAGTGCTTCAAGGTAGTTTCCTTTCAATATGAAGTAATACGTATAGTTTACTTATTTTTTGCCAAAACGATTCTCAATTTCGGCGAATAACTCATCAACGATCTTATCTTCAGGCACTTTTCTAATAGGATTGCCGTTTTCAAACAACACTGCCTGACCTTTGCCACAGGCTACACCAAGGTCAACACCCCTAGCCTCGCCAGGTCCATTAACAACGCATCCCATGACTGCTACAGAAATTGGAGCACGAACGCCATCCAGGCGTTTGGTAACTTCTTCTGCAATAGGAATCATATCAACGCCACACCTGCCGCAGGTGGGGCAACTCACCAGCTCTGGCTTAATGCGACGCATGCCAAGAGCCGCAAGAAGCTCCCATGCTACATGGACTTCTTCTACAGGATCGGCCGTTAGAGAAAGGCGCATGGTATCGCCAATACCGCTCTCAAGCAAAATGCCCACCGCAGCGGAATTCTTTACCGTTCCCTGCCTTAACGCACCGGCTTCTGTAACGCCTACATGCAGAGGAATCTGTGGAAGCTCCTTGGAAAGCGCTCGATATACCGCAAGTGTAGTGGGAACATCGTGAGCTTTTGCAGACAAGACAATGTCGTCAAAACCGCGAGAAGAAAAATGCTCTACAAAAGACTTTGACGATGCCACGAGTTTCTCGACAAGGGTCATATCTTGTCTTGTATCAAATTCTTTAGCAAGAGAGCCTGCGTTAACGCCAATTCTAATAGGAATATGAGCCTCTTTAGCTGCCTCAATGACAGCGTCAACACGCTCCATAGAGCCAATGTTTCCTGGGTTAATACGAAGAGCTGCCGCACCTCGCTTTGCCGCTTCAAGCGCCAGCTTATAGTCAAAGTGAATATCAGCAACAACAGGAAGTGGCGAGTATTTGCAAATCTCTTCAAAGCCATCCAAGGCCTTGCGTTTGGAATTGCCACGCGAATAATCTCGCACCCTGCCTCGGCAAGCCCTTTGATCTGAAGGAGTGTTGCATCTGGATCGTCTGTTTTAGTGGTACACATAGACTGAACGGAAACGGGAGCGCCGCCGCCAACCTGGACAGATCCAACCATAACGGGATGAGTTTTTGTGCGAGCAATCTCAGACATAAAATCAGCTACCTAAAAAGTAAATGAAGAATATCGTTTCTCAGTGCAACAACAAAGACAAACAGGAAAAATGCCAGTCCAATGTAAGACAAAATGTTTTGAACCTTGATAGACAGAGGCTTTCTAATAATCACCTGAATTACCTCAATCAGAATCTTCCCACCGTCAAGAGGTGGAATAGGTAAAAGATTCATGAATCCAAGTGACATGGAAATAGCTGCTACCAGCATAATAAGAGTCGAGAAACCCTCTGCAGCAGCTTCTGATGCCATTACAGAAATTCCTACAACAGAAGACGACTGATTGAGAACTTCCATGGTCTGCGTTGGTATGAGCAGCCTGAGCGCAAACTGACCAACCTGCGCGGCATACGATACAGCTGCAGCTGATGCGTCAATAAACGAGAAGTGATAGGTGGTCATGACAGGTGTCACGCCGATGATTTTATCGTCAGAACGCAAAACAGGTTTAATGGTAGTTTCAAGTTGAATGCCATTGCGCTCATACGTGACAGGGATATCCTTGCCTCCATTGGACATTGCATCCTTGATAGCAGCAGTAAGGTCTTCCCAGGTATGTACCTCTACCTTGTTAAAGGTAAGAATAGTGTCTCCGGCAGTAAGGCCTGAAATAGCAGCAAGAGAGCCAGATTCAACAGAGCCCAGCTGAGCCTTATTCTGAGCAGCAGGAATGCCAACAAACATCAAAGAGCCAACAACCAGCACAAAGGCCAGCGCAATATTGACTAGAGGTCCGCCCAAGATCATGAGCAAGCGTTTGGGAACATTTACACCAACATAGGTATGAGCCTTCTCTTGAGCAAAGAAATCATCAGCGGACATCTGTGGAACACGAGGCTCCCCTGCTGCTGTAGAGCCTTCAAGCTCAAAGTTGTTACCACGATCATACTCACAGCGAAGCTCAGCGTCTCGCGCAAGCGTCTGAAACGTGGTGTGCGCTAGCTCATCTGACTCTTTAACAAGCTCAATGGAGCCCCAGTCTGCAAGGGTGTACAGCAGATTGTAGGCGCGCTCATCCTCACAGTTAAGTTTGCTGCAAGAGCGCCAACCTCAAGTGAACCCGCCTCTTGAACGCTCATCAGAGCTTGTGGAAGCAGCTCATCTAGCTCGCCTTCCATACCGCAGATGCGCGTATAGCCACCAAAAAGAAGTGGAGTCACGCCAACCTCAGTACCATATTTTTTGCTCTTATGAGAAAGCTTGTACTTGAACGGCATGCCCAAGAAAAACTCAGTTACACGGACGCCACACAGGCGAGCCATACCGTAATGACCAGCCTCGTGAACAAATACAAGGAGCGAGAGGACCAAGAGTCCCCAAAAAATTGGTGAAAGAATAGCTATCAAATTCACAAAATTCCTATCCCACAAAAGAACGGGCTAAAGCTCGTGCCTCTGCGTCTACAAGCGTCAATTGTTGAAGGTCTTCTACCCTTTGAACTTCAGAGGCATTCATAGTCTCAGCAACAATGCGCTCAATATCAAGAAATGAACATCTTCCTCGTCTAAATGCATGGTTAGCAACTTCATTAGCTGCATTCATAATGCAAGGAAGCGTTCCTCCAACAGTTCCTGCATGACGAGCAAGAGCTAGGCATCCAAAGGTCTTCTCGTCAGCATAATCGCCTGTGAGAGGAGTGGTTTCTTGCCACTTAACCGGCTTTGCAATTGCAGGCCAACGATGTGGATAGCTCAGCGCAAACTGGATAGGCAGCCTCATATCAGAGGCTCCGAGCTGCGCTTTAACAGAGCCGTCAACAAACTCAACCATAGAGTGAATGCGACTCTGACGATGTACCAACACCTCAAGCTTATCCATTGGAGTGTCAAAGAGGTGATGAGCTTCAATGAGCTCAAGACCCTTATTCATGAGCGTGGCGCAATCGATGGTAATCTTGGCACCCATCTTCCAGGTTGGATGTGCCAAGGCGTCGTCGGCCGAAACGTGTTTGAGCTGCTCGCGAGAATATCCGAAGAACGGACCACCAGAGCAGGTAAGCCAAATCCTCTGAATATCAGCGGGGTTCTCGCCAATAAGGCACTGGAAGATGGCGCTGTGCTCAGAATCAACGGGGATGAGCTGACCAGGTTTGACCAGAGGCATCAGAAGGTCTCCGCCAACAACAATTGACTCCTTGTTAGCGTAAGCAAGCACTTTGCCAGCCTTCACAGCGGCCAGACCAGCGTAAATGCCAGCCTCTCCCACCACTGCGTTGACTACGCAGTCAACCTCATCCAGCTCAGCAAGCGCCTGAACGGCCTCAGGGCCAAAGCTTGCTTTGCAGCCTTGTGGCAAGCTGTCGAGAAGAGCATTGCCCTTGACACTTGCATCGGCAAAGCAACGTATTTGCAGTTGAACTCAGCTGCTGCCTTCACGGCAAACTCAACCGACGACCTCACCGCAAGAGCAGCAACCTCAACCTTTTGCGGGAAATGACGGCATACATCAAGCGTCTGCATACCCACAGAACCCGAAGCTCCAAGGACAGCAACACGCAGAGGCTCATGCCTTACAGCACGAGGCGCAGTATCTTCAAAAATGCTCAAAACCTATGCTCCAAACGGCAGCGCAATAGGTAGCTTGACCTGGCTAAAGAGCACGGCAAGCTGGAAGAGAAGAAACGCCGCCATAGTTCCAAAAATCATCGAATCGGTTCTATCAAGTAGGCCACCATGACCAGGCATAATTGAACCAGAATCCTTGAGGCCCACTCCTCGCTTAATGCGAGACTCAAAGAGGTCTCCCACAACGGAGAAGATGCCTTCTGTTACACCAAAGAGCAGCGCAAACAGTGGATTCATATTAATTGCACCAAAAACTGCCATCAAGAACCACACAATCATTGAACCTAAAAGACCACCGTAGAAGCCCTCCCAACTCTTATTTGGAGAAATCCTCGGCGCCAGTTTATGCTTGCCAAATTTGGATCCAAACAAATACGCAAATGAATCGTTAGCCCACACAGAGAGCATGACAGCAAGAGTAATCCAAGGAATAGAAAAACTTGGCTCTGTGGACCTTAGAAGCACTACCGTTGAAAGTGAAAGCGACGTATACAGTGGTCCAAAGGCCGTAACCGCCACGTCTGCAAGGTTTGCTCGCGGTGTTAAAACATACCAAAGTCCGCAAAGAATAATCAAAAGCAGAGAAAATACCAGCGGAAAGACGTGACCAAAATACGCAATTATGGGAAAAACAAGCGAGAAGACAAGGCCAAGAGGCTCGTTTGGCATACGTCCGCCCATACGGCAAATATGGAAGAACTCAGAGCAGCAGAGCCATGCCATGCCAGCAATCAAAACAATAGTGGCTTCTTTGCCAACAAACAGCGCAGCAAGTACAATAGCTGCATAAACTACGCCAGACAGAGTCCTTGTCAAAAGCTTCTCGGTAACGCCACGAACTCGCTGACCCATAAGGTTACCAGCGGATCGTTGCAGCTCTTTAAGTGAGCGACGAATCTCCAGCTTTTCAATCTGTCTATCAATTCCAACGCTACCTGTTTCTTCAGGATTAGGCTGAGCATCAGCAGGAATCCTAGAGGTAGGCCTTCTGGAATCGCGCGTATTGTCCACCACTATTTCACTCCTCCGAATCGCCTTTCGCGACCCTGATAGTCCTTAATGGCGCGCAAAAAATCCCACTTAGAGAAGTCAGGCCAGTAAGTTTGCGTAACATACAGCTCCGAGTAAGCCAGCTGCCATAGCAAATAGTTAGAAAGCCTCAGCTCTCCTGACGTACGAATCAACAGATCTGGATCAGGAAGACCTGCCGTATAGAGATTCTTCTCAAAATCTGCAGGAGTTACCGAATCAGCAGATACGGCACCCTCAGCAATTTGATGAGCGAGAAGAACAGCTGCCCTAGTTAGCTCTGCACGAGAGCCATAGTTAACAGCAAGCGCAAACGTCATGCCGGTGTTTTGCGCAGTCTCATCAAGTCCGCGCTGGAAGGTCTTGCGGGTCTTCTCTGGCAAGCCTCAAGGTCACCAAAGAAACGCAGCTTAACGTTTTCTTGGTGGAACAGTGGGAGCTCTTTAAGAAGCGTCTCTGCAAACAGACGCATGAGCAAGTCAACCTCACGCTGAGGACGTTTCCAGTTTTCTGTGGAGAACGCATAAACCGACAAAACGTCCAATCCAAGGCGCACACTTGTAGTAACAGCCTCACGCAAAGAAAGAACACCGGCCTTATGACCTTCGGTTCTGTCAAGTCCACGAGCCGTAGCCCATCTACCGTTTCCATCCATAATGATGGAAACGTGAGACGGAATAGTTTCTAAATTGATATCAGAAAGACTGATATCTTCTGGTGCGTCAGAGAAATACTGGACGAGCTTGTCTGTATCAAACTGCACTTAAATCTCCATGATTTCTGAAGTCTTGGTCTTAAGAAGAGACTCAATTTGTGCAATATAGGTATCAGTCAGCTTCTGAATACCGTTCTTCTCGCGCTTCTGATCGTCCTCAGACAGCTCCTCATCGCGCTCAATCTTGCCGTTAACATCACGACGGACGTTACGAACTGCTACGCGAGCTTCCTCAGCAATTTGAGAGCACTCTTTAGCAAGCTCACGACGGCGCTCCTCGGTTGGCATTGGGAAAGGAAGCCTGATAGCAGAGCCATCATTAGATGGAGTAATACCAAGGTCAGAAGTCTCAATGGCCTTCTCGATGCTCTTTAGAGCAGTCTTATCCCATGGCTCAACAAGCAGCATAGATGCCTCAGGAACCTTGATAGCTGCAAGCTGAGAAATTGGGGTTGGCTGACCATAGTAGTCTACCTTGATGTGATCAAGCGCATGTGGATTTGCGCGACCAGTACGAACACGACCAAAGTTATTCTTAAGTGCCTCGATGCACTTCTCCATAGACTGCTTAGCTTTATCAGAATGAACGCTCATTAGTCCTCCTCAACGACAGTAGTACCGACTTCTTCTCCGGAAATTGCTTTCATGAAAACGCCTTCAGACTGCATGTCAAATACAAGAATTGGCATCTTATTATCTTTGCACAGCGCAATTGCTGCAGCGTCCATAACCTTAAGTTCTTTGGCGAGAACATCTTTGTAGGTGACAGTGTCAAACTTAACTGCATCTGCGTGGGTAACAGGATCGCAGTCGTAAATACCATCTACCTTTGTGGCCTTCATCAGAGCCTCTGCACCAATCTCGCAAGCGCGAAGAGCTGCAGCAGTATCAGTGGTGAAGTAAGGGTTACCGGTACCTGCAGCAAAGATGACAATACGGCCCTTCTCAAGGTGCCTAATAGCACGACGGCGAATATAAGGCTCTGCAACCTGAGCCATGGAAATTGCACTCATAACACGGCAATCCATGCCATTGCGCTCAAAACAATCCTGGAGCGAGAGAGCGTTAATTACTGTTGCAAGCATGCCCATATTATCGCCCTGGGCACGATCCATGCCAGCTGCTGCCTGAGAAACGCCTCTAAAGATGTTTCCGCCACCAACAACAATGGCAACCTGAACTCCAGACTCCCAGACAGGCTTAATTTCTTTAGCAAGCATTTCTGGAATTGAAGGGTCAATACCAAAGGATTGCTCACCCATCAATGCTTCACCAGAAAGCTTTAAAAGCACTCTTTTGTATTTAGCTGAAGACAAAGCTTCCTCGCTCTCTCCGTTTGCCATAGTTGTAATAATTTTAACAAACGACACCGTAAGTTTTGCAGGAATCGCGTTAAAAAAAGAGCCGGTTGAAGACAACCGGCTCAAAATAATTGAAGTAAAAAGTCTTACTCTTCACCAAAAGCAAAACGCACGAAGCTGACAATCTTAACCTCGTCGTCAACCTTCTTGGAGAGCAGCTTTGCGTACTCAGAAATGGTCATATCTGGGTCCTTAACAAATGCCTGCTCAGTAAGGACATACTCCTTGTAGTACTTCTCGAGACGACCATAAGCCATCTTCTCCTGAATAGCCTCAGGCTTGCCGGACTCAGCAGCCTGTGCCTTGTAAATGGAGAGCTCGTGATCAACGATGTCCTGTGGAACATCCTCACGGCGAGCGGCAACTGGAGCAGCTGCAGCTACCTGCATTGCAACGTCGTGTGCAAAGTTCTTGAAGTCCTGAGACTCAGCGGTCTCTGGCTTGTTGAACTCAAAGGTAACAATGTCAGCAAGCTTGCCACCAAGGTGGATGTAGCTAGCAAGTGCGCCGTTTGCAGCCTCAACACGCTGGAAACGAAGAACACGCATGTTCTCGCCGATGTTGTGGATCTTATCGGTGATTGCCTCGTCAACGGTCTCGTCGCCAAACTTAGCAGCCTTGAGCTCCTCAACGTCAGCTGGGTTGCTCTCAACAACAACTGCAGCAAGATCGCCAGCAAAGCCGGTGAACTGTGGGTTTGTGCCTACAAAGTCAGTCTCGCAGGAGAGCTCGAGGATTGCACCAGTCTTGCCGTCTGGGCTGATGAAGGTAGCAATGGTGCCCTCGTTGGTGTCGCGGCCAGCGCGCTTAACTGCCTTAGCAACGCCCATAGTACGAAGAATATCTACTGCCTTCTCAATATCGCCCTCAGCCTCGACGAGTGCCTTCTTGCACTCCATCATAGGAGAGCTGGTCATATCACGAAGCTGCTTAACAAGTGCTGCGGTAATTTCTGCCATGTTTTCCTCCTAAAAATCTACTGAATAACTAAATTATTTGACCCGTTGCTAAGAGTTACTCAGCAGCTGGGGTCTCGGACTCAGCGCCCATCTCTTCAGCAGAAATCTGCTCCTTGCCGCTACCTGCAAGAATTGCGTCTGCAGCAAGCTGGCACATAAGAGAAATGGAACGAATAGCATCGTCATTTGCAGGAATGCCGTAATCAACAACATCTGGATCAGAGTTGGTGTCAAGCAGGGAGACAACTGGAATGTGAAGACGGTTTGCCTCACGGATTGCGTTCTCTTCACGCTTGGAATCAACAACAAAGAGAGCCTGTGGAAGAGAAGTCATATCACGGACGCCACCGAGGTTAAGCTGAAGCTTCAGAAGCTCCTTGTTCTTAAGAGCCTGCTCCTTCTTAGGAAGAGTTGCCATACGGCCATCCTCTACCATTGCCTCAAGCTCCTCAAGGCGCTTAATGCGGGAACGCATAGTGACAAAGTTGGTGAGCATACCGCCGAGCCAACGCTGATTGATGTAAGGCATGTTTGCACGAGCTGCCTCAGTAGCGATTGGCTCCTGAGCCTGCTTCTTGGTACCGACGAAGAGAACGCGGCCACCCTTAGATGCAACATTCTTCAGGAAAGTGTAAGCAGCGTCTGCGCCAAGCATGGTCTGCTTAAGGTCAAGAATGTAAATACCGTTGCGCTCACCAAAGATGTATGGCTTCATCTTAGGGTTCCAACGACGAGTCTGGTGACCATAGTGGCAACCAGCATCCAGAAGAGTCTGAATAGTAATCTTTGCAGCCATTTTTACCTCCATTGGTTGTTCCTCCGTACGAGTTCAAGCCTTGTTAAAACCACCCAACACCTGGCTTAGCGTTAGGCACCACGGCAAACAAGTAGTCGTACGTGCGATTTTGTGCTGTTTGGTAACAGCATGTTGTGCTTCTACACAACTTTGAAAGTATAGCAGGAAAACAAGGGCTACGTCTATAAAGAATTTAGACCATAACCTCTACAAATACTGCGTAAATGCAATAAACTTCTTTGCGCAAGATATTTCACAACAACGCTCAGCTTATTTTGATCTTGGATGAGCTGCTTTTGCTGCTTCTTTGAGTCTGTCAACTGACAAATGCGTATACACCTGTGTAGTTGAGAGCGACTCATGGCCTAAAAGTTCCTGGACAATACGCAAGTCTGCTCCACCGCCAAGAAGCTCCGTGGCGTACGTATGCCTCATTGCATGTGGAGAAAGTGAGCTGTCTAGTCCTGCAGCCACTAAATACGACGAGAAAACCTTGCGCAAAGAATCCGCGCTCATGTTATTTCCTCTTACGGAAATAAAAAGAGCCGAATGTGCACGGCCCGCTTTATCTTTCAACAAAAGCGTAGGTCGAGAAGAACTTAGGTACTTTTTAAGCCACTCGATAGCTGACTCATAGAGAGGAACAATTCGCTCTTTAGAACCTTTACCAAAGAGACGTACTATTCCATTTTGCAAATCAACTTGTTCAAGCTTGAGAGACGCCACCTCAGAAATACGAGCTCCTGTTGCATACAAAAACTCAAGAAATGCTCTATCTCTAAGCCCTACCGCGGTTGAAACATCACATGATTCTAAAAGCCTATTTACATCGGAATCAGTCATAGTATGTGGAAGATTTCGTGGCGCTCGAGGATTGCTCAGTGAAAGAGCTGGGTCTGTGGCAATCAGTTTTTCTCGCTGCATCCATTTGTAAAAACCACGCAACGCAGATAAATGCCTATTTAGTGTTTTTGCTGAATATTGAGCCTGTTTGAGATAGGCCAAATAGAGACGAAGGCTTCTGTGATCAACCCGAGTTACCGCAACACCTTCCCTACTACACCACTGCTCAAATGCCAAAAGATCAGTCTGATATGACCTTAGGGTATTCTCGGAGAGATTCCTGACCTTACTTAAATACTCAATAAATTGTTCAACGTGACTTACCTGCGCTTTAGAAATGCCCACATTAACCACGCTTTACACAATCAAAGAGTTCATGGCGAGAGGCAAGATACTCATCAAAGTCTTTATGAGCGCGCTCTGCCATCTTCTGACGTCGCTCGTCTTTTCTTTTGATATGCTCGTCCAGTGGCTCAAAAATACCAAAGTTAACATGCATGGGCTGATAATCTTTGGTGTTTGGGTTTGTCGCATAACCTACAAGAGAGCCAAACGAAGTGGTCAAAGGAAGCCTGACTTCCTCTTTGCCCAACAGACGAGCATACATGTTTAGTGCAGCAAGCAACCCAGATGCTATAGCCTCAACATAGCCTTCTGTACCCGTAATTTGACCTGCAAGAATAGTAAAAGTTCCCGGAATTCCAAACGAACCATCAAGCGCATGAGGAGAGTCAACAAAAGAGTTTCTGTGCATGACGCCGTAGCGAACAAACTCAGCGTTTTCCAACCCTGGGATGAGGGTAAATACGCGTTTTTGCTCTCCCCAGGTAAGATTTGTCTGAAAACCAACCAGATTAAATGCTGTCTTTAGCTGCATTTTTCTGCACGAAGCTGAACTGCTGCCCAGGGGCGTTTACCCTGTTCTGGGGATCAATAAGTCCTACTGGCTTTAAAGCGCCAAATCTAATGGAATCATGTCCTGTTCTTGCCACTTCCTCAATAGGCTGACAAGCTTGGAAACAAATCAGACTGCTCAAAATCGTGGCCAATAACACGTTTAGCTGCAAAGTAACTCATCAACAAATGTGTCGTATTCCTCTTTATTCATGGGGCAATTGAGGTAATCACCAATTCCCAAGTCCTCATAACGAGATTGAGAGAATGCAATTGAATGGTCAATTGATTCATAAGACACAATAGGCGCTGCTGCATCAAAAAACGACATTCTGTTAGTTCCAACACGTTTAGAAATTGCTTCGTACAAGCTATCTGAGCACAGTGGTCCTGCAGCAATAACTGTTGGCTCATCAGATAACTCCGTGACCTCTGCATGAGTTACCGAGATGTTTGGATGATTTCTGATCTGCTCAGTAACAGCCTTTGAAAACTCTTCTCTATTAACCGCAAGAGCGCCGCCTGCGGGAACAGAGTTTTCTTCTGCAATACGGAGCAGAAAACTACCCATCTTTTTTTAAGCTCAGACTTTAAAATTCCAGCTGCAGAATCTTCCTTAGTGGACTTCAGAGAGTTGGAACAGACCAGCTCAGCAAACATATCTGTGTGGTGTACTGGAGAAGAAACAACAGGGCGCTGCTCAATGAGCTCTACAGAAACACCACGTGAAGCCAGCTGTAAAGCACATTCGCTTCCAGCTAAACCAGCACCAACTACAGTAACTTTTTGTGTCATTGTTCACCTATCACACACTACGAATCCAAATAAAACTCTTTAGAAGGAGTATACCTTCCATCCGGTAATCTTTTTACCATTCCACGAGCTTCATAATCAGTAAGAGAATTTAACACGGTAAGTACGTTTTCTGATAGTCTCCATGCAAGCTCTTCTGGCCTTGAAGGAGAAGCAATAAGTGCAGATAAAAGTGGTGTTAGCTTCTTATCTTGCTTCATTTGTTCCTGAACTAGGCAATCAAAATCTAATGAAATTGCAATGCCCAACGATGTCTCATCAGGAATAATTTGAGCCCCTTCAGAGATGAGCCTATTCGTACCAGCAGAAGCTGGGAGAAAAGATAGACCCGGGTATTGCATAAATAGTTTTACCAAGAGAGTTAGCAAACTCAGCAGTACTCATAGTGCCTGAGCAAAGCCCTGCTTCCGTTACCAAAAAGCACTTTTACCTAATGCTGCAATAACCGCATTTCTTCTAGGAAAGGCATAACGTCTAGGAGGCATTCCCCACCTGTCTAGAGAAATGACTGCTCCCCTTCCTTCTCGCGCTACTTCAAAAAAAGCTCTGCAGAGGTAGTTGGGATAGGTCACATCTGCACCACAGCCTGCCACTACAACTGTCTTTCCACCAGCATTAAGAGAAGCCATACCCGCCATATAATCGCAGCCAAGAGCTCCGCCAGATACCACCACAATATTGTTATCAGCGGCGCATCTGCCAGCCATTTCTGCAATTGCCATGCCGTATGGGGTGGCCCTACGAGCCCCAATTACAGACATACAAGGTTGTTGCAAAACGCTTCTATCCCCCATTCCATAGATAATTTCAGGCGGATGGTTAAGCAGTAACAATTCTTTTGGATAGTCCTCATCTTCTGATGAAATCTCCCATTTCTCCATTGCTACTCCAAAGAACGAGACCTATAGGCAACCGCCTCAGATACGTCGTCTTTTGTCACTTTTTCATGGTGAGCAATGTCTGCGATAGTCCTTGCAACTCTGCAGGTACGCGTTATTGCTCTACCTCCTAGATGAAGTCCACGAGCAAATCTATGAAGCAGCTGCACTGCTGATTCATCAAAGCTCTCCACGTACTTTTGGCGAGAAGTGCTTTCTACTCCACGGGTTTCTCGCCAAGAAGCAAAGTCTCTGCCAGAGACAACAAGTGAGCGCATACCTGCTGAAGTGAGTCCTAGCTCACCTTGAATTACTCGATCAGAAGAAGGTCGAGCTACATCACACACAATATCTATTCGATCCATTAAAGGTCCTCCAATTTTTGATTGATACGTAGAAATCTTTCCTGGAGAGCACTTGCAGGTGTGAGTTTTATCTCCAAAGTATCCGCAGGGACAGGGATTAGCTGCAGCGATGAGCTGAAACTGAGAAGGAAACTTATAGATGCCATCCACTCGCGCAAGACGTACATATCCATCTTCGATTGGCTGACGTAAAACCTGCAACGTATTAGATGCAAACTCGGGCAGCTCATCTAAAAACAGCACGCCTTTATGGGCAAGAGAAATTTCGCCTGGGATGACAGGTCTGCCACCTCCAATCATGCCTGCTACAGAAGCTGAATGATGAGGGGACCTAAAGGGCCGTACACCTGCTTGAATAGAATCTGTTTCACACCCCGCTACAGAATGTATGAGCAATACCTCATCGCGCTCTTCTTTAGAGAGCTCTGGAAGGATAGTTGGAATTCTTTTAGCAAGCATTGTTTTACCTGCACCTGGCGGGCCAATCATAAGCATCCCCAAATTTCCTGTGGCTGCGATTACGATAGCTCGCTTGACTAATTCCTGGTCAATCACCTCTTCAAAGTCTAAATTCTCGCTGAGCATTGCTGTTTCAACAGAATGCTTATGCTGAACCAATGGCTTACAGAATGATTGATCTCTCAAACTCAAATTGAGCAATGATTGAATTCCTATGACGTGACTCCAGTCAGAACCAAACAAATTGCAATCTGAAGAGGAGATTAGTTTCATTCCCAGTTTCTTAGCAAGCATTGCATACGCTGCCATACCTCTCACTGAAGAGATCTTGCCGTTTAATGAGAGTTCTCCAACAAACAGCCTGTTATGCACAATCTCTTGAGGAATCTGTCCAGTAGCTGCAAGAATAGCAACGGCTATAGGCAAATCAAATCCAGTACCTGTCTTTTTTATATCTGCAGGCGTCAAATTGATTGTTACCAGCAATCGAGGGATGGTAAATCCAGCAGCTTTTAGTGAGCAGCGCACACGAGAACGAGATTCCATAATGGAGCTGTCAGGCATTCCTACGATGGTTATTCCAGGTATGCCGCCTGAAATACCCACTTCTACATCTACAGGTATTGCCTCAATTCCTCTAAGAGTTGCGGTATGAACGCAGATGGTTGCTTGACTCATTGCTCGTCCCAGCTAAATGCCCCAATTAAATGCCTTAGGCTTGCTGTGCTTGGAGCTACTAGATTAATAGCAACAACATCAAATCTAATAGAGGTAAGTGCTGGATGAAGCGCTGCATACATAAGCGCAAGCGTTCTGTATTTTTCCTGCTTTGCCCTATTTACAGCCAGCTCAGGGCATGATGCTATCGTCTTTGTTCAAAATACGTCTTGTCTTTACCTCAACAAGCACAACGTTATCGCCATCTTGAGCAACAATATCAACCTCACCAATCTGACACGTCCAGTTAGTTTGGATAATTTTGTAGCCTCTTTTGATGAGGTATTTTGCAGCAATCTCCTCGCCTTTCTCGCCAATTTGGCGAGAAGACATCTCTTCTAGCGGAATTCTTCCCTCTTGTGCGTCATCCTCTTCAGAAACCTTGTCCCTGAGTCTTTTGGCTCTTCCTGTGGTGAGAGGCTTTCTCCTCTACCTCATTAGGCAAAGAACCTGGATACTTGCTTGTGTCTTTCTTGCTCATAACTCTCCTTTCATAGTGGGAGAGTTCAGTTTGCAGGAGCACTTTGACACTAACTTGACTGCTGTCTGTCTAAACAGCGTAATGATTCTGACGAAAGTAAAAAATTTGATATTACGGGCTTGCGACTATAGAAAAAGCCCGTTCAATCCTCTTAGAATGAACGGGTCCCTGTTTGCGTCTGAAAGTTAATCTGATTGCTTAAATTGGATGTATTAAAACAGTCTTTGCGTCTTAACAAAGTTTCCACAAAACGACGCACGATGTATAGGAGAAAGTCCCATCTCACCAATAGCTTCAATGTGTTCAGCAGAGGCATATCCTTTACATTCTGCCAGGTGATAGCCGGGGTACTCCTCGTCATAGGCCACCATAAGAGCATCTCTTGTTACCTTTGCCACAATTGAAGCGGCAGCAATAGAAGCAATGCGTGCATCACCCTTAACAAGAGTCTTTTCTTTGGGATGGATGTGCATGGGATTTCCATCAATCAAGACGCAGTCAGGCTCAATACCTGTGTTTTTGACAGCCTGAAGCATAGCGTCTCTTAAACACTGTGCCATGCCAACTTCATCAATTCTTTGAGGAGCAATATGAGCAATGCCAATTGCTGTAGCAATTCTTGAATTTGTGCCGCTAGAATCTCTCGCTTTGTTGCGGTTAATTTTTTGGAATCGTTTAGTCCATAGATGATAGGATCCTCTGGCAAACATACCGCACAAACCGTTAAAGGACCAGCTACAGAACCTCTGCCCACCTCATCAACACCAACAACAAGTCCGCCCTCAGAAAGCTCCTTCTGAAAGCGATACATTTCTTCTACACGGGTCTTCTCGGCATGTTCTTTTTCAATGCGCTTTTTAGCTGATTCTAGAGCCTTGATAACCTGTTTACGGGGGTCCTCGCTATAACGAGCTATGAGTTCGTATACCTCAGTCTCTGGGGCATCGCTTAAACGAGCAAGTATATCTTTAGCAGAATCAGCCATGTTTTCTCCAAACCACACGACTATGGTACTAAAAAAGCCGCCCGGAGGCGGCTTTAAAGAGCATATGAAGTTGATTAGCGCTTCTCGCGAAGACGAGCAGCCTTACCAACACGATCGCGCAGGAAGTAGAGCTTAGCGCGGTGAACAACACCGTGGCGAAGAACCTCAAGCTTAGCAATCTTTGGTGAGTGAAGTGGGAAAGTACGCTCAACACCAATGCCAAAGCTAATCTTACGAACGGTAAAAGTCTCACGGGAACCCTCGCCGGAAAGACGAATGATGTCGCCCTGGAAGACCTGCTCACGAGTACGGTCACCCTCGACAATGCGATAGTGAACCTTTACGTTGTCACCAACGCGGACCTCAGGAATGTCCTCGCGGATCTGCTGACGCTCAATAGCGCGAATGTAGTCCATTGTTTCCTCATCTCTAGAGGTGCCGACGCCCTTGCGAACGACACATAGTTAACACACAGACGGAAAGTATACGTGAATACTTTCCACTGTACAAGGGTTAGTTTGGATAAAACTTACTTTACATATCTTCTTTTACCCCAGGAACGAGGAAGGCGAAGATCTTCAAACACTCTGGTTGCATATCTATCGGTCATACCAGACACGTAATCTGCTACTTGAATTTCTGGATGATCAAAGTCATGACACTTATATTCTGCGGGAACCTCATCTAAATGGTTAACAAAGTAATCAAACAGCTCGATGATGAGGTCATATGCCTTGGGTTCTTCATATTTTGCGTCTCCTGATGCGTACAGATTAGCAAACAGGAATGCTCTCATGGTCATCATGGCACCCCACATAGAGTCGGTCATTTTAATATCGCCTACGCGAGAGCTCTCAGAGACAATATCGTGAACCATGTTTTCAATGCGCTCAGGTGAGCTATTTCCAAGAACCTCTCGAGCTTCAGTTGGGAGATACTCCCTCCGAAAGAAGCCCTGCTCGTTTTGCGTCATCAATATCGTGCGTAACATACGCAATGCGGTCCGAAATGGCAACAATTCTTCCTTCTGCTGTTTCTGCACGTAGATTACCTGAATGGCATCTAATACCATCAATAACCTCATGAGAAAGATTAAGACCCTGACCGTCTTTCTCCAGATACTCAACAATGCGGGCACTCTGCTGATTATGGGCAAAAATATACTCATTTTCTGGAGCATCGGGGTCCATTCCCCTATATAGGCTAATGGCGTGCGAAAGCGCCTTCTCGCCAATATGGCCAAACGGCGTATGACCTAAATCATGTCCAAGTGCAATTGCCTCAGTAAGGTCTTCGTTTAAGCCCAGAGGACGCGCAATTGAGCGCGCAATCTGCGAAACCTCAAGTGTATGAATAAGACGGGTTCTATAGTGGTCCCCTTCTGGGGCGAGAAAAACCTGTGTCTTGTGAGCAAGTCTTCTAAAAACTCTTGCTATGCAAAAATACGGTCTCTATCACACTGATAACACGTACGATACTGATCAGGCTCTTCTGCTATCGCGCGACCTTTACTTTGATCAGAAAAAGCCGCCTCAGGAGATAAGATTTGATGCTCACGAGCCTCAAGATCTTCTCGTTGAATAGATAACATAGACCCTCCTTGTACCTGCATCTTTATCACATAATAGCAGGTTATTGCTATCTAGCAAAAGAGGGCGACCGAAGTCGCCCTCTAGAGTTTGTTGCAGTGTGTCTAGAAGAAAACCTACTTGGTAGCAATCTTCTGTGGACCACCGTTAGCCTGAATCTTAGCCTGTGCTGCAGCAAGACGTGCGATTGGCACGCGATATGGTGAGCAGGAGACATAGTCAAGACCAAGGTTGTAGTACATGTGGATGGACTCTGGATCGCCACCGGTCTCACCGCAGACACCAATGGTGAGGTTAGGATTACCCTTACGGCCACCCTCAACGCCCATGCGGACAAGCTCTGCGACACCCTTATCAAGGGTTGCAAATGGGTTGGTCTTAACAATCTTGCGCTCAAGATAAAGAGGCATGAATGCGGACTCAACGTCATCACGAGAGAAGCCAAGGCAGGTCTGGGTGAGGTCGTTAGTACCGAAGGAGAAGAAGTCTGCGTGCTTAGCAATCTCCTCAGACATGATAGCTGCACGAGGGAGCTCGATCATGGTACCAACTGGGATGTTAAGCTCAACACCGTACTCGTCAGCAACCTGCTTGATGGTCTGCTCAACCTCTTCACGGACCTGGATGAGCTCCTCTTCGAAGCCAACCAGAGGAACCATGATCTCTGGACGAGGGTCAAGACCAACGCGCTTGAGCTCTGCAGCTGCGCTTGCGATAGCGCGAACCTGCATAACGTTGAGCTCTGGGTAGACAAGACCAAGGCGGCAGCCACGGAGGCCGAGCATTGGGTTTGCCTCCTGGAAGGCGTCAAACTTAGCGAGAAGAGCACGCTTTGCAGCGGCGTCCTTACCCTGCTCCTCATCATGAGCAATCTCAACGTCAAGCTCACGTGGGGAATCAAGGAACTCATGCAGTGGTGGGTCAAGAAGACGGACAACAACGTCTTTGCCGTCCATTACCTTGAACATACCAAGGAAGTCACCCTTCTGAGCACGGCCAAGCTGCTCAATAGCAAGCTGCTTAACGTCCTCAGAGTCTGCAAGGATGAAGTCCTGAATGAGGTGCTTACGCTCACCAAGGAACATGTGCTCAGTACGGTCAAGACCAATTGCCTCAGCGCCGTTATCAACGGAAGTCTGAGCATCTGCTGGGTTATCAGCGTTTGCACGTACGCCAATGACACGACCACGGGACTCGTCAAGGCGGACCTCATCTGCCCATGCAAGGATGGTCTGGAGGTCACCAGAAAGCTCTGGCTGGACAAGCTCAACAGCACCAAGGATGACGTCACCAGTGGTACCGTCGATGGAGATAACATCGCCCTCGTTAACAACAAGGCCGGAATCAGCAACGGTGAAGCGCTTGTTAGCAGCGTCAATACGAAGTGTATCAACACCGCAGACGCAAGGAGCGCCCATACCACGAGCAATAACAGCTGCGTGGCTGGTCTTGCCGCCGTGGGAAGTTAGGATGCCCTCTGCAGCAACCATGCCGTGGAGGTCATCTGGAGTGGTCTCCCAACGGACAAGAATACAAGGCTGCCTGCCTCTGCAAAAGCCTCAGCATCTGCAGAAGAGAAGACTGCAGCACCAACAGCTGCACCAGGAGAAGCGTTAAGACCCTTAGCAATGGTCTCGTACTCGGCGTTAGGATCAAACTGTGGGTGCAAAAGCTGATCGAGCTGCTCAGGAGCAACGCGAGAAACAGCCTGCTCTTTAGTAATACGACCCTCTTCGTACATCTGAATTGCAACCTTAAAGTGCAGAGAGAGCAGTACGCTTACCAACACGAGTCTGGAGCATCCAGAGCTTACCATTTTCAATGGTGAACTCGATGTCCATCATGTCTGCGTAGTGATCCTCAAGAATCTCAAAGACGTGGAAGAGCTCCTCGCCTGCCTCCTTGAGTGCAGGAACCTTAACAAGGTCTGCAATAGGCTCAGTGTTACGAATACCAGCAACAACGTCCTCGCCCTGAGCATTGATCAGGAAGTCACCGTAGCGCTCGTTGGTACCGTCTGCAGGGTTACGAGTAAATGCAACACCAGTTGCAGAAGTCTCACCCTTGTTACCAAAGACCATGACCTGAACGTTAACTGCAGTACCAAGCTCATCAGGAATCTTGTTCTGCTTACGGTAAAGGATTGCGCGGTCGTTCATCCAAGAACCAAAGACTGCCTGCTCAGCAAGGCGGAGCTGGAGGTAAGGATCAGATGGGAAGACAGCGTAACCGTTCTTGGGAGACCTCTGGGTGCTCCTTAACGTCAACGTTTGCAGCAAAGATGCCCTTGAACCAAGTTACAAGGTCACGAAGGTCATTTGCGTCCAGCTCTGTATCAAGCTTAACGCCCTTCTCGGCCTTCTTAGCAGCAATTGCATCCTCAAAGAGCTGTCCAGAGACGCCCATAACAACGCCTGAGAACATCTGAACAAAACGACGGTAAGAGTCCCAAGCAAAGCGCTCGTTACCAGTCTGCTTAATGAGGCCCTGAACGGACTCATCGTTAAGACCAAGGTTAAGAACAGTGTCCATCATGCCAGGCATGGAGAATGGTGCACCAGAACGGACGGAGACAAGCAGTGGATCTTCTGCATCGCCAAGCTTCTTACCCATGCGCTCCTCAAGGGTAGCCATAGCTGCGTCAATCTCATCAGTGACGCCCTCAGGCCAGACGTTGCCATTGTTGGAATAAGCAACGCAAGTTTGGCAAGTAATTGAGAATCCTGGAGGTACAGGCAGACCAATCTTAGACATCTCTGCAAGGTTTGCTCCCTTGCCACCAACAATCCACTTTGCCTCTTCTACGGATGCGCCAGCGACCTCAGTAACATCGTTACCGGCGTGGTCCTTTCCGAAGCTGTAAACGTGCTTCTCGGACATAACACTCCAAACTCTCAAACTGTCACACGCAAAGCGTGCACCAACACGATTGAACGTAAAGACATCAAACCAAACAAAGTTGGTTCTATCCTCACATTCATAGTATGTTACCAACCTACGCGATTCATCTGAACAAAATAACGGTGAGCGGTCAATATCGACCGTTCACAGAATTATTTGTAAACTTATGATTGCAAATTGTGAAATTCTCCATAAAGAAAATGAGCACCCCAAATGGATGCTCATTTAACTTTTTGATATTTTGAGGCATCAGCACTCTCTTAGCGAGTAACTCCCTCAAAGAATGCGCCAATTGCGTGGCTTGGCTCTTCGCCGGTAAGCGTAGAAATAACGTTTACCGCTGGTCCCAGAAGATCGATTGATGGGATGAGGCGCTGATCAAGCTCACGACGAATCTCTCTTCTGAGAGAGCCATCTGCAAAGGTGTGGAAGACTGCACGAGGGCGATTCTCATCTTCATGCTCGTTGAAGTATGCACGAACATCATCAACGCTATGAATGTTTGGAACCCTTACAATCTCTACGGATTCATCGCCAAACTGAGCAGCGGCAGCCTTAACTACTGCAGCGCCAGTCTCTCCACGAGAGTCTGACAAAACATAGACGATAGGTAGACCATCACCAAGAGAGTTGTTATCAATGTCAAGTGCGCTCATGCTGTAACCCTTTCAGTCAAGTATTCAGAAAGATACAAACATTTATCAATCTAAGAGTACCCTACTTCTTACGAGAAAGCACACTAATATCGGCGACATTACTAAATACCTGGGCAAACTTGTTCAAAAGACGCAAACGATTTCGGCGAACGGTATCATTTTCATCCATGACAAGTACTTTGTCGAAGAAAATATCAATTGGCTCACGCAGCTGAGACAGCGCAGAAACAGCAGCAGCATAGTCTGCACCAGCAAGAGCAGCAGCCACTTGCTTCTGGCCCTCTTCGCAAGCAGCGAGCAATGACATCTCTGGCTCAGTGAGAAGCTCTGTATCAACTTCTACACCAAGAGAGGTGTCGCTGAGGTGCGCTGCACGTGCATAAGCAGTAGCAAGATCCTCAAAGAGCTCAGGCTCGTTCTGACGCGCCTCATCAAGTGCGCGAGCACGCTGAAGGAACTCATCAGGATTGATAACGCCAATTGCACTGACAGCCTCAATAGCATCTGCAGAGATCTTCTCGTCCTTAGCAATAGATGCAAGGCGACCAATAAAGTACTGCTCAACCTGAGACTGAACAGACTCGTCAACAGCAAGACCCTGCTGGCGGTAAAGCTCCAGAGAGCTTGCAATGAGCTTCTTGAGGTCAAGGTTGGAGGTAGAACGGACCAGCGCAATGACGCCAATTGCCGCACGACGAACAGCGTAAGGATCGGAAGAGCCGGTTGGTGGCTCGTTGATAGCAAAGATGCCGCAGATGGTATCAAGCTTGTCAGCAATAGCTACAAAGCGACCAATCTGGCCACTTGGGAGCTCGTCGCCGGCAAAGCGAGGACGATAGTGCTCGCGAATAGCTGCAGCTACATCGCTCTTCTCGCCAGCTGCCTCTGCGTAGTAGCCACCCATGACGCCCTGCTGGCTGGTGAACTCGACAACTGCCTGGCTGACAAGGTCTGCCTTAGCAAGACGAGCGGCGCGAGCAGCAAGCTCTGCCTCTTCCTTGCTGGATGTCTCGTCGAGCGCAATCTCTGCAGCAAGAGCCTCCATACGCTGGGTCTTCTGCAGAACTGTGCCAAGCTTCTCCTGAAAGACAACGGTCTCAAGGCGCTGGGCAAACTCATCAAGCGTATGCTTCAAGTCCTCCTCAAAGAAGAACTTAGCGTCATCGAGGCGGGCGCGGACAACGCGCTCGTTGCCGTCAATGACGCGCTCGGCGCAAGATGGATCCGCATTAGAAACCACAATAAACTCGCGAGTCAGCTTACCTTCAGCGTCATAGATTGGGAAATAGCGCTGGTTGGAAAGCATGGACTCAGTAATAATCTCTGAAGGAACGTTAAGGAATTCCTCGTCAAAGGTGCCCACAAGAACCTGAGGCCACTCGGTAAGGTTGATGACCTCCTCAAAGACCTTCTCTGGCATATCAACGTGAGATCCTGGACGAGCAGCCTCAACCTCTTTAATGCCAGCGAGAATAACTTCTTTGCGCTGCTCCTGAAGCAAAACACCAGCGTTTTTGAGAACCTGCTCATAGTCAGCTGGACTTGCTACCTCATGGTAACCAGGACCAAGAACACGGTGGCCCTGGGTGGTGTTTGAGCTAGTTACATCAGCGTACGTAACAGGAACAATCTCTGAACCAAAGAGGACGCAAAGCCAACGAACAGGGCGAACATAGCGCTCGTGGAAAGAGCCCCAGCGCTGGCTGCGAGGCCAGTCAAGAGCAGCAATCCAAGAAGTTGCCAGCTCAGAGAGGATCTTTGTAGCAGGAACTGAAGGAATGTTGAGCTCCGCAAAAACGTACTCGTGACCATCGGTATCTACACGGCGGGTCAGTGCATCAGCGTTTACACCGCACTTGCGAGCAAATCCCTCAGCAGCCTTGGTTGGATTGCCCTCTGCATCAAAGCAATCTCTGCCTTAGGACCACGCTTGACCTCGGAAATCTCTTCTGTAGCCTCAGCAACGTCCTTTACATAGGCAGTTAAACGACGAGGTGTCGAGAGGATCTTAACCTCTCCAAATGACAAACCAGAGTCTTTAAGTCCGGAAACGACAAGCTTATTGAACTGAGCAATAGCTTTCTGCAATGGAGCAGAAGGCATCTCTTCAGAACCAATCTCAAAAAGGAAGTCTCTAACCTCAGCCATTTAAGCCACCTCCTCCTGAGTAGTTGCTGCAGGTGCTTTCTTAGAAGCAACCTCCTCCAAATACGATTCGCAGCATGCCTTAGCAACGGTGCGAACGCGAAGAATATAGTTAGCTCTCTCAACAGCAGAAAGAGCACCACGAGAGTCAAGTAGGTTGAATGCATGGCTGCACTTCATAACGCAGTCATACGCAGGTAGTGGAAGCTTGCGCTCAAGGCAGCTGTGGCACTCCGCCTCATACTCATCGAACTTCTCGCGCATAAGCTCAATGTTGGCTACCTCAAAGTTATAAGTTGAGAACTCACGCTCGTTCTCCAAAAATACCTGGCCGTACGTCATTGGCGTGCCATCTGGCAGGTAACTCCATACCAGGTCATAGACGGAATCTACACCCTGAGCATACATAGCAATACGCTCAAGACCATAGGTAATCTCAACAGGAACTGGGTCTACCTCAATACCGCCTACCTGCTGGAAGTACGTGAACTGAGTAACCTCCATGCCGTTGAGCCAAACCTCCCAGCCAAGACCCCAAGCACCAAGCGTTGGGCTCTCCCAGTCGTCCTCAACAAAGCGAACGTCGTGATCTTTTGGATCAAGGCCAATAGCGGCAAGTGAACCAAGATAGAGATCTTGAGAGTCTGCAGGAGATGGCTTGAGCAAGACCTGGAACTGATAGTAATGCTGCAAGCGGTTGGGATTCTCGCCATAGCGTCCATCAGCAGGACGACGACAAGGCTGTGGATAGCAGGTACGCCAGGCATCGGGGCCAAGTGAGCGCAGGATAGTTGCAGTGTGGAAGGTACCGGCACCTACCTCAGAGTCATATGGCTGCATGACCGTGCAGCCTTTTTCTGCCCAATAGTGTTCAAGGGTCAAAATCATATCTTGAAACGTAAGTGGTGTTGCGCCCATGATGTTCTTTCTCTCAAATGTCCGACGTAAGTACTATAGCCCGCGAGCATGGTCAAAGGGCCAGAAAATAAACATTGCCTTAGAGGTCACGGTAGAAACCGCAACAGCTCCAAAATATCTGGAATCCAGCGAGTTTGTTCTGTTGTCCCCCATAACAAAAATATGACCTGCAGGAACAGTATACGGATAATTCTGAATTACGGCACCGTTGCGATCCGCAAGAGAATAGGTTGGCTTGCCTTCAGTGTAAGGCTCGTCCATAAGCTGACCGTCAACATACACAGCACCGTCGCGCAAATCTACCGTTTGACCTGCTGTAGCAATGACGCGCTTAACTAAAAGCGTATCGGGATTCTGAGGACTGGTGAAGGTAACCACATCACCTGCTTGCGGAGTACCGCCAAATCGATAGGTAAGTTTCTCTCCTACCAAACGATCCCCCAGCTGGATGGTATTGAGCATGGACCCTGTTGGAACCTCATATACCTCAGCGACAAACGTTCTAATAAAAAACGCCAGCGCAACAGCAACTGCAACAATTACCAGGTATTCAAAAATTTCAAGTACTTTGGAATGTCCACTACTCATCGTCATCACCAGATTGCTGATCGAGCTCTGCTAAATATGCTCTGTCCTTCTCTGTGAGCTGAGCGCTCTCTAAAAGGTCTGGACGCCATGCACGCGTGCGAGCAAGTGCGGATTGTCGTCTCCAGATTGCTACCGCTCCGTGGTCTCCAGATAGAAGCACAGACGGAACTTCTCGCCCCTCAAAGTTTGCTGGTCGCGTGTACTGAGCATACTCGAGAAGGCCATCGTCAGAAAAAGACTCATCCTGCGAGCTCATCTCATCGCCAAGCGCACCGGGAAGCAGGCGCACAACCGAGTCAATCACGGTAAGCGCAGGCAACTCTCCGCCCGTCAGAACGTAATCTCCCATAGAAATAACGTCATCTGCCAGCTCATAGACGCGCTCATCCATGCCCTCGTAACGGCCGCAAACAAATAAAATGCGCTCTTTTTGAGCAAATTCTTGAGCAATAGCCTGAGAATACGGTCTACCAACTGGCGAGAAAAACACCACGTGGGGCTTGGCGTCAGCCTGACCAGAAATTTCTTGAACTGCCTCAAAAATAGGAGCAGGCTTCATAAGCATGCCTTGCCCGCCACCAAAAGGAGCGTCATCTACTGTACGGTGCCTATCATGTGTCCAGTCACGCAAGTCATGCGCATAGAACTCAAAAATGTTTGCTTTTTGAGCCCTGCCCATAATAGAAGCATTTAAATAGGGCGAGAAGACCTCAGGAAATACTGAGAGCGTTTCTAGACGCATGCTACTCACCTAACCTAAGAAGACCCTGAGGAATTGAGACGGTAATGGGACCCTCAGCTGGAGCTTCTTTGATAAATTCATCAACAGCAGGCATCATTACCTGACCAAAAGGTCCCTCAATTACCCACACATTTTGTGTAGGTCCAACAAGAACTTCTGTAATTTCACCCAGAAAACCATGTTCTGTATCACGTACTTCTCTACCCACAAGTAGAGAAACATTGACCAGACCAAAGTTTTCTGGAAGACAATCTTCTTCTACCAGAAGCGTTTTACCCACAAGCTCTTCTGCATCAGAGATGGTAGTTACATCTTCAAAAGTGACAAGACTACCTTCTCTATCATCTGACTCAACAGAAACAACTGAGAACTCTCTAGGGCCCTTAAGCGCAGGCGGAACAGGAACAACTGTCATGCCTTCAGCTATAAGAGAAGGAAGGCTGTGAACGGGAACCGTCACAACCTCCCCTCTTTTACCATGCGTTTTAACAATTTGAGCAATTGCTCGCCAGTGTTTACGCAAAATTAGCCTACAACCTCGACATCAACAGAGGTGCCAACACGCTGGCCAAGAGCACGAGCCAAAGTACGAATAGCCTTAATGGTTCTACCCTTGCGGCCGATGACACGTCCAGCGTCTTCCTCAGAGCAAGAAACCTCAATCAAGGCTCCATCCTCGCGATCGGTGACGTCGAGTGCAACAGCATCTTCATTATCGACAAGACCACAAACGATGTACTCAACAAGATCAGCAACCTTGTCAGAGGGCATCTCCTGAATGTCCTGATCGACAGCGTCTACCTCAGTGGGCTCTGTGAATTCAGACACGATTTACTCAGCCTCTGGAGCCTCGGACTCCTCAGCAGCAGCTGCGGCAGCAGCCTCAGCAGCGGCCTCAGCAGCAGCCTCTGCAGCTGCAGCAGCCTTTGCCTGTGCCTTCTTGGAGAGCTTGGTCTTCTTCTCTGCAACTGGAGCACCAGTACGAGCGATCTCAATGAGGTGAGAAACTGCGCTTGTTGGCTGAGCGCCCTTTGCTACCCACTCATCAACCTTCTCGAGGTTGATATCAATCGTCTTTGGGCTAGTCAGTGGGTTATAACGACCGACTTCTTCAATGTAACGACCATCGCGAGGCATACGACCATCAGCGACAACTACGCGATAGTACGGACGCTTCTTGGCACCGTGACGGGCCAGACGAATCTTAACTGCCAATGAAAACTCCTCCATACGAGCGGTGCCTCGGATGTTAGATGGGCTGCACCGCAAAGCCACAAATCGGGTTACAAGTGTACAACAACGCATTAACCTCGAAAAGTATAAATTTGTTCTCTTCAAAAAGTACTCGTAATTTGTTTATGAAACACTTGTTCTATTTGTACAAAAAGTATACACTATTTCTATGGAAACATCAAAAGACATATCAGATAAAAACGCACGTAAATCGTGTAATTTTGAGTGGCATGGTAAAGCCATTGGGCTTCTTGACCTTGATGCGTTCTTTGCGTCTGTAGAACAACTTGATCATCCTGAGTGGCGCGGAAAACCAGTAATTGTTGGAGGCTCACCCCACAAACGAGGCGTTGTTTCAACCGCCTCTTATGAAGCAAGGAAGTTTGGCGTTCATTCTGCCATGCCTTCAGCTACTGCAGTAAGGCTCTGTCCGCAAGCAATTTGGACTCCAGGACGCTATGACAGATACTCTGAAATGAGTGCTCTTGTTATGGGTTTTCTCAAAGATGAGACTCCCCTTGTTGAGCAGGTTTCTATTGATGAGGCATTTTTTGATATCACTCCAGGCAGATTCTCTAAAGAAAATCCTTTGGAGATCTGTAAGCGCATACAAAAGAAAGTTGCTGCGCTAGGCGTTACCTGTTCCATTGGCCTGGGAACAAACAAGACAATTGCTAAGATTGCCTCTGAGCAAGAAAAGCCTCGCGGTCTTACTGCGGTGTTTCCTGGCACAGAAGGCCGCTTTCTAGCACCGCTACCTATTGAGGCCATGAGCGGTATTGGTCCTGCTATGGCAAAGGTGCTTCATCAACAAGGAATCAGAACGCTTGGAGAGCTTTCAAGAGCGGATGCAACATACCTAACTTCCCTTGTTGGCAATACAGCTTCAAAGATGATTTTGTGCGCGCAAGGAAAAGAAGTCTCAGAAGTTCATGAAGCTGCCCAGCCTCGTGACGTTAAGTCTGTTTCTAACGAGAGAACCTTTGAAACAGATTTGTTTGATAAACAAGAAATAGAAGAAGCCATCAGACATATTTCTGGTGTTGTAGGCAGACGTCTTCGCCGCAAACAGTTACAAGGTTATACCGTAACGCTTAAGGTAAAAGCCTCTGCAACAGAGTCTCATACCGCTCAAAAAAGAATGTCTACTCCAACTGACGATGAGCACCTCTTTGCAGAGATTGCCGTTGGCCTGCTTCCTACCATTTGGAAAGAAGGTCAGCCAGTAAGACTGCTTGGCGTTGGCATTAGCGCATTTTCAGATGAGGAGCATGCCAAACCAGTGCAAACGTCTCTTTTTGATCAATTTAATGACACGTTTGACGCCGCAGTCTCTGGACCCACAACAAAAAAGAAACCTCGGAGTGACTTACGTCATCTCTCCGAGGTAACCGATAAACTCAAAGATAAATTTGGCGCTGATGCTGTGCAGTATGGTAGAGACCTACGCTTTGAGCATCGCGTCTCAGACACTATGCCTACAGGCAAAAACGAACAAATCTAGTACACCAAAACTACTCAGTAGGATCAGCAGATTCTGGAAGATTGTCTACCAGGTCATCCTCAGAAAGCTCAAAAGCTGGAGCCAAAGCATCCTCTGGAAGATCAGCGTAAGGAATCTCAGAAGTCATAGCACCCTCGATATCCAGCTCTACATGAGGAGCGTCCGCCCAAAGTCGCTCAAGACGATAGTAGGACCTTACCTCAGGCTGGAATACATGAACAACAACTGAACCGTAATCAATAAGAATCCAATTAAGACCGTCACGGCCCTCAGTAGAAATTGGACGAATGCCGCAGTTTGCCGTGACCTTCTCGCGAACTTCATCAACAATAGCGTCAGCCAAACGAGCATTTCCACCAGTGCAGATAACAAAGTAATCGCAGACGTCACTGAGACCAGTAAGGTCTAGTACAAGAATATCTTCAGCTTTCTTTTGATCTGCAGCAATTGCAGCAGTCTTTGCAAGCTCAAGTGAAGTTACAGCCATGAATTTCTCCGTTTTCTCATGTAGCCAAGCTACTTAGATGTCTTCTCAATCATCTCATTGTATAGGGCAATTGAGTTTGGATACAAATAACTCCTTGATGAAATCACATACATCATAACGCTACAAAACGCCGTCTCATAAAGTTCATCGAGAGAACCGCCACGTAAATATACGTTTCTTGCTTCTTCGACCGATGTAAAGTTTGGACGCAGAGGCTCAATAAGATCAGCTACATACAAGATTTTGTCTAGCTTGCTCATCTGACGGTCGCCCGCAGTGTGTTTCTGAATGGCGCTGAGAATCTGCTCAGAAAGCCAAGGATAGATGGCTGGTAGCGTTTTTGCAGCGAGAGGACCATGTAAGAGTCCAACAATTTTTCTGATAAGGAGCTTCTGTCTGGATATGAAAGCGCTCTGCCAGTTCAATGGTTTCTGCATCAGGAAGAAGTTTCTCCCAATCATGCAAAAATACCTGCAACGCGAGCGCTCAACATATCTGCACCATAAGCCTGCGCAAGCGTTTCTGCACAATGTCCCACAGAGATAGAATGCGCAAAACGCTTAGGGTTCTTGTGATACATATGACTCTTCAAATCAGACTCAAGCTGATCAATGAGCGCCTGTTGTTCTGCGGTGTAGACAATATCTTTTGCTATAAGTGTTCTTTCCATTATGTCCTACAAAATATTGAGCCAAGCCTAATCTCTACTGTTTGACACTGCCTTGTTACTGACGTATATCAATCTGAGCAGCGGGTCGCTTTGGCTTGACCACTCAATTGAGTGGCGTTGTGTCGGCGCCATAAAGCCCATGCTTGTGAATGTAACCTGTTACAGAATCGGGAGTTAGGTATCTGAGGCTCTGACCATTTTGAACTCTACTACGCAGATAGCTTGATGAGATTGCTAGTGCGGGAACCTCAAGATAGGTTACCTTGAAGTCATAGAGTGAGTCTGCAATAACCTTTTGAGCACGACTCAGCTCATAACCAGGACGTGTTGCAGCAACAAAGTGAGCAAGCTCAGCTACGGTCTGTGCATCTTTCCAGGTGACAATATCAGCAATTGCATCTGCACCAGTAATAAAGAAAAATTCAACGTTAGAGGGATATACCTTACGCAATCTTCTGAGCGTTTCAGCGGTGTAGGTGATGCCCTCATAATCCACCTCAAAACGAGAAGCAACAAAATGAGGATTATCTGAGGTTGCCAGAAGCGTCATTGAGTAACGGTCTTCTCCCCTGGTAACTCCCTTATTTTGTTTGAACGCAGGGCGACCAGCAGGCATAAAGACAACCACATCAAGATCCAAATCATCATATGCCTGCTCAGCGGCTACCAAGTGACCGTTATGAATGGGGTCAAAGGTTCCACCCATGATTCCCAGACGATAGGTGCGGTTTTTATCCTGTCCCAAACGAGGCAGGCCAGGGTGCATGTTATTTAAGACGTCGGCTGCCATACTCTACTCAGTTTCTGAAGAAGCCTCAGCTACATGAGACGCATCAGATGGAGCCTCTTCAAACTCAACATCTTCGAATTGCTGGTCTGAGGCGTCCTCATCAGGAATCTCTATACCATCTGTATTTGGTTTATTTGGATCCTCATAGGTAAAGGTGAGCTCAAGAATGCGAATCTCATCGCCGTCAACTGCACCAGCCTTTGCCAGCTGTACTTCAAGACCATACGATCAAGACGACGTTGTAGATATGCCACAGCCTCATCATTGTCCCAATCGGTCTGAATAACCATACGCTCAATTTGGCCGCCAGAGACACGCCATGCATGACGCTCTTCTCGCTCAATGCGAAGTTTGTTATCACGACGAAGTCGCTGATGCTCCCAAGCCTCACTGCGGTCAACCGTTGGCGTAGTAATGGCAATTTCTTTGCGAAGCTCCGCTACTTCTGCAGCACAGGTAGTAACAAAATCATCAAGATTTAAACCAGTTACCGTAGAGATAGCAAAGAAAGTCCTGCCATCCGCCTCAGCGGCTTTTCTGAGAGCCTCAATAGCATCTTCTGTACCAGGCATATCGCATTTGTTTGCAACCACAATCTGAGAGCGATCAGCCAGCTTTGAAGCGTAAGCCTTGAGCTCCTCGTTAATAGCGTGATAGTCCTCTACTGGGTCTCTACCTTCATAGCCACCAGTAACGTCAACCATGTGGACAATAAGCGCTGTGCGCTCAATGTGACGAAGGAACTGATGACCAAGACCCTTACCTTCAGAGGCACCCTCGATAAGACCGGGAACGTCTGCGCAGACAAACGACTGACCGTTCTGTGCGCGAACAACGCCCAAGTTTGGAACAAGGGTGGTAAAAGGATAGTCAGCAATCTTTGGACGAGCAGCACTGATACGTGCAATAAGAGAGCTCTTACCAACAGAAGGCATGCCCACCAAGGCCACGTCAGCCATGAGCTTCATCTCAAGCTCAATCCAGTGCTCTTGGGCTGGCTCGCCCTTCTCGGCAAATGCTGGTGCACGCCTCACTGAGGTGACAAAGTGAATGTTACCGCGGCCACCGTTGCCACCAGGAGCAACAACCACCTGCTCGCCGGGAGAAGTAAGATCAGCAATCTCATAGAGAGGCTCTTGTGTATTTGGATCAAGCTCGCGCACAACGGTTCCCAGAGGCACCTTGAGCAACAAATCTTGTCCGTCAGAGCCATGACGACGAGCGCCCTTACCGTGAGTGCCGCGCTCTGCTTTAAAGTGATGTTTATAGCGGTAATCAATCAGGGACGAGAGCTGCGGATCTGCAACAATGACAACATTGCCGCCGTGACCGCCATCGCCGCCGTCAGGACCACCTTTTGGAACATATGCTTCTCGACGGAAAGACATGCAGCCTGCGCCGCCGTCTCCGCCTTTAACGTTGATATGACAAAGATCAGTGAAAGTTTCCACGTGTCCTCCTTCTAATACCTTAATGTTACGGCATTTACCAGCGAAGCACAGTGGAAACGCGAGAAGTTCTTATGCAAACACGAGGATAACAACAATTACCGCAACGCCAAGAATCATCAATGCAAAGTCTGATGGAGCCAAAGGATAGCGTTTAAATGCAGATGAAGCGTTCCTTAAATAAAAACCTCGCTGCTCAGCTGCAAGTGCTGAGGCGTCAGCTTTTTTAACAGAGCTTACCAGCAGAGGAACAATCAAGGGCATGGTGAGCTGGAGCTTCTTGAGTGGATTTTTGGTATCAAACTCAACGCCACGAGCCATCTGAGCCTCCATGATATGGTTCATCTCGGAAGCAAAGACAGGCACAAAGCGCAAAACCGTTGCAATGGTAAACGCATAGGATATGGGACATGCGCAACTTCTACCAGCGCATTCATGAGGTCTTCTACGCGCATAAGCGAGAGCATAGAAAGCAGCGGCAGTGCCAGTGCAATTGTTTTTAGGGCAACGTTAAAGCCGCGCTCCAAACCACCTACCGTGATGAATAAAAAGAGCGTTTGACCAGCAGGGGCAACAAGCGTCTGTACAACGCACAAGATAAGACCTAAGACAGCAAAGCCAAATACCAGCTTAAAAGTCTTCTGAGCATTCTGTGAGACAACTCCCACACAAATAGTGAGCGCGAGTACTGCAAGCACCTCAAGCGTTCCTTGAGCAGCAAAGGCGGCTGCAAAGAGCTCAAGCGCAAATACAAGCTTTGCCACAGGATTTGCCTTATGAAGGAAGCTTGTTCCTTCGGTGTAATCAATAACACTACCCACGAGGAGCCTCCTTACCATTAAGCGTTGCTGCAATACGAGCAATCTCAAACTGATGCTGCAATGCCTCAAGCACCTCGGAAGCGCTGTTAAGCCCAGCAAATGACGGATCTACGTGCCTGCCCGCAAGCTTTGACAGCTGAATCATCTGAGGAGCCTCAACGTATGCTTCCTTCAAAACCTCATCTGTCGAGAAGATCTGTGCAACTTCCCCATCGTCTAACACGCTACCATGTGCCATAACGACAATTCTTGTGGCAAAGTCCAGCACAACCTCCATGTCATGGCAAACCATAAGAACTGCACAGCCCTTCTCGCACAGTGATTTGACCATATTCATGACCTGCATACATTCTTTGTAATCAAGGCCCGATGTTGGCTCATCAAGCACAAGAATATCTGGCTCACAGGCAACCACAGAAGCAAGCGCAACCATCTGACGCTGACCGCGAGAAAGCATGAACGGAGACGCATCTGCATCTAGTCCCATGCGCTCAATTACTTCAAGCGCTTTCTTGCGAGCATCCTCTGCAGACGCACCTTTGAGCTCAAGACCAAACGCTATCTCCTCAAGGACGCTATCTTTACAAATCTGGTAATCAGGATTTTGGAACAGCGTTGAAACATGCTGAGCAATCTGCGACGTCTTCCAATCCTTGCATGAGGTGCCCTTAATATGAATGTCTCCCGATCGAGGACGCAAGAGGCCATTTACCAGCTTAGTTAAAGTTGTTTTTCCAGCGCCGTTTTGACCCACAAGAGCAACGAGCTCACCAGGATGCAAACTAAGAGAGACACGCTCTACGCCATCAGTACTATTCTGATATTTAAAGGTGGCGTCGATAACGTCAAGAACAGATTGAACGCTTGGCTGTTCTGCGTCTTGAAGAACACCAATCCTGTCAAATGGTCCACTCGATTCAGCAACCACAGGACCATCTATTTTTGGAAGATACGTCTCCCCTGCTAGCTCAACAGCATCAGTAGCTGGTGATTCAGCGGTCTCTGAAAGAGAAATACTACGATGCTGCAAAGCTCCCACACAACACGCAAGCTGCTTGGTGGCTGACTGAACTGAGAGTGCGGTTTCATCGCAGACAGTCTGCTCAGCCTCGCTGAGTAGACGAGCATATTCCACCTGATGCGAGAGCTCGTGGACACCCTTTGACACGCGCACGCAACGAGGAACATCAACGCCAACCTCTTGAAGTAAATCAACCTGAGAGAACACTTCCCTCACCGCTACCGTATGCACAAATGGAGCCCTTGTCCATAACGGCAATCTTTGAGCAATACTTAGCGAGAAGACCCACTTTTTGCTCAATTACCACAACCGTAATGCCTTTGGTTTTATTGAGCTCTGAAAGGGTTTGGAAGATTAACTCGGACGACGTTGGATCTAAGGCCGCTGTTGGCTCATCAAGCACCATAACTTGTGGCTGAAGCGCCAAAAGTGCTGCTATAGCAACCTTTTGTTTCTGTCCACCAGAAAGAGAAGCAATCTCTCTAAAGCGGAGGTTAGCAATACCAACTGTCTCTAGAGCATAGGTAATGCGCTCTGGAATCTCTGCATGAGGAACTGCAAAGTTCTCGAGACCAAAAGAGAAGTTCATCCTCAACA
>BNJU01000522.1_pt1 | contig 87649 bp, 111 predicted proteins | sample 8539281 | NCBI WGS metagenome assembly BNJU01 (sample SAMD00202456, study PRJDB9452) | human saliva metagenome | isolation source: human saliva | place: Japan
GAAGAAGTAATCGCAGGATTAATCGGAAAGATGCTGCAGGATTAACAGCGAGCGATTTCTGGTGCTGATAAAGTATATGTAGTAGATAGCCCTGTTGCTGAACTTACATGACAGACCATATACAAAATCAATTGTTGCTATCATTGAAGAAGTGAAAACCTGCTATCGTACTCATTCGGAGCTACATCAATCGGTCGTGACCTTGCTCCGAGAGTAGCAGCAAGATGGCATACAGGATTGGTTGCTGACTGTACGTCTCTGCAATCGAAGAAGGAACAGGAAAACCTATAGCACTCGTCCGCATCGGTGGAAACTATGGCTACAATCGCTTGGCCCTGATTTCAGACCACAAATGTCTACAGTACGTCCGGGAGTTATGCAAAAATTAGATGCTGACCCAAGCAGAAAAGGTGAAGTAATTAACTTTGACGCTAAATTGACAGAATCTGATAAAACAGTAGAAATTATTGAAGAAGTAAGAGAAACAACAAAACGTGAAACATTGAAGAAGCGGATGCTCTGTTTCTGCAGGTCGGAGTTGGTGGACCTGATAAATTCCAACCATTAGAAGATCTGGCAGCAGTATTAAAAAGGAACAGTTTCCGGTTCTCGTGCTACAATCGATAGTGGTTGGTTGCCAAAGAATGCCAAGTAGGACAAACAGGAAAAACAGTTCGTCCTCAACTTATATGGGCTTGCGGTATTTCCGGAGCCATCCAACACTGAGCCGGTATGGAAGAATCTGATTTTATCGTAGCTGTAAACAAAAACCCTGAAGCACCTATCTTTGAAGTTGCTGATATTGAAGTTTAGTTGGAGACTTACACAAAGTGTTACCTAGTAACAGAAGAAATCAAAAAGCTCAATTAGCAGAAGCTAATAAATAAGAACTCCTATAGAAGGATTGTAGTTAGAATAGAGGTTGATAGCGGGAAGTGTCCGTCGATGGACGGAAACACTTCCTTTTCTGATAGATGAAATAGATTGATAGGAATAAAAATTTGAGAGTTTTTATACTAAAAACATAATGTAAGGATTGAACAACCCAATCTTTACAAGTTTATACTTTTGATTGTTTTATTCATCAGTTTATTGACAGTTTCACAGAGTTTGTCGATACTCAAGCATCTGAACTATTTCATATATTTCAGACAATCATGAAATATTTCTATTGAATTTTAGTACTCACATTTTCTTCCCATCTCGTTACAAATTCTAAGCCACTGTTCATGGCTTCATATGTGAGTACTTTTTACTTTTTGATTGTTTCAGATACAACAATGTGAAAGAGAGTTGTTTTTTACATTAAATATGTATGGAATTGTACTGCGTTTTGGTATAGAGATACAGTTATTTTCACTAATAATAAGATATGGTAGAATAAAAAGCAAGAGAAGGCTTTTGGAATTTTATCTTATTATACACAAATATTATGGCAGATAGTTTTCTGTAATCTATCATATCTGTAAAAAGCAGATGATTATGAAACATTTGTAATATGATAGGTTGATTTTTGATAGTAAAAACTGCAGCTAGGTTAATAGAAGAATGAAACTGAAATGAAAAGGAGTCTGTGTTATGAAAAAGTATAAAACAATACTTTGTACGCAATCATTCTTGTGATAGGAGTGATGTTTTTCAGCATGTAAAAACAAGATTCTGTGGATTTGACAGTGGAGCATTTTTGACAACATATCTATACGGTGAGTGAAGATAATCCACACGAAGTATATCGACAGACACAAGAAAAAGTGACAAATATAGAGGATGCTCAATTGATGATAGATGCACTACTTGTATTTCATAGTAGAGCACAGAAAGATAGTGACGGAAAAAGGATCGAAAAATTATTGGCAACAGGATTGTTGCTGTCAACTTAACTAAGGTAATTTATGAAAAGAACCAAACGCTACAAGTAAAGTCTGTCAAAATCACAAACAAAGAAGAAACGACCATGGTAAGTGATGGGATGAATCAGACTTTTGAAGTGGAAGTAGATGTGTTGATGATTCCGGAACAGTGATTCAAACTTCTGTTCAAAAGGAAGTTTGATTACAGTAAAAGATGGAGATAAAACAAAGATTGAATCGTATCATTTTGATAATTTGCAAGAGTTGGTACAAAAATAAAGAGGTAGAAAGAACGATAGACTATCAACATTTAGAGTGGTTATATTTGTTGCAAGAAGTATTTGTTGTGAGAAGTATCTGTAACAGATATTTTTATAGCAATTGCATTTTTATTGGTTTTTCTAATTGTTCTATGCCTTATTTACCGTAAATATGTATGGTATATGTTATTTTCAGTAATATAAAAATGTTTTTCTTTGGTTAATTGTGAAACTACTAAAGCTTTGTAATAGATAGACCAAATATCGAAATGAATAAATTGATATTTTCATACTAAAATTCCACAAATCTTGTTTATACTTAGTGAGTATAATGGGGAGATTGTGATGAAAAAGGAGTATTATTATGTTAAGAAACATATAGTTGATGTTTTATATTTTTCAGGTGGAGAATTTGATACTTTTTCAACCTCACATTGTGTGATGCTGGGACTGATAGCACTTATTGTAACATTGTTGTTATTGTCCGAGAAAGGTGGATTTTCAGATATATATCTTGCGATATTCTTTTATTGTTGCTTTAATGTTGCAACAATCATGTTGTATAGTTGGTATATGTTGAATCAGCAGTTCAGTATTCATGATTCATTGCCGCTGTATCCATGTCGTATTTGGCAAATTGTGGCGTTGTTGCTATTGGTAACAAAAGAAAGATCACTTTTTTAGTATCAGCTATTTGATGGGAATCCCATGCTAGGTGGTGGCGTTGTTGGGTCCTGATGTGAGCGGAGTTGGATTTCCGGAAGTGATGTTTATCCAGTTTTTTATCGGTCATGGTCTGTCGATTATTGTACCGACATATATGTATGCTTGCCATGGCAAGAGATTGAATGAGAAATCTTTTTGGTTGCACGAAATGTTTTTGTACTATGTCATAACTGATAAAATTGTCAATAGAATTTTGGATGCAAATTATGGCTATGTCAATTATCCTCCATATAATAATGAGTTTTTGCATAGCACCGGTGTATCCTTTTTGTATATATCGTTTTCACTATTGGTATTGATTGATGGTATAAATTCGCGGTTAGAAATAATGAAGAAGTGACTTCAAGCGTGAAAAGAGATTTGAGTTCTATCTCGATCCTAATTTGTTATAGTATATTTTTGAAATCTGAGTGATTAGAGAGTTTTGAAGAAGGAATAAATTTGAATGATTTCGGTATCATTTTTTGAGCATATTATTTGAGGCATTACCGTTTGTTTTGATTGGGAAACAATTGCATCGCTAGCGATTGAGTTGTTTGAGTGAACAATGGGTACAGAATCATTTGCCTAAAAGAAAGCAGTGGATTGCTTATTTTGTCGCCGGGGAATGGGGCTATTCTTTCCGATTTGTGAGTGTGCGATCGTTCCTGTTGTGCGTAGATTGGTTCAAAAAGGATTCCGCTGAGGAGCGATTACCTTTGATGCTGTCTGTGCTTATCTTGAATCCTGGATTGTGATTGCTTTCTACAAGATATGCGTTTATGAATCAGCCTGAGATGATGGTATCGAGGACTGTTCGGCCATGCCGAGCGGTGATGATTGGAATTCTGTGTCAAATTTTCTTACAAAGGAGGATTTGGTACAAGAAACACGTACTCACATCTCTGTTCCTGTGGTTGTGGATATCATCACTGACGGCAAACAGCAGGATGTTTGCCGTCATGAACACAACCATAGCCATGTGGGAGAGTATGACGCTATTTTTGCAAGAAGTACATGGGCATCATATGTTTGAAGAAAGAACACTGTTGCAGTCATGAACATGGTCACAGCGAATGGATAGAATCCGCTTTTTCAGGTTCTGTCTTTTTAAAAAGTGTTTTGAGCCATACCGTTACGGAGTTTTATGACGAGGAAAATTTTTCGATTATCGGTGCGGGTCTTTCTGCATTGATGGCAGGTTGCCTGCCGAAACAGTATTGGATGCAGTTGAGCGGCAATTCGATTATTTCTATTTTGGTATTGATGGGACTCGCATTTTGCTGTCTTGTGTTCGGAGGCAGATGCGTTTATTGCTGCGGAGCTTGAGAGACAGTTCGAGGAAGTTCTCGTTGGCATTTTGATTTTCGGACCTATGATTGATATCAAGAATACACTGATGCTGGCAACTGTATTCGGAAGAAAGCACTGTTTCGTTTGATTTTTGATGATCGGTATGTTTTCGTACTTTCGGCACTTGCAGAGTATGTTATTTTGAGAGATGATATTGATACGGCAGGATGGAATGTTCTTTAGGAAGAAGGCGATTTTTGAAGAAAATAAATCGAAATGAATTGATTTGGATGCTGATTTTGCTCAGCTCTGTTTTGTTGGGCTGGCAAGATTGTTAATGACGGGTGAAATTTTGTTCTTTTACATCCGAAGATGATAAATCTTTTGGTTGTCAGCAAGTGATTTTGTTTGCCATGATTGTCTTCTTCAGAAAAGCAGAATCTATACGCAGACGACCACAAAGGTTCAAATGGGACAATTTGTATTTTTGTTACCGATTACCGTTATGATGATGAGACCGACTTCATCAGAATTAGACCAGGTACGCAAATAAAGGCTTGAACCTAAGACAGATTCCCCTTTCTTCTGAAACTTTTCAAATGTAGATTTGAATAAAAATCTTCGAGCAGATGGCGGAAGAGTTGAGATAGGAAAAGAAGTCTGTTGCGGAAGAGAAACTTGATAAAGATAACTTTTACCTCTGTTGGATGAGATTTATACCTATCCTGCATCAAAAGGGAAGGAATATACTCTGGAGGGATATGTTTTGACTCATGATGCTTATGGGAAAAACAGGTTTTTGGTAGGGCGAATGGTTGTGAGTTGTTGTATTGCAGATGCAACAACAGAAGGTGTTTTAGAAATGAAGGATTGGTCCTCACTTTGAGAATAATCAATGGGTTCGTGTAACAGGTGATTGAACCGTTGAACGAGACCTTCCTGAAGAGTATGATATTCCGGATTTTAAGCTGAGGGTTACTAAAATTCAAAAGATAGCACCTTATGAATCTCCGTATGCGTACTATTAGATAAAAGTGTTGCTTTGACAAGAGAGGAAGTTGAGAGTATCATAGAAGTATTCTCCGATAAGAAGGGAGGAGCAATTTCTGAAAAAATATGTTTTGTGCCTTTGTTTTTGGGGGTATTTCTCAACTGAAATAAAAAGAAAAAGGGTGATCATGCTATGTGTTGTAGTTCTCATTGTAAAATAACACATATATAAATACAACTGGCATAGCTATGACTTGGAGAGACTCTTTTGAAATGAATACGGTAGGTTGACGTGTGAGTAATCGATATCAATCAATGGAGTTGTCATAAAAGTTAGGTGTTTGCCTAACTTTTTCTATGCCAAAAAAACGGAAGTAAAAATTGAGAGAAGAAGGAGAAGATGAAATGATAGCTCAAACAATAGTCGATACGATGAGGAAATACACCGATTGTGAAAATCCATGGTTTTGAAGAAGAGACCCGTGCGGAAGTATATGCAAAATTGAATTTTTAATCCGGGCGGTTCGGCAAAAGATCGTGCCGGAAAAAGTGATGCTGGAGATGGAAAACGCGGAGTTTTGAAACCGGGAGCGACACTGTAGAGCTGACAAGCGGAAATACCGAATCGGATTAGCGATGGTAGCTGCTGCGAGGGCTAGTGAAGCGGTTTTTGGTGATGCCGGAAACGATGAGTACGAACGCAAACTGTTGCTCAAGGCTTTTTGGAGCAAAGTTGGTGTTGACACCGGGTGAAAAAGGAAATGAAGGGTCTGATTGAAGAGGCGGAGCGCTTGGAGAGAGAAGAAGGATATGTAATGATGAAGCAGTTTTGACAACCCGGACAATGTAAAAAGCAATACGCGGAAGGAACGGCACTTGGAAATTTCGGCAGATTTGCCTGATTTGGATGCTTTTTGTGGCAGGAGTCGGAACCGGAGGAACGCTGACCGGAAATGCCAAGGTATTAAAAGAGCATAACAGGATATTTTTGATTTGTGCAGTAGAGCCTGGCTTCTTCTGCGGTATTTCTGTCCGGAGAACTGGCGGCATCACATAAATTGCAAGGAATCGGTGCCGGGTTTTATTCCTTCTGTTATGGATAGGAGTTTGGTAAATCGTGTAGAAAATAGAAGATAAAGAAGCATATCGATATGCGGTAGGTATTGCAAAGACACAAGGTATCTTGGCTTGGAATTCTCGGAGAGCAGCAGTTGTCAGGTGCTCTTAAGATAGCAAAAGAGCTTGGAACAGGTAAGCATTGTTTATTGCACCTGGATAACGGAGAACGATATTTATCAACAGGATTGCAGTGAATAGGTTGGCAAAATGGATAATGTGAATGAGAGTAGAGGTAGATAGGATGTCACTGCCAGTCAATGGAATGATATGTTAAGAACATCGAGAAAAAAGATCCGGCAGCCAAAGGTGCGTGAGTATCTAATCAATACCCCTGGGGTTATATGCTATTTTTGCATATCGTATTGCACATTTTTGTATGAGCAAAAGTTATATTTTTAGCGAGATTGATTTCTACACTCACGGTTTTTACAGGAATAGAGATTCATCCTGGTGCAAAAATAGGCAAAAAGACTGTTTATTGATCACGGAATGAGTATCGTCTATGAGAAACAGCTGAAATCGATGATGTCACGACTGTTTCACGAAGTAACACTGGGAGGAACAGGAAAAGATAAAGGGAAAAGACATCCCGACAACAGGAAACAATGTATTTTTTGTCAGCAGGAGTCAAGGTGCTCGGTCCAGAAATGGTCATCGGCGATAATACAAAAGTAGAGCAAAGTGCCGTGGTAAGGTGCATCGATTTGCCGGCGAATGCAACGGCGGTCGAATACTGTCGACAGTGGTAAAACAAAACGGAGTGAGAGTTTCTGAAGAACAGTAAGAGATAGAAATTGATAAAAGTTGATTGTAGGAGGAGAGTTTCTTACAGTCAACTTTTTGTATAGAAATAGTATGGAGGCAAACTGATATTGTTTTTATATTGTTGTATAAATTTTGAGAGTTGAACAAAAATGACTGAATTTTATACAGACCGCTATATTGTATGATATAATGGGTGGAGATAAATCGTGAAATCGTGAACGACACGAGAAAAAGATAGGAGAGGATCATGATGCTGACCATCGTTGCGATTGTAGGAAAGACCAAATGTTGGAAATCCACATTATTTAATAAATTGGTAGGAGTCGAGTGCGATTGTAGAAGATACGGAGTGACTCATGATAGAATTTACAGTGAGGGCGGAATGGCTGACTGATTATCTTTACCGTGATTGATACCGGTGGAATCGACAACGATTCAGATGACTATTCGGCACAAATGAGACGATAAGCGGAATTGGCATGGATACGGCGGATGTTATTTTGTTTGTAGTGAATGGTCGTGACGCGTGACACTGCAAGATCGTGGAGATTGCAGAAACAGCTGGAAGAAGAAACGAAACCGATTGTGCTTGTGGTAAACAAGGTAGATAATAAGAATTGCCTGATTAGTTCTAAGGATTTTTATGAATTGGGTGGAGAGCCTTTGGCTCTATTTCCGCATCGTAGGGGCTTTGAGAGACTTATTGGATGTCGTAGCAGAAAAATTTCTAAAGATTCGAACATGGAGAAAATAAAGATGTTACATAAGGTTGAACTCGTCGGAAAACCGAATCGCCGGTAACTCTTCTATCATCAATCGGATTTGGGTGAAGAGCGAGTAATTGTCAGTCCGATTGCCGGAAACAACAAGGGACGCAATAGACACTTTATTTCTCATGAAGGATCAGAATATGTTGTTTATTGATACCGCCGGAATTCGTAAGAAAAGCAAAAATTGATGAAAAGATAGAGAAATATTCTGTTATTGTTCTTATGCGGCAGTGGAAAGAGCGGATGTTGTGTTGATTGTTATTGATGCAAAATATAGGAATTTCGGAAACAAGACAGCAAGATTGCAGGGTTAGCACATAATGCGGGAAAATCGACTGTTATCGTGGTAAATAAATGGATTTGGTTGAAAAGGATAACAAGAGCATCCAAACCTATACGAAATCGATCTCGGCAAGAACTTCCTTTTATGTCATATGCACCGACTATTTTTGTTTCCACCACAACCGGACAACGATTCGGCAAGATTATTGAGAGGCTAATGCGGTGTATCAGGAATCACAGAAGCGTGTCTCGACAGGCTTGCTGAATGATGTGACTGGAGAGGCTGTTGTTATGAATCAACCTACCATCCGATAAAGGAAGACGACTAAAGATTTACTATAACACAGGTGAGCGTACAACCGCCTCACACCTGCCATTTTCTTTATCAATGATAGAGAATTATTCCATTTTTCTTATCAAAGATATTTATGAAAATCAAATTCGTGAAAATTTTTGGCTTGAAGGGTCTCCAGTCATATTTTGAAACGAGAAAGAGGAATAGAAGATGATATCTGTAGAAGTCTCATGATGTAAAAATATATTATATTGCTGATGGCAGGAGCTTATCTGTTAGGGAATATCTCACCGGCATATCTATTAGCGAAAAAGCAAAAAAATGTAGATATTCGTGATGTGGGTTCAGGAAATGCAGGAACAACAAACGCACTTCGTTTTATGGGTGAAAAAGCGGCAATTGTTCGTTTTCTTGGTGGATTTTTCAAGGAATACTCGCATCCTATATCGGTTACCGATTAGGCGGCTTTGATATGGGATATCTGTGGTATTTCTGTTATCATAGGTCATGTTTTTCCTGTACCTTGAAAATTAAGGAGGAAAGGAGTTGCCACCTCCATCGGAGCAATGATTGTTTTGGAGCCGATTATGGTATTGATATCGGTAGTAGTCGGAGTTTTGTTCATTGCAAAAATTTCGATATGTCAGCCTCGGTGCCATTGTAGGAATTATGATGTTTCCGCACAGATGGTGTTTCACGGTGAGACAGGAATTTCAATGGTTATTTCTGTTTTGTTATGGTTATTTTATCTATACACACATCGCACCAATATCAGCAGATTGATGTGCGGAGAAGAACGAAAGTTAGGAGAGAAATTGTAGGTCAATATGTCAAGCAGAGGAATTCAGATTATGGCAAACAGCTTTGAAGTCATTATTGATGTTGTACGATTGATGATGTACATGTATATTATCGCCTGTTGCCAAAAATATTTAAGAAAACCGTAGAAATTACACATCAAATAAAAGTGGTATGAAAAGTTCAATAACCTTAATACCCGTATGAGATAGGAGGAGCAAATGGATAAAGTTTGTGTTATCGGAGCCGGAAGTTGGGGAACGGCAGTTGCCTGCACTCTAACAAGAAACGGACATGAAACAGTTCTTTATGTGAGACGAAAAGAACAATATGAAGATATAAAGAACAGGAAAAATTTATGATATTTTTCCTGAATTGGACTTGCCGAAATCATTGAAGTTCAGCAATGATTTGAAAACAGCTTTTGATGGAGTTACCATTGTGATCTTAGCAGTTTCCTCACAAGGAAATTTTGAATGCAATCAAAGAGCTGAAAGAACTGTTACCGTCCGATGTGATTGTGGTTAATATTTTCAAAAGGATTGATAGAGAACAAGGATTGCGCTGTTCTCAAATGATGGAAGAATTTCTTCCTGCGACAATCCGTTTTGCCGTACTCACCGGACCGTCTCACGCAGAAGAAGTTATGATTCAGATGCCGACAGCATTGGTGTGCGCTACCAAAAATCTTGAAGTAGCAAAACAGATTCAAGAGTTGGTATCGACGATACGATGCGAGTGTATGTCAATGAAGATGTCATCGAGCAGAGCTTGGCGGAGCATTGAAAAACACTCATCGCCTTCGGAATCGGAATTGTAGATGGATTGGGATATGGAGATAATACACAGCAGCGATTATGACGCGCGGAATCGCAGAAAATCCTATTGTTCGGCGTCAGTATGGGTCAAAAGTCGAAACTTTCTCCGGATTGGCGGGAATCGGGAGTTTGATTGAACCTGTACTCCATGCACCTCGAAACAGACGCGCAGGAATCTTGGTTGGAAAGAGATGTCATTGGAACAAGTCGAAACGAGAAATTAATATGGTGGTAGAGGAATCGTGGCAACAAAAGTGATTGAGAAATGTCACAAAACGAATCGATATGCCGATTACACATGCACCTACCATGTATTGTTTGAAAACGGTTCTGTGCAAGATGCCGTTGTACAGTTGATGGAAGAGAGAAAAACACGAAGTGGAAACATATCATTAATATGTTTTTGAACCTGTCAAAACAAGAATTGAGGAATTAATTGAATCAACAGACACTAAAAAGTCAAACTTAAAAGCTTTGACTTTTTAATCGTTAAAAGCTAATTGAACTTCTGTAAATTGGAATCCGGGAGAAAATGTTCTTTCATACTAATATTATTATTTGTTAAAAACTCCTATTAGTAATCCAATCTCTATGAACAACACCTCTAACCGGTATTTTTCATCTTGCGTATATTACATAAAAAGAATGAATATTTTATTTTTATTGTGATAGAATAAAAAGAGTGATATACTATATTAAATGATAAGAATAATTATTATTAATAATAAAAAGTTACATATGAGGTAAGAATGAAAAGAGTTAACAGAGTATTTGAGTATTTTTCTTTTCAACGGTAATGATTGGGTTATCAATCAATCCGGTGAATACGCATGTTTTTAGCGAAACGGATGAGGGAATTCTTCCAGAGATTGTTTCAGTGAAAGATAATGATAACACAGAGTCTGTAAAAGATTTGAAAGATAAAAATTTATCAGCAGACTCATCTGAAGAGAATGAGGCAGAAGTTCTTCAGAAGAGGAGTATTGAAGTAAAACCTGAAGCATCTGAATTTTCTACTTGAATTTATTGAAAGATGATGTAAGCACGAATGTATGGTTGAAACAGACTTTACCTATTTTGAAGATCATCATTTGGAAGAAAATGGGTTTGTATTACCGGATTGTCTGTATTAGGAAAGGAAAAAGCAAAAACAATCATGATTTGGTTTTACCGATGAGATAAATGGAAAGAAAGTACTGGCTATTGCCAAGAATGCATTTTTGGATCGAAAATGGATAGCAAAACACAGTTCATTTCGGTGAAATTGCCACAGTACCTCAGTGGTTAGATTCTGCATTTGCAGGAAATTTGCTCACTACAATAGAATTTCCTGATACATTGATGGAACTCGGAAGTGAATGCATTTGCATTTAATCAATTAAAAGAAGTATTGATTCCGGAATCGGTAAAGCAATAGAAATTCATGCATTTTATAACAATAAGATTTTGCAAGGAAATGCAAAAATTGATAATGAAAAAGGCAAGGTTAAAGTAGGTTTTGAAGCTTTTGCCGATAATGGAGAAGACGGAGCAACTGAAGTTACACCTGTTTATCTGAAATCGGAAGCAATGAAATTGACAGCAGAAGATTTTTGAGTTCTATTATGATCCGATCTCCGGGAACAGATGAAGATGGAACAGGGTTTCCGGATGTGAATTACACAGTAAAAGGATTTTCTGAAAAAGGAAAGGAAAAATTAAAGAAAAACAAAAATGTGGTACTTCCGTCAGCAGATACGAAAGGAATTGTACCGGTGTGGGTTTTGGAAGACCTCATTCAAAGGTGAAAAATCGAAAGTGTAGAAATTCCGAAAAATTATACCCATGTACAATTTAGAGCGTTCCAAGACTGCGGTTTGAAAAAGTTGTTTTTCATGATGGATTGCTATATGCAAATGATAGCGCTTTGGAGAACAATGAATTGACAGAGGTGAAATTCTTCTACCTTCAGATATCCGTCACGCAGCATTCAAAGGAAATCAACTGACAGAAATCAAATTGCCGGAAAGTTGTCAATCAATCGGACCGGAATCATTTATGAACAATCAGCTTTGTTAAGGTGGAGATGGGTTCAAAGGTCGTTCATATCTATGAAAAAGCTTGCAAACAATCAACTGACAGAGGTGAATATTCCTAAGAGTTTAAAAATCAAACAAATGGTGTAGATGGAATCAAAAAGATGCTTTGACGTAGCAATCCCGGAAAACTAATCCATTGAATCCAAGTGAAAAGAAAGTTCTGTTATGGACTCCGAACAAGGATAATCCGGAACAATTTAATCAGTAGAGGAAATTATGTTGTAGATCCTGTTGCAGAGAACAATGAATATCAACCTTCTGATTTTACTTCACAACAAAGAAAAATGAAGTGAAAGGTTTTAGTAAAAAGGAAGTAAAAATTCAACAAAAATGAAAGACAAACCGGTATTACTTCCTGCAAGAACAGATATGAGCACCTGTTGTAGGAATAGCAGATTATGCATTCCAAGAAGATGCGATGGATATTAAGTGCGATTGTAATGCCTGAAGGATACAGAGTACTGAAGATGGAGCCTTCCAATATTCTGCAATTGAAGAAATTGATGCACCTTCTACTTTAGAAGAAATCGGAGAATATAGTTTTTTACAATCTGAAAATGTAGTAAAAATTCATACAACCAAAACAGTGGCAGAAAGAATCAAAATACCAGTGATTATTGGGAAATTATTGCTGATAAAGAAGAACTGTCTGTGCCTCAACCAAGCAGCAAATGGGAAACAGAAGATTTTGTTTTTGGAACTTTTAAGGTAATCGAGTTAGAAGATGACGGAAGTCAAAAAGAAGTGAACTGAATGCAGTTTCAGGATTTTCACAAAAAGGCCTTGAGAAACTCAAAACTGTCAAAAGACTTACAACTTCCACAGTGGATGCAAAAGAAACAGGAGAGGCTGTGACAAAGGAGCGTTTTCAGCTAAACTTGGTGACAAACGATTGAACAGCCTGCAAATCTCCTGAAGGGTACAGAGCAATCGAGTATGGCATTTGCATTTAACGGTTGCAAAGGAGAGTTAGTTCTTCCTGACAGCATAGAATTTGTTGATATGGCGGCATTTTAGAAAAACGAATTTACAAGTCTTACAGTTCCTGCAAAAACATGACCGATATTCCTCTGGCATGATGAGAGGAAATAAATTAAGTTCCGTTATATTTAAAGGAAATGTAGAGACAATCGGAAGACTTTGCTTTTTCAGAAAAATAGAATCGAAGAAATTACTGTTCCCGGATTCTCTAAAAATCCAATAGAGAGCAAGCATTTACAACAAAGACCGGTTCTGATAAATACGACGGAAAGGTCATTATTCGTACTGTATCCGGAACAAATCCAAATAAATTACAGGATAAAGAAAACTATTTGGTTGATCCTGAAAATCGGGGGACAAATCCATCCATCAATTACAAGGAATGGAAAACGATGATTTCGATATGAAGGAACAACAGTAAACTGATTTCCAAACAAGGAAATTCAAAATTAAGAAGAACAAAATTTAGGTGATTCGGACAAGACACCTGATGGAAAGCCGGTAACAGTCATTGGTATGGATGCTTTGAAATCTTGAATCAGGATATGATATTGAAAGTGTTAAGTTGCCGGATACCATTGTGGAAATAGAAGATTACGCATTGCACTCAATGATATCATAGTATTACACTTCGAGATTTGAAAAACTTGGAATGGGTGTATTTATGATGTCGAAATTAAATGAAGTGAAAATGGAATGAAAACTTGAATATATCGATCAAGGCGTGCTTCTTTATGTGTGAATTGGGTAAGATAGGAAGTCGTCATCCGTGGAAACAATTATGGAATGCAGCTTAGAAAAATGTAGTTTTAACAGAAGTAACATTTTGCAAAAAGACAGTAAATTAAAAACGATTCAGTCATTGGCGTTTGCTGACAACAAATTGCTAACAATTGTTTTGCTGAACAAGTTGGAAGTGATTGAAGTCAGGCGTTCGAAATAATAAATTTATAGAGCTCAATGTTCCGGGGAACACTTAAAGAAATCGGATTCCAGGCTTTTGTAAACAATCCTGCAGGTCAAGGAGTATCGATAGCAGTGTGATTCATACACCCGGAGGACTCGAATGTCTTGTGATATGTCGGAAAAACCTTTATTGTTGATCCGAAAAGTGAAAACGACAGAGGCTGACAAACAAGAATGAAATCTGCTGACTGATAAAGCGAAGAATGACTCTATTAACCGAAGAGTACTAAAAAGTTTTTGAAGATACTTTTGAAAGATGCAAATCCGCTTATACAGATAATGATGCCCAAATCGAAGGTACGAAGTGTTACCAAAGCATTGTCAGAGCAAATAAACGCGCGAATTGAATAGGTTGATGTTTGAAAAAGAAAGTCTTGATGCAAAATCATCGACATTTGATAAAGAAAATGGAAAGTGGTAGAAAAAGCTATGAATCCGCTAAGAAAAATTTGATGGTAATCAATATTACCGATACGAAAGGTGGGAACAACTTATTCATAACTCATCCGTTGCACCTAAAATCACTGGAAACAGATCCGTTGAAGGTGCAACAGCTTATGAAGGAGAAGCAAACGTTCCGAAGTCTCATTATATGCACCTTATACTATCAAAAGTAAAAAGTTTGGGTAAAAAGACAGTGAAGCTGTTCGTGATAACGGTACAGTTTGCGATGATCCGAATGATGAAGAAAAAGCCTAATGAGGATATTATAATGAGCAGTTCCGATTATGCATCAATATATCGGTAAAACAGTAGAAGAAGGCAATGGGTAACAGCTTTAGGAAAAGATTTGAGGATAGATGTAGTTCTAAAAAGCAACTGTGGAGTTATGAATGTGATTCATCAAAGCAGTACAAAATGCTGAAGAAATCTTCAGGAGATGATGATATTTTTGCTAAAGGTGATGGAAGCGGAATAATGGAGGATGTCATGTGAAAAGAACATCTTACAAACTTCGGAGTGTGGTTTTACAGCACCTGAAGGAGAGCACCAGATGTTGGCAAGTAAACGGTAAAGACAAAATTACCTGGAGACGAAATTGTTGTAAAGTCTCTACGGTGGTTACTCTGTGGAAAAGGAAAGAGAATTGAGCTTTGAAGATATGGGCAGTTGCATTCAAAGTGTTCAACAATTGAAAAATTTGTCACAACTCTTAAAAATTATTATATTGGCAGCATTAAGGTAGCAAAAAGACAAAACTAAGATAGCATAACATGGTAAAGCAAAGTTGAAGATAGTCTTGTTCAACAAAATCTGAAGCGAAAAGCTGAACTTGAAAAATTAAGAATAAAGCTACTTTGGGAAAGAGGCTGGGTTATGAACAGGCAGTGAAAGTGCAAATAGGTTGAAAAAGGTAAAGAAATTACAAAAGAATTAAAAGAAAATCTTCAAAATTTTAGATGATGATTTTAATATTATGGATTAGAGACCGAAAAGCAGAAAGAAAACTTGGCTACAGAAGGACTTGTGATAACGAATATGGTAATTAAGAAGATATAGTGGGTTTTGACGAATTTTTAAGAAAGTATCGGGAAAAAGCAGGATTCATAAATCTTATAAAGTGAAAGGTAGGGAGTTGAATTAAAAGATGGATACTTGCTTAGTGAAAACGGTAAATTTATGATTAACAATAAAAAGGAAATCGAAAACGGTTTTGTTATTTCACATACTTTTGATGCAACAGATATGAAGAAAATTCAAAATGTTGGATGAGTTTTGGCCGGACTGAAGCTGGGAGATAGTTTCTCAAGTGCAAGCAACAGCAAAAGCAGAAGGAATTAAGAGACAAGAAGCTAATATCAATTGGTCGATTGGTAAATGGATTGTACCGAAAAGATAAGAAAGTAGAGCCTGATAGAGAGTATACAGCTACAATCTCTTTCGTTTGCAGATAAGATTATCAGTTTCATAAGATGCTAATGAAATTGAATTCTATGTTTCAGAATGTGAGAAGAAATAAAAGTTAAAGTAGGTGGATTTTGATCCCACGTTATCAGACAAAAATGTTTTGATATTAGTATTACTTTCAAGGTTGGAATGCTGAGCTTCTGCTTGAACCTAACCAAGATGAAGTGAAGGCAGCAAAACAACAACTTAAAAATATGTGGATTCTGAAACCGGATGTTGAAATTAGAAGGAATTGCAACAGATAGCAACAAAAACTAGCAATTGAAAAGTTCAATGCACATCTTGAGCGAGCAAAAAGCATTGCTTGTAAAGAAGACAGTAACATTACAAAAGCAGAATTGGAAGAAATGCAAAAGATGAGTTACAAGAAAAGATGGCAAAAAGATAGGGAAGTTTCTCCCAAAAATTGTGAAAGATAGCGTGCAGATTTCAAAGTGTTGGGAGAAAGAACAAAGCAGAATAAACATAACGGACAAAATGTATCCTGTTTTGAAAGAGCGGAGAAATCAAAATTGAAAGCAAAATTGCAGGGTTGAAAAAAGAAGGAGACAAAAAGATTATACCTGAACTATGTAACAAAAAGAAGAGTATGGCAAAAATTTTGATGTCATCTGTGTCCGGCAACACCGAAATATGACAAAAAGACTGTACCTGCAGAAAGTTATACTGTTACAGAGGATAACGGTATATAGCACTATTCAATTAAAGAATATTCCGGAAGATGCGGTTATCATAAAAACCGGTTATCAAGGTTAACTTGCGGAAATGACATTTGTAGAAAACGGAGATTTGGTGTATCTGGAAAGAACAAACTTCTAATGAAGGGAATTCTTCTTCGAAAAAGATAAGAAAGATAGATAAGAAAGAAGATCATAACAAAAAGAAAGAACAGGAAGAAGAGAGTGACAATATTGTCGATCTCAGAAAACAAAACCAAAAAACATATTACAGTGGTATGTGATTTAAATAAAGATACCATTATTACAACAATAGATGGAAAAGTTGTCAGCGGATGTACCTTATCTAAAGACAATAGACTTCATGTTATCCGTTCGATTCTGTGAGAATTTAGGCTATCAAGTGAAGTGGGATAACAAAACAAAGACTGTTACATCAAAGACTGGTAATACTGTTTGTACCTTTAGAAGTAGGGTTCTAATGAAATGATAATAAATGGAGAAGTGCATTTGGATACACAACCTGAGGTTAAGAAAAGGTAGAGTGATGGTGCCTGTTTCATCTGTTGTAAAAGCATTTCGTTTGAAACAAGGAACATCAGAAAGAAGTATTGTTTTGGGATGCAAAGAGAGAGAAATTACTATTTCTGTGATGAAATAGAGCAAATGAGATGGTAGATCAGGACATTAAATCTCCCTTAAAATAAAAGTTTGTTGTGGTATGAGAGAGTCAGGTGGAAGTAACCTTTTTGTTCCATCCTGATATGCATCAAAACAATTATTCTGAAGATATCGGTAAAATATGACAAATGCAGCTCAATTTCATTTTTACAAATGATGTGATAACCTTGATGTTTGTAGGAAAAATATGGTAAATTTGGATAGTGAAATGCAGTTTGGAAAGAATAATTTTGTTACAATTATATCATAAACATAATAATTTGAATCAGTTAATGTGTCGAATATTCTATGGTACACGATAAGAGGAAACATAGTTGTAAGACAAAAATACTGATATTATTGTTTTCAAAATTACAAATGTCAGTATATAAACTTCTTATTTTCTGTCTAAAAAGAGAGAAGGGAAGGCTGATGTCGGTGATACATAAAAGATTGTAAAAGCACGATTGCAGAGCATAGGGTGTTAGAAACACCATGTGTGAGAGAGGAGAAGAGGAATGAGTACAGAAAATAAGAAAATAGCGATTCAAGATACGTATGGAGAAAAGATTTCAACATTGTTGGGGATGTGGACTGAAAAATCTACAGGTTTGCATTTACATTCTTATCCGAGTGAAGACGGCGATACATGTGTGTCTGTCAATTTGTACCTGACAAACAATATACAGGTGGAGTTCCGAACAATCTTTACGGAGGAATGATTGCAATGGCGTTTGATTGCCACTGAACTGCGTCTGCTGCGTGGTTTGCTCACAATAACAAAGGACTTACACTGAAAGAAGATACTGTGATTGGACGTTTTATTACAGGAAGAATTGAAATTGATTTCAAAAACCGGTATTGATGAGATGAAGTGGTTACAGTGACATCAAAGCGGAAGAAATTGGTGAAAGAAAAAGTTATTGTCAGTATGGAGATGGAAGTTGACGGCATCGTGCGTGCAAAGGCAAAGTTGATTGCTGTCGGTGTAAAAGATGATATGTAAGCCTTTGAATAGTAATATATCTGAAAATGTATTACAATTTTAGATTTTTGATAAAGGTAGGTTTGGGTGCTTTTTGTATGGATGTACGGAAGGTACTCTTTTTGTAAAATTTTGATTTTTATTGTGATGACAAGGATAAAGAGGATAAAAAGAAATACTATCTTATCATCTTATCAAAAAGAAAAATTCATATCATAACTTTTATCAGTGATAGTATGAATTGAATTGGTAGCATGATATTGATAGAACAATTGACATGAGCATAGAAGAGAACAGAAAATCGAGAAAGATATTTTTATCGTATTCGATTTTCTGAAATGTAATCATAGAGTCCCAATTTGAGAAGATATCTGGAATTTGGGTTATTTTAAGCAGTTTGAACTTTTGTATCCTCGACTGTTCGTAACAGAATCTGTTATTCAAAGACAGCGCAATATTGGAGAATACAAAGCTCAACAGAAATTTCTAAAAGAGATGTTTCCATATTTTATCGTTCCGGATGAATCATTTGTCGAACAAACTCACAACATGTATTATTTCAAAGATATTGCCTTACCATGATCAATCTCTATTGTGAAGTTGATGTTAGCTTTCGGATTGTGCATATTGGGAAATCCGTATTGTTTTAAGCAGTTCATAATGGTTTGAATTGATGTGGCTATCGTATGTTTAGAGATGGGCAAAAAGCACACGATATAGACAATTCCATCTTTCTTTGCGGGATAAACAGTCTCCACATTTTTCTGTACTATTTATCAGTCCGAAGGAAATAGATATCATAAGAAGTCTGAAGATAAAAATCAAACCCCGGTTGGGAAGGATGTCATCGGGAATCGTGTGAACCGGGCTTTTACACAATGGTTGATTCGAAAACTGTTGTCATCAAAATGTATCTTACAGTTATGCTTGCGTTTTTTTCTTTCTATCCATTCAATCATAGTTTATTTACCTCACCTATCATAATTCGGTTTTTCTAATGGAATCGGATTGGGATTTAACAACACCACAAGACAGCAAGCTCACAAAGTCGTTCGGTTAAGGAATCTTCATCAGCACCTTTCGGCACGTATGCTTGATGTTAACATTTTGCCTCTTCAATTCTTTTTCTGAAAGGGGTACACCGGAAGCAAAGTGTTTTAACAGTGCATGGAGCATGTTACGGTAGTTTCTGTCCCAGTTGACACCGCCGTTTCTGTATAATTCATCTTGTACTCGTCCTGTTATGCGAATCACTTCCCTTGCATGGTTTTTGCCGGTCCTCTGGAAGGAATCAGAAAAATCCAAAAGAGCTTCATATTGCTGTTTCCAAGGAGCATCTTCCACGACAATAGGAGAAACTCCATCGTGAATTTGGCGTTTTGCAACGGGGGTTACACCGAATAATTGATATAGTTTGTTGAGCCCTTTTTCTGTTTCCAAAAGAAATTGTTTGTTGAAGTTTTCTCGATGAAATTCAAAATCTTCTCCGATTTGTTTCACTCTTTCTATCATATCAGAAGTTATTTTTGTGCCGGCATCCAATAGGATACTGAAATTTCAGCTACTTGAGACATTACTATTGCGACAACACGCAAGAGAAGCAGCAAGCGGTGTTCGGTTCCAATCATTTTCCGCATGAACATCTGCACCGTGCTCCACCAAAAACTGAACTGTTTTTGTATGAAAAAATTCTGATGCCGTATGCAAAGGAGTGTTACCATATCGGTCCGGTTTTTGGATATCTCCGCCAAGTTCAAAAAGCAGTTCTACGATATCACTTCCTATGGTAGATTGTACATACAACGGTGTACGACCATAATAATTCAGGTATTGACATCTAACCCTTGGTCTACCAGCCAACGAGAGAAGCCGGAACACCATAGTGATGCAAAGCGGTGTTCATACGTAAGCGACCGTCATAAGCATGAAAGTTCTACATTTCTCATAAACAGCCATGAGTTGTTTCATATCACCGTTTTCGATGAGTTCATTAGAAATTGTTTACTAGCATCCTTTTTCTTTTTGCCATAATGTCACAACTTCCTTTCATGATAAGTAGTTAACTTTGATATTTAGAAATAGTATATCATTTTTAGTATTTTTTCTATTCTCTCAATTTCTGAAATTTATGTTATATTTACTCACCATCCTATTTTTCATTTTCCGAACAAACCTTCATAGAATAGAACAAAAACAAATTCTGCCATAAAGGATACATGAAAAATTTCGGTAAGGAGTTTCTGTTGAAGCTTAAAAATAAAATTGCATCAATTGTTGTTTTGTAGTGGCGGTAATGTCTCAATCTTTTCTATTTGTTCTATCATCAAGATAATACATCTAGAAGATACTGATTTGAGTTAATAGAAGAAGATATTATTTAATGAGAGGAAATGCTAATATCTTGTTTTTAATCGTTAGAATACAGATAGATATTAGAAATATGTCGAATAAATCATTTAAAATGGATAGAAGGAAGAGTTTGATATGACATAATGTACAATAATAAAACATATACTTTCTTAGCACTCTTGCATAGAGTGCTAAAAGATGATATACTATAAGTGTGCATATAGTTAATAAAAGAGTAGGTGGATAATATGGATGCACAAAATATACACAAAAAGTTTACAGATGATTCAGATGCTCAGAATATAGCAATCAAAAACGGAAACCCTGAGATTACAGATTTGCATTTACACAAGGCGTTGGTAACGGATTCGGAGAGCCTTACTGACCAAGAGTTTTTACAAAGAGATGAATGTTGATATTAATCAATACAGAATGACTGATGACAGGGCGGCTGATAATCTCCCGCGACAACAGGGGGCATCTCAAGTTTATCCGAGTGCAGTATTTCAAAGGAATCTCTTTTGAAGGCTGACGATGAGGCGAAAGCTCTCGAGACAGTTCTATTTCAGTAGAACATCTATATTTGTCCTTTATTTCGGAAAGAAAAATTCCTTCTGAACACATTATTCATCAATATGGAATTACCGGAAAAGAAATTTTCAAGCGTCTTAAATGAAATCAGAGGGCAGAAAGGGTTACATCCGATAATCCGGAAGAGACGGAAGATGTACTTGAAAAATACGGGAAGGATTTGACTAGGACAGTCGAAGGAAAGAGCGATCCTATCATCGGAAGAGATGATGAAATTAGAAATGCCATCAGAATTTTTAAGCCGAAGAAGTAAGAACAATCCTGTGTTAATCGGTGATCCTGAGTCGGTAAAACAGCAATTGTGAAGGGTCTTGCACTAAAGAATTGTGAATGGTGATGCCTGACGGATTGAAAAGATGTGATGATTTCACTCGATATGATAATTAATTGCCGGTGCAAAATTGCGAGAATTTGAAGAAAGATTAAAAGCGGTACTCAAAAGAAGTTCAGAAATCGATGGCAAAATTATCATGTTATCGATGAACTTCACTTGATTGTCGGTGCGGAAAAGACTGACGACAATGGATGCTTCGAATTTAATGAACCTACCCTATCTCGTGGCGAAACGAATGAGTAGGTACACTCGCGAATATCGAATATGTTGAAAAAGACGGCATTTCGCAAAGACGGTTCCAAAAGCGATGGTTTTCAGAAACCAGTGTGGAAAGATACCGTTTGATCTTAAGAGGAATCAAGGAAAAATATGAATTGCATCAGTAAGTTGAGACTCTGATAATGCATCTGCTTATCGCAACATTGTCTCGATAGATATATCACGGACAGATTCTCACGGATAAAGCCATCGATTTAATGGATGAGTGCTTCTGCCATGGTCCCAGAGCTCGATTCAATGCCCAGAACCGGATGATGACAGAAGAAGAATTCCAACGAATCGCTGACGGCTGAAGAAAGAGACCGACGAAGGAAGTAAAATGATGGAAGGACTCGAAGAAGAACTGCTAATCGAAATGAAACGATATAACGAAGAGTTCATCAATTGGCAAAATATGCAAGAAAGAGTTTTGGACAGACAGAAATATTAAAGAGTGCACTGAGCTTTGACATGGGATTGAGGATGCACAGAGAAATTATGATTATGCGAAAAAGCATCAGAACTCCAGATATGGAAAAACTTCAGAGTTAGAACACGAACCGGCTGAAAACTGAAAGAAACCATGGTTGAAGAGGGAAGATGCTGCAAGCAGAAGAAGTGACCGAAGAGCAAATTGCCGATGGTGCTTTGGCGGACAGGAATCCTGTTTCTGGAAGCTAGAAACCGAGAGAAGGACATCACATCTTCGGACATTCTTTCAAAGAGAGATCGTCAGAAAGATGCAACCACCGCAGTCTGAATGCATCGTGCACGTTCAGGATCGAAGGATGAAAACAGACCAAGTGAAGCTTTATTTTCTTAGGCAGGTGTGTAGGTAAACGGAATCCTGCACACTACCGAATCACTGTTTGACGATGAGAGAAATATAAGAAATCGACATCTCGAATGTGCGGAAAATATTCGGCATCAAGATCGATCGGTCCCGGCACCGATATATCGGATCGGAGGAAGAAGGCGGACAGTTATCAGAAGCGAAAGTTAGGAAGAAAAACCGCATTCCGTGGTGTTGTTTGATGAGATTGAAAAGTACATCCGGATATTTCTCAATATTTTACTCAAGTATTGGATGACGGAAGATCGACAGACAATCAGGGAAGAACAGTTGATTTTAATGAAATACAATCATCATTGTGACTTTCAAACCTCGGTTCTCAAGCCATTCTTTGACGAAACCGATGATGACGGCATGCCGAAAGAATCTGTAAGTGGGAACTGCGGAAGATAAAACTTCATCATAGGCATTCAGACCTGGAATTTTTGAATCGCATCGAGGAAATTATCTTATTTACACCGCTTAATAAGGAAGCAGGGCATCGTATTATCGATCTTCGCTGCAAACTTCAAGAAAAGCTTGCTGATAGAAATATTGCATTGTACCCAGATGAAAAGGCGTATACGATATGCAAACAGCCATACTCAATTTCAATCGGAGCACGTCCTGCAAGACGTTTTATTCAGGAAAAATCTGGAAACAGAGCTTGCAAGAGAAATTGACTGAAGGAAGTATCATGATACGATGAGGTTTTGATTACAGGAAACGCGAAAATCTTCCTATGTGAAGCTGGGGTCATGACATCTCATATCATATCGTACCATTGTGTCAATTCAGTACATTTCAAACCACGTTGGTAAAATTTAAATGTTGAGTGATGGAATCGGTGGATTATTAGTGCATGGATATGAACACTCGTATAGTAGACTTAAAAAGCATCAAAGATACCGAATTTTTATTACGCAGAGTCATATTCTATAAGTAGAATATTAAGATCTGTTACTCGTATCACCCTCATAGGCATGTTATGATGCAGCAACAGATTGCTTTGCTTTGTCAACTGTGATGAAAATTGAATAGCGATAACCTATAAACTCAATGACATATCCATGAGGTCAAGTAGAAAGACAGCACGAGGTATTTTCTAAAGATTTCTGCTGGACTGCCGGGTGCGCAAAAGGAGGAGACTGATGAAAAGTGAAGCCACTTTAATCAAACAACTTTTGTAATAAAGGTAAAAGTTGGGGAGCACCTGCTGAATTTGCAGACATTGAGACAAAACCACTGGTTTAAGTCTCTTTGCAGAACGGAGACGTAGTGAGGAAAGAAGGTCTGGAGGAGAGAGAGATGAGCAAAGTTCATAAGATGAAGACTTCCGGAGACATGCGTTGGTGTAAGATTTCTTTTACACCTGTATGTGGATGCAAAGACAGGTAGTGTACAAAAGATGACGCAGTTGGGAAATGCGAATTTTGGCGGTGTGAACCTCTGCAAGAAGAACCTCATGCGAATCTGATACTTTGCCTGAAGTTGTTTTGCCTTTTGCATCACTCGCGAAGAGTGCAAAGGAGCAGGTGAAGAAATGGTGCGAGATGAGAATCCGAAAAGACTTGGAATCGAAGAGTATCGCAGCACCGGGCAAACTGACAGGGTACGTCTTCTTTGAACTCGGGAGAAAGGGGACGCTTCCGCTGATACCGTGAGAGCAAACTGCTTTCGGGTTTATCAGTGAGTGCTAATCTTGACGGGATAGCGGTAACATCACTGCACCATTTAGAACAATGTGCTTTGACAAGAAACCGTTTGATTTGGACACTGATTTAGGCTGAATTAACATCAGTTATTTAAACACTGCAAATAAAGATGCAGGATTTAGATGAGAAACCAACTGAAAAGAGAGTTTCAGATGAGGTATTCTCGGATTTATCCGAATCGTTGAACATTTTCAACTGATCAGATGCAAACAAATGTGAAATCCAGTGATCTTCTGTCATGTCTGCCATCCTTCCTTTTTATATTCTAAAATCCGGGAAGGTAGAGCTTGTAAAATGGGCAAAATCCGGAAGAATCGCAGTCAAAAAGAAAGAAGTTAAAAAGCTACAGATATCTGACTTGAACCTATGATTATCACAGTAATTGTATTTGTACTTCAAAAATTTTGTCATATTTATCGGGAGGTTCCGATTCTGAGGTTGCACAGCTTCCAATCTGGATAACAGCGATGTTTGGAATTAGTGCCTTTGTTGCCTTTTGGACAAAATAGAGGCGCTTCTTATGAAGATCCGATACTGAAAACTCCTCCTCAACAGGCAAAGAGAGGGTAGAACCTGAATATCTCGAAGTCCGACAAAGAAAAAGATAAAGTACAAATGGTCTTTTTATGAAGAATTAAAAAGTGGAGCAACTCCTGTGTCACTTCGGTTTTATAACAGTAAGAGAATTATCAGATGGTTGATTGGCTTCATGTTACTCAATTTTGCACCAATTTTGATTGGAGGATTGATAGCGGGATTTCGTGAAGAGCAAATGTCATTTGGAAGTATCGTTATTTGATGGTTATCTCATACCTGTCAGATTGCACTATACCTACAGATGTGTAGAGTTTTTTGTGTATGATAGACCGATTCTTTATCAATATCCGTATACCGGAAAAGAAATACCGAGAAAGGAACATCCTACAAGAAGAGATTTGAATTTGGGAAACAGTTTCAGAATTGCTCATAGGAGAAAGTATTGTTATGTTACTCGTATTTCTGTTGCTCATGTTTTTGATGTTCTACTCTTTTTATCAGGGAAAAATATAGGATTTATTTTTGGAGTTCTGCATTCCGAATATAGGAATGTTGATATTTGATGAGAACGAAGAGTACATAGATAAAGTTGATACATTTTTCAGGGAAGATACATTTTGGAGCAAAGACACGGGGCAAAAACAGTTCTATGATGGCAAATAAAATTTGTTTTGAGTGTAACATGTTTTCATATAAAGGAGGGTGTAACTGCTGAAAAATCTACAACAAAAATTTTATTAGCTGTATTATTGGTGGTGGTGAGATCAATTGCTTTCTTTTCAAGAAAGAACGATGCAAATTGATATCTATATCAACAATAGAAAAACAGTGAGCAATGTATCCGCAGAAGTGAAAGACGGTACGGTGTTTGTACCTATTAGTGTTGTGGCAGAAAATATCGGTGTTTCTGTTACATGGGATGAAAACAGAGACGTATTCTCAACGATGGAGATTTTACTCATGACATTAGGAGATACATATGGTAAAATTTATAACAAGAGACTGAAATAGACAGTTTTGAAATATCGCCGGATCCGTATTTGAAAAACGGAACAATTATGATTCCTGAGAATGGATATTTTCTCTTTGGAAAAGAATTTGCTTTGGATGAAGATAATAAAGCGATATATATAGTCGATAAATATAGTGAGATGTCTCCAGGAGCATATGGAGGAGATGTCGAAGAAGATAAAAACTTATTATGGATAATAGCGAGATATATTCCAAGAATAAATGATATGTTCAAAGATTATGAAAAATACTGTGATATTTTCACAAAATAGTGGATTTGGAGATAAGACAATGACAAGACTTAACGAAAGAGTACCGAGATTATGTGTCTTTTTCAGTTGAAGATGACAGAGTATGGACGGCTCAATTTTTATATAGAGAAAAATACGAAAAAGCTATACTACCTCAAAATGGTGGAACACATATTTTTCACTCCGGATTTGAAGGTAATTACTACTGCAGATGCTTTTAACGGGGTACAAATGATAGATAACGGTACAGTTTTTCGAAGACGAGGTCGATTGTACAGAGGTATTACGTTCTTTTATGATACAGAAGGGAAAAAGTACAAAAGGACGAACACCTTTTCGTTAAGGTTTACACCACTCGGTGATGATCCTATTATGTCGCTTTACAGAGGAAAACCTACTAAAAGCAATGAACATGTTGAGGATTTTATCATCCGTGGAAGAGATATCATCAAGAAATCTACAGGAGAAAAATTAGTATGATGATGCATTTTCTAATAGACCCGAAAAGCAAATTACTGATGCAGGAGAAGAACTGATAAAAATTTTAAAGGAACTAAAAGAACTGAAAAGGAGACTATACCATAACAGATGTGAAATATGTAGCTTATGCCGAAGAAACTCGATAAAAGAGAGGGTTATACGATGTCGATATTTTCTTGGAACAAGAGCAGCCTACTCTTTACTTCATATCAGTAACGGAAATATAGCGATGCAGTATGACGATAGAATCGATATTACTATATTTATGGAGAGTATACACCTTTTGGATAAAACATAGTTACATGTAAAAATCATAGCTCACCCTGTTGGAAGGAGGTTATGATTTTTCTGCCTTATATGAAAGTTTATCAAAGATTATAAGCTTGTCAAGTTTTGTGAAGTGAGGGTTTTTCTTTCTGTTTTTTGAGATACAACTTGTCATAATGATAACAATGCAAAAGATAATCGTGTGACAGAAGAGAAATTGTCTCGTTTTTATCACATTTTATGTTAAAAATCAAATAAATGCGAGCAAATATCAATTGTTGCCCATTTTGATAAAAGAAAGAAAAACAGAGTGTGCACAAAAATACCTTAATCTCTATTGACAATTATGTATTTATTCTTTACAATGAACACATCGAGTTTATCTATGGGAAACCTTTAAGTTTATAATCCTTCGAGGCTCTTTCTTTTGATAAAAAGTTTTATTGATGATGAAACAGGATAGATAGAAAAGGATTGGCTGTATTCAGAAGAGGAATTTTCTTATTTTACCTACATAAAATTCCTTCTTTTTGTGTGAAAGTACGGATGAAATGCATCTGAATGGGGACGGTATGGAAAAATATTGTAGAATTGATTGGGCTTAACAAAAATATTTGAAGATGACGGCAAACAAGTGTTGTATGATATCAATTTATCCATTAAAGAGAAGGAGTTTGTAACCTTTTGGGGCCTTCAGGCTGTGGGAAGACAACAACTCTTCGTATTATCGGAGGGTTTGATGAACAGACTCCGGAGAATTATATATTGACGGAAAAATATGAAGGATGTTCCTGCTCATAAGAGACAAATCAATACTGTGTTCCAAAAGTATGCATTGTTTCTCATATGAATGTGTATGACAATATTGCATTTGGATTAACAAACAAAAGATATCTAAGGATGTTATTGACCAAAAAGTAGATGTTGAAGTTGGTAAATTTGGAAGGATTTGAAAGAAAATATCAAATCTCTCTCCGGCGGTCAACAACAGCGTATTGCAATTGCCAGAGCATTGGTGAATGAACCGAAGGCATTGTTGTTAGATGAACCTTTGGGTCATTGATTTAAAAATTGAGAAAAGATATGCAATATGAATTAATTACCATGCAACAAGAACTTGGTATTACATTTATTTATGTAACACATGATCAGGAGGAAGCGCTTACGATGTCGAATCGTATTGTTGTTATGAAAGACGGTGTGATTCAACAGATAGGAACTCCGGAAGACATTTATAATGAGCCGATTAACAGGTTTGTAGCAGATTTTATCGGAGAGAGCAACATCGTAGATGGAATTATGATAAAAAGATTTTTGCGTTATACAAGGCAAAAGAGTTTGAATGTGTAGACGGAGGATTTGAAGAAGACTTGCTGGTGGATGTAGTCATTCGACCGGAAGATATTGAAATTACACAGACATCCAAAAGGATTGATCAATGGAGAAGTGACGGATGTTGTGTTTAAGGGTGTTCATTATGAGATTATTGTAGTGGAAGAAAAACGGAAAGAGAGTGGATGATTCAGACAATTCATAATGTGGAAGTCGGAGCGAAGGTCGATTGGCTTTTGATGCCCGAGGCAATTCACATTATGAGGAAAGGGAGTGCAATAATTGAAAAACAGAAGAAGTGTTTTAGCATGGCCGCATGTACTTGGATTATTTTATTTACCATTCTTCCTTTGTTGATTATCGTACTGTTTTCTTTACCGAAAAGACGGAAATGGGTAGTATCTCAATGGTCTTTTACCTTGGACAACTATCGTAAATCAACCGTTATACTTGAATGTTTTGAAACGCCCGTGATACTTGCAGTTGTCAGCACGGTTATGTGCTTGATTGGTAGGTTATCCGATGGCATATATTATGTCGAGAGCGCCACGAAAGAAAAGAAATTTGATGGCGACCTTATTCGTGCTCTCTATGGACCAATTTTTACTTCGTACCCTATGCATGGATGGGATTACTGTGAACAAGGTTTAGTTAACGAATTTTTGAGAGCAATCGGACTGATTGAACGACCTCTTCAGTTGCTATATAACAACGGAGCAGTGGTGATGGGTATGGTTTATAACTTTTTACCGTTTATGGTATTGCCGATTTATTCCGTTTTGGTGAAGTTGGATGACAGTTTGCTTGAGGCAGCGCATGATTTGGGGCAAATGATGAAGGTGTTTCAAAAGGTTATTTTTCCGCTCAGTCTACCGGGAGTGGCAACGGGTATCTATATGGATTTATGCCTCGCGGTATCTACTTTCGTACTGTCGGATTTGTTGGGAGGTTCCCATACCATCTTACTTGGAAACTTAATTGAAAATCAGTTCAGAAATGCCCGAAATTGGCAGTTCGGTTCGGCAATTTCCGTCATTATGGTGTTGTTCATTATTGTTACAATGGGATATTTTGCGAAAGACGGAGACCATGAAAGGGGGAATGGATTGTGGTAAATAAAAAGGCAAAGAGTTGGTTTAAGACAATCTATGCTCTCTTGATGTATATATTCTCTATCTTCCGATTGTGGTGATGATTGTGTTTTTCGTTTAACAGTTCGGAAGTACAAAGGAAGTTTTGAAGGTTTTACATTATGTTGGTATCAAGAACTGTTTCGTGACAAAGCTATTTTGAATTCTGTTACGACCACTTTTATCGTAGCAATTTCAGCGGCTGTTTTGGCAACATTGATCGGTACGGTTACAGCAGTTGCAATTTCTAATTTGAAACCGAGATATAGAGCAATTTTGTTGAATTTCAGTTATATTCCAATGGTAAATCCTGATATTGTAATAGGAATTTCCCTGTTGTCACTATTTGTGTTTTTGAAGATGGAACTGGGGTATATTACTTTGATTTTGGCACATATTACTTTTAACATCCCGTATGTTATCTTTGCGGTCTTGCCGAAGATTAAGCAGTTGGATAAAAACTTGGAAGAGGCTGCATTGGATTTGGGGAGCAACACCGTCACAAGCATTTTTCAAAGTAATTTTGCCCTGAGTTGGTGCCGGAATTATGACAGGATTTATGTTATCATTGACCATGTCACTGGATGATTTTATTGTAAGTTTCTTTACAACAGGTTCAGGAGTATCTACCTTATCCATTAAAATTTATTCCATGACAAAACGCGGTGTCAGTCCGAAAATCAATGCATTGTCATCTATTTTATTTGTGATAACAATGTTAATTGTTCTGATTCCGCAGTTAAAAGGTTGGAGAAGTGAAAAGAAAGCATCTATTACAATGTAAGATAAAGGAATTATCTGTCGATAAGGATTGTAAAGATGTATGGGCAGATTTTTGAAGAAGATTGTATTTTGAATCAAATTGATAAATTTAGAGAGGGGTACATATAGAAAAATGAAGAAGTTTTTGCTATGGCATTATCTTTGTGTGATGCTGGTATCATTGACAGCTTGTGGTGGAGGACAAGTTACAGATGGAAAAGAAAGTGTAGTATTGAATGTGTATAATTGGGGAGATTATATCGATCCTGAAATTTTAGATGAATTTACAGCAGAGACGGGAATCAAAGTAAACTACGAAGAATATGCAACCAATGAAGAAATGTTGGCAAAAATTCAAGGGAAACAGACGCATACGATGTTAGTCCATCTGAATATATGGTAGCTATATGAGAGAAACATAATTTGTTGCAAGAAACTGAATTATGAAAATATTCCAAACCAATCTCATTTGGATGACAGATTCAAAAACCTAAGTTATGACCCGAACGGTAAATACTCCGTTCCTTATCTATGGGGAAGTTTGGGGATTCTGTATAATAAGACAAAGGTAGACAGAGCCGGTAGACAGTTGGAATATCTTATGGAATGAAAATACAAGGGCGATATCGATGATGTTGGATCTTCCAGAGACACTATTGCGGTAGCATTGTTGAAAAATTAGGATACTCTATCAACACTCGAAATGAGGAAGAGTTACAAAAGCAAAAAGAAGAGCTGATCAAACAAAAACCGTTGGTTCTCGTTCCAGAAGTAGATAACCACATCTACTGGCTTCGGGAGAATTGGCTATAGTTGTAACATGGGCAGGAGATGCAATGAATCTAATGGCAGAAAATGAAGATTTGGAATATGCACTTCCAAAAAGAAGGAACAAACTTATGGTTCGATGGTGATTGCTATCCTGTAACATCAAAAACACAAAACAGAAGGAACAATTCATTAACTTGAGCTAAAACCGGAAATTGCTACAAAGAACTCAGCTTATATCAAATATTCCCACAACGAATAAAGATGCGTTGGAACTGTTACCGGAAGAAGAAGTTACAAACTGAATATGTATCCTACACACCATTGAGCGAGTTAGGAGAAGTGTTTGTAGATTTGGGAGAATTTACAGAAAAATATGATACGATATGGACGGAAATCAAATCTATTAATCGTTTAGAAGAAAGAATGGGATGTTGATAAAAAGATAAATTTATATATTGGAGATGCAAAATTTTTATTCGTGAGAAATAATCATTAAAATTAAGAAACAAGATTTTAAGGATATTTGTTTGATTGATATTGCTAATCCTTGCTGTATCTGTAGGAACAGGTGATGAAATTTGTAGGGCAGATATGATATAATTTTTGAAAGAACAGGATGGAGAGGATGATGTAACATGGGACTATTTGATAGATTGAAAGAGCCGGTTTTTGAAAGAGAGTAGCACGACAGAGGAACGGTTAGAGGACTTAAAAAATTCTGGAACCATATCTCAATTCAGATGGGAAACTTTGATAAAATCAAGATATCAAATGTTTGGAGTATGGGATGTTTGAGAGAAACAGATAGCATTTGAATTAAAAACAGTCATATACCGATGTATATTACAGTGATGTATATTTGGAGGATGGAGAGTTAAGTGCTCAGATTGACTATCTTGTATTTACATATGTTTTGTGATAGAGTGCAAGAATTTAATCGGAAAGATTGAAATAAACTAATAACGGAGATTTTTATACGAACATTAGAATTTGAAGGTAGACAGAGAAAAGAAGGTATTTATTCGCCTCACTACCCAAAAATCAGAGACATATAGAGTTAATGATAAAAATTGACAGCAAAAGCTACCGACTGATTAAGTTTTTAGCACAAAAACTTTTGACAGTATAGTATCAATCTGTAGTAGTGCTTGCGAATCCTAAAACTGTTTTGAATGCAAAGTTTGCAAAAAAGAAGTAAAAGAACAAGTCATTCGAGTAGATCAATTAGTGAATTATATCAGAAAGGTGTATGAACAGTCGTCACAATCGGCTTTTTCTGATGAACAGCTATTAAACTGGGCAACTTCCTATCTGGATTTTCATAAGGGTGTGCGAAAGGATTATACTGGGAAGTATAAAAAATACAGAATGAACACAATGACAGAACCATCCCCTAGAACAGATACTATCAGGAATGAAGAGAATAGGATTCTTGAGGGAGATACGGTGTTTTTAGAAGAAACTAAGTTGTTCAAAGAGTTGAAAACTATCGTTTGAGGAAGAGCAGAGAGAAAATATCAAGCCGTATTTTTATTTATAATAATTCTCAACTAAAGAAATTAATTGTTAAAAATGCCAAAAACGATTCAAGAATTACAGTTAGTGGACGTTTTGAGAATGGAAAGCATATGGTTGTGATATCTTAGAAATATTGAATAAGTACTTATAACTTGTAATACTGATTTCTTAATATGATGTACAAAAGTTTTTAGTGTTAATGATTAAAAAGCGAAGAAAAAGAGAATAAATGAATACTTGATAAAATAAAAAGTGATAGAGGTAAGTATCTATCATTTTATTGAGTACAATTATTGACAGTCTGATTTATACAAATTGTAAAAGACTGCTCGATATAGTTTCTTTGTCGACTTGGTGAGTATTTTTATGAATGTACGAAAAATTTTATCAAGGAAATAAAAGTTAGTCACTTTGTTGATTGTATATGCAATTTATTCATACGATGATTAAAGCTCACACAGAAGCCAATGTTACAGAGATGAACCATGTCGTAAGAGTTAAAGATATTATGAAAATAAGAGATGAAGGTGTATAGTAGTAAGATTACAGGAGTTTTTCTGATATCGCACTAGCTACAACACATATTTTTATAGAACATCACAATAGTTTGGTTGTTTCGTATAACTTTTATTGACAAGACAGTTGTCTTGATAATATTGGTATGTTATGATAAATCGGCAATAAGAAATAATGCAGTGTATATTATCACTTAAGAAAGAAGAGAGGTAAAAGAAACCATGAACCAGAGGAATTAATGGAGTTAAAACGTGAGAAAGATGCAGTGATTTTCGCTCACTATTATGTCGACAAAGAAGTGCAAGCGATTGCAGATTATGTCGGGGACAGTTTTTTCCTGGCAGCAACAACAGTGAAGGAAAAGAATATTATGGCAGGGGTCTATTTTATGGGAGAGACCATGAAGATTCTGAACTCGATAAAACATGTCTATCTGCCTGATATGAAAGCGGATTGTCCGATGGCACATATGATTACAGTAGAAGAAATTCAAGAGATGCGTCAAAAATATGATGATCTTGCGGTGGTTTTGTTATGTCAATTCTACAGCGGAAATCAAGGCTCATTCAGATTACTGTTGTACTTCTGCTAATGTAAAAAGTCTCTTGGTGCAGTCAAGGGAAAAAGAATATTTTTCTTTGTGCCTGATGGTAATTTGGGTGCCAATATCAAGCATCTTTTTCCTGAAAAATATTATTTGTCATTCAGGACATTGTCCCGTTCATCATGCAGTGACTTCGGAGGATGTGAGACGACTTCGAGAAGAATATCCGAATGCACCTGTTTTTGCTCATCCGGAGTGTCAGCCCGAAGTGATAGAAAGTGTTGATGTACAAGGCAGCACAAGCGGTATTATAGAGGCGGTTGGAAAACAGACTGCCAAAGAATGTATCATTCTCTCACAGAGGAAGGGATTTCAGGAGTTGGAGAATCGTCTCGAAAAGAAATTTTTATGTTCAAGTGAAATTGTTTGTGACGGAATGAAACAAGTCTATTTGAAAGATATCGTATCTATCCTGAAAGGACAGAAAGAAGAGATTTTTGTACCGGAAGATGTGGAGTGTACGAGCAAAGCGAGCATTGGATAATATGTTGGATGCATGGAAAATTAGGAGTGAGTGATATGAAAAACCGTTACTGAATTTTTGATGATAGATGATTTATTGCGTGCAGCAATTCGAGAAGATGTAATGGTAGAGGATGTGTCCACCAGGCGGTTTCTGGAGAGAGGAACAACATGTCAGGTAGTTGATTTGTAAGGAAGACGGTGTCTTGGCAGGATTCCTGTGTTTATGCGTGTGTTTGAACTGTTGGATTCTGAAAGTCAGTTTTGATTTTTCTGCAGAAGATGGCGCTTCTGTAGGACAAATATTAGGCAGTGTCATCGGTTCGGCTGTGAAACCTTTTGACAGGTGAGCGTGTGGCGTTGAATTATTTGCAAAGAATGAGCGGAATTTACTACCTATACGAGAAAAATGGTGGATGCCTTGGGAGATGATAGGACGAAGATTGTAGATACAAGAAAGACAACACCGTTGATGCGTCCTTTGAAAAATATGCGGTGCGCATTGGTGGAGGTGAAAACCATCGTTATAATTTATCGGACGGAGTGTTGCTGAAAGACAACCATATCGGCATGGCAGGTTCTGTGACAGCAGCAGTGACGCAAGCTCGTAGGTATGCACCTTTTGTTCGAAAGATAGAGGTAGAGGTCGAAACGATGGAGATGGTTCAGAGGCGGTAGATGCAAGGGCAGATATTATTATGCTGGACAATATGACAATAGAGGAGATACAGAGAGGCGATTGCTTATATCAACGGACGAGCAATGGTTGAGCTTTCGGTAATATCAGCATGAACACTATTCATGAATACGCGGTTTGGGTGCAGATGTGATTTCAAGCGGAGCATTGACACATTCCGCACCGGTGTTAGATTTTTCGTTAAAAGGATTGAGAAAGATTTAGGAAGTCGTTTTGTAGGATGCTATGATTCATTCAGGATAAGTATCTTTTCAGGAGAGGATACAGAGTTTTTGGAGAATATCTAAATCTGTGTCAGTTTGTTGTTACAGGTATATTATGAATTATTATTGTTTTGATATCATCACGATGATAATATGATAAAACGATTAGATACAAAAGAAAATTTGTTGAAATGAGAATACTTTCTCGTCTGGAGATAAAGGAGATTAACTATGAAATCAGTTGCTATCATCGGTTACGTGCATTGGGGAAAATTTTGACTTCAGTTGTTATTAGCCGTTTAGCAGAAGACTATACTTTGGTGATTTATGACATTCTGTTGAAACAACCGAACATTGAGGTGAACAACAAGAGTGTCAGAGTATTTGAAAGCTTTGAAGAACTTTTGAATACCAAGGTGGATATTGTTGTTGAAATTGCCGGTGTGGGAGCAGTTAGGAACTGTGATACCGCTGTTACAATCAGGAAAACATGTGGTAATCACTTGCAGTAGGTGCGTTGGCGGATGCAGAATTACTTGCCGAAATAACAGACACAGCCAAAAAGGACAGGTTAAAAGGTACATGTGACTTCGGTGCAGTCGGTGGATTTGATATTTTCATCGACAGTTTTGATGGGAAAATGCCGTTACAGCCATTGAAAGTACAAAGGCGCCGAAGAGTCTGAATGGAGCACCTTATTTGGAAGGAAAAGAGCTGCCCTCAGATAGGCGGGTCATTGCCTTTGAAGGAAGTGCGGAGATGCAATTGCAGGATTTCCAAAGAATACCAATGTTGCTGTAGCAACAGGTATCGCCGGTGGGGGTGTGGATACCGTAAGCGTACGTGTGGTGAGTGATCCGACAGCTCAAGGAAACTTTATCGCATCACGATAGAAAATGACAGCGCAAGGGCAGTCGTAGAGGTTGACGATCAAAAACCTGATTTCAAAAATCCGAAATCCAGTGTTACTGCAGCTTGGAGTGTGGCAGGATTGTTGAAAACTTGGTGAATCCGATTCAGTTATTTTAATAAAGAGAGATAGTATAACAAGAGTCATTCCTTTTTGTAAAATGGATAGGTTGATATCGTTAACGATTTCATTTGTTGTTTGTTATCATTTCAAGCTATGATTCAAGATTTTATGAAACATTCTATTCCGTTTGTGTCAAACAATTTGATACAAAAAGAGAAAGATTTTTAAGGATAATTTCCGGTATGGAAATGAAAGTTTTGGGACATGAGCAATCACTTTTAAGGGCTGAGAAATAATGCGGAGGAATATTCTAAAAAGGCAGTAGAAAATGAGATACAAATCATTGCAGAAGAAGCAGGAAGGAAGCTGCTTTCTATGACTCTATTCAGTTGAGCACACGAAATGTGCGAAACAACTCATTGATGAATGGAAAGTAGAGGAAAAACAAGGAAATTTAAGACGAAAATATAATACTTTTGATTTTATACGGATACTTTTAAAAATTGTAAAAATCAAATAAAATGTTTGCGAAACGCTTTGAGATATCATAAGACAAGGATAATGAAGAAATGTGAATATTTTTGTGTTCTATCGAAAGTAGGGTACTTTAAGGATATAGAGAGGAGAATATTGTAGAATATTGAATAGGACTTGATGTTGTTGTAATTGTTCTTTTTTTGTTCTATGCAATCGTTCAATTTGTCGGCAAGAACAAAGTGAAACAGAGCCAATCTGACATGGAAGACTTGTTAAGCGAAGGATTGTATCAGTTAGAGCGAAATCAGAATATCGTGGCAAGCAACATAGAAAGTAAAATGTATCAATCCATGACAGAGGCATCTCAGTTGCAACAAAATTATCTTTCTCAAATTTCGCATAGCAATCAAGAAACGGTCTATCAAATGATGGATCGTGTGGATACGAAGTTGAGTTGGTGAGAACCACTTTAGATCAGAAGTTACATGATGTTGAAGTAAAGAATGAAGCAAATTTGAGAAGATTCTGAATGACAGTTGATGAAAAATTACATGAAACCTTAGAACAGAGACTCGGCAAATCTTTTCAGTTAGTGAGTGAACGATTGGAACAGGTGCATCGTGATTGGGAGAAGTCAATTTATTGGCAGAGGGAGTCGGAGATTTAAAAAAAGTGCTTACGAATGTAAAGTTGCGCGAGTGATGGGAGAGATGCAACTGGAACAAATTTTGGAACAGATTTTGTCTCCGACACAGTATCGAAAAATATAAAATTAAACTCAATACACAAGATATCGTGAGAATTTGCTAATCTGTATGCCGGGCAAAACGCTTCAGAAGAAATTTATTTACTGATAGATGCAAAATTTCCTTTTGAAACATATTTTCGTTTGATGGATGCCTTATGAAAATTCACAGAAGGAATTGATAGAAAACAAGGAAAAAGAGTTGGAGAGTATTTTCGAAAAATGCAAAAGATATTTGCATCAAAGTACATTTATACTCCAGTTACAACAGATTTTGCTCTGATGTTTGTACTGTTTGAAGGTTTGTATGAGAGCTCACCAAACGCCCTCATCTTTGGAAGATTTACAGAAGCGAATACAAAGTTGTAGTTGCAGGTCCATCCATCCTGCTGCGCTCTTAAACAGCTTTGCAAAATGGGATTTTCGTACACTCGCGATTTAGAGAAGATCATCGAAATTTGGGAGCTTTCTTTCTGTTATTAAAACGGAATTTTATAAATTGAGCCGTTTTAGACGCAACATAAGTTAAATGATGCAGGAAGTGAGTTAGATCAACTTGTTGGAGTAAGAAGTCGAAAATTGTTGAGAGAGTTGGATAAGATTACAGAGTTACAGATACAAAAAGGGTGATGAAGATGAAAAATAATGACTTTAACAAAGACAATATCGTTTCATTAGATGAAAAAGAAAAGCAGAAACAAGAAGAGGAAACGATAGAGCAAGAGATGGACAACAGCAGCGAAGTGATGGATAGGATGATTGACCTGCTGTTTGCCAATATGGACACTACGATAAAAGATGAGCTCAAAGGGATGATAGGCTCTTACGGAATGAGATTAGGTGATGAAGAAAAGAATCAAATTGAAAAAGTGCTGGATTCTGATGAACTGCAGAAAATGATAGGTGAAATGGAGATTGGAGAGGATGGCATACCTTCTTTGAAGGGAGGTCGGTATGGTAAATCTGATGAGATGAAAAACAGTATGATAATTATCGTGAGTTGTTTCAATGGAAGAACATCTATAAACCTTATACTCTTGATAAATTTATGTCCTATGAGGAACTGTCGGAATTGGCAAAGAAGATGAAAATTTCTTGTGAGAAACCACTGAAGCAAGTCTGACTTATTACAAGAGATGGTTCCGGTTTTTCCAAAACTTTCTGCAAAAAGAGTTGATATATTATGATGCATCCAGAATAAATTGGCTATCAAAGTTGATGTATGGTAACGGACGTATCTATCTGTCACAACCCTTAACAGAATTAGAAGAAAATCAAGTCGATTATTTTGAAAGACAAGGATTTTTTTTCAGAATCAACGATAACGGAATCAAGACACTGGTTATGCCGAAGGAAGTGCAAGATGCAATGTATTCCGTTGATTTTACAAAGATTGAAAAGTTATCGGAATACAATACAAAACTGGTTCACGTTATGTGATGGGCATCGTCAAAATGTATATGGAGTATATCCTGTAAAAATGGCAACGGATTCTTTGTTTGGATATTTCAAGGATGAGGCTTATTTTAATACAAAAGAAAAGTTTTGTATGCATTTTGAACAATTGATGAAACGCTCTTTCGGAAATATGTTTTTGATAAAGAGCTATTACAGCGGAATCAATGTCTCTTCCCAATACATTTATCACGGAACAGTCGGATTTGCAGAGCAATTCTATCATATTCAGCAAGAAACAACAGGTTGCATATAAAGAATTGGATTTTACGGAACTTGGAAAAAGGAGAATTGCAATATTATGAAGAAAGCATCCATTTGAATCGTGCCTTTGAGGCACTTTGCAGTTGCAACCGAACTGATGAAACAGAAACAGATTCGGTGAAATATATGATGTATGTGTTTTCAAAGTTGGAATTTCAACCGAATACGGTGTTGATGTACTTGGAATCTATGTATCAGATGCCGGAAGGATCAGAATATGATAAGTTGATATCTTCCTTTCCAAAATCAGTGAAATCACCGAAAATGGATGCTCAAAGGAAATGCAATGAAAGAGGATACGGACAAAAAATCCGATCCGTCTCAAAGTCATCAATGTAGATTTTTGAAAAACCATTGATTTGTAAATTTAGGAACAGGAGATAGAAGAAGTGGAGAAAATATAAACGGGGGATTGGGTATCTCTTCGGAATGAATTTTGATTTCGTTTGTATTATGGAGTTGATAATGAAGGCGAAAATGCACGAGCGGCGCATTTCGGAGAACAGTCTGTTGCTTTCCTGTATTTTGGGCGGAAGTGTCGGTTTTATTGTGGGAATGAAAATATTTTCTCACAAGACAAAGCATTTGAAATTTACGGTAGGAGTTCCCTGTTTTGTTGATACAGGTAATCATCTGGATATTTTTGTTTACATGAAACGGTTTGCATAATGCTTTGAGAAAGAAGAAGTTTTAGATATCCGCAGAGTATGGTTGATGTAAACATAGAACTATATTTTTATCCAATGTGGATAATCAGAAAGAAAGAGGGTTAAGACATGATACGAATTGGAATTGATGCGATGGGTGGAGACAATGCCCCAAAAGAAATTGTAAAAGGAGCAATTCTTGCTACTAAATTAAACAAAGAACTTTCTCTTACCTTGGTCGGAGATGAGGAAAAGATAAATTGTGTAATAGATGAACAAAAGGCGGACAGGAGTCGTATTGAAGTGGTACATGCTACCGAAGTAATTGAGGGTGATGACCAACCTGTGAAGGCAATTCGACGAAAGAAAGATTCTTCTTTGGTGGTTATGATGAACCTTTGAAAGAAGGGAAAGTGGATGCTGTTGTTCTCGGGCAGGGGAATACAGGTGCATTGCTTGCGGGAGGAATTTTTATCGCGGGTCGAATCGAAGGGGTATCTCGTCCTGCGATTACGGGAATCTATCCGTCTTTGAATCCTACTGTGATTTTGGATATTGGCGCAAATGCTGATGTTTCACCGGAACATTTGGTGGAGTTTACGAAGATGGGAGTATTTTTGCCAAAATTGCATTCAAAAAGATGATATCAAAGTCGGCTTTGATTAATATCGGAACAGAGGAAACAAAGGAAAACGAATTAGTGAAAAAGCGTATCCTTTACTCAAAGAAACACAGGAAATTTCCTTTTACGGGAATGTTGAAGCAAGAGATATCCCGAAAGGAATTGTGGATGTGGCGGTATGTGACGGATTTACCGGAAATACCATTTTGAAACTGACGGAAGGGTTGGCTGAGACGATATTTGCAATGATGAAAGAAGTTGTTTATTCCAGCACAAAAAGCAAAAATGGGTGCATTGTTGATGAAAGACAGTTTGAAAGGAATGAAAGACAGCTTGAATTACGAAGAAGTAGGAGGAGCGGTGTTACTCGGAGTAGATGGCGTAGTTGTGAAAGCGCACGGTTCTTCCAATGCAAAAGCATTTTCCAATGCTATCTTAAGAGCGGCTGAGTATCATCATTCAGGGTTGATTGCTCACATTAAAGAGGTTATATCGTAAGAAATGAAGACAGAGTATAAGATATCTCAATTCCGTATAGGCATTTAAGTGAATTTTTGTTATAATGTATTATGTTATCTAATGTTCCATAAAATGAGAGGACAGGAGGAAAAAATAATGAGCGTAGAAGAAGTAGTAGGAATGGGTGGAGTAAAAATTTCAGATGATGTAATTGCAACAATTGCATCATTGGCAGCGAGTGAAATAGAAGGCGTTTCTAAAATGACCGGTTCTATGGCAGCAAACTTAACAGAAATTTTTAGGAAAGAAGAAATTTTCAAAAAGGCGTGAAAGTACAGCTTGAAGAAGATACTGTGGAAATTGATGTGTTCTTAAGCATTGTGTATGGCAGCATTATTCAAGAAGTTGCAGAAAAAGTACAAGAGAACGTGAAGAAAGCCATCGAATCAATGACAGAGTTTAAGGTTATGACTGTAAATGTTCATGTACAGGGAGTAACACAGCCGGAAGAAGAAAACAATAAAAGAAATGGAAAGGTATGCGGAATGAGGAAAACGGAAAGAGAAAAAGCATTCAAATTACTATATGAGATGGGCATCAAAAAGAAGAAGAGATAGAATTTTTGCAAACCATATTTGATGAGAGAAGGGTTGATGAAGGGTATGTGAAAGATGTTTTGACATTATACTTTTCTCATAGAGATGATATTATGGACAAAATTCAGAAATCTTCGAAACGATGGGATGTCTCCAGAATGATTGCTTGATTTGACCATTCTGAAATTAGCGGTTACAGAGATGATGTATTGTGATGATATTCCCTGTAGCTGTTGCAATTAATGAAGCAGTGTCTCTTTCGAAAAAAATATTCCGGAGAAGATTCTTACAAATTTATTAATGAATTTTGAAGCAAATTACAATAGACCAAAAAGGAAGAAAAAGTTGAGTTATCTAACGACAGCAATGCATAGAGATTATTTTGTGGATGAACGTTTTTTTTCAGATTCAAAATCAGTTGCATTTTTATCAAAAAAAGGAATTCGTTTGCATCCGATATCATTAGACTCAAGATTATATGAGGGAATTTCAGGACATTCAGATATTGTCGGGTGTCCTGTTTTTGACTACAGTTATCGAACGAGAAGTCTACGATCACCATCGTTTTGATTTAAGAGAATTCGATATTACTTTAGGACAGAGTTCTCTGGCAAGAGACTATCCCTATGATGTGCGGTATAATGTTGCGATATTCGGAAAAACAGCGATTCATAGCAAATATATAGATTCTGTCATAAAAGAACTATTGACAAAGGAAAAAGTAGAATCGATTGTAGTGAAACAAGGATATGCCAAGTGCAGTATCGTTGTGAGATGAAAAAGTATTATTAGATCGGATATCGGTATTTATCGAGCTTGTAAAGAAAATTAGATGTATGTTTGGTATCGGTGTGGAAAGATATCTTTTTGTGGGGAATGGAATATGGTTTGTTAGGAGGAACTTCCCTTACAAGAGGAAGAGAAATTTATTTTACCGGAGATATCCGCAAACATCCCGACTATTGGAAGATGAAAAACTTCGCGGATCAAAAAGGTGTCAGTCTCTTATCGATGAGTGAAGGCAGATTAGTTGATGTAGGAGGTTTTTGCCTTTATATCTCAAAACGAAAGATAATTCCATGTAAGGTAGGTAATACAAACTATAGGATAAGTGACAGAATTTGAAAGGAGGTTGAAGAAAGAAGGTAATTTATCTTTCTTCAAGCAGTTATGAAAAAGAAAAACAGGATTATTGATAGCAGGTGTACTGATTGTCTGTGGTATGGCAATCTCATATCAACATTGTATGAAACAAAGTCAGGTACCATCGTTGGAGGAGGTAACCTATACCAATTTGGCAGAACCGGAAACGCAAGTTATCGCTGAAAAAGTACTTGCTCAAGCCGGAGTATCTGAGAGCAGACGGCAAAAGATTTTTGAATGAGTGAATTTCTTTCAACAGAGTGTAGACAGAAAAATTTTTGACCAACGGATTTGAAACAGGCAAACCGACAGAAACAAAGTATGATCCTTACAAGATGCAGAGAAGTGGGATAGAAAAACAAAGACTTCCAAGGATATAATTGTAGAATTACAGCATGCTCTTTGATGGGAGATTTTTATTGAAGCAAATCCCGTAAAAACTTAGATACAGATGAGATTATATTTGATTTTGAATTCGTTACGACAAGACGGACGTGTTTTGGAAGAAAAAGATTACAATACATTTCAGGCTGTATTTGCAGGAGTTGTCACGTAGAAAAACAAAAAAGATGTGCCAGCTCATGTGAATGAGATACAACAAGCATGGGAAGGACAGAGGCGTGAAATTTTTATCCGATCCGAATAAAATCAGTATGATTTCCGTTGTGTTCCATACTCAATTAACGGAAGATGACAGCAGACTGTTTGTAGGACATGTCGGAGTTTTGGTTCCAAAGGAAGATGGAGGACTTTATTTCATCGAAAAAGTTGCATTTCAAGAACCTTATCGTATGAATGTGTTTCAAAACAGGATAGAGTTAAGTGATTACTTGATGGAAAAAATATGATGGAGAAGTAGGACAACCGACTTCCATTCCGTTTATTATGGAAAATGATAAGTTGATGGAAGGATATCGCCCAAATCCGAACAAGTAAAGATGTGTAGGAACAGAACTTGTTTGTAAAAATGAAGGGTACACGAAACTATGCAGTAGCATTGTTCATGACATATTGTTTTGAGTATCGGAAATGATATTTTGAGACAATTTTTGTTTTTGAAAAATAAGAAATTGTTCTAAAATAGTATGTACTATTATACAAAGTGATATATTATTTCAGCCGAGGTAGTGGTAAAATTCTTTAGGAAAACGTCTTATTTAACTGTTTTCGTGTTTTTGTTGTTAAAATTTTTAGAATGTATTGAAAACTGATGCATTGTGTTATCATGGCAGTAGATATATATTATATATATTTGACATTATGGTTACACTAAAAGGAGGAAAAAGACATGAAACATTTTGTAAAGAAAAAGGTCTGTGTTTTTAACAGTGGGAGCAATGTTGTTCACAATGACAGCTGTGGCGGAGAAACAACGCCTGAGTCATCCGATATGCGATACAAAAGCTGCAACAGAAGGACTTACCAATGATGGAAACTATGTATTTGCATCAGGTGGACATCAGGAACTTATTATCCTTTAGCAGGAGCTATCGCAACTTTGGTAAATGAAAAGGTTTCTGTAAACACAACAGTACAATCTACAGGAGCATCTAAAGAAAATGTAATGCTAATTTCTCAAGATGAAGCTGATTTTGCAATTATTCAAAATGACGTATTGGATTATGCTTACAACGAAACAGGATTGTTCCAGAGAAAGCGGAGAAAAGTAGAAGGACTTATGCACTGTAGCATCTATTTATCCTGAAGTAATCCAAGTAGTTGTAGCTGCAGATAGCGGAATCAATACGATTGCAGACTTAAAAAGGAAAAACGTGTTTCTATCGGGGATGCAGGTTCAGGAGGAACAAAATGCACTTCAAGTATTAGACGCATATGGATTAACAGTAGATGATATCTCTGTAAACCGTTTATCTTTCAAAGAAAGCGGTAGTGCTTTCAAAGACGGTCAAATTGACGCGTTCTTTTGTAACAGCAGGTATTCTAATACAGCAGTTACAGAACTTGCAGTAACAAGAGCTTTGAAATTAGTAGATGTTTCCGGAGCGGAGCTGATAAATTCAAAAAGAACAATATCCTTTCTATACAGATGTTGTGATTCCGAAAGATGTTTATAAAACAGAAAATGATATTACTACGATTGGGCGTAAGAGCTTTGATTGTAGTGTAGAGATGATATGAGCGAAGAAGAAGTTTATAACTTCACAGCAATTTACGAAAACTTAGAGCCTCTTGGAGAATCTTATGCAAAGCAAAGAATTCAAATTGGAAGAAAGCAGTGTTGAGATAACTTGTTCCGTTACATCCGGGAGCACAAAAATACTTTGATGAAGAGGAGTAAATAAGTATGATAAGTTGTTCAGTAAGAGAAGAGGAACTCTTCTCATTCTGTTCACTATGTTACTGTTTATTCGTTCCGAAACAGCTGAGTTTTGGTTGTTCAGGATAAAACCAGGACCTATGTTTCTATTCTTCCGGTAGAGTGCTTCTTATTTTGAGGTGCTTTTCAGTCACTCTGTCAATAAGGGAGATGATCATTGAACGGTATAGGAAATAAATTTTGGAAAAATAAAACATCTTTTATCTTAAAAACAGGATGGTTTCAAAGTTATGGTGCAGGGATGATGGATTCTGTTGCAGAAGGGTTCAAATGACGGAAGAAGGTGATGAGATTGGATTTTTCCGAAAAATGAGCTACATCAAGTGTCTTGTCAGGCGGCCGAATTGCAAATCATAAATTGAGTATTGGGAACAATGAGGGTTTTTGATTTCAAAAACCCATACAGAACAAGTATCATATCTTTGAAAAGAACAAATTTGTTTCAAGAGATATGTACTTCTTTTTATTAGAAAAAATTTTTGTTTTTGCATACAGAAACAAAAATAAAAACAAGAAAGGAAGTGAGGTTTGTTGAAAAATAAACAAGAAGAAAGAAAATCTGACAGAACAGCAATTTTCGATGAAATCAATCAAGAGGATTGTTGATGATGTTGGATAAAGAATCTGCGTATCGTAGATTGACCGGTTTTTGAGGATAAGTTTATTGTTGGAATTTTAATCTGTTTTTACAAGTTTTCAAATTTATACTGCTGTGACAGGGACATTTCCCGCTCAATTACAGCGTATGATACATTTGGGATTTTGTAATTTGTTTGGCCTATTTATTGTATCCTGCTACAAAAAGAAGGAAGACGGGATAAAATTTTCATTTTTAGATTATGTTTTTGCAGGAGTATTTTTGGAATTGTAATGTAGTTATTTATTAAATTACAACGCTTTGATCAATCGCTCCGGAGCATATAATACAACAGATATTATTGTGGGGGCAATCGGAGTGGTATTGGTAATGGAAGCTTGTCGTAGAGTAGTAGGTCTTCCGATTGTTGTGATTGCAACAATATTTGATTATCTATGCGTTTTTCGGAAAGTCCATGCGAGATTCTTGCATCATAGAGGGTATGCATTGACCTCGTGTTGCAAGTCACTTGTTCTATACAACGGAAGGAATTATCGGTTTGCCGCTGGGAACTTGTGCAACTTACATCTTCCTATTTTTTGTTTGTTTGGAGCATTCTTGGACAGGGAATCGGAGCATTTTTTATTGATTTGGCGATACAATTGCAGGGGCATGCCGCGGTGGACCGGCAAAAGTAGCGAGTATTGACATCGGCATTACAGGAACCATTTCGGATCTTCCGTTTCAAATACCGTATCGACGGGATCATTGCCATTCGCTTTGATGAAGTCATTGGGATACAGACCTGAATTTGCGGCAGCAGTAGAAGCGGCAGCTTCTACAGGTGGTCAACTTATGCCACCGATTATGGGAGCAGCGGCATTTTTGATCGCAGATGCAGTCGGAGAACCGTATATTGTGATTGCAAAAGCGGCAATTATTCCTGCACTTCTTTATTTCACAGGAATCTGGATGATGATTGACTTTGAAGCGAAAAAAATCGGATTGGTCGGAATTCCGAAAGAAGAGTTATCGAAAATAAAACCGATATTGAAAAAGAACGAGGACATTTAGTGTTCCTTTTGATTGTCATTATCGTACTGTTAGGAATGGACTATTCTCCAATCTATGCTGCAAGCAGAGGGATTGTAGCTTGTATGATTGTACCGTATTTGAGAAAAAGTACCCGTGTTCCAATCTCTGCATTGGGAGAGGCAATTTGTTAACAGGGCAAGAAATATTATCGGTGTTGCTGGTGCCTGTGCAGTTGCAGGTATCATTGTAGGAATCGTTACTTTGACCGGTTTGGGACTAAAACTTGGCGGGGGACTTCTTACTGCTGCAGGGGGAAATATGTATTTGACATTGTTCTTTACAATGGTTACTTCTAATCTTGGGGAATGGGAGGTACCTACAACAGCGAACTTTTGATTACATCTACCACCATTGCAGCGCCTGTTGTTATGCAATTGGGAGTACCGATGCTTTCTGCTCACTTGTTTGCATTCTACTTTGGAATCTTGGCGGATATCACACCTCCGGTTGCTTTGGCAGCCTATGCAGGTTCTGCCATTGCCAGGGAAATCCGTTCGATACAGGGTGCAGGCCACAAACTGGCAATTGCCGCATTCCTGATTCCGTATATCTTTTGTGATGAATCCGGCGTTGATTTTGGTAGATACTACGGCAATAGAAGTAGTTCGTATTATTGCAACTTCCTGATAGGATATATGGAATCGCCGGTGGAGTATCCGGTTGGGTACAAACAAAACAAACTCTATTGTCCGAATCCTGTTTATCGTGGGTGGTTTGATGTTAATCAACCCTTCCAGTCAAAACAGATGCAATCAGAGCATATGTGATTGTGGGCTTGATTCTATTCCAAAAAGCTTTGGCGAGAGCAGCGGCTAGAATTGATAAAACAATACAAACATATTTGAATATTATCATAAAAATCTATCGATATATTGTCGGTAGATTTTTGTGTTATGATAGAATATTTTTATAGCAAAATAATTTTTCTGTTCAAATCATGATTATTCTATTGATTTGTGTGGTAGCAATCGTAGACAAAGGAAATGGATTTATGAAAGAGAAAGGATATTTTTGATGGGACTAATAAAGAGAATTTAAAGAGTTTGCTGAAGAGGCAATGTGGTTGATATGGCTGTCGGGGTTATCATAGGGGAGCTTTTGGAAAAATTGTAACTCTTTGGTAGAGGATATGATTATGCCCTTTAATCGAGGTTGTTATCGGTGGAGTCGATTTTGATCATTGGTACTAGTGTCAGAGGAGTTGATGTTGCTTATGGAAACTTTATTCAGCAAAGTATTTAACTTCTTGGTGATTGCGTTCTCCATCTTTATCGTAATTAAGGGAATCAATTCAATGAAGAAAAAGAAGAGGCGGTTGAACCTGCACCACCTGAACCAACAAAAGAAGAAATATTGTTGACTGAAATTAGAGATTTATTAAAACAAAAATAGAGTTTGAGATGGATTTAAAGTCGGATGTTAAGTGAAGGAATAATTGCTTAGCATCCGGCTTTTTCGTTGTAAAATATAAAGATAGAATTTAGAATCTATGATATAATGTAATAAAAACATAGGATAAGTGAGGAAAATACGATGGAAGAAATGCATATCAATTGGTATCCGGTCATATGAAAAAAGACAAGGAATTGATTGAAAAATATGTCAATTGTTGATGTGGTTGTAGAGGTAGTGGACAGCCGTGTTCAAAAAGCAGTAAAAATCCGGATATTGAAAAAATTGCTGGCAGTAAACCGATTGTGATTCTATTGAACAAAGAAGATTTGTCTGATGACAGGGAAACGAAAAAGTGGATTGATTATTATAAAAACAAAATCGTTCTAGTAATTTCTTATAACGGAACGACAGGAGATGGCACAAAGGAACTGTACAGGAAATTAAAGAATCTTTTGCAGCAAAGCTGGAGAGTGCAAAATCGTGGATTGAAGGACAGAGCGATTCAATTGTGATAGCAGGAGTTCCAAATTCCGGAAAGTCGACGATTAATCAATCGATTATCCAAGAGAAAGTCAACACAGACGAGAACAGAGCCGGTGTCACAAAAAGGAAAACAGTGGGTAAAATTGAAGGAAATCTTGAAAAGTGTTGGATACTCCCGAGAATTCTGTGGCCAAAGTTTGAGGACCAAAGATGGGCGCTTATGCTTGCCTTTACCGGAACAATTCGAGATGAGGTTCTTGATTTGGAGAATTGCGTTCGCTACTCAATGAACTTCGCGGAAGATATGGGAACTGTTTGGAAGAGATATGGCATGTACAATAGATGATACCTTAGAAACGCTTGAAATTATGGATAAAATTGCTCAAAAAAGAGGATTTGTTCTCCGTGGACAGGAAATTGATTATTTGAGGACAGCGCAGGCGATTTTGAATGATTTCAGAGAAGGAAAGTTAGGACGGATTACATTGGAACACCACAGGAACAAGTGTAGATATTTCATTTGGAGGGATGTTTGTGTTTGAAAGGACAAAGCATATCAGCAATAAAACAAAAGATTTTTACAAAATGAATGAAGAAGAAAAAGAATTTGGAGTTGGAGCAAATTCTGCTGATGGATGATAGTCTGAGTTCAAAAAGATGAGGATTTCTTTACGAAGAATCGACTGAAAGTGGAAGAAGAAAAACAGAGGATTCTTCAAATGAAAGCTAAGGAACAGGATTGGAATAGCAAAAGGAATTCTTTTGGTAGGCGGATAGATGAGGCAGGCAGAGGGCCTCTGGCGGGACCTGTGGTTGCGGCTTGTGTCATCATGAAGTCCGACTCCTTTGATTCTTGGAGATAGAATGATTCTAAAATCAAAGAAACTGTAGAGAAGAACTTTATGATAAGGTGATTCAGGATAGTATTTCTTTTGGAATCGGAATTGCACGTGTGAAGAGATTGATCGATATAATATTTTGCAAGCTACTGGCGATGAGAAAGAGCGATGCAGGGAAATGAAACAAGTACCGGACCTTGTTTTTGGTGGACGGCAACCAAGAAATTTCAAATTGCTCCATTCGGCAAAGAAAACGGTGATACACGGTGACAGTATTTGTTATAGTATAACCTGTGCCAGCATTTTGGCAAAGGTGTATCGTGATCGCAGTATGAGAGAATATGATAGGATTTATCCGGAATTTGATTTTTGGTAACAAGGATGGAACAGAGTCATCATTACGATGCGTTGAGGACTTATGGCGTGACTCCGATTCATAGGGAAGAGTTTTTGAAAAAGTTAGAGATATTTGAAATGTATGGGAAAGATTTTCACAGAAATTACAAACAAAAATAAGATAAATGTATTTTTGGGGTACTATAGAAAACGATTGAAAAAGGACAGGGTGAAGAGTCAATGAAACATATTTTGATTGTAGATGATGAAAAACGAATTCGTGATTTGATTGTAATGTATAGAAGGATATGAAGTAACGGATTTTGACAATGCTGATAAAGCGTATGAATTTTTGCAAAACAATGAAGTGGACTTGCTCGTTCTGGATATTATGATGCGTGGCATGAACGGTTTGGATTTGTGCAAAAAGGTAAGAATGACAAGCGAAGTGCCGATTATTTTTGTTTCGGCAAGAAGTGAAGAGTTAGATAGGATCTTGGGATTGGAATTGGGTGCTGATGATTATTTGGCAAAAACCGTTCAGCGTGAGAGAGCTTTGTTGTTCGTATCAAAAATATTTTGAGGAAGAACCAATGCGTAGTTCAGAAGAAAGAGGATAATGTACTTTCTGTAGAAGATTTGAAAATTTTTATTGAACAACGAATTGTCAAAGTAGGCGAAGAAGAAGTGGCACTTACTACGAAAGAGTATGAAGTATTGAAATATTTGGTGGAAAACAAGGGATATCCGTTGTCAAGAGACAAAATTATCCAAAATATTTGGGGATATGAATATGACGGATATGACAGAAATGTGGATGATACGATTAAGAGATTGAGAAAGAAATTGAAAGATATTGAGTCTAAGGTAAAAATTCAAACTGTTTGGGGTTATGGATATAAGGTGCAGGAAGATGAGTAAAATTGGAAAAAGATAGTATTGAGTTATCTCATCATTGTATTGTTTACCGTAGGTATTTCTATGGGAATTACAAAAATGAATTTTTCCAATAATTTGAATGCTAAGATTGTATCGGATTTAAATATTGCCGCTGATCATATTTTGAGTCAGATTCAGGACAGTTTGTCGCTTTATCGAGAGCAACACGGCAAGATGGCTAATTTGACAGATATTTTTCAGACAAGGTGTTTATTCTCATCAGTATCCGAATGCCAATTTTATTACACAAAACAAACAGAAGGATGTTGTGTTTGAGTCGTGGAATTTGGAGGAAGGGAGGCTTTCTTCAATTCGAATGATCCGAAAATATTTTGTGTTGGAGAGAACGATTTTGGCTGAAGATGACAAGTCTGTGATTGGATATCTCCTCGTCATCGGTGAAAAAGAAGAATTGGGAATTATCAATTCGTTGATCAACAGGGCATCTATGGCAGGTCTTGCAATTTCGCTGTTTAGTGCAATTTTATTGGCATTTTTCTTTGAAAGGACTTTTATTCGACCAATCAATCTGTTGATATGCAGTCTTTTTCTATTGACGGAGAAAATGAATGGAAGAAATCAATACAAAGGATGAAATCAGTGATTTAAATATTTCGTTTCAAAAGATGGCAAAAACAGAATGGTCAAATATGATAAAAACAGAAGGAATTTTTCAGAATACTTCTCATGAATTAAAGACACCGTTGATGTCGATTCAAGGGATATGCAGAGGCGATTCGTGATCATGTTATTTCGGAAGAAGATGTAGATGATTCGTTAAATATCATTATTGATGAAACAAATAAGTTGACCAATACGGTAAACAGTATTGTGTATATGACGAAATTGGACAATCGGGAGGATATTGATAAAAATAGAGTACAAATATAGAAGTTCACGATTTTTGTGAATGAGGTGTTGTATAAATTCAAGTTTGTTGCGGAAGAAAAAGCATATTGAATTGTTGAATTCAGTGAGGAACACCTGATACATAGATTGGATGAGGAATATATGTTTCGTATTATCAACAATTTGATATCGAAGCACTTCGTTATGCGAAGACAAGGTTGAGGTGCAGAAGGGCAACAAGAGGAGATTTTATGCGTATCAAAGTGATTGATGACGGTCAAGGCTTTGATACCAAAGAGATGGAGTTGATTTTTGACCGTTTTTATAAAGGTGAAAAAGGAAATACCGGTTTAGAGTCTTGCGATGTAAAATCGACTGTAAAACAGTTAAAAGGGAACAGTTTCCGGCTATAATATTTCTCGCACGGCGCTTGTGTAGATATTTTTGATTTCTACATCGAAAACAGGACAGAAAAAAACACAGAAATCCGGAAATAAAAGCTGTTTCATTTGCAGCGCGGAGGAGTAAAGTTGAGAGGTAAGATAAGAAAAATTTTAGGGGAGTAAGTGTGAGTAACTTTCAAGATTTTTAAGAAGATAAAAGGTTTTTCAAACAAAGTCCATCCATGACGGATATGTTGCTGAAAATCCATATCATTCTTTGAATCCGCCTATCTTTATGACATCTTCTTTTGCATTTCATTCCGTAGAGGAAGCGGATGAAATCTTCAGAGGAGAAAGAGAGGGATTTGTATATACAAGAGGGAGAAATCCGTCTACCGAACTATTTGAGAAAAAAGTTGCGGTATTGGAAGGCGGAGTGGATTCGGTTGCTTTTTCTTCCGGAATGGGAGCGATTTCCGCAACTGTGCTTTCTTTTGTAAAACAGGGCGATCATGTGATTGCCGGAAAATTTTTGTACGGTTCTTGTTATGGATTTATGAAACATTTTTTATCTCGTTACGGAATTACAGTTTCCTTTGTCGATACAAGAGATTTGAAGCAAATAGAGGATGCAATTACTGACAAGACAAAGCTGATTTATTTGGAGACACCGTCCAATCCGAGCTTGTGCATCACCAATATTCGAGCTGTTTGTGATATTGCCAATAAGAAGGAAATTTCTGTTGTAGTAGATAATACTTTTGCAACGCCCTACTGGCAAAAACCGTTGTTGTTGGGGGCAAAGGTCGTTGTTCATTCGGCGACAAAGTTTCTGAGCGGACACGGAGATGTGGTTGCCGGTGTTGCTGTGTCAAAGGATCAGCAATATATTAATAAGTTGCGTTACGGTTTTATGTGTGAGCTTGGAAGTCCGCTATCCCCTTTCAATAGCTGGTTATTGTTAAGGGGAATGAAAACGATAGGGCATTAGGATGGAAAAACATGCTGAAAATGCAATGTTGTTGGCAAATTATTTGCAGGAACATGATAAGGTGGAGCATGTGTGGTATCCTGGGTTGAGTAATCATGAAGGACATGAAATTGCAAACGAACAAATGATGGGTTATGGAGCAATCATTAGCTTCACAGTAAAAGGCGGAGCAGAAAAAGCAAAAGAGCTGTTGACAAAGGTTTAAGATGTGCAAATTGGCAGTGAGCCTTGGAGATGCGGAGACCTTGGTGGAACATCCGGCAAGTATGACACACCGTGATTATGACAAGAAAGTTTGGAAGAATTCAACTTATCGGATGATATGGTACGAGTTGCAGTAGGTTTGGAAGATAGCAAAGATATCATTATAGATTTTTATGAAAGCATTTGAACAAATTTAACAGAATCAAGAAGATGAGTATATCAAAAAGCTATGCTCATTTTGTGCGCCAATATATAATAAGAGTAATTATAATTCACTATATAAAATATCCACGGGTTGTGAGGGTATACTTCTTTCATCATGAGAGGAAGGTATAACTTACCCTACGAAGTAAATAGATAAAGAATTGAAAATTTGGAAATAAAAATGACGAGTACATTATTCAAAGCAAGTGATATCTAATTACACGAATCCCGGTGCGAAGTGTATTTTATTTTGAAACGGATGATTTTAGCAAAAATCCATTGACAAATTATCAGCAAACATCGTATAGAGACGTTTTTAAATAGGTCTTAGTGTGTGAAAAGTGTAGTTATTTTGTAAGCTCAATTACAATTACAATATAACAAGATTAGTTGAATAATATGAATCAGGCTGATATTCTAAGAGTGAGAAATTGAATCAGTGAGAAAAATTTAGAAAACTTGTATGAACATGTAGTTGAAATCCAAACGAGGGAGAAGAATATAGTGATGAAACTTAAGAAAATTTATATCTTGATGCTGACAGTATCGTTCTTTTGTATGACTACATTGTGTGGGACTGTTTTGCGGATAACTATACATTGAACGGAAAAAGCACCAACTTGCCGAAAAAGCAGGATATTTTTGGATGGAACGGAATATTTTAGTGAAGAAATTTCTCCTCTGAATATCAACAATCGTGTCTATGTTGCAGTGCAGGATTTGAAGGGACTTGTAAATGCAAATGTAAAGTGGAGCAAAAAGCGGAAGAAATACGAATCATAGAAATAATGTAACGATTCGTATGAAAAGGAGAAATACTTTTTATTATAAAAATAATAAGAAAGGTGTCTTTCGATAAAGGTACAAAAGTTCAAATTGTAAATAACCGTTCTTTGATTCCGCTCAGTTTTGCGATTAAAGAATTTGATTTGGATTATAAGTATGACGGCAGCAATAAAAATATTATATTTGACATCTTTTTCGGAAGGAAAACAGGTTCAAACCTTTTTGAGGAGGAGATGGATATGGAAGACGGAAGAGGAGTCGAGGGTAAAACCGATCGAGATACAGCCGATTCCGTCAACCAGAGCCGATGAAACCGTCAACGCCGAGATCAGGAAAAACAAAAACGGTGTCATTGGTCAAAAATCAAGATAATGATACAGAATCTTTGGCAGATTCAAATGGGAGATACGGTAAATTATGATGTATCGGTAACGGAAAATCAATTTCAGTTTCTTTTGCTTCGTTGAAACCGTTGAATATGCAGTATAGAAAGACCAATTTAATTGATGATATTAAGATGAGAATATGATTCTGTCGGAAATGTCAATCGAATGGAAGTTGTAGTGAAATCATCTGTTGATATGAATCAAGTCACAGTCAACAAAAAGAATCGCGAAATTTTGATTCAATACAAAGAAAAAGTTGTGACTTCTTCAACATACTCTTATGAAAAAGATAAAAGCAGTGCTGTGTTCAGCTTACCCGCTGACAAGAGGGAAAAATATTTCGGTAAATAAGTCAGGAAGTCAGATTGTATTTTCTGTGGATAAGTCTTCTTTGAATGAGATGCCGAGTGGATACCGTGGGAAAATCGGATGACAGATTGTTGAACGGCATCAGAGTATTGGACAAAGGCAGTTCTTATCAATTTCAAATAGATTTGAAAGACAGGGTGTCTTATGAGGTAACAAATTCGGGAAGCAGTGGAACATTTACCTTGAAGTTAATTAGAATAGTCACTACTCCAATTATCAGCATTGATCCCGGACATGGCGGAAAGGATAGCGGAGCGGTAAAGAACGGATATCGAGAAAAAGATTTGAATTTAGAGGTGTCTTCTTTTTTAGTGCCGGCACTTCGTTCAGCAGGATATGAAGTCATTACAAGTAGAGACACAGATGTATACCCTACTTTGGATGAGCGCGCAAACTTGCAAACCAAACGGATAGTGATTTGTTTATCAGTATTCATCATAATTCAGGAGAATCTAATGTATCCGCAAAAGGATTGAAACCCATTATTACAATTCTCAGGACAGCAAGCGTTTCACAGAAATTGTACAACGCAAATTGATTCAAGCAACAGGTGCGAAAGGAGAGAATTAAAAATACAAGATTACTTGTGGTTCGCAAGACAAATATGCCGGGAGTTTTGCTGGAACTCGGTTTTATGACAAATTTGGATGAAGTGAGCAAAATCAGCGATCCTTCTTATCAAAAACTGATGGAGTGATGCGATTGTGAGGGCGATCAACGAATATTTTGGAAGATAGAGGGCGAGATGTTCCTTTGAAAAATCGTAGCTATGAAGAGGTGCCTTTTTCGTGGTTACGATTTTTTATGATAATAATAAAAATCAGATTGAATTGTGATAAACTTGAATTTGAAATCAATATCCTCTTCGGGTTCACGAATCAACACAACGAGAATAGATGATGTCATAATAAGAAATAAAAACGTAGATTGATACAAAATAAAAGCAAGTGAAACAAGTAGTATAAGAACAAAATAAAAGCAGACAGAATGAGAATTTTGAATAATGAAAAGAATCATACAAAAACAATATAGTTATGAATCAAATGATGTTATAATGGTGTTAATGAATAAAAAGTGGATAAAAATACATTTAGTATTTGTGGTATAATGGTTGAAATCGCAAAACAAATTTTTGTATGAAATTTGACAGAAAGAATGTTGGATTAGAGCATGGGAGAATAACTTTGATTCAAAGTGTGATTCGTCATTAAATTAAGATATTGGAGGAAAAAGAGTGAAGAGTAGCATTCAGCTTAGAGATATCAACATAGAAACAGGAATCAACAAGTATGCGGAAGGAAGCGTATTGGTCAGTTTTGGAGATACGAGAGTAATTTGTACGGCGAGTGTGGAAGAAAAAGTTCCGGCTTTTTGAAAGGAACCCGGAAAAGGTTGGGTCAGTGCGGAGTATGCAATGCTACCTCGCTCTACCGAACAAAGAAAAAAGAGAGACTCTTCCCGAGGAAAAGTAGATGGTCGCGGACAAGAGATTCAGAGGTTGATTGGAAGAAGTCTTCGAAATGCAATTGATTTTGACTTGCTTGGAGAACGTACGATTTGGATTGACTGTGATGTCATTCAAGCAGACGGAGAACGAGAACAGCTTCTATTTCCGGCTCTTTTGTTGCAATGGCAATAGCATGTAAACAGTTGTATGACAAAAATGATAGAGGAATTTCCGATTTCTCATTATCGAGTGCAGTGAGTGCTGAGGATTGTAAATGGAAAAACATATTAGACTTGAACTATGAATTTGATTCAAGGCAGATGTTGATTTGAATGTTGTGATGAATGAAAACTTGGAGTATGTTGAGTTGCAGGGAACGGCAGAAGGAGTTGCGTCCGAAGACAACAGCTGGATTCTTTGTTAACCTGGCGGAAATTGGATGTAAAGAAATTATCGAACTTCAAAATACTTGGAAAACAAATTGTTTCTCTGATTGAGAGTTCCTTTTGAGGAAGAACCGATAGAAATACGGAAAAAGAAATAAAGACTTTTATCAACGTATGAAAGGAACGATTCTCAAGTATGATTTTGTTCTTGCGACTTCCAATCCTCATAAAGTGGAGGAATTGCAAAGCTAATTCGCTTGAAGTCTGTAGAAATTTTATCTTTAGATGATGTGGGACTGAAAGGAATTGAAATTGTAGAAGATGGAGGTTCGTTTAGAGAAAATGCGCTGATTAAAGCAAGAGAAATTTCAAAAACGCACCGGTAGATTGCAGTGCAGATGACTCAGGATTGTCTGTAGATATTTTTGAAGGACAGCGGAATTTATTCAGCTCGATTTGCAGGAGAACCGACGGATGACCATGCAAATAACGAAAAGTTGTTGGACATGATGAAGACTATGAAGATGCTCTTAGATTGGCGAAGTTTGTATGTGTGATAGCTGTTGTATTTCCTAATGGATTGGGAAAAAAGACATTCAAAAGGAATTACAATGGGAAAAAAATAAGTTTGGTATCGTGGAGAACATGGATTCGGATATGATCCGCTCTTTTTAGTAGATGGAACAGATAAGACTTATGCAGAAATGACTCAGGACGAAAAGAATAGAGTGAGCCATCGTGCAGAGCCTTAAAAAAATGAATCATTTCTATGAAAAGTATTTTTAGATAATAAATCGTAGGAGTGCAAGATAGAGATTAAGTTGGAATGGGGGACTTGTTGAGTTTGAACATAGAATTAAAATTTGATACAGAAAATACGAAGTTTCAAGAAGAATTATTTGGGAATTTTGACCGAAATATAAAACGAATAGAAGAATTTTATGGAATTGATTTTTGTTGCGTTCTGACAGCTTGTTGTCCTTGTCGGAGAAGAGATAAGGTAAAGAAGGCATGCAACACTGGAAGAATTAAGTAAATTGGTAGATAACAGGGAGATATCGATACTCAAAGATTAATTATACAATTGGAACCATTGAAGAAAAATTCATGGAACGCCTGTCTGATGTATGCAGGAACAAATTATATTATCGGCAAAAGGAAATATTATCGAAACCTAAAACCGTTGGACAAAAAAGTATGTCGATAATATTGATAAACAAGATATTGACGATGTGTGTGGGACCGCAGGAACAGGAAAAACTTATTTGGCAGTGGCGATGGCTGTACGAGCATTTAGAGAAGAAGTTTCGCGAATCATATTGACGCGTCCGGCAGTAGAAGCGGGAGAAACTTTGGGCTTTTTGCCGGGAGATTTGAAGGAGAAGGTAGACCCTTATTTAAGACCGCTATATGATGCGTTGTTTGATATTATGGGTTCTGAAAAGTTTTTGAAGTTATTGGAGAGAGGAATTATTGAAGTAGCACCTTTGGCATTTATGAGAGGAAGAACACTGGACAATTCGTTCATTATCTTAGATGAGGCACAAAATACTACAAAAGAGCAGATGAAGATGTTTTTGACAAGATTGGGATTCGGTTCGAAAGCGGTGGTGACGGGAGATGTGACACAAATTGATTTACCGCAAGGGAGACAGAGCGGTTTGATGCACTCTTTGAAGATTTTGGAGAATGTCAAAGGAATTGGAATGAACTTTTTGGACGAAAAAGATGTGGTGCGTCATGAATTGGTGCAGAGGATTATCAAGGCATACGAAAAGCATGAGAAAAAAGAGTTGTATAAGAAAGAACAGAAGAAAAGCGAGCAAAAATGATTCAAATTTTATGGGAAATAGAAGAATATGAGTCAGATATTGATTCGCTCTTCAAAAACATTGTCAGATATTATGTGTATGCAATGAAAACAGAACATTTTACAGGAGATTATGAGGGTATCCTTGAGTGTGGTAGCGCAGATCAAATCAGAGAAGCTGAATGCGAACTTTCGTCAGATTGACCGAATCACGGATGTTCTTTCTTTTTCCGATGTATGAGAGAGAGACGTGATGAGATAGAAGAAAAGAAAGAATATGAAGACTATGAGGTCAATATCAGATATTGTACTCTGCTATGATAGAGCGGTAGAACAAGCGAAAGAGTATGGACATAGTTTAAAAAGAGAAATTTGTTATCTTGTGACACACTCTATCTTCCATCTATTGGGGTATGACCATATGGAAGAAGAAGAGAAACAAATGATGAGAACAAGGAAGAACAGGTATTGTCGCATTTTCATATTCTGCGTGAGGAATAGGAAGAAGAATCATAAATGTGGAATCATTAGAAATTGTGAGAAAAACACAATGCAGATATTTTTATTCAACCTTTGGTTGCAAGGGCATTGTTTCATGAACATAATAAGAAAGGATAGAGATGAACAATCAACATAAATCAGGTTTTGTAAGTATTATTGGTAGACCGAATGTCGGGAAATCTACCATATTGAATTGGATTATCGGAGAAAAAGTTTCCATCGTTAGCAACAAGCCGCAGACGACAAGAAATAGAATTAGTGGAATCTACAATGATGAGGATTGTCAAATTGTATTTTGGATACTCAGAGATGCAAAAATCCACGCAATAAATTAGGGAAAATATATGTTGAAGACTTCGACCTACAATGAAAGATACCGATTTGATCATGTGTGTGGTAGATACCTCTTCGTACATCGGAAGAATGGACAAAAACATTATGGAACAATTGAAACATACTTCCAATACTAAAATTTTAGTAATCAATAAAATGGATCAGATACCGAAAGAAAGAGGCTGAAAAGTATTTCCATGTATGATGCCTTAGGGATTTTTGATGAAAGTATTCCCTGTTTCCGCATTAAAAAGGGATAATATGGATTCCATTGTTCCGACACTTCAAAAAGTATTTGACTTATGGACCGAAATTCTACCCGGATGATGTAGCAACAGATCAAACATTGAAAGTGATGATATCGGAAATTATCAGAGAAAGATAGCTACTCTATACGGATGAAAGAAAGTCCTCATGGAACAATGGTACAGATCAGAGCGTTTGAAGGAAAGAAGACAAAAGAAATTGTGAGATATCGACGCCTTGATTTTCTGCGAAAGAAGCGGTCATAAAAATACTGATTGGAAAGACGGAAGAAAGATAAAAAGGAATTGGTATGGCAGCGAGAAAAAGAATTGGAAGCAATGCTGGAAAAACAAGTCAATCTTTCTTTGTGGTTGAAGGTAAAAGAAAATTGGAGAGATAATAGAAATTACATTAGAAACTTCGGTTTTTGATGAAAAGGAAATTTTAGGATATAAGGAAGAACAGATGTATATCAATACGGAAGGGTGTACTAAAATCAGTTAAATACAAAGATTCAGACATAATTCTCACATTGTTTTCTCAGATGGGCAAGGTTACCGTATATGCAAAAATGTACGAAAGATGAATCACAGTTCTATGGCAGTGTCGCAATCCTTTGCTTACGGAAACTTCGTGTTGAGAACACAGGGAAAGATGTTGCAATTAAGTTCGTTTGAGTGCAAAGAAAACTTTTATTTTTTGACTGAAGACATTGACAAAACGTTTCTTGCATACTATTTTGTAGAGTTGTCTGAAAAACTTCTTGTCGAGAATCAAACCAATCATCGACTGTTACAGGCGTTGTTAGATTCTTTATACGCGTTGAAAGATATAGAAAAATATGAGTTGGTGAAATTGTATTTTGAGTGCAAAGCACTTCGATTCTGTGGATATCAACCGCAGGTTTCAAAATGTCTAAAATGTGGTATCATTAGAGATAATAGTATTCCCTTTTACTTTCAAGTAGAGGATGGGGTGTTTATTGTTATCATTGCAAGTCGGAAACGGAAGGTCACAACATCTTTTATACTCAATACGACAATACAACATACCAATTGTTGGATTTTATGATGAAGAGTTTGCAGCTAAGTCATGCAGGCAGAAATTTCTTCCGTGATATTAAAAGAGTTGGACCGATTTGTAAGGCAGTACTACAGTGTGCATTTGGGCGAATTGCAGCTAAAGTCAGTTGATTTTGTTCGTCATATTGCACCATAGCATAAACAATAATGCTGTTTTGTGAGAATATTAAGATGCTGTTATCTTGATATAGATTGTGTTAAAAATAAGGAGGCTGTTATGGTTACATTAGAGAAAAATTGATCAAGTGAGTAGAGCGTACGGAGTTACTTTATGAAGAAGCACGAGCTGCTTTGGAAGAAGTAGGAGGAGATGTATGAAAGCGATATGTATTTAGAAACAACAAAAAGGATTTGCTGATAATATGAGCTCAATATCACGATAAAAAGAAACAATCATGGGTTTTGAAGATTTAATCAAAAGACGGCAATATTACACGTGTGATTATTAGAAGTGAAGAAAAAGTTATTTTAGACTTACCGATTTATATTGAGACTGTTGGGTGTTTTTGCACCATGTATTTCTTAATTGGAGCTATAGCTGCATTGAATAAAGTACGACATCATTATTCAAAACAAAAGAAGACAAAGAATATAATTTGAATGAAAATGACGGAGGCGCAGTTTAACAAGTTAAAAGTACTGTTTCTAAAAGAAAAACGAATCACCTTTCGTGAAGATGATATTGTAGTGGATGCGGAAGAGGTTGTGAATGATATCAAAAGAAAACTGAAGAGTAAGTGAAAGAAGATTTAGAAGATATTGCAGAGGACATCAAAGAAGAAATCAAAGAAAAACGGAGAAAATAGCATAGATTAAGATAAAAGGAAGAACCGTCTGAGAAACATAAAGATTTTTGGACGGTTCTTCCTTTATGATAAATAAAGTTGATGATATTAAAATTTGATAACAATTCATAAATCTGAATTTTACTTTAGGCTAAATTACTGATTAAAAGTATCATAAAATTTGCTTTTTGATATCATTATAATTTATTCTCTTACATTATGTCTACATTTTGAAAATAATGTATCAGTATTAGGTTTATTCCCACAGTAACAGGAACAAAAGAGCGATGAAGTCTTGTTCAATCAATCGCAGTATCAAATAAGATGTTATACCATACATGGAAATTTACACAAAAAGCTTAGTGTGGTACAAAAATTACATCTTATGAAGAAACAGTCCTTCGATAAACAGGCTCAAAACGCATGCTGAGATTTCGGCATAATTGCGTTGTTATCACTGACTTCTATAATTTCTTGTTGAGTAGGATAGTAACAAAAATGCGACTTCCATATCGGTATGCAAAGCGTTCTCAGATATCGTTTAGCATATTGTCTCCACATACAATGCAATGCGTTTATCTGTTCGCGGATCTTAATACCAAGCAATGGGTTTTAATACATAATTTTGTAAAATGGAAACATCCAAAGGCATCCACAATATTTTTGAGGAAGTTTTTCTTTCCATTTCAGACGATATGTTTTTCGTGAAGAAAGCTTGACATAGGTGCCTTTTTGTCAGGTTCTTTTACCTGTTCGAGTCTTCTACATCAAAATGCTCTACTAAGTCTTTGCAAGAAATTCTTCTTACTGTCAGATTGTTCAAGTCTGTCACTCGATTAGAGTGAGAATAAGAAGTTCTTCATCCGGAAATATTACGGATACGATTAAACTCTCGCATATTCCGAGAATCACCTTCTTGTTCGCATATTCTTTTTAATTTTCAATTCACCGACCTTTACGGATGAGGCGGTTCTGTGATGACCGTCTGCAATGTAGAGAGAGTTTGTTTTTCAAACACATTCCTTAAAAACGAAATATCCTCATTTTGTCCAATTTTCCATAGAATTTGTTGCACGCCGTCAGAGCTGAAAAGTCATGAGATAGGTTTATTTTTCTACAAACTGTTGTATAAACTCTTTTCACATGTTTTGTTGTTTGTAAAACAAAAATACCGACTCTGTATGAGCTTCTGCAAAGCCGAAAAAGTGAGCAATCGATCTTTTTCTTTATCTGTCCGTGTCAGTTCGTGTCGTTTAATTCTGACCTTCTGTGTAGTCTTTTGTGCTTGCACAGGCAACGATTCCGTTTTGTATCTTCCTTTTCGGATTTGACGATACAGATAGAAACACGGTTTGTCGTCTTCTGTTAAAATTCCCAAACTTTGAAATTGTCGAGATTTTCTTTTGCTTTTGCATATACAACATGAGAGTACGGATCTTGCGTGATGGAAAGTCAACTTCACTTCATGTAATATGAACAAAAATTTTCGAGAAGTTCGGCAAGTTTGTTCAGTTTTTCTCCTTCAACACATCATAAGGCGGACAGGTTACTTCTTTTACCAAGGTTTCTTTCGGACGCACTGCACGAAAACGGGTTTATTGTAATCATAATAATCTCAGCACTTATGTTGTATTTGCCGAGAAATGTGTTATTTGTTTCCTTTCAGTAATCCAAATATGCTGTACGCAATTCTTTTCCGATTCGATTTTGTGCCTCTGCGGTTGCTGCACCGTATGAGGGTGTTACAGGAGCAGAGAGGGATGAGACACAATTCTTCGATTTGGTGTCGGTTCGTTTACAAAAACATCCAGTGCCGCACCTGCAATTCTCTGTTCATTGAGTGCTTTCAACAGCGCTTTTTCATCAATCACATTTCCTCTGGACGCATTGATAAGGAAAGCGGGAAGGCTTCAGATGATTCAATGTCTCTTGATTGATAGTCAGTCCGGTTGCGTGGTGAGATAAAATCTGCATTTTCATTACTTCTTTCAAAGAAAAGGAAGTGCAGTTCTCCAAATTTGCCGGATAAAGATCAGAGCGTTACATTCATCCCAGTGCTAATGCTTTTTGCAAGCGTTTGTCCGATACGTCCAAATCCGACAATACCAGGTGTTTTTACCTTCCATGCTGCGGTATAAGCTTTTTGTTCCATTCTCCTGTTTCACTGGTAATGTTGGCAAGGTTGCCTAAGTTACGCTGATCATATCAAACGCACAAGTTCAGCTGCATTTGCACGAATTTGGTGTATTTTACGGCAGATTCTTTCTGCTGCATAAGCGGTATCAATATTATCAAACCGACACCGGCACGAATAATAAGTTTTGTTTTTCCTTTCGTCATGGCATCAATCGATTTCTTTGTCTGCATAGTCGGAACACACAGCCAATATATCAAAATCATTTGTCTTATGAAGTAATTCTTCTTTTCGTAGTGTGGTATCATATTGATTTGCTGATTTTTCAGTATCTCAAAGACCTCTTATCAATACCGTCATTTGCTAAAACGTTCAGTAGTTTCATAGTGTCTCCTCGTATCATTAATATTTGTAATAAAAAGTTATATCTCATCATTTGCCCGAAAAACAAGTCGATAATTTATCTGTTATTTTCAAGGTAAAGCAATTTCATGATGATAAAAATCAAATAAATGTCGGAGAATCAATCCTTGATGAGAGCTGTGATTGCACATTTGTAAACAGATTGTGCAGCATCTATCATCCTATGTTTCTTCTCATGTAAAAGGTGGATTGTATTAACAGATTCCTAACATAGCTACTAATAGGCTTATTGCTACAAATTCAAAATATCGTCAATATTTCGAGACAATTCCTCAATATCTTCCATTTTGGGTATCTGCCATATGAGCAATACGGAAAGTTTTGTCCTTCAATCACCGTATCGTTTGAAATTGCATTCCGCGTTTGCAAGTTCCTTGTCAATGCTTTTTACATCAATTCCTCTGTGTTGGTAATAGCAGTTACTGTATCGAGGCTATCCTTCTTTTGAAAATAATTCAAAGTTGTTTTGCCCAATCTCTGACACGCTCTGCCATTTTTATGACGTTCTATCTGCTGTTTCTGCACCTCCACGTTTTACGTGTTCAGTTTGTAATCCAATCCAAACATCAAAAGGCAAAACCGGAGTAGAGGATACTGGTAATTTTTCAAGATATGGTTGTATAAGCTGAGCAAGTCAAGATAAAAACCTCTGTTTTCACCTTTTTGCACGTTCACAGCTTTTTGAGAAAATGTGCAAAATGGCAATTCGGTGGAAGAACCTAAGCATTTTGTACTGAGTGATAATAATATCGATTCCGAGTACATCCACATCAAATTTTACTCCCGCTGATGAGCTTACCGTATCGGCACAAAAGATTACATCGGGATATTTTTTGATGACCTCTGCAATTTCTGTAATAGGATTGGTGACACCGGTGGAAGTTTCGTTGTGAGTAATTGTGACCAAATCGTATTTTCCCGTTTTAAGAACCTTATCTACTTCTTCCGCTGTTGTGATTTCGCCCCATTCAGAAGCATATAAATCTGCAGGAACATTGTTTCTGACTGCCATATCATACCATCTTTGCCAAACAACTCCGACGGAAAAATCGCTGCCTTTTTGCCGTACAACTTCTTACAGCAGCTTCCATCAGACCGCTTCCGGATGAGGTTGAAAGTAAAATCATTTCAGAAGTGTTCCATAATCGACGCATATTATCGGAAATGCGTTCCTGTAATCCAGAAGCGTCATTACACGATGTCCTATCATCGTGTTGTCATTTTTCAAGAATAATATCAGTACTGTGGTCACAGGACCCGGAATAAATAATTTCATAATCAATCTCTCCTTTTGAATAAATTTATTTTAATTTTTGTGCTGTCAATACAAATCAGCGTGATAAAAACAATCGTCTTAATAAATCGAAGCAAGCACCTCTTTGCGACAAATAAAAATCTTCGTACCAATCTCATACCTTATACGGTAAAGAAAGGGACGAAGATACAACTCCGCGGTGCCACCCGACTTAACGGCAAAAACCGTTCGCTCAAAATCGATAACGAGATTATCCGGACTTAAATACTTTATTTTTGAGAGGAGCAGTTTTTATCAAATCGACTGACTTTCATGAAATACACAACATCCAATACAACATTGATATTGGGGAGAACGTCTTCGACAGATACAACTCCTACACAGTGAAAGAAATTCTCTCAAAAAATTTTTCTTCAAATCGGCTCGGAAACGGATTCAAAACAAATTCATGCAAATTCACATCAACCATCTGCTTTCTGAAAAGAACTTTGTTTTTACTGCTTTTCGTCATAGCCAAAATAATTTGAAACCTATTCTATCACGAAACAAAATTTTGTCAATAGCAAAAATCTTTTTGAATTTTGAAAAATTTAGAAAACAACATCTACACGATAAAACAGCGACAGAAAAAGGTTTTTCACGGAATACAAATGTATGCAAGATAGATACAAAAATATTTTTGAAAAATTTTTGAATATCAAAATTTCATATAATAAACCAAAGATAATAGATAAAATCCGAAAAGAAAAAATCAAGAGTTTTCTGTATAAACGAAAAACAATGCATTTATTAAATAACAACTTTTGAAATTTGCCATAATATTTTATCCAAAAAGTATCTATTCATTCAAAAATCTCAAGTTTTTCCTTTTTATCATAAAAAGATTGACATTTTGTTTAATATGACATACTATAAATTATATACGTTATATTCAAAAATGAGGTGATTCAAATAGAACTAACCGAAAGACAATTAAAAATTATTGACATTGTAAAAACAATGAACCCATCACGAGTGAAGATATTGCAAAACATCAGTTAACAAAAGCTACTTTAAGACCGGATCTTTCTATTTTGACAATGAGTAAAAGTGCTTTTATGCAAGACCGAAAGGTGGGTTATTTTTATGGGGATATCACAGGAATCGGGTTATCCTTAAAAGAAATCAAAGATAAAACAGTTCGAGATGCAATGAGCGTTCAGTTACTGATTGAGGAAGAATCTATTCATTCAGCAATAGTACATATGTTTTTGGAAGATGTCGGGAGTTTATTTATTGTGAATAACGGACTGTTAAGCGGAGTTATTTCAAGAAAAGACTTGCTGAAATGTTCTGTTGGCGGAATGGATATTGAGAAGTTGCCGGTCGGAATAGCGATGACAGAATGCAGACTATTGTGTATTCTGAAGCGAGTGAAAATATCGCATTGGCAGTGCATAAGATACTGATTCATGAAGTAGACAGTATTCCGGTGGTGGAAATTGTAGACGGAGATGAGAAGAAACTGAAAGTAATCGGAAAATTTTCTAAAACAAATATTACCAGATTGTTAATGGAAGTATTGGAAAACTAAATCTTGGTTGAAAAGTTTTTGAGTATGAGGAAAGACATGAGCATTTTTATTATATCAGATTCACTTGGTGAGACTGCGGCACAAGTTTTGAAAGCAGCAATTTCTCAATTTGATATGAATGACTACGAGATTAGAAGATTTTCTTATGTATTGAAAGAGGATGCATTAAGAGAAATTTTGACCTTGGCATGTGAAGCAGATGCAATGATTATCCATACATTGGTCGAGACAGAGTTGCTTTGTGTAATTGGAGAGTTTCAAAAAACACATCAATTAAAAACAGTAGATATCCTTGGAAGTACATTGGCTATGATTTCCGATATGACAAAGCAAACTCAAAGAGAGGCCAGTGTCATTCGACAAATCAATGACACATATTATAAGAGGGTAGAGTCGATAGAGTTTGCGGTAAAATATGATGACGGAAAAGATCCAAGAGGAGTGTTGAAAGCGGATTTGGTACTCCTTGGGATATCCAGAACATCTAAGACACCTCTGTCCATGTATTTGGCAAATAAAAATATTAAAGTGGCAAATATTCCTTTGGTACCCGAGTCTATTGTTCCGGAAGAAGTATTTCAAGTTCCGTCAATTCAGTGATTGGATTGACCAATTCTCGAAAAATTGAATCAAATTCGTGAGGAAAGATTAAAATCATTGGGATTAGCACGAGGAAATAAGTATTCTGATATGAATCGTATTCTGGAAGAGATTGACTATGTTGAGAAGATTATGAAACGCATCGGTTGCCCGATTATCAATGTTGCAGATAAGGCGATTGAAGAGACAGCAGATATTATCTTAAATATCATGAAAAGAATGGAATCAATATTTATAATATTTAATTGAGTATAAGTTTTTGGGAGAAAAACAGATGAAAAAGTATGTTTACAGTTTTCAGAAGGAACAAAAAGATGAAGAGCCTTCTTGGAGGAAAAGGTGCGAATCTTGCAGAAATGACTAACAGGATTGAGCGTACCTCAGGGATTTACAGATTACAACAGAGCGTGTATTGAATTCTACAATCAAAACAAAGAAATCTCAGATAGTTGATGGGAAGAAATTAAAAAGATGTAACATTGGTAGAACAATTAGGCAAAATTTGCTGATGACAAGATCTAACCGTTATTGTTTTCCGTTCGTTCAGGTGCAGTGATTTCTATGCCGGGAATGATGGATACTATCTTGAATCTCGGTTTGAATGATGAAACTGTTGTAGGACTTGCAAAATCTACAGATAATAGAAGATTTGCTTATGACAGTTACCGTAGATTTATTCAAATGTTTTTCAGATGTTGCAATGGAATTTCCAAATCCAGATTTGATTTACGTGTTGGACGGAGAGGAAAAAGGATATAGAAGAAGATCACAGAATTGGCAGCAGAAAGATTTGAAAGATATTATCGAAAAATATAAATTGATTTATAGAAGAAATGAAAGAAAGAGTTTCCTCAAGATCAATGAAACAATTGTATCTTTGCAGTTAAAACAATGTTCTCTTCTTGGAACAATGCAAGAGCAATCACATACCGTAACCAACGGTGTGGCGCATGATTGGGTGCTGTATGTTCGTACGGTGATGGTGTTATTCGGTAATATAGAAATGACAGTGAGCGACAGGAGTTGCGATTCTCCAGAAACCCTGCTGGAACGGAGACAGTAAGGTTTGAGAATTTTTGTTTGAATGCGTGCAGGAGAGAGAAGATGTTGTTGCCGGAGTCCGGCCTCCAAAATCAATTGATGAATTAAAAGCTAAACTGTGTGCTGCAATCTATGACGAATTCATCGGTTCTGCATTACTTGGACGCATTGCATTACCGATGTCGCAAGATGTCGAGTTCACGATTCAAAATGAAAAACTGTTCTTCTTACAAACAGAAGAAACGGAAAGAAGAACAGCAAAAAGCTGCAATCAATGTTGCTGTGAATTTGGTGGAAGAAGGACTGATTACAAAGAAGAAGCAGTAATAGTGAGAATTGAACCTGCTCAATTGGATAATATTCTACATCCGAATTTTTGATGAAAAGAATTGACGAGAGAGAATTACCAAAGGACCTGCCATCTCCAGGGCTGCATCAGGAAAGGTGTGACTTTCTGTGCTGAAAGATGTTGTTGCTGCAAAGAGAGGGAAACAATGCATTTCTTGTTCATGCGAAACATCTCCTGAAGCATCGAAGGGAATGTGAACGGTGGAAGCATTTTCAACTGCGAGAGGCGGTGTGACTTTCTCATGCAGCCATTTGTTGCACGTGGGAATGGGAAAATGCTGTATGTGGCAGGATTGAGAAAATTCGTGTAGATGAAAGTCAAAGTGTTGAAATATGTGATGGGAACTCATGATGTTGACTACCAGCAAACGGAAGTACGGAGAAGTTGCCGGAATGTAAAAAAAAAAAAAAATCATGATGTCTAAAATGGTTCTGTCAGAGACGTCAGGAATTGACGGTGAGATTTTGTGATGATTGAGGAGATGTTGTGATTCCTTACATGAAGTTAACCAGATGGCGGACACAGGTTGTCGTTGGCTGTAACATCGGAAATCTATCGTATGCAAGCAAGAGCAATTATCGAAGCGGCGTGATAGAAAGTTCAAAAGATTTACCGATTTAGTACCAAAATCATGGTTCCTTTGATTAGTGTGAAAAAGAATTGAAATTTAAAATCTCACATTGATGAAATAGAAAAAGTATTTACAGAAAAAGGGGAAAACGAAATCAAATGTTAATCGGAACAATGATTGGGAATTAAGGCTACAATTGTAGATAAGTACAGAAGCGAATTCTTCAACTTTGGAACAAATGACAACACAAATGGGTTTGGATTCTCAAAGAGACGATCTGAAAGGTCAGGAGAATGTGACAAATGAAATCCTGAGTAAGTCGTTGAAGCGATTATTAAAGACGGAATCGGAAGGTGATGAAATTGCTGTAAAACTTGGAAAAGAAACAGACCCTGACATCCAATTTTGGGAATTTGCGGGTATGGTGGAAACCGTCTGTGAGGTCTGCCATGGTATCGGATTGGATATGTATCTTTGTTCACCATACCAATGTGCGATTACCAAACACAGCTACTGACAGTTGTGAAATCAATATAGTAAGGTTTGGAAATCAGAATAAAAATGAAGTATTTTAAGTAAAAAACAGCGTGTAGAAGATTATGCTATTTTTACCTAACTCCTGGCTAATTGAATAGTTATAAATTTGAATGTAAGAAATCATATGTTATGCGATGGTTGAGTTTATTGATAACCCCACAGTACGGTTATCAAGCAACGAATGGTAATGAATATGATGACAGAGACGTCATAATGAACAATTGTACGAATATTACAGAGTGAGATGATTTGACGTTATATTTACAGTCAGTTCAGAAAATACATTAACAATGTCAGTTTAATTTATGTTATCAGAACATAGTGTAAATTTTGGTATCTCTTTTTGTGATCGGGTTTGATGTAATAGCAACATGCAAGAGTAAGTTGACTGGGTGTGTTGGAAGGATCAGTGGATATGATGAAATTATTAGTTATTGTGGTTCAGAATGATTTTGTGGATGGTGCATTAGAACCAAAGAAACAGTTAATCTATTCCGTATGAAAGAAAAGTTGAAAATTTTGTGATAGTATATATACGATAGTTCTCATGATGAAACTGTTTGTTGACACAAGAAGGAACAAACTTCCGGTGTTGTCTGAAGGTTCCTCGGATTGGCAGCTCAGAAGGTATCTATCCGGTGAAAACAATTAAAATTTTTGAGAAAATAGGATTCGGTTCTACAATTTGGTGGACTACATTTCAGTGCTTGGTAAAACAGTTGAAAGTGTTGGGTTTGGCAAAGATCTGTACCGATGTTGTGTTTCATACTTCATTTTTGATTTTGTTAAGCACATTTTCCGGACTACCAGTGTTGTAGATAGTAAGAAATTGTTGCCGGAGTTACTCCGCAAACACATCAAAGTGCGTTGAAACCATGAAATGTCAGAATTAAATAAGGTAGTTTTGAAAGAAAGTGATAAAAATCGTGAAAGAATTCTCATTTTTCCAGGATTTTGTGAATATCTATAGTTGATGGTATAGTGTGAAATACATTATTGATAAAATGAAATAGGAAGCTGATAAGACATACTTTACCACTTCAAATAGAATACCAGGTAGTAATCATTACGTGAAGAGAATCTTGGTGCACTAATTCCGGATAATGGAATGAGTGTTAAGGAGGTACAAAGCAGGTCGTGGATAGACACAGCCGAAGGTCAGATTTTTCGAAAATGTCTAATATATCATGATGTGACAACTCTTCTTCGTTACTCAGAAATACACGAAATTAAATCAATGCAAAATGAACGATTTGATATTCAATACAATTTGATTCTCCGTTTGTTCCGGCAGGATATCAAAACATACAATAACACAAAAAGCAACAATGAGCTGGATATATAGAAACGAACAAGAAATATTTTTGAACAATTTTACATTTTAGTAATAAACAGATCAACATCTTTTCCATGGTGACATTGTGATACAAAATAATAGTGTATTCTATTCCAATCAAAGCGGAGTTCTGATGTTGGGTAGTACGCCCACAGCAATAGAGCTCACAACAACTGAAAAAATAAAGATCACAACAGAAAAAAAGTATATGACTGAAGCAAAATAAGGCTTTGTTTTCAAGTAAATCTACCTCATTGTTCTAATCTGGTGTGCTCTCTTAAATATGTTAAATGAAAAATAATTATGAGGAAGAGGTATATTTCATAACAGTTACAGTGCACTTTTAAGATGAATATGTCAGTTTGATAAATACCATTGTAACAAACAAATTGCAGAAGAGGATTGTATTTTATCAGGATAGAAAATTTAATAAATTGTTCAAAATAGGATAAACAGTGCATCAATCCAGTTTGGCAGAAATTTGTGCGGATTTTTTTTTTGAAAGGGATGTGATTTTAATAATCATTTTGAATAAAATAATTAACATGAAACAGAAGCGTTTGTTATAATAGTATCGATATATCAATGAGATGGTGATGATTGATAGTGGAATTAGGAATTAAATTATGAGATATGAGTTTGTTTTGATGGAAAGAAGAGAGGAGGAGTTGGTAGCAATGAAAAAGAGTAATCGTGCATTTGGCGACAGCGGATTTGCCCGAAGAAGAAGTGGAAGCATTGGACAGTGGTTGATTATTTGAGAAGAGAAGATATTCATGTAGATGTGAGTATCTCATCCATATGAAGAAAGATGGTGGAAGATGCTCTCACAATATTACTGTAACGGCGAGATGAGTATTGTCCAAAATCAAAAGATGTAACAGAGTACGACAGTGTGTGTGTGTCTTTCGGGTGGAATACACTGGGCGCTAACAAATTTGAGAGAGACAACTCCGTGCGATTGAGCACGCGTATTGATGAATCAAAAAGAAAAAGTGGTTGGAGCAATTTGTGCAGCTCGATTGATGTGAGACAGGCAAATATTGAAAATCGAAAACTCAGTACCCACTTTCATCCGGGATTTCAAGAGGCATTGAAGGAGCGATTATCAAAGAAAAGGTAGTGGTTGTGTTTGCATGAACATATCGTGACATCCAGGGACCGGCTACAGCAGTGGTGATGTTGCATTGAGTGATAGAGGCATTGATAGAAAAGAAGAGTCTCAAAATTGTGCAGATTCTATTTTACTTTTCATGCTGTAGAGAGAGTTCTATGAAAACTGTATCGTTAGTTATTTTAAAATAGATATTTTCGTGGTTATAAAACAGTTTGTTTTGAGTGAGTGTCAACAGGTTGTTTTCGAGTTTTATAGTAACTGAAATCAAGATATTTCTCGATTATAAAAGCGGACAAGAGCGAGGATGACAGCTCTAGTTCGCTTTTTCTGTGTGGTGTGTGAGATCGATACGGTATTACATGAACTTGGTGATGTTAAACTATATACTTATACAATCGTTGTTTCAATCATACCTGTACTGTGAGTTTCCATAATCCGTTATTTGTAAAAGCAAAATTTTGGTATGAAAACAGGATAAAGTGATATAATATCTCGATGTAGAAAGAGTGTGGATGATCTAGAAAAGGAGAATATGGAATATGGCATTGCTACCTTGAGTTTTTGGATTTCATGCGTGTGCTATTGACAATCTATATCTGTTGAGAATTGCGATGGCTATGATGATTATTATTAGAACAGGGACGGATTTGCCCTGGATGGATTTATCTGGTTGGATCAAGTCTTAGAGGAAGATTCAAGGAAGTAGCATTCAATTTGATTATGTTGTTACTGATTCGACAGCATTGAAACTATATTTAATTTGCACATGACAGTTTGGAACACATCACTCAAAGCGCTTTATATATATGTGTTTGAAGGCCAGGTTGCTATTGTTGTAGTACTAATACTAAGTCATGTTATTAAACTGATTACATTGTTCATCGTTCAAACAAACCGATTATTTTATGCATCAACAAATGCTGGTGCGGTATGTTTTGCATGTTTGCCTTCATGTTATTCTGTCTTGACTTCGGGTTTCAATCAGAACAATCAGTTCAGTTAGATAACACGAATGTTATTGGAGAAACAAGGCATCGACTTTTGTCCGGTTCTGCTGAAAAAAAAATGCTGATAGTTGTCAATGGTTGACAGTCATTTTATGGCAGCCTCTTAGAAATTTTCGTGACGGTAAGTCTTATGGTTTGCACGTGAGTGTTACATACAGGAAAAATTGAATAATAACCAATTACAAAGAGACGTGTGTCATCACCCTGTATCAGTTATGGATAGTAGACGAAATTATCGAGGTTACTTTAATCATACTGATTGCTCATCTTACAATTCGATTTTAGAACAAAGGATATCAAGGATATTTTCGTTAGAGTATATGGGTCTGATACTCTCTTTGATCTTGATACTGCAAAATACGGAAGTATATATTCTTGGAAGAAGGTATAAATAAGTTGATTTAATGAAGACAGTTACATATCGTTACTTATGGAGCAGAGCGCAACATACACAGTGAATAAATATTATAATAGACAAAAGGGTATACTTTTTTTTTTCGAATACTCCATTTCTATCTGTTCGTATCGTGCTTGTTTTTTGAACAGTAGCCTTTATAAAGAGATGTTTTCTGGTGTGTTGAAAGGGTAATGTCGTTGCATAAGGTTCTTCTTTTCAACATTGGAATCATCTTAAGCAATTATGTAATGATGGCAGACTTGAGCACTTTGATTTATCGATGAAACTTTTGTGTTACATGCTGTGTTTGAATGATGTTTACAATTAAATTCTTTCTCAATCACTGATCAACTCATGTGTCTTTGAAACATAACCCGATTTCATCGGATCATGGATGTAGCAGATGATTTGTCGCTTCTGTCCGAAGCGTACAGTCGGATCAAAATCAAGCATCGAATAACAACTGTCGCGGTGTTGTTTAAAACGGAATCCATCTCTTTTGAACAAGTATGGTTTTTTCTGTTATCTCGCATGTTATCGATATCTTGAGGCGAAAAACTCTGAAAATCCGATAACAAAGCATTTTTGTTTTGAAAAATAGGTCTTACGTTTTGATTTTCCTCTAAGCTCATCAAACAAAAACACATATCAAGTTCTTATCATGGATGGAAGAATCACATAAATTTACTGCCATTTTTGTATTGATAAAGTGTCTTAAAATCTTTGGTAAATGAATGGAAAATGCTCTTCAAATTTAAGCAAGTCATGTTCTGAGCATCCTATTGATTCATATTCTGAAAATATTCTTCTTCCATCGGATCATCAAATCCAATTCTTGAAAAATTTTTCGCATATATGTTTCAATTTTCTTGATGTTATCAATCAGTTTCATTTTCCTACATCCTTATTATCCTATTATCTTTGGTTATTTTTCGTTATCATATACCGACATTTCTTATAATATTTTGTTACTAATATATGACCGGTCTTTGTTTTCATGGATTTAAACAATCATTTCAGATTACTCTTCATCTTTTTCATTCCTTTTATCTATAGAGCGCTTTTATTTGACATCGGACAAAAAGAGATAGAAATTCTGTTTAGTCGGAAATGCTTGCTCTATACCTCATCTTCATTTAATTCTCTAAAACTACTGATATGGTGTCCAAAATAACATTTTCCGGATTGACCTATAAAAATTCCGTGTTCCGGCATATTGGCTATTTCGCCTAAATAAATCATAGGCATATCATCAGAAAACGGATATTTCAAAAGACGAGTTCATTTTTAAGGTAACCAAAGTTTTTCTTTCATTGTGTAAGCACTCAATTTATCACTCTTAATATATCTCTTAAATAAGTTCCTGAATCAGGGTTGAAATCATCATCAAATTTTTACTAAAAATATAATTCTCCGGCGGAAATTCCACCCATAATAACCTAAAAGAAAGACGTTATAGCAACCGCTGATATCAAATATCACATTTGTGAGTTTTTAACTTTGAGACATTATCGTCTTTATAAAAGAGAAATTGATTGTCCGGTGCATTTCTACCTGATATCCTGATGCAACAGACAGCATTACAATTGTTATGATCCAACGGAACATCCGTCAAATCTAATGTTTTCAGTACTTGCATGACTGCATTTGTCTTTGACAATTTGATGTGCCTTTTGGTCTCAGTACATTTTATTTCATTAGCAAGTTTTCTCCATAAAAGCAATATGGAATGGAAGAATATCTTCTGTATATCCAGTGAAAGTTAAATGTAATTCGCTGATTCAAACTATGAGCTTACAAAAACTAGATGCCACCGATACTGTTTTCCTCCCTTCCATAGAGTAAGCAATTCTTCTTTTTCATAACTCATCTTTCATCTTAAACTAACAGTGTTATTCGTATTTCTGACATCATATCCCAATAATGCATCCATTTGCTGATGTTCAGAGTGCCTGAGTGCATTTAATATCTGAATAAATATAACTTTCCGATAATTATCATACACTTTGTCCAAAAAAGCGAATGTTCTCATACATTGGAAGGATATTTGAAAAAATCACTTGTTTCAGACACTGTGCATATTCCTCAGTACTGATTATGATGAATATCCGTTTTTGGTCAGAAGCGTTGCGTCTGTCGAGAGAAGCTTTGATGTCCCAGGGGAAGTGGAGATTAAGTAGAGGCCTGCTCCAACGCTGTGAATCTGTTTTATCCGGTGACGTAACATTTTTCCCAAGTCCTCTTTTTACTGCAAAGGAACCATGCAGAAATATAGAGACGATACGGTGTCGAATGTTTCATGAGAAATTTCTCCATCTGTTCGTTCAAATATACCATATACATCATGTGCTAGAGAGACGAGCGTAGTAAGGTATCTGTGCAGGTATCTTATAGATGTCAGGTTGCTCTTGCCATTTTCACTCCCTTTTTTTCTAGTAAGTACTATGAATCATGTTTTTATGCTAATTCTATTGCACATACAGTCAATTTATGATTTTCATCTATTGGGAAACGCCCGGAACCCCATATATCAATCGCAAAAATGAGGCATATCCGCGTGGCAAGACTATATCAATCAATTCGTTGTCGGATATTCCTGGTATTTTTTGCTTTCCTTTCCATTATTGTTCTTAAGATAGGTGGCAAAATCATCCACTGTCTGTCTCCTGAAATTTTCCTCTCATTCCTTTCCCTTGATCTATAGTTATACCCTCTTAGTCTTAAAAGTCCATTGGTTCAATTTCAAGACCAATAGTATCCCATTAAATTCAGTCTTGCAAGTTTGCTGATATTTCCTTCCTAAAGGCATAGGGCATCATTTTCTTCTAATATGGAATAATCGTAGGAGCTTGGTAGTTAAAATCCGCTTCCAACAAAGTCTTCCAGACTTTCCAAGTGAGGCAATATGTTTTTCTCTTATACCCGGTTTACTGTATAACAAGAAGCGTCTTTCGTGCCACTGAGTCTCTTTTGTCTTCAAAAATCCACCGTGAGTATAGTAAAACTGTTTGTTGAATCCAGGTTATTTCAAGTCTGCAGACAATAGGAAAAGTGCCTTGATGTCCTGTTGTGGTACAGGCATTGGGGTACCATATGGGCACCAATTATCCATCAGCAACTCAGTCCATTCTGCATCAAAGTCTTGGAGATGCTCTTACCTCTTCGTTGCTGGGCACAAAAGCAGCAATTCCTTTGTCTCATGAAGACAAAAGAACAGGATTTTCCACATGTCTCATTCTTCTTCCCTTAGATTCGGAGTGAGGAGAGATTTCGTTTCAAAGATCTTCCTTTAATCCATAGGATTCGATATGCTGTCGTATCCAAGCACTGGGGTCCACAGTACAATTTTCATGTTCTCCTCTCGCAATCGTTTCTCCGGCAAAAGGACTGTACTTGAAAAGATTTATGCTACAGGTTTTACTCTCATAAATCTGAATTTTATTACACCCAATTTTGCTTTTCCTTATATCATCATTCTTCCTTTATCTTACAACTTCGTTTTATCCATATTAGAAATTTCTCATCGAAAAGATTCTGTTAGAATGTTTGCAGTTTTGAGAATGATCAGACCTTTTGCAAGATATATCAGTTAATGGCTAAAGCTTCCTGCTTTTTCTCAGGAACTCAAGAAATTTTGTTATCTAAGAAACTATTAAATTTGAGGTGCGGAATCTTTTTGCTCACTTATTTCAATGATAAGATTCCTAATATAACGCAGCTATCAATAGGATGCTACTCAAAATATAGGCTATTATACCATGCTATATCACGCGCGCCCATAGATGTCGTTAAAGCTGTGTTCAGTAGCTGGAGGTATTGCTGTAGAGAGAAAGAAACCTCCATGATATGAGCCGGCAGATACGACATTATACCTACAGTGAGTTGCCCTGCTCCCCTATGGGTTGACAGTTATAATGATGGTGGAATATAATGTTAACAAACGTTATTGTGTAAGATACAATGTTCAGTAGATGATGTCTGAAAATAATCAGAAGACCCATAAAACAACAATCATAATAGGTGGAAAAATAGGCGTCCCTTAATATATTATCATTTTTGCCTTAGGAGACTCTCACTCTGTTGTATATGATCTAAACAAGGAATAATTGCCCGTATTAAATTTTATTTTCTGTTTTACACATTTGTTCTACTGTCAGAGCAGTTCAGTCATCTAATTCTGATTGTTTTCCTGAAGTTTGATAATAATACATTTTAATTATTTTCTACTGTTTGTTTCAACTAACATGAAAGTAGATTTATTTTCTGTTGAAAGAAGAATAATATCATAAAACAAGACAAATAAATATGTTATGTAATGTCTGATAAATAAATGTATTTAAAATATAATATCAATTTGGATCATTTATTAAAGTTACACACAAATGAAATAAAAGTTTCGTTTGGATGAAAATAATGAAAAGATTGGTAAAATGGATATTCTACATAACCAAGAATGGCTGAGGACGTTACCCCTGTTACTCAAGGCCAATCACAGTTTATAAACGTATCTATATGATATTGAACATACATTATTACAGTGGTAAATTCTTTTGCCCCCAAAATTCTTCAGCGCATATTTTCATATACAGAAGTGTCATCGCACTCGACCGGAAAGATTCCCAGATCATTCAATTTTGATTTTGAGCATGTTTGGTGCATGTGCCAACATGTGAACTTTCTATCATGAGACCAATTCCTTCATAACGGAAAAGCAAAAATGCTTGTGTTACTCTTCATCACTCACGTTTCTTATATTTTATCTTCCCAAGTCCACTCAAATATGCGTGTTCAGGTCGGAAACAGATGGATAGTCAAGTCCGCTTGCATAGGTATACGAACAACAGTTCTCCTTTCATCTTGTAAACATGCTTTCAAATCCGTGAAGCCTTTGCAAATTTCATACTGCTGCATGTTCTCCAATTCATTTCCGATTCAAGCGGTTCTACGACAATCAACCAGTTTCAGACAATGCTGAACGAATTGAATTAGGCCTCCACTCAACTGCCTGCAAACAATATCAGGTGAGCATACTGTCATGTCTTTGAATTGTTCTTTTTTGCTTCCAATTGATTACTGATTGGAAATCACGAATGTCATAGAAATGGATGAGTCCGGGCAAACCGATACGTGGGTGCATCGTTACTTTTGATATCCTTCAGAGAAGTAGCATCTGCGCTACACTAATGTTTTTCAGTCCATGCGTTGCAGAATAACATTCGCCATCTTCTAACATTAGGACTGTTTTTTTGATGTGACACTATGTAGATATATCACATTTCAAGCCTACCGAATGAGCCGCAGCGATGCGGTGCAACACCATGTTGTCCGGCACTGTTTCCTGTAAGTTTCTACCCTAAGAATTTAGCAACAAACCTTCTTCTCACGTGGTTTGGTTATGCTCTAGTGTAAGTTCAAATCTTCTCTTTCAAATAGTTGGCATTTCAAGCAATGATAAACGCTCACAATGATAAACAGGGTGGTCTACGCTTGAGCTCTTTGGATAAATGTGAATTCATTGATAAAACGTACGTTATGGCAGATTTTTAAAATACGCTGTGTAATTTTCTTCAAAAGCGGAACAATTCAGGGGTACCGTCATTCCCCCTCATATTCTGGGAAACATATCCTTGTCATCAGGAAGTTTTGAATAATTTGTCAAAATCGCGGTTTTCATATTGTGCTCCTTTCATATAGTCATGCCTTGTCATAGAAAACTGACCATTCCATGAACAAGACAAATATTATTCACTCGTTGATGCTCTGGCATCACGCCTTTCACACTGCTATCATACGCTCAGCAATAACATTTGGTTGCCATCGTTATATAGGATTGAATCCCATTCGTTCGCCTCATGAAGTCATTCTGATGTCTTCATACATCTTGTATATATTCTCATCCTCCATAACTCTGTGAGTTATTGTTATATACCTACAACTATTCAATAGTTTATGCATAATATTGGCTTTAAGATTTGTCAATAATATTTTGGTGCTTTACCAGATATTTAGGATAGTCAAGTGTGATAATCATAAGGTTTTATGTGATGCCATATTAAATTGTGCTCATTAAAATTTGAGCTAATAGTGGATTATATTATTTACAGAATATACACACACATAATGGGCTTGTTCAAAGGGTGTTTGCCCCTTATCTCTTCATTTCTTTGCAATAATCTTCTATTGTTTCTTTTTCCTGTTCTTTCAATCTTTTATCTCCTAAAATAATGGTCTAGAGTAACAGAAATTGCAATCTTTGGTTCTTTCTGTGCTCCACAATTGCCTTTTCGTCTTCCTTTAAAATAGCTCTCTCACTTCCTTGCTCTTTGCACCAAGAAATTTTTATCCATATTATATTTCGTTTCTCTTTCTTCAACTTTCAAATTCCTTATTATTACAAGCATCCTTTTGGTGAGTCATATCACTTTATTTTTGGGACATTGGTTTGAAATTTCTTTCCAGTGTTTCAACATTCTCTTGAGTCGAACGTAAATCTGGATAAAGACGATATTTTATTATAGATAATTTCAATCAGGGTGTTTTGGGATTAAAATATTCATGTTCGAGAAATATCCTCTTTTCTATCTATGTCCAGGTATTTTGTTGCGATTAACTTTTCCTTCTTCTAAAAGATCGATACTACAATCCACGATGGTATTTTGATATATTTCAATATATGTACATCATTAACCTCAAATCAATAAAAATCATGGAAATATCAGCTTTTTTCTTCAATTCTGATAATTTCTTGATAACAAAATAAGTTTGGACTGACAAGCAATTCATCGTTGCAACCACGCAATTCTTCTACATATTATAAGTTCATCATTTCTGTATCATCTTGAATATATGCATCCCAACGATGCAATGAGGGGATTCATCAACCGTGGCAAGATATTCTGACCTTGTACCTTTCCGGTTTAATCATTTTCACTATTTGTGGTGTCATATTGATGGGTATTTTCAGACACTAAAGTATACTGTTTTCTATTTTTTGTATCATTTGGACAGTTTAGAGACGAAGTACATATGATGAACTGTCTACCACCATATCAGTAGTCATTGTGCTCTCCTGGTGTGGTACTGCATCACGTGTGTGTCCTGGATAAGTACTATTGAGACGCATAAAACTGGCAAAGTAGTTCTTTCTTGTAAGTCTGGTACTGCTGATGATCGCAGAACTGGAACATTCCTCTGTCCGTAAACTTGTTCATTTCATTTTTCACCGTTCAGGTCTGATGTGAATGTCTACTGTTTAATCATTCTGTGACCCCACTCGGTGTTCCCCATGACCGCGCAGGTCGTCGAGCCAATGCCTGTTCTTGGCATAGCTACGCGAAAATTGGATGTGCTCTCGCCGTCATTCCGTTCATGACAATCCCATGCACATGTGAGAACATTAGAGACCTCGATATCAATTAATCCAAATGTCATTATGACCGTCATATCTTATTTTATTTTACCCTGTCCATCTAATAGAAGTTCCATAATTATCCCATATATCATTGCACTGATTTTATTATCATACGTGGTGAAAAAATATTGCAAATACAAACGACCGTGCAGTTCCCAGTTTAGGAGCTTTTTTGCAATCATTAGACAATAATAATTCGCATAAAACCAATCAATTCCTACCAACAAGCCAGCTGAGCAGATTGGCTAAAGAAATTATCAAACAATCATTATATTCCAATCTAATTGCAATAACGTATAATAAATTGTCTTAATCAATTTTATTTCATTCTTTTTTCTCCTGACAATTTTTACTGCTGATTTGTTTATGAGTTAAAGTTTCTGATAAACCCTTTTTTTTTTTTTTTTTTTTTTTTTAACAACTCTTCATGATTTCCTTCTTCCGCAATTCTTTATACGTTAAAGGTAATAATGGTCCATTTTTTTGATTGTCTTTAATCTGATATGATAATTACAATTTATTTTTATAGGTGATATTTATTATTATTGTGCTTTCTGAACCATTCTTCATTCTTTGCATCTAAATAAATCGGTTCATCTAAAATAAAAATCGGTGCATTTTTAAGACAAGCTCAGCAGTATTCTTTGTTTTCACCTCTGTTGGGGTTACGAACCTCCTTTCACCATCGTTTCGCAGCCTGGCGACTTCCTCAATAAACTGTGACAGCCTGCCTTAACGCTTTGCAGCTGATCATATCTTCGTTTACGACTTTTAAACGAAAATGATATTTTCTATCGATTCATAGAAAAAGACCACATCACATGAAACAGCAATTTGTTCAGCAATGATCAGGATGGATCTCATTCGTACTATTTTATATTCCAACTAATCCAAAACCTTACCCAGTCAGTTCAACGCATGATTTGATTTATCCATCGGACCAGTGCAGTAAGAGAATTTTTTTAAACGAGCAGAATGTCATGAATGATAACGACTTATTCTCACAACTGGCTCGTGAGCTCATCTTCTATTTTTTGTTCGGACGCTCTTTTCTCTGTCAGTCCAATTCTGCTTGCCCATACTGTGTACTAACTTGCCATGTACCCTGATCAATGAGAGACTTTATAATTTTAGTGCAAATGATAATACTCAAAACGAGAGTTAGGCTTATTTCTGTAATCAATGAATGAAACCGACAAAACACATGAGCAGAGTCTGTACACAAATCAGCGCCAAACCTAAAGAGGCACCTCTACGTTTCTCCTTTATACCGACCTCCTGTTAAGCATATGCTGTTTGATTTCAAAACCTTCTCCCTACTTGATTTTAATTTCTAAAATTTCATCCCCGAAGATATTCGTTTAATCCTCTTTACGGTATCTTTGCCATCTTTTCGCGAATCAGACCAGGGTCTCCTTATTCGAATACTTTCATTGATATCATGATGACGATCTAAAACGGTATTGTATTATAAAGCAAAGTGCATCTTCGGGTTCATCAAAACATGAATAAAGTTACCTTGGAAAACAACGAAGGGCCGAGCTGAGGAGTTGCCACATGCTCACTCAGCCAAAAATCACTGGCTTGTGATCCCCCTGGATTACAGACATTTTAGAGGAAAACCAAAGAGAGGGCAATCTTTTGGTTTCCGATAAATTCTTTTATTATCATGTGCCCGGAAGAAATGTTAACAAAAGCTGACCTTCTTCAATCAGTTGTAATAAGATATTAACATCATAAGCATTCAATCTTTTAATAGTCTGCGGTTTTCGAAGTGTTCAACAATGGATTGTTCAGTAAACTGGCGAGAGGTCATTTGAATCTTCAAAAATGCCATATAGCCGGTTCGATCGCCTGTTTGGGACCCATCGTAAATTTACACTGGGCTCTCTCCTGCAACTCACCCTTTCTCTCAGTTTCGGCAACAGGCTGGATCCCAGGCTCTTATGCTCTCGTCTTTCAAAGCTGTTCTGGTGCCTTCTTCTATGTTTTCCTTCTTTTCCAGGCAATAGAAAAATATTATCCGCCTCCGTATGCTCTTTAATCTAACAGGCCCGTCTATATGCATCTTATCCTTAATTACATTTTTGATGGCTAGATCAAATTTTCATTTTCCACATCAATTATAAATGACTTCGCTGATTACAATTTTGAATCTTTCAAAATGTTCAGGAAAAAAGCATGGATATTACTCAGGCCCTCCCGGATAATTTTATGTTTCCGCGCAATTACATTACCGCGCTGTGCTGGGGTCATTAAACTCATGACATCTTGCTTTTTTAGAAACTTCAATTATTTTCTACCATCCCGAAACACCAATATTCATTGAAACCAATGACCTGTATCTATGAAAAATATGGTGTAAAACAGAAATGCAATTTTTTTTTCTCCATCAACTCTTTTTGTTTCAATAGTCTTACATCTTTATTTCCAATCTGATACTTCCTTTTCTGCCTTCAAAATCCCAAATCAGTTGTCTATAGTAGATTTCCGCTCCCCAGGATTCATATTCACGAGCTGGTCATTCTTTCTTCTGATAAACGAAACTTGTTAACAGTGCCATTTTCTTATGTGGTTGCTTACACTTTTTCCATGGGAAAAGAAAACGCATTATCAAAATAAATGCCCATGATCTACAATTATCTCTCACTTACAATTCTTTTCGTTTATAATATTTTCAATCTGAAAGTCCTTTTAGACTATCTGATATAATCTCGACACAGGTCAATAGCAGTTCACTCAGCCGGCAATAATATGATGTCATGACTGCTAATAATACTGTATCACGGTAGGATTATCAAGTATCAATAACTCCATACGAGACTATAAAGTTAAAAGTATGCTCTTGTACCCACGTATATGAGCAAGATGCCTTATAATTGTAATTTCCATTGAAGGCTTTATCGAGATGATTCAAACTTTTGTATACCCTACAATTCAAAGTTTTGCGCTAATATTCCTTTCACCTTCTTTATTGGAAAAACAGCATAATAGTTGTGCCTGCATATAACTCACACTTTTGCTCGCTGAGTATCATATAACGAAAACAAATTGTGTGACGAACTGGAACGTGGTACCTTTTTATGTTAAATAATGATTCCAAGACAGTAATAGGAGGACAAATGAACCTGATTAAACCAGGAGACATGTTATGCACAACAATGCTTTTCTATTTTTCAATGTGTCATCCATGACTTTTTGAATACTTCCATCAGGCCTGAAAAGAACTATCCGGCGGTTTGCCTCGATAAGCCTATAATATTAATTCTATATGTATATAGAGTTTCAAAAGCAACTTTATGACAGCCTAGACCGCCAAGTGATCGTAAAGATCAAGTTTGGTAAACATGGTAAAACCGGCAAATTGCAATCCAAATAACTATCGTTTCTGGTTATTATCTCCTGATGGCTAAAAATCTCTTTACCTATAAAATATGCTGGACACATACGGAATAACGTGCATATCATCCCTATAACTGAAAGACTGGAGACTAAATACCAAAATATAGCTTTCCATCATCGAATAATAAAAGATATGCTCCAACATGTCTCTCAGTCTTTCCAAAGGAACCACTTCCTGTCTTATTAGTTGTGTTACACTAACTCTGTTTTATTTTATCAGTACTTGATAGTCAATAACCTCATTTCTTCAACATAAAAGGTTTTTGATTTAGTATTGATTTTTCAAGGCTTTTACGATATACTTTTCTTCGAAAAGAACAGAAAATACTTAGCAGGTGGCTAATAGATAGAGAACGGATTGAAGGGTGTGGAGAGATTTTGAAAATTTCGGTTTTGTATTAAAATCTCGAAAGACGTGACTGAAATGACTCCACACTTTGGATCGGAACAAAAGGAAGTGGCGGTTTTGCTTGGGTGATCCACAGTCGGCAGCCGTAGCCACTTTCGACCTGCATCACCTTCCATATCAGCTCTCATTATAAAAGAACATAGCTGGTGAAAGTGTCGAAATCGGACAATATTATGTGTGGTGAGCCGCTGAGTTTATCAGACCATATATTCGAATTTGAATACGGTCTGAGATGCTTTATGTTAATTTGGCACTTTTTATGGATATAAACGCGAATTGAGCCCATTACACGACTTCTAATGTCGGCTTTTGCCTTTAGAGAAAATTCTCTTTTCTTCTACCTACCTAAAGTTAGAAGATAATTTTTGTTTGCCAGAAAGAGCCTTCATGATTTCTTAACTAAACGCGTTTCCATTCTGGAAATAACCAAAATTTGTAACAGCAGTAGCAAACGAGTGTGCATTTTCGTAAGGAAACGCTCTCAAAACTTTATATTAGAGGTAAATCATTAGAAGTCACTGCTATGATTATATGTCAAACGACCTAAAACTACTTTCATACACCTTTTCTTTCTAAAGATAATCCATTTAAAATGACGTGAGACTGTATGAGTCACACTTTGCAAGAGACAGTTTTAATTGATTGCTGAACTTACGATTTTCTATCAATCAACAAAAATTAGTAAACTAGGAGTTTGTAGAAATATTCAATATGACTGTAAAATGAATATACAAAGAAATGCAGAATGGTCAAGAGCACTGGGCTATGGCTGTATGATGAAGAATTATTCCATGTGTAGAAATAGCATCGTCTAGTTTATTATGGCGATGGATGTTTTCACAGCTTTGTGCAGGGTTTATGGCACTACTCGAGGTAAAATGAGAAAAGATTTACAATTACTCTGAGCAAACAAGATAGAATTGAAAATAAAGCAGCTTTACCGTTCTTACACTACCAGTATACAAAGAACAGGCACAGTGATGAACACACATGAAAGCTATAAGAAAGAAAATACAAGACAAGCGGAGAGGTCTTGGTATGAAATGAGCAGGCAAAGAGAAGGTGCTTCTCGAAAAGCGATACGATTTGATTATTGATCACATGGTAAAACGAGTCTAGCTGATTGGGACGAGATTTCTACAAGAAAATGGCTGAGGCTTGTGCTAAGCAACACATACGGTGCAAAACCATCCGGCACTAGAAAGCCGGAGATGAGCGAGATTTACGAGTCAAAACAATCGGAAGGAAGATTATACCCGAAGAGCATTAGGTGAAACGAGTCACAAAAGATATAGACTCCTGACGTGCCGTTACGCATTGGAAATATCATTATGATATGAACATAGCAATGGCTGGGCGTCAAAGGAGAGAGCGAAAAGGTTATGCAGACCACTGGTTTTCAGTATTGATCATTACCTATTTCTTCCTCGTAGGACGATATAGTATCTTAAAGAAAATCAACATCTTTGTATATGAGTTATTCCCGTGTGTATTTTTCCATGGATTCTTTTGGTGTTTCACTCTCCCGGATTCAACTCTACTATTTGCTCATAGCATAGTCATTGTTTCAAAGTGCTATCCTGCATTTACTCGTCTTTTCTGTTGCTTTTCTTAATCATGTCTTTCATCAATTTATCTTTTTATAGTGCTGTATATCGTATACAAATCACAGAAATCCCTGTATCTTACGTGTGGCATATTTCATTGCCAAGCGGTTTCAAATTTTCAACCAGATGATAGTTTCTATGGTAGTAGGTAACATAATTGCTTGTACCTTCTCTCAAGATTTTTGAATAGGAATAATTCATTTCTCTTGGAGTATCACATCTCCTGTCGCATATCCTATATTTAAGGTTGCATTTATTTCCCCAAAAATGCAGCAGACATGCTTGCATCAGACCTCTCGCGGCATCTTCCGTCTTGTTAGCGATGAATTCAGTGGCTATATATCCAATGCTCTGCGTCACTTTCAACTCGCTAATATTTCATTTAAGTATTTTGTTATAGAAACTTCATTGAAGCGTGAATAAGCCCTCTAAGCGTGCAGTAATCCACATCCATCGTTGCACGTCATTCTTTCAACACCGATAAGCAGTAGGAGATAAGAAGTCCGCCTACTACTGTAAAATTCTCACTATTTTGATTTGGAGAGTCGCTATTCCTTCTAGTAAAGCACATCTGAAGTAGAGAGTCTCGGATTAATTTCCGTTTTCTTAGATATGTTCTAACGTCATACAACTCATCTTGTTCCGATGTTTTCTTCATAAAATCTCCGTATATCGTTTTGTACGACGCTTCTGTCATAGTTATCCATTCCTTAATAGCATATTTCGACAGTTTTTAATAAATTTTCTCCTTGCAAAGTAAGATTTTATTTGACTTCGCCCTACAATACTTGTGCATCTATTCTGCATGTCCTTTATTTCGATATCACTGGGCATGGTTCTTTCTTTGTCATACCGATATTTACCAAAGAGACTGGCGAGTAGTTATCCCAATATCGTAATAATCTTTTGCACATACGGTGCCCATGGCCTCTGCGAGCTTAACTCTGCTGGACAGTATCTCCCTACCTCTTTACGGTCATCACATAAACAGTAAGTCGTAAAGTTGATAATCCTTGTAAATGCGTTGCTGTTTCTGTGAGATACCTTTGGGTATCTCTATGAGAAATAAAGATACTCATCAATATTCTCATGCGAAGTACATAGAGTCCGTGGCTATTTTTCAAGTTCTTCTTGTGGTTATTCTTTTGGATACTCATATGAATATTCGAGATTTCAAGGCTTTCTTTGGCAGTTATAATCCCATTATTTTCTACTTTTACTAGCTTGGAGTTCACGTTCTCAGCCTTCTATCACCGCCTTTTCGTTCTTAAATTCAGTGTTATAAGAACAGTCATTATTTCGAGAAAAAGAGCCGGTGCAGTCCTAAGACCACACCTCGACCATCGATTAATCTTTCTACTGTCTTTTGACGATTCTTCGTGCTTTTTCGGCTCGCTTATCTTCCAGTCTTTTCCGTGCTTTTGCTGTATGCGGATAGTCTTTCGATATAATTATCAAGCTGCCCGTTCTCCAGATTTGCAATTCTGATAATATCTAAGGCAATACATAACTTCC
>BNJU01000671.1_pt1 | contig 87618 bp, 135 predicted proteins | sample 8539281 | NCBI WGS metagenome assembly BNJU01 (sample SAMD00202456, study PRJDB9452) | human saliva metagenome | isolation source: human saliva | place: Japan
GAATAATGCGTACATTTTGAATTATTAGGAGTTTAACGACGACATAATTCTTAGGTACAACGTATGCAACAAGAACTTTAATCTTAACGAACAAAGTGAGGAAAAGATTATTAGTTCTAACTGCCCATATGTTAAAATATATGATTAAAAACAAGTTAAAACACTTTGGATTGTCTCACAGTGTCTCCAAAAAGACCCTATCAAAAAAATTATTGATGGGGTCTTTTTATTAAAATCTTTTTGTTTCTTACCTTATCTACACTAAAAATATAAATATAAAAAAATAGATAATCAAGAATAATACATTCAACACCAAATTTTATTAAAAATAGCAACATTTCAATTTCTTGTGACTACTTGTATATTACTTATTATCTGTGTATAATTAAATAGAATTATAATTTTTAAGAGGAAAATAATATGGATTTAATAATTAAAAAAAATAGACAAGAAAGAAAAAGAAATAATATCAAAAGAGGTTCTTTACGACCTTCCTGAATGGTTTGGTCTACCTGAAAGTACAAAAAGAGTATATTGAAGATTCACAAGATAAAACCGTTTTTGGCTTGCTATGCAGATAATGAAGTTGCAGGTTTTATCGTATTAAACGCAACAAGTAAGGATACTGCAGATATTTTTGTAATGGGTATAAAGAAAAATTTCATAGAATGGAATTGGAACAAAACTAAATACAGAATTCGAAAATATGGAAAAATCTTGGATATTCCTACTCACAGGTAAAAACTGTAAAAATGGGACACTACAAAGAATATGATATTACTAATGAATTCTATATCGCAATAGGATATAAAGAATTAGAATGTTTTTCCTACCTTATGGGACGAATGGAATCCATGTCAATATATATATTAAATATTTAGGGGAATAATACTTCAATAATATTTTATTTATAAATAAAATATTTTACAGATTGTTGACAAAACGGCCAAAATATCAATCTAAATATTGATGTTTTGGTCTTTTTCAGCCATATGGCCAGGTATCAGTAGTATTAAGGGAGGATTATACCTCTCTTAGTGCTATTGTTTTCATATTTTAGACATAACAAGACAACCAAGCGTACGACTGTACTTTGGCTTTCCTCTATATTGTGCATATCTATATCCATGATTTTTGTTTTTGAATCTGCAAAACTACGCTCAACTGTTTCTTTTCTTCTTTTTATACAGTATCTTTCCTTCTTTAGATAAACGTCTTGTTCTGGCTTCATCATAATAATTTGCATTTATATGACGTCTTATTATCTCATTTTTATCATCGCTTTTTATATTGCTTATATCCATTTCTATCGATATTTCTGTATCTAAATATTTCTCCTGTTCTCTTATCTACAAATATATCTTTTTTTCTGGTAAGTATTTGAAATATTTTTATCTTTTTGATTTTGAGAATCTTCTATATCCTATTACTGAAAATATATATATCTAACTGTTTTAGTATGTCTAGAGAATAATATCCGCTATCTAACGCAACTTTTCCTGGTGTTAATCCGAAATCTATCTGATTTAATCTATCTATATATGGACCACTATCATGAACATTCCCCGGAGTTATGTGACAATCCATTATTATATTTTTTTCCATCCACTGTTCTATGGTCTAAATACATAAAGCCTTCTTCTTTATGATCTCTGTGATAATATCCACTATCCGGATCAGTAGTGTTAACTCGTTGTCTTTTAGTTCTTCTTTTTCTTTATATTCAAAAGGCTTTTTCCTATTTTTCTCTCTCTTCGTTTATTTCTTTTTCTAAGTCTAATTTTCTTTCTTTTTACTTTTTGTAGTTACTTCTATGTTAAATTTTCTTTTTATTTGCGTTAGCTTTTTATATGTGTTGAATCAGTAAAAACTCAGTACCACCAACTAATTTTTATCAATTGCTTGGTTCACTATATTTATAAATATTTGTTCGAATACGTCAGTTCCTTGGAATCGTCGAATATAGTTTTGTGAAAATGTAGAGTAGTGTGGAACTGGTTTAAGAATGGTATCCCTAAAAACCATCTAAATGCAGCATCTGTTTCTATTCTTTTTATTGTTTCTCTCATGGATTTTATTCCGTAAAAATCTTTTAAAAATACTAATTTGAATAACACAACAGGGTCTAAACTATTTCTACCTGATGTGTGACTATAATATTTTTCTGTTAAATCATAAATAAATTTAAAATCAATTGCTTCGGCTACTTTTTCAAAAATGATCTTTAGGAACTATTTCTGATAATGTCATTAGTATTATTTCATCTTTTGATATTTTTCTTCTTTATTAAACATAATAAAAACCCCTCTATATACTTATATTATAACATTTTTAGCTATTTTCTCATTAAAAATAGGCTGTTGACTCATGCATTTTTGCATTTGTCAACAGCCTGAAATAATATTTTATTTATAAATAAAATATTTTTAGTATCTAAAGCTCGATGAGTAAAAATAAAAAGTAGTATATTCTACAAAGAAACTTGATATAGTTTACTTTTAAAAACTAAATACAAGATAAATACAAATTTATACTCCCTGACATTTTTCCCCACCAATAATTTTTCGATGGGGGATTTTTATTAAAATCTTTTGATTTCTTACCTATATATGCTAAAAATATAAATATATAAAGAGAGAGCCGTTTTAAAGACGGTGGCTCTGGTTTTAGTTATTATATAACCATCTTACCTTGCCAAAGTTTAAAAGATGGTTATGATGTCTTTTTAACGCTACAATACATGTACTAACTACTGAAACAATCAATAGATTTATTCCAATAATCGTCTGTACAATTACAATCTGACAAAAATTATTGCAATTAAATTATGTTTATGATAAAATAAGATTATGAAAAGAGAGAGCCGTTTTAAAGACGGTGGCTCGTGAAATAGTTTTATATAACCATCTTACCTAGCCAAAGTATAAAGATGGTTATTTTTCATCTATCTTTTTAATGCTACAATCACATGTCACTAACTACTGAAAACAATCAATAGATCTATCAATAATCGTCTGTACAATTTCGTAAGCTGACAATTCTCTACTCCTTTCGTCCAGATTTTTAGTGTATGCGAGCATAGAACCATCCCCTTTCATATTGAAGTAGCCACCATCTTTATCAGAAGTTTTACACTCCCTAACTTCTCTCTCCAGTTTTGATTATATCAAATTAAACTATCATAATCAACTATTTATAAATACTAATATATCAACACTTTTTTACTAAATAATTATACTTTTTATACCCCTGCCATTTCCTGCCAATATAAAAAAATAAAAGTGATACTTCCTATGATATCAACTACTCAGGATAGATTCTTCCCCTATTGAATAGGAATAATGCGGTGTACATTTGAATTATTAGGGTTTAACGACGACATAATTCTTAGGTACAACAGTATGCAACAAGAACTTTTAATCTTAACGAACAAAGTGAGGAAAAGATTATTAGTTCTAACTGCTCAACATAAAATATATAGATAAAAGCCTTGATTTTTGAGGCTTTTTCTTTCAAAAATTAATCAAAGTAAACTTTTTAGGCATAAAGTACCCTGCCGAAGAGTAAAATTTACAATGTAGAAGGTGAACAATTTTTGAAATATACTCAGGATTATCTAAATGATATACTTATTAGAATGGCTTATCATTCTAGTGCAATTGAAGGAAATACTATTACTTTGCCTGAAGTTTCAAATATATTTTTAGAACGTTCCTTCCTAAATATAAAACTATTAGAGATTTTGCTGAGATAGAAAATCACAAACAAAGCCTTTTGAATTCCTATTTGATAATATCAATAATAATGTAGAATTAAATATCGACTTACTCCTTAATATGCACAAATATCTAGTTGATAGATTACAGCACAATGCTGGTAACTTCAAATCTAGTCAAAATGCAATAGTCAGGGGCAAAATTCCAAACTACTTCACCTACCGAAACACCGTACCTAATACGCCAATGGATAGATAGTACTAACTATCGATTAAATAATACTGACAAAGACAATGAAATATTAAGTATACTTGCAGATACACATATTCAATTTGAAAGAATTCATCCATTTAGTGATGGTAATGGTAGATGTGGACGTCTTATCCTACTCTACTTAGAGATTAAATATCTGAATTCTCCCTTATTATCTCTAAAGAAAATAGAGATGAATATATGGAATATCTAGCTGAACAGGATATTAGAGGATTAGCTTCCCTATTAAATAACTCTCTTGAATTTGAAAAAGAAAGAGTATCACAATTGAACTAATATTATAGTCGCAAACCTTAAATTAAAAGGTTGCGACTATTTTCGTCAAAATCGACTAATATGGGTATACCCATATTGAACAAAATCAATCCTATTAAATCAATAACTAAAATATCCGTTATACATGTCTAAAAAAACTAAATTACAGGAGGTACAAAAATGAAAATTGGATATATACGAACGTCAACCATTGACCAAAACCTAGATAGACAAAAACAAATTATGAAAGACAATAATATTCAATTACTATTTGCGAACAAAGAAAGCGGAAAAGATACAAATAGACCTATTTTTAAATGACATGCTAAACTCTATTCGTGCAAAATGATGAAATTGTTATAGCCTCACTCGATAGACTTAGCTAGAAATTATAAAGATTTAAAAGATATAATACAAATAATAAAAAGATAAAGGACAACTCTAACAATAGTAAATGCTCCTTTTCCTTAATTCTAATACTGGTAACTCTACCTTAGACATAGCAATGTTCGACATACTTCTTTCTCTACTTGGATATATTGCACAGAATGAACATGAAAAAGATACTCGAAAAGGCAACGTCAAGGGATAGAACAAAGCAAAGAAACGTGGTGTCTATAATGGACGTCCCCTAAAAATACCATGCAAATGCTAAAAACTCTCAGGATAGATTTATATACGAAAGTGTAGTATCTATGCTCCAAAGAAAAAGCCTGTTCAGTCAATTGCAAAACATGTAGGAATAGCAAAATCAACTGTATATGAAATAAAAGAAAAGATCGAGTGTGAATAAAACTCTGTAAAATTCTTTATGTTAACCAAAAATTTACTAGTTTATAATATTTAATTTTATAGATTTAATTACTTTAAGTGGCTTTCATTCTCTTCAGTCCATTGTATTGGATGAGTATAGCCGTGATTCACGCTATTTCTATTATCACCTTCATCTAACATTGTTGAATTTTTCGAAATATTTTTATATTCTTCAAGTAAATCTACCAACTCTTTATTTTTCACTATTTTTCTTTTTATAGCTAAATCTGTTAACTTCATTCCTACACTATATCTTTTTAACTTGTAGTAAATTTTTCAAATTCAGTAGTTAATGAACGTATTCACTCTTCTAAATACGAATACATAAATGGAAATAAAACATCATAAGCCTCTGGAATATCTCTATATATTCTGATTGCTAATTCTACGTCAGGTAACCAATTTAAGTGAGCAGATAGGCTTATCTTTTTAAAATATTCATCCATACATAAATCCCTTTTTATATTTAATCAATTAAATTATATTATAAAAAGTCTTGTCAATTATTTATATATTATAACTTTGATAGTTTAGTTTTACATGAGTATTTTAATCTTATTTTTGTTCACAGTACAATTTTGTAAGTTGACAAAACCATTGTAATTATTTCCCATTTATGCTAGAATAAAAAGAAACGTTTGCACTAACTTTACTAATAATTTCTCAACTCACTATGTTCACAGAAATTTAAGTAGTCGTAGTATAAATTATTCGTAATATTTTTCTTCAGTCTGTGACTTTGAAAAATAGACGACTAATTTTTAAAAACGTAACTCAAATATTTAATTATTAAGTAACTATCTTACCCTAAGCCAAAGAGTAATAGCCCTCCAAAAATTTAAACAAATTTTGGAGGCTATATCTTTATGATAAACTTTCTTAATTTATGTGAATAGAAGCAAATGTAAATAAAACTCTGGAGATTTTTATGATAACTTGAATTTACTAGGTTACTATATTTAATTTTTATAGTTTTAATTACATTAAGTGTCTTTTTCTTGGAGTGAAAATAAAACTCTATAAATTACTTATTCTTTTTCCAAATAATCTTTGGAAAAAAATCCAACTTTCTCCTCTGTATCTTCAGATTTTTCTTCTTCAACAATATTTTTCTTGGTTATCGTCTGATTTTAGTGGAACATTTATCCATTCGTGGAAAGAATCTTGGAAAAATTTCAACAAATAAATCTGCATTTGTCTTACTTGAACTCAAAACCTTATTCTCTAATGCTTCTGAATAAACTTTTTGATGGCTTAGTATTATCCACACCATACCTAGAACTTTGAAATTATGATCAAGTTCGCTCATCTTAATCATATAAATATTTCTCCTCTTGCTCCCCTTTAACTTCTTTAAACAATTCTGGAGAACCTATATACAGTTTTCGCCACATCAACATATTATTTTTTTGTAGCATCATCTACGCGTGAAAGTGGGAAAAAGTCAGGTAATTCAATTCCTGCAATTTCAAAATATTCTTTAAATATTTCACGAGTATAGTATAAGAAATCTAATTTATTTCCACTATAATGTTTCCAATTCAAATCATCTTGCATAAGTTTTTTAGAAAATCTCAAAACAAAATCTCTAAACAATCCTGAATTAATCTTCTCATAAACTTCATATATCTATCTGTAGTTTCTGCTCGTCTTTGCGAATCAAATTTACGATCATTTAATAAATAATATATTCTTCTACTAAGAGCCTCTGATTTAGAACCAATTGCTTCTGCATTAGTCGTACAAATAAATGCAGGAGTTAAATGTATTTGATTTTCCGCTTGGTTAGAAATATCTTTAATCAGATCTTCACCTTTTCCATTAAAGAAGTCACTTGGAAGCTCATCAACAAGTAAAGGAGCCACATTATCCTCGTTAAGCATCCAATAACGAATCTGTTGGCGTGTTGCAGAATCTTTTCTCGTATCATTATCTACCAATTCATTATACGTTGGTATTTTATTATCCGTCGTCAATCCTAACATCTTATTTAAAATATTAAGCAAATTAGACTTACCAGAACCTCCCGTTCCTCCAACAATAGCAAATAAAGGTATATCCAGAGCTTCATTTCCTAATGTGAATTTCTCTCTAATTTCACCTATAAATGGTGATGTAAATGTATATAATATTGTTTCCATAACACGTTTTCCCATATTCAGGAGTATAATTAGGAACAAAATCTTCATAATTTTTTTAATAATTTACAAATAATCTCAATATTTTTCCTTTATCTCTACATCAGTTAGCCTCTCACCTATTGGATAATAAGAAAAACGTTCTTCCAAAGCTTTCGTCTCTGGATTTATCGTACTTTCTATTTTTATCCCCTGTGATAACCCATCTTATTCTCTGTTCTCAATGCAGGTTTATTTATAATAAAGCTCTCTTGGCGCTGTCTCTGATTTTTACTTTTTTTAGCCTGAATTTGGAGTTGTAAGTATTTTTTTAATATTCGTGCGCATCTTAGCTTTGTCTAAAAGTTTCGTATCACTATTAGCAGTATTACCTGTTCTTCTGTTAACCACACTATTAGTGATTCTCAAAGCAAACTCCAGTTCATTAGCTTTTTGTTGAAATTCCTCTGCACGAATTTTCTCAAATTCTTTTTCCTCTTTCAAATCTTCTATTAATTCTTGTTTTTATATCACCAACTGTAACTTTTTCTGAACTTCATCATAAAAATCACTAATAGTATTCACTTTCAATTCTGAAAGTTTCCTCTGGCGTAAAATTAATATTCATCAGATTTTTGTCTTTTTTTCTTAGTTAGCTTATCTAAAACAGACTTTGTAAATAGATTCTGTGTAGCAGAATTATTGTGTTTTCATAGTACTCATTATATATTTCAAAAATAGTATCATTATCTCTAATTTCTACTATTTCTAATTGATTAGTACTATTTGAAAATGCCTGTATGGATAAGTTAGCAGAACCAATAATAACCCTTGTATCATTTGTCTGCGTATTTTCCAATAGATATACCTTACTATGAATAGTTTTTGTCTATTGGTATTCGTATATTAAATTTGTTTTTAGTAACTTTTTTTCTTGAAGTTCCGAATTTAATTCTTCAATAAGCCTCATAGGTGTGCCCTCATTTAATATTTTTGTACTATTTATCAATTGATGAATAGCTTGTTTTCTGAATCCAGCGCTCTTTCTTGAACTTCACTATCTTGAATACCAACTATTATTGTTGTTTTCTTCAAAGTTTTCTAAGTACTTATTGTAAAAAGTTCGAATCAATTGAAAAAGTTACAGCTTTTAACACATTATACTTACTAGAATCGAATATTTCACTTATTTCTAAGCTTTTCTTCTCATTATTTAATATAGTTAATAACGTCGTCATTCCTTTTACCATATTCCTTTTTAATATTCTATCACTCTATATTTTCTTTTCTACGCAGTCTTCACTTCAGCAACGTAGTATTTAGATTTACTGTGCCCACCTGTATAATTTTTGTTATTTAATTTCAATGTTATTGTTGAAATTTTTGTTTTTTGTCATAGCATCTAGTACATCAATCTTTATGCTATCTCCTTCTGTTTTCCAGTTTTCTTTTTATCTAATTCCTGTGGATAATTATGTCCTCTTTCTACAGACACAAATACAAGTGCACTGTCTTCTTTGTAGTAGTGTATCTCGCTGTCTTTAGGGAATATAGTTGCTGCTGAAGACTTGCCATTAACCTCACTGAAAGCTGGACTTTGTAGTAACTCTAACGCCTCCTCTTTAGAATATGTTTTATCTGAAAATTCGTTTACCACATCCACAAAATCTTGTACTGAAACTTTCGCTAATGGCACTCCTTCTGGAGAATTGAATTTTGTAGATCTATCTTGAGTAATCCACGCTAATAGGTTTGTTTGTTCATTTAATCTTGATAAATCGTTTCCTGAAATAGCAACTAAATTTCGCTAATTTTTCAGCAGCTGACTAAATCATGTTTAACTTCTGACTTTACTTTTTGAAGTTGTTTCTTTATTCTCTGTCTTACTTTCTTTTTGCTCTGGTATGATCTGAAGTTTTTGAAGCTTCTTTTCCTGCACAACCAGTTATAACTAGTGCCCCTGCTGCAAGTAACATTAATAATTTTTTTATTCATACACTCTATCTCCTTTTTTTACTTTATCTATATTATACCATATTTTAGTGATAAAAAGCAGTCCCTGAAACTTATAGATTTTCAAAGACTACTGTATATATTATCTTAGACCTTTATCGTATGGAATACCAAGTGCTTCTGGAGTAGCAGTTTTCTTAGAAAATACGATAAGTGCAATAATTGTAGCTACGAATGGGAACATGTTCCAGAATGATACCGGAATTGGTAGGGTCTGGTGCTAAGATAGAAACTTTCTCAGCGAATACTTTAGTTCCTCCAAAGAATAACGAAGCTAATGTGATTGTAATTGGGTTATATTTACCGAAGATTAATGCTGCTAATGCTAAGTATCCGAATCCATATACTGTGATCGCTGCGTTGAATCCTTGTGAGAAATGTAGTTGCAATGATAGCTCCAGCTAACCCTGCTAGACATCCTGAAATAAATACCCCAATGTAACGATATTTAAATACATTTAATCCAAGTGAATCACTCGCTTGTGGGTTTTCCCCTACAGAACGTAAACGTAATCCGAATGGACGTTTATAAATTACATAATATGTTACAATTACTAAAATTACAGCTATAAATACTGTTGGATAAATAGTAAATTTACCAAATACTGTATATCTTGGGAAACCACTTGCTAATAATAATTCATATGTACCATTAAAAGTGGTTAACTAAGAATAACGCTATAGCTGGCGTAATTAAGTTTATCGCCGTACCTGAGATAACTTGGTCGGCTTTTAAGTTAATACTAATATATGCGTGGATTAATGACATTAACCCTCCAGCAAGTGTTGCAACAACTAAACAAATTACTAATTGGAATAGTGTTGGAGATCCATCAAACACTGATAATGCTAATAATGATGCGACAAATGATCCAAAGATTACGAAACCATCAAGGGCAATGTTAACAACCCCACTTTTTTCTGAATAGAAACCACCGATGGCAGCTATAAGAATTGGTGCAGTATATTGTAACATTGAGTCTAATAGTGATAATACTGTATCCATCTATTTATCTCCTTTCTGTTTCTTACTACTAAATAATTTATCAAGCAACTTGTTATCAAAGATAGCTTTAGCTGCAACAAATAATACGATTAAACCAATTAAGATATTCGCGATATCTTTTGGAATACCGATAAATGATAATTGTGGAGTTAATACTCCTAGGAATCCGAATAATAATGCCCTAATAATGATCCATCAGCTGTATTAGCACCTATTAAAAGCAACCGCGATTCCCATGTATCCAAATCCTTGGAATGTTGAACCTGCAACTACTTGTCCTACAGGTCCCCATATTGTAAAAGGCACCACCTAAACCGGCAGAGCTCCTGAAATAGCCATAGATAACTACAGTGTTTCTGTTAACTTTCATACCCACGAATTTTTGATGCATTCAGGGTTAAAATCCTACTGAACGTAATTCATAACCGAATACTGTTTTTCCATAACAATATAGAAAAATAATAACACTAAAAGATAGCTAAGAATAAATCGGTTCCTAAACGATAGTTGTTGAAAAATACCTTCAACTAAACTATTTTTGTAAATATCCTGTTCCATCAGCTGAAACGATAGGCTTTAGAAATAATATCGTTAGTCCTTTAATATATTTAGGTACAGCAAATTGTACGAAATATAAAGCTGTATAGTTTAACATAATTGTTACAACTACTTCACTAATATTAAATCTAGCTTTTAAGTAACCTGCAATAGCTGCCCAAAGACCACCTACTACAACACCAACTAGAATACTAGTAATTAACACTAAATAGACGTTCATACCTTCCATTTTAATCGCAACAAGTCCAGCGAAAAGACCACCCATAATGAATTGACCTTCTGCCCCAATGTTGAATAAACCTGTTCTAAACGCAAATGCAACAGATAATCCAGTACAAATTAATGGAATTGTTGATACAAAAATTTCAGCTATACTGTTTGAGTCTGAGAAAATATCTCCAATTACTCCAAACACATCTCCTGGTGCTGCCCCTATTGCTGAAATAAGAATAGCTCCTATAATAAATGAAGCTAATATCGGTAGCACCGCATTAGTTAAAACTTTCTTTAACATACGTTCTCCTCTCTACTTCTTAACCCCTGCCATAAGCAGACCAAGTTGTTCTTTTGTTACATTTTCATCATTATCCACTACATCGATAATGTTACCATTGTGAATAACCGCGATTCTATCAGATAACGTTAAGATTTCATCTAAGTCAAATGAAATTAATAGAACACCATTACCTTTATCACGATAATTTATTAACATTTTTTATGAATACCGTTAATAGCTCCAACGTCAAGACCACGTGTAGGGTTGAGTTGTTACTAATAATTTTGGATTTAATTCTAAAGCACGTCCAATAATAAGTTTTTGTTGGTTACCACCACTCATACTACGTGCAGAAATTTTTTTCATCTCCAGCTTTACGAACATCATATTTTTCACAAATTTCTTTAGCAAATTTTGAAATAATATTCTTTTTCAAGAATCCACGTTTAGCAAATTTTTCTGTATAATAATTTTTCTAAAACTGAGTTTTTCTTCAACACTGAAATCTAATACAAGACCATCTTTATGTCTATCTTCAGCAATAATTTCTAGTCCTAATTCTTTTACGTTTTGCTGTCGATAATAAGTTAATTTCTTGACCGTCAAAAACAATTTTACCTTTTGTTTCTTTAAGTAAAGCATTGAGTACTTCTACAAATTGTTGTTGACCATTTCCATCAACTCCTCGATACCTAAAATCTACGTTCACGCACATTTAAGTTGAAATCATGAAGAATATCTTTTTTCTCAGCTGTATCAGCGTAAATTCCAGAAACTTCAAGAATGTTTTTCTTACCATCTCTTGAACGTTCATATTTAATTATTTCTAGGTCTTTACCAATCATAAGACTAGCTAGTTTTTTTCTTTTTGTTGTTTCTGCTATTTCAACTGTTCCGTAGTATTCACCTCTACGAATAATACTACAACGGTTTGCAACAGCCATAACTTTCATTAAGTTTGTGAGTAATTAATAAAATAGTTTTTTCCTTCCGCTTGAAGATTTTTTAAGAATAGCTAAAAATTCTTTAATCTCAGCAGGAGTTAACACTGCAGTAGGTTCATCAAAAATTAGAATGTTAGCATCTCTATATAACATTTTTAAAATTTCAACCCTTTGTTGCATTCCTACACTAATATCTCCCTACTAAAAGCTTTAGGATCAACTTCTAAACCATATTTTTAGATAAATCTTTAATTTTTACTGCAGCACTTTCTAAATCAATTTTTCCACCTTTTACTTCTTCCATCCCTAAAATAATATTTTCAGCAACAGTGAAGTTTTTAATAAGTTTGAAGTGCTGATGCACCATCCCTATCCCAAGTTGGTTGGCATGCTTTGGGATCTTTAATATCAACTTCTTTACCATTCAATTTAATAACACCGGCTTCTTGATGGTACATACCAAAAAGAACCGACATCAACGTAGATTTCCCTGCACCATTTTCACCAAGTAAAGCATGAATTTCATTGTTCTTTACCTGAATAGTGATATCTTTATTTGCGTAGAAGTCGCCAAACTTTTTAGTTATGTTTAGCATTTCTATAGCGTACATATCTTTCTACCTCTCTTTTATAAATTCTCATATATATATTATAATATATTTTGACAAACTAGTATAGCTTTTTAATAGATTTTTTTCATATATTTACCATAATTTTCAGTTATTATAAAATTATTAATTACTAGGTGTATTCGTTTTATAGTTTTATAAAATATATAAATTTTTATAACTTCATACGTTATAACATAAATTTTTAATACTATTTAAGAAATATAAAAATACTCTAAAAAGACCTAGCAAATGCTGAGCCTTTTTAAATACAAACTTCTTAAAATTAAAGTTCTCCGTCGATATTAGCTTTTATCAGCTACACCAGCAGCATCAGCTGCAACTGTTGCTTTACCAGCTTTTAGATCTTCAACAACTGTTTTTAATTTTTAGCTTTGATATCATCGTTTAAGTTAGGGTTTTCTGCTGGAAGTCCAACACCATCTTCTTTAATAGTGAAGACTCTAGCTTTTCCACCTTCAAATTTTCCAGCTTTGATAGCGTCTAAGATGTTAGATACTGCAACGTCGATACGTTTAACAGCTGAAGTTAAGATAACTGATTTTTCAACATCTTTTCCGTCTTTATCTTTAGCTTTGAATACACCTTCAGAATATTGGTCTTTATCTACACCAACGATCCAGTGTTTAACTTCTCCACTTTCTTTAAGGTCTTTAGTTGCTCTTTCTTGAGCTTCTTTAATAGAACCACTTCCAGTACCACCAGCTGCTACGAAGATTACGTCAGCTCCAGCATCGTACATAGTTGCTGCTAAAGTTTTACCTTTGTTAGTGTCGTTGAATGAACCACTGTAGTTGTAAACAACTTTGATGTCTTTTTTAGCTGCTTTAGCACCTTGAACGAATCCAACACCAAATTTAACTACTGCTGGAATTTTAGCTCCACCAATGTATCCAACTTTACCAGTTTTTGATTGTAAAGCTGCTGCATATCCTGCTAAGTATCCTGCTTCGTGTTCTGAGAATGTAACTGATTCTACGTTTATGTTTTGAACTACACCATCGATGAAGATGAATTTTTTATCTGCAAATGAATCTGCAACTTTTGGTAATTCTTTTTCAAAGTAGAAACCAGCTAATGAAATTACGTCAGAAGCTTTTGCTGCATTTTGTAAGTTTGCGCAATATCACTTTGGTTTTTAGTTTCGATTGGGTTTAGTGCTTTTCCACCATTTTTTTCAGCCCAAGCTTTTACTGTCTCAACGTTACTTTGGTTGAAACTTTTATCTTTTGCTCCACCTTCGTCAGTTACAACACCGATTTTTAATCCAGAGTTGCTAGAAGATGAATTTCCGTTAGATGATTTAGAAGAACATCCAACAATAATTAATGCTGCTGATAAAACAACTGCTATTAACGAAAATATCTTTTCATAAATAAAAAGTCTCCCTTTGTATTTGTATATTGTTTATAACTAAATAATACCACATTATCTTTCAAAACTATCAATGATTTATTTAATAAAATGTTAAGATTTTTCTTATAATGTTCGTTTTCAACTATAAAAGCCTATAAAAGTAGTATTTATAGGAGTTTAATCATATCTATTCTCTATATTTATATAAGATTATTTTTAGAATAATAAAAGCATTTTCAAAAACATTAAGAACGTTTTACATTTTTATACGAATTTTATACTTCCAGACTATTATTACACATAATTATATTCTTTGATAAAGACTTTATTTTATTGATATAATTGTATTTAATATTTTACGAACTTTAAAATATCACAGTCTAATATTGGATACTAATATGTAATACTTATTCTCAAGATAAAATAATTTATGTAAAACTATAGATTTTGATAAATATTTAAAATCAACATTATCAAAATAGATCATATTCTACTATTGTTCTACTAGATACGATAATTTTACATACTTTACTTTAATAAATTATCACATATTAGATATCTCCTATATCTTATTTAGAAAATAGGGTGTCCGAAATCAAAATTTTAGAAAATCTTGTAAACAGCTCCTATATTCTTTAATTATAGTTCACCTTCTAAATTAGTACCTAAACCTTTTTGCTTTTTAATTCATCTCCAGTAGCTGCTACTTCAACTTTCCCTGATTTTAATTCTTCTATAGCCTTAGCAATTTTTGTTTTTGCCTCTTCGCTTTAGTTAGGATTTTTCTTTTGGAATACCTACACCATTTTCTTTAATACCAAAAATGTGTTCACCTTTAGTGAACTTACCTTCTTTGATTTCATTTAAGATTTTTGTTACAGCTACTTCAATATTTTTTTAACAGCAGAAGTTAAGATAGCAGATTTTTGATATTCTTTTTCCATCTTTATCTTTCCCTTTAAAAATACCTTCTTCATATTGATCTTTATCCACACAACAACCCAGTGCTTAATTTCTCCACTCTTAGACATATCAATTATTCCACGTTCTTTAGCTTCTGAAATTACACCGTTACCTGTATTCCCAGCAGCAACAAAAATTACATCTGCTCCTGAGTCATACATAGTAGCTGCTAAAGTTTTACCTTTGTTTGTATCTGAAAAAGTTCCACTGTAATTGTACATTACTTTAATATCACTTTTAGCTGCTTTAGCACCATGTACAAACCCAATACCAAATCGCTCTACCGGTGGAGTTTTTGTTCCTCCGATAAATCCAACTTTCCCCGTTTTAGATTGTAACGCCGCTGCAAATCCTGCTAAATAACCAGCTTCTTGTTCTTTAAAGATTAAAGAAGCAATATTTGGAGCATCAACAAAAGTATCAACAAACATGAATTTTTTTATCTTTATATTGTTCCGCTACTTTTTGAATTTCTTTTTCAAATTCAAAAACCTGCTAAAGAAATAATATCAGACACTTTTTGCAGCATTTTTGTAAATTAGAAGTTATATCCGATTGAGTTTTTGTTTTCTAAAACAACTGGCTCTTTTGCACCATTAGCTTTCGTCCATGCTTGAATTGCCTCTACGTTAGCTTGGTTAAAACTCTTATCTTTTGCTCCACCTTCACCAGTTACGACACCAATCTTTATATCCGCATTCTATCGCTCAGATTTAGTGTCGTTCTTAGCATCTTTTGAAGAACAACCAACAACTATTAATGATAATGCAACTAGAAATTGCAAATATAGTACGTAATTTTTCATAATGCCCTCCTAAAAATTTTATGTACTAAGACTATAATACTACTTTTTTAAATCGTTTGCAAGATATTTTTTTACAGATAAATATAAAATATAAATAACATGAAATATATTTCTAAAAATACTATGATTCCTAATAATTTAGTACTATCTATTTTGTTAATTAGACTGGAATACTACTTTTTATTATATATAATCTATATAATTCATCCTATCAACTATTTACTTTGTTCCAAAAATTAATCTCTAAAAATTGTAAACGTTAATAATAAATAAGCTAGAAATTATATATTTTCTGAATATTTTATGCTATAATATTTTTTTGATAAAGCATTTTTCAGGAGGATTTATATTATGACATATTATGAAAATATTGTAGAAACTGCAAACTACATTAAAGAAATATTTTGGGAGCCAATTGACTATGCAGTAGTTTTAGGTAGTGGTATTACACTTGAACTTGAAGATCAACAAGAACTTGGTTATGAGGCTATTCCACTTTTTCCCAGGAAATAAACACGCTAATCGAGTTAAAGGACATGCTAATAAACTAACTTTTGGTAAAATCTCTGGTAAAAACGTACTAGTATTAAACGGTCGCCTTCACTTCTATGAAGGATATAGCATGAAAGATGTTGCTTTTATGACATATGTTGTTAAGCATTTAGGAGTAAAAGGATTATTCATTACTAACGCATGTGGAGCTATTAACACTGACTTTTCTGAAGGGGATATCGTTTGTCTTGATGACTTTATTTCACTAGTAGTAAAAACCCTCTAATGGGAGAAAATGATCCACGTCTTGGGTGAAAGATTTGTTGACATGACAACTCCATTCGATCCATATTTAGTAGAAAATCTACACAATTCAGCTAAAAAATTAGATATTACTTTACATACAGGTGTTTATGGATTCTTCCAAGGTCCATACTTTGAAACACGTGCTGAAATTCGTGCATTCAAAACAATGGGATGCGATCTTGTAGGTATGTCTACAGTACCAGAAGTAATCGCTGCAAACCATGCATCACTTCCAGTAGCAGTATTTAGCGTGCGCTACTAACATGGCAACAGGAATACAAGAGAAAAAAACACGACCATGAGCACGTACTAAAAACTGCACAAAAATTAGTATAAACCTGAAAAATCTTTTAATAGAAACATTAGAAAACTTAAAATAGAAGGAGTAAAATTATGGAAAAACTATTTTTCGAAAAAAATTATTGATGGAGAAATCCCAAGTTACAAAGTATATGAAGATGAACATGTATACAGCTTTCTAGATGTGTTCCCTATAACAAAAGGTCATACATTAGTAATTCCTAAAAAGCACAGTAGAAATATTTTTGACTGCGATCCTGAAACAGCAGCAAATATTGGACGAGTTCTTCCGAAAATCGCTAACGCAGTAAAGAAGCATACGGTTGTGATGGAGTTAATATCTTCCAAAACAATGAAGAATACGCTGGTCAAAGTGTTTTCCATCTACACTTCCACATTGTACCAAGATACAAAGATAAAGATACAAACTTCGATAACTTAGAAGTTAAATGGCCTCACAAAAGTTGAGCCAGCAGAATTTGAAGAAATTCAAAAAGCAATCGCTGATAAATTAGCATAAAACAAAAAGATAGCTAGATAACAAATCGTTACCTAGCTATCTTTCTTATTTTCCTTCTTTTGATGCAAATAAAGATACGATAGAATCTAAAAGTTGTTTTTGGTTTTTCTTCAACAAACTCTTCTACTTCTTCTTTTCACTTCTTCCGCTTTTTTTCAATTACAGGGGCTACCGCTTCATGAATTTGTTCTACAGTCGGCTCAACTTTTTCTTCGTAGTGAGTTTCAGCAACTTCTTTAACTTCTTCTACAACATGTACTAGTACTTTCAAAAGTTGATTCAACAACTTCGGTGAAACTGTTTCTTCTACTTTTTCTACCACTGGTGCAGCTCACTTCTTCTACCTTTTTCCACTACAGGCTCTACCGCCTCTTGTACTTTTTTTCTACTACAGGCTCGGCAGCTTCTTTCACCTCTTCAACTTTTTCAGATGCTTCAGCCACTACTTCTTCTTTTACCTCTTCTGCTTTTAGCACCTAATTCAACGAAGTTTTCCTCTACTTTCTCAACTTCTTCAGATGCTGTTAATTCTTCTAATTTTTCTTTAGCAACATCTTTTTTCTTCTTGTGCTTGAGCTTCTAATTCTTGAGTTTTTTTCGTTAATAATAGCAGTTAATTTCTCAATACCATTTTTTAGTATTTTCTTTTAGTAATTCTTTTGTGTTTTTCTAATTCTTTAGGATTTTTTTATAATAATAAGCTCCTAATGCACTCACCGCTCCTAATAAAAGCACCCTTAAAAATTTTTACCCATGTTTGAATTCCTCCTAATTTCTTATCAGTATTGATTTTTATCAAAAATCAGATAATGTAAAGAATTTAAAGGTTTTTATTTTTTTGTAGATTTAGCTTTTTATTGTCATAAATAAAAATATAGAAGCAATAATCAAATATTTTTACTTGAATACCGCTTCTGTCAATAATTATTTTTTTATTTTTAAGTGTTTAACCCTTGCTACGATTTCTTTATGACGCCCTTTAATCATAGGTCTAGCTTGTGGATTACCTAAATATCCACATGTTCTTTTAACAACATCACAGCTTTTCGGATCTCTATTGCCACACTCAGGACATTTGAAACCTTTCTTAGTTGGTTCAAATTCTCCCTCATAACCACATTTATAACAGCGATCAATTGGCGTATTTGTTCCTAAGTAACCAACTTTATCGTATGCAAAATCCCAAACTGCTTCTAACGCTTTAGGATTTTGTTTTAATACTGGATATTCACAATAATGAATAAATCCACCACTTGCATAGTATGGATAGTCTTTTTCAAAATCTAACTTCTCAAAAGGAGTCGGATTCTTTCTAACATCGTAGTGATATGAATTTGTATAATATTCTTTATCCGTTATATTCTCTACGATACCGAACTTCTCAGTATCCATACGGCAGAATCTGTCAGTTAAAGATTCACTAGGTGTTGAATAAATACTATACCAATAATCACCTTCTGCAGTCCATTTATCTACACATTCTTTCATGTATCGCATAATATCTAATGTGAAATTCTTTTGCTTCAGAATTTTTCTCCCATTCTCCACCATAAAAAAACACTCGCAACTTCATATAATCCAATATACCCTAATGATAATGTAGAACGTTTATTATCAAATAGTTGTTTCACCCTATCATCAGCTTTAAGTCGTTTTCCAAATGCTCCATGCATATAAAGAATTGGTGCATTTTGGGGTTTCGCTTCACCACAACGTTTCGCTCTGTAATCTAATGCATCTTTACAAATAGCTAACCTTTCTTTAAAAATCCCCCAAAATTCCTCTTTATTTCCCTTAGATTCTAGTGCTATTCTAGGAAGATTTAAAGTTACTACACCTAGGTTCATACGACCACTTTCTACAAGCTCACCTTGTTCATTTCTCCATGCAGGTAAGAACGATCTACATCCCATAGGGAGTTTTACAACTTCCTGTAATTTTTGTTATTGTATCATACATCAAAACATCTGGATACATTCTTTGAGTTGCACATGATAATGCAAGTTCTTTCACATCATAATTAGGGATCCGTTGGTTTTAAATTCAATCCATCTTTAATAACAAAAATCAACTTAGGAAAAATTGCAGTTCTTTTTTTCTTTTCCTAAAACCATCAATTCTAACTTGTAAAATTGCTTTTTGTATCTCTTTTTCAAAAATATCCCTCACCTAAACCAAAAACCCTAATGATGTAAATGGTGTTTGCCCCTGTGATGAATATAAAGTGTTTATTTCATATTCTAAAGACTGCATTGCATCAAAAATATCTTTTTGTTTTTTTATCAGCAAAACCTTTTTGTTTTTTTCCTCATCATCAATCCACTCTTGTGCCATTTTTAAATTCTTCTCATAATTTAATTTAGCAAAAGGAGCAAGGACCTCATCTATTCTATCAGCACTACATCCACCATATTGACTTGAAGCAACATTAGCTATTATTTGTGCCATTTGAGCAGTTGCTGTTTGAATACTTTTAGGACTATCTACATCTGCATTTCCTATTTTGAATCCTTTTGTCAGCATTTCTTTAAAATCGATTAAGCAGCAGTTTGTTAATGGTTGATACGGAGAATAATCTAAGTCATGATAGTGAATATCTCCTTTTTGATGAGCATTTGCTACATGATTCGGTAACATTTTAAGCCCTATTGCTTTGGCTACTATACCACTCGTTAAATCCCTATGAGTATTAAACACCAAGCTGTCTTTGTTAGCATTTTCATTAACTACATTTTCATCGCGATTAACTAGTTTTTCAATAGCTACATTAATATCTAAGCTGCGTTCACGTTCAATATCACGCATACTTCTATATCCAACATACTCTTCATAAATCGCCTCTTCACCAAGTGTAAGTAGCGTATGTTCTACTATATTTTGTAACTCATAGATTTTAATATTATCTTTGAATCTATTTCCTATTTCTATAATGACATTATCTACAATCCCATCAATATTAATGCTATGATTTTTTTCCAAATACAGAATGAACAGCCTTTTTCTATCGCTTTATAAATTTTCTCAGCATCGAACTTAACTATTCTTCCATCCCTCTTGATTACTAATAAATTTTTGTTAAATTATCCATCTTTGCTTTTTGTATATAAATATAAATTACTACTACGCATGTTATCCCCATTTCTCTTTTTAAATTTCAATTTATAAAAACATTATAATACTATCTTATCTCAAAAATATCTACTGTCTACAATAAGTATTTCCCGGAAATCGAGAAACCTTATTACATAGCCTTTGAGAGAATTTGTGAATTTTTTTAGCTTTGCTGTTTCCTTTCTATAAAGTTAAAAACACTACCATATCAACTATTATAGAGGTTTACATATGCTTCTGTATTAAGATTATTCATTTTTATTTATGATACAGTTTCTTCAATCTTTACTTAATAACAATTAAAAATGATATTTAAAAAGTTCTCTTATGACCAAGAAATTTATTTTTATCACTTAAACTATATTTTAATAATGTAATTTATGATAAAATTGTATTAAAGAACAAAAGCGAGATAAATATATGACACAAATTGAAAAATTAACAGATCAGTTATTTCCCATGGAAAATAACAACTCATTGATAATAAATGAATTAGAACCATATGTAGAATTATTCATGCACTACGAGTGTGCAATGCTTGAAATAGAAACAAAACTTAATGTATTCGATAAAGAGTTTTCTCTTCACGGAGAGACAACCCTATTGAATCAGTATCTACTAGATTAAAAACTCCAGTTAGTTTAATGAACAAACTAAAACGACTGAACCTACCTTTTGATATTGATACTATAAAAAAACAATATTTATGATGTCGCAGGAGTACGTGTAATATGCTCATTTAAAAATGATGTTTATAAGCTAGTAGATGCTCTTAAACAACAAGATGACTTAACGGTAATTGCTGAGAAAGATTATAAAAAAATTATAAGGATAATGGTTATAGAAGCTATCACCTTATTGTGAAGTTCCTATTTTCTTATCTGATAAAGTTGAACATGTTGCTGTTGAAGTTCAATTTAGAACTATAGCAATGGATTTCTGGGCAAGTTTAGAACATAAACTTAGATACAAGAAAAATCTAAGCGAAGAAAAAGAAAAGGAAATTGAACGACGCCTATTACTTTGTGCTGAAATAAGTGCCAAGTTAGACAATCAAATGCAAAAAGTTAAAGAAATTATGAAGACGATTCACAATTTTCTATAAAAATAAAAAGAACCTCTAATATTTGGTAACGACCTTATATTGAGAGGTTTATTTAATTGATGTAAACTACTTTTCTACGCTGTGCTTCATCGAATAACTAAAGTAAATTACTAATCCAACTAAAATCCAACATCCGAATATTATCCATGTAGATAATTGAATTCCATATAATAATACAATAAATAATATAGAAATTATTGGTAAGTATGGCATTCCCGGCATAGTAAAACCACGCTTAGCATTAGGGTACTGTTTTTCTTATTACAATTGTTGAATAACTAACCAACGTAAATGCTAATATCCAAGAGACATTAGCTAAATCCGCTAACTGTCCTAATGGTAAAAAACCTGTTAATAATGCCATTAATATTCCTACACCTATTGTCGTTGAACCTGGTACTCCATTTTTATTTAATTCCGTTAATTTTTAGGTAATAATCCGTCTCTACTCATTGTAAATAATATTCTAATTGAAGCAAACATAGTAGCTAATGGTCCTGCTAATAAACCTATTACAGCTCCTAGTGATATTATCCCCGCAATCTTATCTTGTCCTACTTCTTCTAGAACATAAGCTAGAGCATCACCTTTTCCTAATTGCGAGTATGAAACCATTCCTGTTAAAACAAGACATACAATAATATAGAACGCCGTACAAATTAGCAATGTAATTATAATAGCTCTTGGTAGAGACTTCTGAGGATTTATAGTTTCTTCAGCTGAAGTTGATATTGTATCAAATCCAAGATATGCAAAGAAAACTGTCGTAGCTCCTACCATAATCCCTGATAAACCTTGAGGAGCGAAGTCATTTGTCCAATTATGAGGTTTCACATAAAATACTCCAACTAACACAAATAAAATTATTACAGCAATCTTAATAACTACCATAAAATTATTAACAAACTTACTACTACTCGTTCCTTTTAAACAATACAATCATTATTAATAAAACTACAGAAATCGCCAAAAGATTTCCATACCCCCCCTCACTAGGTAGACTTGTAAATTTCTTTGGAACAATGACGCCAAAACCTTCTAGTAAATTTTTTAAAATAACTAGACCAACCGTTTGCTATCGCAGCACCAGCAATTATATAACTTCCTCCAAGAAGCCACCCCATTGAATGAGCAACTATTTCACCTAATGTCATGTAACTATATGTATAAACACTCCCACTAGATGGTATCGCAGATGATAACTCGGCGTAACATAAAGCTGTTAATCCACAAGCTAAACCAGCAATTAAGAATGAAAAAATTACCGATGGACCTGCTTTTGATGATGCTTCACCCGTTAGAACAAGAATACCTGAACCAATTACAGAACCTACTCCTAAAAAGAATTAAATCGATAGTTCTCATAGTTGGTTTTTAAAGTTTTTACCACTTCCATGAAGTATTGTTTTCCAATGTCTAAATATCTGCATTAATAAGTATCTCCTTTCTGAATGATAGTTTATTTTATTGCTTTAAATATTGTTTTTAATCCTTCTTTATTTAAATTCTTCCCGATTATCACTACTTCATTCGTCTCTAAATCATTACTTCCAGTTACTTCATACTTTTCTCCAACCAGATCAAATTTTTAAACTATAATTGTCAAGCGCTAAATTGCCTTTAACACGTTCAATATCTCCTAATCTTCCAGACATCAAATACATACATATGAATGATAGCTCATCGGCATTATGTATATTATAGCTAGAGAAGATAATTTGTTCAAATTTTTCTATGTTAGGTGATTCCTTTACAAAACTTAATAATACCTTGTTATTTTCGCTTGATACAATAGATTTAGTATTAAATATTTTCTTCCATTTATCTTCTGTCCATTTACTATAATGCAATAACGGGAATTCTATATTTTCAGGAAGTTTTATTCTTTCTTTAATATTAGAAAAATCAGAAGCAGAAAAAAATCTTCAGATTTACTTAAGATTACTAGACCACTATGTCGAATAAAATCTGAAAATATAGTCCTGATTTTTCTTTTAAATTTTTAAATAAATTATACGCATCGATTATCGTTATTGGTATGCCCTATTTCTATGTTTCCATATTCAATTTTTAATCTCTCTAAAACTTTACTTAATTTTTGCGACTCCACTAGGTTCTATAATTAAATAATCAGGGTTCAGAGTATTATGAATCGTTAATATCGAATAAGTTAAATCTAAATTTACAGAACAACAAATGCATCCCTGTGTTAGTTCCCAAATTTTTATATCCTCATTTGTGTTTTCTAAAGTAGTTTTCCAAATATTTTCCATCTAAATTTTTATCACCGAATTCATTCTCTAATATTACTACTTGCTTATCTGATTTTTCGACTAACTTTTTATAAAACTAGTTTTCCCCGCGCCTAAAAATCCTGACACAATTAAAACCTTCATTTCCCTCACCTCTAGAAAAAAAGAGGGAATAACTTTGAGACAATCGATCCTTGAAAAATTATGATTTCACTGAAATCTCATTATACAAGTAATCACTATGCATTATTTATCTGATATCAGTAAATCTTTTGCATATAAGTATACTTACTTAAACTGTCTAACAATTTGACCTACTATGTCATTATCATTTAAAGTTATTCCCACTTAAAAATTATTTTTTTCTAATATAACAACTGGTTTTTATTAAATCAGCTGGTTTATTTTTCATAAGTAATAATGCATCTTCAACTTTATCAAATCCATAAAACTTATGAGTTAATAGATGATTAACATCTAATTTTTCCACATTGAATTAGTCTAGCTAATTTTTCAAGACGAAGACGCCCTCCAGGCATAAGACCTCCTAAAAATTTGTTTATGTCCCATACCTACACCCCATTCAATACGTGGAATATTAATGTATGTTCCTTTACCTAGGTAGTTAACATTACCAATTTTTCCACCTGGTTTTAGACATTTAACGACAGATTCCATAGTTTCTACAGTTCCACCTGCAATAACTGCTTTATCTACTCCGCGTCCATCTGTTAAAGCTAGAACTTGTTCTTCAATTGATCCATCTTTATAACCTATGAAATCAGTAGCCCCATATTTTTTAGCCACATCACGACAAATCTGACGAGTACCTACAGCAATTATACGTGAAGCTCCTCTTAAATTAGCCCCTGCAACTGCCATAAGTCCAACAGGTCCAATACCTACTACTAGAACTGTATCCCCAAATTGAACATCAGCAAGTTCAACACCATGGAATCCAGTTGGCACCATATCTGACAACATACAAGCTTCTTCAATTGTTACACCTTCTGGAATAAGAGCTAAGTTTCCATCTGCATCATTTACGTGGAAATATTCTCCGAACATTCCATCTTTAAAGTTAGAAAATTTCCAACCTGCTAACATTCCCCCTGAATGCATTGCAAATCCAGCTTGAGCTTCTAAAGAATTCCAATCAGGAGTTATAGCTGCGACCATAACTCTATCCCCAACTTTGAAATCTTTAACTAATTCTCCAACTTCAGCAACAACACCACAGCCTTCATGACCTAAAATCATGTCTTCTCGTTCTCCGATTGCACCTTCCCAAACAGTATGTACATCTGATGTACAAGGTGAAAGAGCTAGTGGTTTAACCAAAGCATCATTTGGACCACAATAAGGTTTTTTTCTTTTTCTACCCAACCAATTTCTCCAATTTTTCATCGCAAAGCCTTTCATAGCTGTACGCCTCCTTAATTTATTATTTATCTCCTCATTTTTAAAGACTACATAAATAACAATATTTACCCTTTTTATATATTAGAAATATATCCTGCATCTTTTTAGAATTTCTTTTTGCATTTGGTTTCTTAGAAGAATTTACTAGAACTATTGGTCCTGTGCATCCCATTCCACTTTCTGCATAGATACCATGTTTCCATAATACTTTAGTAGCATCTTCAAGATCCAATATGTCTACTCCTGATATTTGTGAAGTTACTACTTCTTTCTCAGGTACTTTTACTTCCTCAAATTTGACTCTTCTTTTTTTAACTTTTTAATTTTTGAAATTAGTTCACTTAATTTAGCGTTATTTGCTTTTTCGTATTCTAGTTTAGCTATTTCATTAACTTTACCTTTAGCTATTTCATAAGCATATTTTAGTGCATTTGATACAACTGGTGAGCCTGATGCTCTTGATAAGATTAATATTCTTCTATCATAATCTTCACCAACACCTGGACCATAACCATAGCCACTAACCTCATAATCTCCACCTGTGTTAAATGCTGAAAATACCTTCATAAACAAGTTACCAGTCAATGAATCAACAACCATAACATCTGGTGTAGCCATTAATAAATCGTTACCTCTCATTACTGATCCACCATCTGCTCTTTGTGATGTTGCAAATTCAAAATTGTACCCATTACCTTTAAGGTCTAATAATATTTTTTCAACTTGTCTTGCACCTTCTACATTTGCAATTCCTACTGTAGGATTTTCTATTCCTAGTGATTTCGCAGTTGCAATACCGTATAATGTATTTCTCACCATAGCTTCTACTCTATTAGTAGCAGAAGTCCCTGTAGTGGTCGCAAGAAGCATTTCACTCCCTCTAGCGGGTGTAATAACCCTACCAACTGTAGAAACTCCAATAGGGAAGTTATAGTGCATTGTAACACAAGATGCTATTTCCCCTTTATCTAATAGGTCTTCCATAATTTTTGTGAGCTTCCTCTTCATCTTTTGCTTCATATGATTCGAAAGTCCTTATGACCCTTCACCTATTAAAAACTATATCGAATATAGGATTTTTTTAGCTAATATCGCACCTTGAACTAAATTTTTCAAAAGCCATGTTCACTACCTAAAGTTGTTAAACCAACTTTTAATTTTTTTGCCAAAGTTTCCTGTTTCTATGGCATTAGCTACTTCTAGCAATACTTCTGATATAATTTTTACTCATAGTATCACCCCTATTCTTCTAACATTTCTTGGGAAATTTTTTTCTCATTGATTCTGCTATAATTTTTCTTATTTCATCTTTAGAAATTCCTGCAGCTTCACCTTCTACAGCTCCATTATTTCTTTCAATTACAATAGATACTCCATCGAATAAGTTAGTCATTCTTCCTAAGAATAAACTTCCTTTACCTACTATCATAGCACGGTTTTTATCTCCTTTTGTAAGATCATCAATTAAGAATCCTACATATGGTACACCCTGAAGGAATATGTCCTTGAGTTGGAGCCCATCCAGGTAATCCTTTAGCTTCGATAAATGATTTTAATTCTTTTTCTCGATATCTCCTCGCATCGCTGCTAAAGCTGCAATCATTTTTGTAGTTAGCTTCGAGAACATTTCCTGCTCCTGCAGACTTAGTGATATCTGGGTTTTGCATTTCTACAGAAAATACATCAACATCTGTAATTTTTAGATTAGCTTTATCTAATGGATTAGCAACTAAAGCTCCCATTACAGCCTGTGGTGAAGATCCTGTTCCTACATTATGTTTTCCTACCAAATCAGTTCTTATTATTGGATTTACTCCATCATTTTCACCGATAAGAACAGCAAATCCACCTACAACGTCTTCTAATACAGGTAAACCTTTTTAACGTGATCTTTCCCATTCATTCCAAGTTTTGCACTAGCTCCACCAGCAACTACTAAAAACATTTTTTGTAAACACCAGATTTTACTAACGCTGAAGCATTTATTAAAGCATGAGTTGGGGCTGCACAGAAACCTCTAAGGTCAGAACCAGTAGCATTAACCAATCCTACAACCTCAGCTATAGATTTTGCAAAGTTACCACCACCACGTTGGTTAATATCTCCACATGCTTCTTCAGAACATTCAACTACATAATCAATATCTTTTGGGTTTTATTTTATAACTACGAAGTAATTCTAAAGCAGAAATAACTCCAGAAGCCTTAACTACTAGATTTTCAAATATAACATGAGCATTCAAGTTCACATCGACATCGTGAGCTTTTTTAACATAACCCAACTACTTTTTCCTTCGTGAACCAATGCTTCAAAATCATCTTCTTTATCGTTTATATCAGTTCCTTCTAATTTATCGAATAAAAGGAGCTAGCTCTTTGAAGTTTTTCCTCTATTTTTTTGGACGAACACTGGCTACAAACTCTTCTGATAGTTTTTACTAAATCAAAAAGCATCACAGATTTTCATCAAAGCTAAAAATTCATCTTGAGGAACAATTTGTCCAAATTTTCCGTGACGTTGACCTTGCTCGTCTTTAATATCATACCAAGGCATTGGATAAGCTTTTAGCTCATCAGGAGTTTTATTTCCTATATATACTTGGTTAGGTAAGTAGTTAACTACTTCTTCATATGAACGAATATGATTCGATACTTCTTTTAAAAACTCAGAATCTGGATTCGTTACTCTTTCTATCGAGCAAGTAGATCCATTTCTTACTATCATATCTGGTGTGTGAACAAGAATGTATCCTGCTCCCTTAAATACTGGATAATTCATAGCTATTGTATGCTGAGGGTAAGATACCTACCCTCAGCTCCCCTTTCTTTATTTTTTATTCGAATACTGTTTGACTATCTACTTCAACAGTTAAAGCATGTAATGCTTTTTCTACAAGACCTCTTCTTAGTTTTTTCTCTTCATCCGCGTCTAGTTTAGGATTTCCTAATGGGTGAGGAATCGCTATAGTAGGTACGATTCTGTTCGCTCCTACTGTTAGAGAAATCGGTACTACTGTACACATGTGAACCACAGGTATACCCGCTCTCTCTATTTCTTTTACCATCGTTGCACCGCAACGAGTACAAGTACCTCAAGTAGAAGTTAAGATTACAGCATCTACTCCATCAGCTACTAATTTTTGAGCATATTCTTTTGCAAATCCTACTGCACTGGCAACGGCTGTACCATTACCTACAGTTGTATAGAATTTTTCATGTAAACTTCCAATTTTACCTTCTCTAACGAAATCTCTCATCACGTCAACCGGTAATACTCTGTCCGAATCTTCGTTAGCATATACTGGATCATATCCACCATGCGCTGTTTCATGTGTTTCAGCAGTTAAGTCATTGAATCCTTCTAATGAGTATTCTCCATATTTAGAAGCTGAAGATGATTCAATGTGATCTGGATTACCTTTTGGCACGATTCCTCCAGAAGTTACTAAAGCGATTTTTGCTTTAGTTAAATCTTTAACCGCTGGATTTGGTTCTACTCTATCAAAGTTAGGCATAGGATATTCTGTTTCGAACTCTTCACCTTTAATTTTTCTTAACAAGCATTTCAACAGCACGTTCAGAACCACGTTTTTCACTAAAGAAGTTTACACGAACTCCTCTTTCGTGGTATCCTTCTTCTTTTGGAGATAAGATTTCTTCACCTTTAGCTAATTTTGCTGCGAATTTAGCTAATTTCGGTAAAGATTTTCTCATACCTGCAGCACTATCAGATGTTTCAAGAATATAAATTTCTTTTTCTAAACATATCTGTACCAGGGTTTTCTACATACATAGCTGTTACAGCTGGAATATGAAGTTCATCTTGAACAGCTTTAGTAATAGTTCCTGCTGCAACTCCATAACGTCCTGCATTAAAAGCAGGTCCTGCGATAAATAATTGAGGATCGCATCCTTTAATCATATCGATAAGTTCTACTTGAACTTTTTCTAAATTTTCATTGAAGTAGCTATCTCCACAAACTACTGTAGCTACTACTTCGAATTCTTCTCCCAACTTCCCTTGTAACTGAACACTAATTGGTGGTAATTCAGTTCTTAATTCTGGTGCAATGTGGGCTTTTTCTTCTCCACCTACTCCGGCGAAGAATTGGTTTATATAATGTACTACTCTTATTTTAGACATTTTTATTTCCCCCTATATTGTTATTTAGACAACAAACTACTCTCCACGAATATCTTTCATTTCGCTTGCGATTTCATCTACATCTAATACCATTTCCATCATTCCTACTTGATCTTCATAGATTGCTTCATCTATTTGTGATTTAATTTCTTCTTCTACAATGTGATATACAGCTAGATTTAGTTCTACTCCAGCAAGTGGTCCTGCGAATGTTGGATCTCCCACTGTTACAGTTTCAGCTGCTAGACCAGCAGCTTCGGCTTCTGCAGCACCTAGTAAAACCACAACGTTTTCATTACCAAATTTTTCGGCAGCTTCTTTAATACGTTTTTGATTTTCTAAGTCCATAGCCCCTGCAGCCGTTCAGACAAAACACTCAGTAGATGAAAATACTACTTCTAATCCCTCAATTGGTTTTACACATTCTTCGATTGCTAATCCTGGAATCCCATCACGGTCACCAATGATAACTACTTTTTTTATTAATAAGATTTACCATTATCTTATTCCTCCTTGTTTAAATCTATAACATTTATTATTTTTTTGTTTAATTAGAAAGTTTTGGCACTTAAATAACCAAATCCTGTTTCGTTAGTAGCACCTGTAATAGCTTGGATTTCTACTTCGATAGTGCCATCTTCTCTTAATGAATCTTGATTACCACCAGCAATTACGTTTACTACATCGATGTGTCCTATAATTTTATCTAGTTTTTGGTAATACTACTACTTGGTTAGCATTTCCACCTGTAACTACAGCATTAGCAGCTACATCAGCATCAGCTAAACTTTGGCTTGCTCCATCGCGTCCTGCATATTCATCTGTTACGATAACAGTTTTAACTTGTTCTGCTTCAATTTTTTTACAGTTCATAATTAAATCAGTATCTGGATTACCAAATCCTTCTTGAGATACGATTACCGCATCTAAGTTTAAGTAACGACAAAGTTTTGCAGTCCAGTTAGATGAACGTTCTTTATCCATTAAATAAACATTTTTCATTAGTAATTATTACACCTAGAAGTTAATTTCTTTACCATGTTTTTGTATAAATCTTCAATAACTCCATTGTTTAAGTGTACATAAGTTGGGTTTTTATCACATGCTGATACACAGTTACCACTTACGATAGCACCATCCATAATTTCTGTTGGATATAGAATAGTTGGTACTATTTGTTTTGCATCAACACCGTATACATAAGTATCATGTAATAATCCTTGAGTTTGAAGCATGTATACATATCCTACTTTTGGAAGATCAGGATATTCAGCAATTTGTTCTAATAGCGGTTTTGTTTCATACACTTCTACTTCTTCCGGCTCTAATGTACGAGCTAATTCTGCAATATATCTTGTAGCTTTAAATCCGATATAACGAACTGCTTTTTCATGTTCGTGTTGCTTGGTTCCTTCTTTTGGTTCAGCGATAACGATTAAGTTATTTGTTTTTGAAAACGGAGTATATTCTGCTCCAACACCTGTCATATCGATGATCCCTTCTTGGAATCCTACTATTTTACCAGTAGTTACAACAGCCATACCTTTAAGAGCGATTGTACGTCCTTCCCCTACAGTATCCACTTTTGATAAGATACCAGGGAATATACCACCACGTCCCTCAACTTTTACACGAGGTTCAATTACATCCTTAACCGGAGTAATACGAACACTTTCACCAGGACGAGCTATATCTAAATCAACAGATTCGATTGCATCATCCTCAAAAACAGCTTTTATAAGCTCTTCTTTATTTACATACAATACATTTGCCTCAATTTTTGACTCTGCAGCAAACTGTATATCTTTAATATGAATCTTTTCCTAATTCAAGACGCATACCTAATACCTCCCTTTGAGTTAATTTTAATAATATTTTTTTAATCATAGCTTCAATATTAGGAATAGTTGCATCGTCTTTAGTTACTTCTTCGACTTTGCTACCATCTTTATATATCGCTAATGTTGGTAACCCTAAAACTTTTTGTTTAATAGCAAGTCTTCTTGCTTTTTGTTGTATCTAGAGATGTAAATTTGATTTTATCTCCATATGTTTCTGCCAATTTGTGTACATCAGGCATAAGAGCTTTACATGGTTCACTAACCTTGGCTCCAGAAGTCTACAAACACATATCCTTCTGCTTCCAATACTTCTTGTTCAAAGTTTTTCTTTATTAAGTTCTAACATTTTCTTTTTCTCCTTTTTGTTATTTAATTTTTAAATTTTTATTCAAATTTCTCAGCAATATTTTTTTCAGCGCGAATCACTGCTACAGCTCCATCTGATACCGCAGTAACTACTTGACGGATATCTTTAACACGACAGTCACCAGCTACGAATACACCATCTACATTTGTTCTAGTATCTTCTCCAGCTTTTAATGTATCCATCTTCCGTCATTTCAACTTTTTCCTTCAAATAGTTTTGTTTTGAGGAATGTATCCTATGAAGAAGAATAATCCCATTGTTCCATCCTCTTCGTCAGCTTCAATTACATATTCTTCACCAGTTATTAAATTTTTTTCAATCTAATAGCTTCTAAGATTCCATCTCCGATTGCTTCTGTAACAACAGTATTTCCTAAAAATTTCAATTTTTGGATTGTTTTTTTAGCTTTTTCTGCAGTAACTTTTTCACAACGAACATTTTCTCTACGGTATACAATTGTTACTTTACGAGCAAATTTAGTTAAGAATAAAGCTTCTTCTACAGCACTATTAGCTCCACCAACTACATAAACATCAAGTCCTTCAAAAAAGTCACCATCACAAGTTGCACAATAAGAAATACCTTTACTTTCTAACTCTTTTATTCCTGGTGCATCTAATTTTCTTGGAGACGCTCCTGTTGCAATAATTACTGTTTTAGCAGTATAATCACCACTCACATGTAACTACTTTTTCATCCCCTCAAGTTCAACATTAAGAACTTCATCTTGTTTTATTTCAGCTCCGAAACTCTTAGCTTGTTCAACCATTCTTGCTGTTACACGAGGTCCTGTTGGATCTTCTACAGCTCCAGGATAGTTTTCAATTAAGTGCGTAATCGCAGCTTGTCCCCCATTTTTAGATTTTTCAAGAACCAAGGTACTTAATTTCGCACGTGAAGCATACAAAGCGGCAGATAAACCAGCTGGTCCTGAACCTATAATAATTACATCATAATGTCTACTCATAATTATTCTCCTTTAGTTATTTTTATAAAATTCTTTTTTATCGCATTTAATATTAAATCATGATCGATGACACTAAAATCATCTTTTTACTCTATCAGTCCACTGAGGAACCTCTCTATTATTTCTAAATTTCTTGAATGTTAGTATCGATTCTGATATTAAATTAACCGATGAAACATCCAATGCTTCATTTTTAATGAGTACCGATCTGTAGATTGTTTCATTCGGCTTAACACTTCCATACAAAGGATGCGTTATAATTTCCCAGTTATCATGCACATAATCTCTTACTTTTTTTCAAGACATCTAGATAACTCACATCTAAATATTCAACTTCTATATTTTTTTAAAAATTTTCTGTTACAAATTTTGGATTATTAGTGATTAATTTCATAGTTCCTCTCCTAAAAAAATAAAAAAACAGAAAGAAAGTTAGCTTTTCTCCCTGTTGTACTACTTCAGAGTTCTGTCCTAGTGCAGTCTTTTTACCTGAGAATTTCATCAATACTTGCCAAATATCAACTTGTACCTTCGGTGACTAATGTCCTCTCCTGCACTATTCTTACAGTATATTTCCTTATATTTATATTTTATACTATTTCACAAATAAATTAAAACGTTTTTCTAAGGTTCTATAACAGTGTATTTTTAAATATATTAGTATATACTTTAATGCTAGTTTATAATTTTTTTAAAACCCTACTTACTACTGAGGGTATTATTTTCATTTAATTTGAAAAAAATATTTATTTTTTTGAACTGTTAATTTTATAAACTGGTATTCTAATACATCTTACATAAAAATATACTAGGATTATCCAACTTATTAAATCTGTGTAATAAATATGAAAATAATTCAAATGTTTTTATACAGCTTTGAAAATTTTCATTGAAAAATATTGTTATTTTCGTTATACTTAATTTACTACAAAATAGCAGAGAAAGTTTATAAAGGAGGAATAACATGAATAATACTCAAAAAGTTTAGCAGCAATACTCATATGTTACTTTTCATGGGGACTTTTTCCAATTTATTTTAAATTATTAAAAAGTATAGGAGCCTATGAGGTTCTAGCAATGCGTATTCTATGTTCATTTATTTTTATGATTTTTAGTAGTAGGTGTTGCTAAAAAAATAAGAAAACTATTTTTTTGAAGAAATATATATGGGAAATAAAAAGTTTTCTCCTGCTTATTCTAGCTTCATTTTTAATAACAGGAAACTGGCTGACATATATAATAGCGGTAAACACTAATCATGTTTTTAGAAGCAAGCTTCGGATACTACTTAAATCCTATAGTTACGATTATTTTTAGCTGTAGTATTTTTTAAAAAGAAAAACTGACTCGTACACAAACTATAGCTTGCATCTTTGTTGGAGGTTCCCTATTATATTTATTTATATCTTTTAGGATCCCTACCATGGATATCTATCATGCTTGCATTTACATTTGGACTTTATAGTTTATGTAAAAAAAGAAAAATTGTACTTAGTCCAAAGGCTAGTCTATTAATTGAAACTGCAATAGTTTCTCCAATAGCATTAGTATATATGGGTACTTATCTTCAAACAATTCGATCACATTCCATACCTTTTGGAACCGATACATTGATTTATTTACTTCTATCTGGAATAATTACAGCTGTACCTCTAATGTTATTTTGCTAAAAGGAGCAACAGCTATACCTCTATATATTCTTGGTATCTTACAATATTTACCACCTACAATGCAATTTTTCATAGGAATTTTTTGTTTATGGAGAAGAATTAAGTATTCAAAAATTAATATCTTTCTCAATAATTTGGGTGGCAGTTGCAGTCTTCTGTTATTCTGCTATTTTATCAATGAAAAACAAAGTTTAGTTAGTGAAAGTCATAAAAATAAAAATTTCTAAAATAATGACCACCCCTGAAAAAGGGTGGTTTTCTCTTTCGGGTATAACCCTTTGTTACTAACACGCACCTCAAGGCGCTGGCTTTCACATTCGTTCAAGCCCTATTGCATTTTTGACGCCGCTACCCGTTAAACAGGGTCTATCTATTTTTCTTATTTCCAAATGGTTGTATATTCTTTTTGTTGTCAGTCTATCAATTGCAATGTCATGCGATTCTTGTTCTCTGATATATTTTCTTATTGTACTTTTCATTTAATCCTACAGTACTTACACAGTATCCTTCACCACAAAACTTTCTATTTCCGTACCTGTATTTCAAGTTTGAATGCATATCAAATATCAGTAATGAACTTTTTCCCTTTCAGATATCACCTAAAACTTGACACACTATATTTTGGCGGTATTGATAGTAGCAAATGTATATCTATTATTTCCACTCCTTTATACTTACTTTTATTATACCTACTATTTTTGTGTGCGATAAACTATTATGTTTATTTACAATAATAAAAATTATCCTTTCTTTTATTTTAGAAGCTTAAACCACTCTTATTTTATCAAGAAAGGATGATTTTTCAATTGTTTAACTTTTATCTCGCACCCGCATAGCAGGTGGTTTTTGTTTCGGAGACTTCGCCTCCTCAACTGGCTAAAGCCTTTAACACAAAAAAAGCGAAGTTTGATTTCTCAAACCTCGCTTTTTACTTTTAATATATTAAGCTGCTTTTTGAAGTACCTTGTTTTAATCATAGAGATACCTGTTACGATAACTACGCAATGATTACCCATGTTAATACTGCAAGTGGCATACTCTTAACTAATGTATAAGCCACAGTTACCCCAATAACACCACCGATTGTGATAGCTACAGAACCAATTCTTGAATAGTTACCAGCTTTAATGAATTCTGGTGAACCGATAGCCATAAGTCCCGCACAAGATCCCATCATGATTGGGAATGCTACTAATGGGCTTAGTCCTAGCATATAAACCATAGCCATACATGGTGCATATAAACCTACACCAGCCATCATAAGAGCTCCAAGAATGAAGTTACCTACAACCCCGATAATAAGTTTGATACCTGTTAATCCAACAGCTTCATTACCAGCTCCAAGAGCTTTTAACCAACCAAGTTGACCTGAAGCCATTAAGAATGCTGTTACGATTAAACACACACCCATAACAAGTTGGATTTTTTTCTCTGGAAGTTTGTTTACTATTCTTGCACCTACTAATGCACCTGCAATAGCTGCAGCGATCATTGAGAATAAAGTAATACCTTCAACTTTAACCCCTGTTAAGAATAATACTGCTTCCAAGATAACTGGAATTGTATGAGCAACGTTTAACGTACCTGGGATTTTTTTATCTGTATCTAAAAAATTTAAATACTTTGAATAATAGCGTTGTTGGTGCAGAAACTTCCGATACCTAGAGTATCGAAGAAGTCAGTTACTAATCCAATAAAAGAATCCGACAACTGGTCTTTCTTTACCTAAGTCATTTTTATGTTTTACAAGGTCCACCACTAGAGATGCAAGGAAGAATATCCCTCCAGCTCCTATGATAATTAATAATAGTGTTAATAAATCCATATTATTTTTCTCTCCTATCCTAATAAGAATCCGTATGTAAGTGAATCGTCTGGATCATAAACATAGTTACTGAATCCTAAGATGTAACCAGAACCTGTAATTTCTGGGATAATAGCATCGAAGTCTGCTAATTTACGTTCTTCAACGATTCTACCTTTGAATAATGTACCTAAAATACTTTTCGTAAACAAAAGGTTCACCTGGTTTTAATTCACCTTTTGCATATAATGTAGCCAATTTAGCTGAAGTACCAGTTCCACAAGGTGAACGGTCAATGTTTCCATCACCAAATACTACAACATTTTTTTGAATGTAGCTTCTGGGTGAGATGGTTTTATCATAAATTTCAACTAAGTCCACAGTTTTAATGTGAGCTAATGTTGGGTGTTGAATTTCAATATTCGCATTAATTGCATCACGAATTTTTAATCCAGCTTCTTTTAATTTAGAAGCATTTTCTGGTTTAACTTCTAAACCAAGTTGATCTGCAGAAATAATACAGAAGAAACTTCCACCAAATGAGATATCAAATTTAACATGTCCCACTCCTTCTACATCAAGTTCTACATCGCGTTTTGTATAAGAATGATTCAACGTTTCTAAATGAAACTTCTTTTACTTTAGCTCCGTTATCTTTTAATTTAGCAGTTGCATAAATTAATCCAGCAGGTGTTTCTACTACAACTTCTTTTTCAGTAGCACCTTCTTCAACGTCTACCATTCCAGTTTCTACAGCTGCAGTAACTGCTGCGATAGTGTTGTGTCCACACATGTTTAAGTAACCACCAGTATCCATGAATACTAGTCCAAAATCAGCTTCTTCTTTTGTTGGTGGTAATAAGAATGCTCCAAACATATCTTGGTGTCCACGTGGTTCAAACATTACTGATTTTCTTACATCATCAAGGTGTTCGATAAAGTATTGTTTTTTCTCTACCATATCTTTACCAGGAATTTTTGGAATTCCTGCTGTAACTAAACGAGCAGCTTCCCCTGCTGTATGTGTATCTATAACTGAAATCATTTTATTTAGTTTCATAATAATTCACTCTTAATTATTGCCTTTGTTGTTATTTGTTATTTGCATCTTGTCTCATTTTAAGTTTTAATAATGCTAACGCCTTTCTGGCATCAGTATAATCAACATTATTTTGACAAACTATTTCTGTTTCTACACCTTCTTCAGACTTATTAAAATCTAAAACGAACTTCGTGTATTGATTTTTCAACTACAAATTTATGTTTACCCATAAATTTTTAGTCCTACGATAAATACCACGCTCTCCTATTTCAAACATAGTATTAGCATAATCCACATCACTATTTCCCCAACCATCTGCTGAGATAATAGCTCCATCAGTTCTCATTGCTTCTAACCATGTTGCAGCTCGCCATCCTACTAAATGTTTTAAGCGGTTATCCTGTGGCGTTCCTACTACAATTACTCCCTGGAAGTCAATATCAGGATCTTCTGCTAATACATCTAATAATGGATCTCTAAAGTGGTGTAAGCTTGTTTCTTTTTGTAGATGGTCCGATACCCCATAATAACACCTCTTTCTATACCATTGCTCTTATCGCACCATCGCGATATTCATTAGCTGTAAGTAACACCGGCATATTGTTCATATCTATAATAGAAATACCTTTATCTATTCCACTAGGTTCTATTAGAATAACTGATTATCATACATCATCCCTTGCCCTGCAACTTCTTTAACTAAAGCTACTTTAGGTTTCCCAGGATTTTTGGATTGTAAAATTCGTGAACTTCATCAGCATCACGTCCGCTAAGAACTTTCATCACTTCTCTTATATTTTTGTAAATATACATCTGATAATTCAAAAATAGAAAATGCTAAAAGCTCTATCGAAATCTACATCTGGCTTAATAATAACATCAATATGTATTAAATAATCACTATCAGCTGGAGAACCTGCTTTTATTTAGCACTAAGTTGTTCTTTAAGAATACCTTCTGAAGAACCAAATTCATGCATCTGTTCTCCTTTAGTATTCGCCCCTGTTAGTAACATGTAAACTCCTGTCAAAGGTATGAGTTATCCCTTCTCCAAGTCTTCCTAAAACCTTTGTAGATATAGGAACTATGTCCATTATAGTATTTACATAAAAGTCATGTTCACGAGGTTTTTATTATTTTTACCTCTACACTTTCAAATATGTTTTTGTCATATTCAATTTCTGTTGGAATAATAAGTTCATTGTTTTTCAATTTTTTCACTTTTCTTCCTAAAGCAACGTTTTTCATATGAAATGCTTTTTATTTGCAATCTCTCTTTTGACATAACTATCAATCCCTTACTATTTTGTTACTGTATTAATACAGTGTGTAAGTTGTTTACTAGTACAGATATTTCGTTAAAAGAAGAGGGACACCCGTCCCTCTTCTGATATTCTCCCTACACGTGAGCAATATACTCAAATGGAAGAGGAACTATTTTACCTGAACTTGGTATTTTTAATTAGTTGCTCTAATGTTGCTTTTAGAATTTGTGTTTGTTGCTCAACATTGTTTGGTTCCCCAGCATTAGCACCCATTGGTACAAGTGGTGCAACGGCTCTAGGAGTACCGTTTTGACGCACTACTGGAGGTAGTGCTGCTATTAAGATTGTTGGAATACCTGCTTCCTCAATTGCTCTCTGCACGATCACGGCAGTTCTGTGGCAAGTACCTCAACCAGCAGTTAAAATAACTGCATCAACATTTTCTTCTTTTAATTTTTTAGCAATTTCTGGTCCTGTAGAGTTTGTGAAAGCCTCTTGGTCTCCACCACCACCCATGAAACCATAGTGGAATTCTGCTACGCTACCGATGAATCCTTCTTTTGCAAGTTCGTGTAATCTGTCGATTGGGAACATACAGTTGATGTCTCTGTTAGCATCAGCATTATCGTATCCACCATGTGATACCATAAGATCTGAACTGTGAGCAGTATCTGGTACTTCACGGAATGTAGTATCCCCTGCTAAGTTAAATCTTTTATCTGTTTTTAAGTGAACTCCTGCTGCTGTAGCTAATGCTACTTTCATATCTTTTAACTCTTTAGTTACTGGAGCCCAAACTGGTTTTTGGTGTAATAGGTACAAAAATCTCTGATTGTAGACCTTCAAATATCGTTAATGACATTCTAATTTCTCCTTCCTACTATTCTTCATTTAGTCTGTTTTTACTTCTTCTTGTAATTTTTTGTATTTAATATTGCATTTTACATAATGTTCGTCAGGTTCTTCGTTTATAACTTCTGGATAACTTAGTAAAAATGCTACCTCTTGGCCAATTTTTACTGGATAATCAGAAATTAACATTCTCATAGGAATTTTTAAATTGCCCTAAGCGTCCTTTTTATGTCTATCGTAACGCTAGCATCGTTATGATCAACAATTACCCCTTCGAACACTCTTTCTGTAGATGCATATTTTAATTTTTCAATCATAACTACTTCCTATCCTCTTTTAAAAATTAATCTTCTTTTTCGTAGATTTCTTGACGTTTTTAGATTTTTGGTAATACTTGTTCGTTATCAAGTAATTCTACTTTTTGTCCTGTAGTTTTTCAATTACTTCTACGTTATTTAATTTAACATTAGATTCCATTTTCTTTCAGCTTTTTTTAATTGTTCCGCCACCCATTTGTGTTTTTAAGCATTGCTAAAGCACGGATAGCATCTTCTTTACATAATGTATTGTTTGAAAGAATTTCGTTTTCAATACCTTGTTTAGATTTGTTGTTATCAACCATAGCTGTCATGTATTCGTTACCTACTACAAGAGCACCTTGTACTGCTGAGTAAGTCATACCAACTACTGATACTCCACGTTTACCGATTTCTTCAATGTGAGATGCGAAGTCGATGTGGTTGTTACCAAATCCTTCAGTTGTTACGATAGCACCATCGATATCCATTGCTTCGATAGTCATACCTACACGTTTAGATACATAGAATTTTTTTCTGAGTTAGCTTGAGGTGATCCAACTAATAATACCCCTACTAAGTCAATTTCTTCGTCAGCCATTGCTTCAAGTACTAATGGTTCACGGTAGTAATGACGAGAAGTTTCTTTAGAAGCTGGTCCGATACATGTTAATGCGTGGATACCACCGTCTAAGATTTCTGTTGGCGCAAGCATTACTGGTAAGTTACCAAGGTCAACGTTTGGTTTAGCACCAAGTGTTCCTACTGGTTCTACTGGTAAGATTAAGTTATCGTGCATTGCACCTTGTCCCATGATTTCTTTAACGATTAATACTTTTTTTGTTTCCTGGGTGACGATATTGTTCAATATTGATGTTTCCAACTACTAGGCTTTTCATCGTCTAATTCTTTAAGAGCTTTACGAATTTCTTCTGTAATGTGGTCGAATGCTTTGTGAGCTGCTAATGGCCCTGGACGTTCCATGTTAGCACCTGCTTTGATTGTAACTTGACCTTTAATGAAGATTTCACCTTTATCTGGAGCTCCTGGACGACCCCACATAATGTTACGTTCTAATTCACCTTCAGAAGAACCGAATTCCCCGATTTGAACTCCGTTAGCATCAGTTCCTGTAGAACCATTACTACACCTTTAAGTTCACGAGTAATACCGTGACCAGAGATCTCCTTCTTCTTTTACAGCGATTGGTTGAACGTCCATGATTGTTTCACTGTAAGTGTCATATTTATCAGGAGTGATAATTTCTAATTTAACACTTTCTACTAAAGCTTCTGATTCAGCTGCTTCTTTACATAAATCTTCTGCTGTTCTTAAAACTAAAGTAGTTCCTTTAATTTCTGTTTTTCACCAAATTCTACTTTTATCAATTTTTGTAGTGTTTGGTATGTAGAGAACGGATGAATTTAGGTTCTCCTGCATGTTTTTCTTCCACTTTAGCTGCTACTGCTTCTACTTTAGCTGCTTCAACAGCTTTAGCTTCCACTGCTTGAACTGGAGCTTGTGCTACTGGTGCCGCTTGTCCACCGATAGCTGCTAATGGAATTTCAAGGTTAATATTTTCACCTTTTCCGATTTGAAGTTTTAATACTCCCGCTGGAGCTTGTGTTTGAGCTACCGGTGCAACCGGAGCAACAGGCGCAACTGGTGCGCTAACTTCAGCTACTGGTGCTTCTACTACTTCTTCTTTTCTTCTACTTTTTCTTCTCCACCTTGTCGGCATCAATGATACCTGGTGTAATAGGTATTAGAGCATCTGTTGTTTTTAATAATTTAGCTCCTAATACTTGTCCGATTGTTAATGCATCATCTGGGAATGATAGTAAACCTGAATCCACTAAATCATCGAATAATCCTGGATCTTCTAAGTTTTCTGGACTAGTACGATACCTTCCTCAGCTCTGCAACAAAATACCGCTTTATCATTTAAGTGCTCTTTTTGCAGTTTCTACTGTAATTGACATTACTTCTAACCTCCAACTAATTATTTATTATTATGTAATTCTAAGCTTTTTATAGCTTCTGTATAAATGATGGTCAGTGGCACGAAGTACATGATCGGTACTATGATAAACTTTTACTCCTAACCTAGGAGCTACACCTGTCACGGTGTTAGTTCAATCCTGACAAGTACCAGTAATGACTGCTTTCGCACCATCTTTTTTCATCTTCAATACTTTTTCCGCTTGTCCTGGGCAAATACCAGGTAATTCACAACGTAATCTACCATTTTTTATCAGGTTTCATACGTTTACACATCTGAACAGATACAACTTCTGCACCCATTCCATCAGCTATTTGTCTCAAGCGTTCTTCTTGCGCTCCACATTCACAAATAAGTATTCCTACTTTTTCTTTTTCTTGTGGATATGGCATTGCTACAAGTAATCCACCTGTTGTTTTGTTGATTGGCTCTGTTTCTAATGCAGGGCGTCCTGTAAACGGCCCACCACGCACTATTTCTCCGTGTGGATAAATATAACCACCGGCTTTTTCTATAAATACGCTTATTGGTAATCCAATTGGGACGTCTAAGAAAACGCCTGGATTTTGGACACGACCACCAACAGTAATATCTTTATCAATCAGTGGTTTATCTTCTTCAATTGCTTCTACTACGCGTTTAATAGTTTCCACATTCGAAATAATTGCATTTGCTTCTAGTGGCAATTGCCCTGGTTTTAAGATTACACCAAGTGTTTCTCTTACGATAACTCGTTCGTCACCGGCAGGATACATATTAGGCAAAATTTTAATACTAATATTAGGCTCGTCTTTACAAGCTTTACCTAATGCTAGTAGTGCTTTACGATATTTTGTTTTAATAGCAATATATCCTTCTTTTGCACCAGTTAATTCGACTATGTATTTTAAACCTCTAACTAAAACTTCTGGATGTTCTTCCATGAATTTTACGTTATGACCTAAGATAGGTTCACATTCCGCTGCATTCGCAATAACGTATCCACCAGGGATTTGTGCGGACAATTTAATTCCAGTTGGGAATCCTGCCCCACCAACTCCAACGATACCAGCATCTTTAATTTTTTTGAAGTTTATCATCAGTCTGTTCTAATCTTACATAATCATCAGTTTGTTCTTTATCCAATTTAACGATTATTTCCATATCGTTAATTTCTTCTACAACACCTGATAAACTAGTGTGAATATTTGCTCCTAAACCATTGGGCGTTGCAACTAATTGACCACGTTTAACATGATCACCAACGCTTACAATTGCTTGACACGGACCACCGACGTGTTGCTTAAGTGGAATATTGATTTTTCAACATTAAACTCTAACATACCTTTTCCTCCTTTCCTTAAAATTTTATTTACAAAGCAGTAGTTCAAACTTCTACTACAATTATTGTATAACAGCATACAACTTTTTGTAAAGTTTTATTTTATTAAAAATCAATATATGTTTAAATTTTTATATATAAATATTACTTTTTCAAGATGAAAATGTTAGTATAAAAGGATTTTTATTCTAACTTTTTTTAAAATTTTTATTTAGTCAATTTTTCATCTAATTGAAATGCGTTATCAATTTTAAATAACCTCATAAATTATAACAATGTATACATTTACATATATAACAACATTTTATTAATTATATAAAAAAATATCTATTAATTATAGTCAACCCTATTATATCTATACACTAAAACCTATAAAATAAGACTTTCAAACACTTTTTACATACTTTAAATAAATACGTTATACTACCAACTTGAACTTTATATATACATCTGTATTATAGAAGTTGTATGTAAAAATTTATTTTTTTAGTTACAAAAATACCGATCCCGGAGTAGTTAGATTTTTCTCTAACTTTCGAAGTCGGTACATTATTTTATAATATTCTCCAAGATTTATATTCTATTTTTTTCTAATATATTACTATCATTCAATATTTCCTGTTTTAATTTTTAGAAGAAGTGGTGATGCATTAGTAATATTTAATTCACTTATATCCATCCAGTAAACACCGGCAGAATCGTTTTTCTCATTACCTAAAAATGTTTGTATCTCTTTTGACTGATAAGTTTCTATCTCTACATCATAGAAGACCATCATATGATGGGAGTGACTCAAAAATCGTGATTTCGAAGAAATCGATTTTGTCGAGTCACCCGCAAAGTTTATTAGATATCTAAAAAGCTTTCACAAAAGCGAATTTAGATATCAATAAACTCACTGCGTCTATGAGTTCTCATATGAACTTTGTTAAGTTTTAGGTCTTTTTGGGTAAGCTTCTTCCTCTTCTACAAATACATCATAAACTCTACAATTGTTGTAAGAATTTACTAAATACCCTGTTTCTTCTAGAAATTCTCTTACTAAAGTTTCCGTAAATCCCTCACTAGTTTTTTGACTACCTCCTGGTAAGTCATATCTATTCTTATAAGGTCCTCTTGTTTTTTTATACTTAAAACTCCATTATCTTTTAAACACACACCATAGACACCTAAATAATCAACAGTCATATTGCCTCCTAAATCATAATAAAATGATGCAAACCACACTTAAATTTGCATCATTTTAATATTTATTATTCTAATTCAGCTAATTTTTGTTTTAGATAAGGTACTAACTCATCTTTAAGATCACTCTTAAGGGCAAAGTCAATTGTTGTTTTAACAAATCCAATTGTTTCACCTACATCGTAACGTTTACCTTGGAAATCATACGCATAAACATTTTTTCTTCTTCATTTAACATTTGAATAGCATCAGTTAATTGAACCTCTCCACCAACACCTACTTGTTTCTTAGCTAAGTGTTTAAAAATTCCTGGGTTAAGAACATATCTTCCCATAATCGCTTGGTTAGATGGTGCTGTTCCTGGAGCTGGTTTTTCTACAAATGTCTCAACTTCGTATAAATGGCCATCTTGTCCTTTAGGTGCGATAACACCATATCTATGTGTCTGATCTTCTGGTACAGTTTGTACTCCGATTACAGAACATCCTGTTTCTTCGGCTTTATCAATAAGTTGTTTAATTGCTGGATACTCGTCATTAATTACTACATCATCTCCAAGTAATACCGCAAACGGTTCATCTCCAATGAAGCTACGTGCTGTTAAAATCGCATCACCTAAACCTGCCATTTCTTTTTTTGACGTACATAGTGAATATTCGCTAACTGAGTTGGATATTTCACCTTTTCCAACATCGCTAACTTACCTTTATTCTCTAATTCTACTTCTAATTCAACATTTCTATCAAAATGGTCTTCGATAGCTCTTTTTGTTTTTCCTGTAACAATGATTATGTCTTCAATTCCAGCTTTTTACCGCTTCTTCCACTATGTATTGAATAGTAGGGAGTATCGATAATTGGTAGCATTTCTTTTGGTAATGCTTTTAGTTGCAGGTAGGAAACGTGTACCATATCCTGCTGCCGGAATAATCGCTTTTTCTAACTTTTTCATATATTCACCTATATTCTTTTCTTATAATTTCACAAACTAATGATAACATATTTTTCGTGATTTTGGCAAATTTTTCTTCACTTTTTCAAACTATATACATAACATTTTTCATTTTAGCTTCTCTAGATATCTCTAATTAAAACATTGATATTATGTTAATTTGAAACATATAAAACCAAAAACAAGGTTGTCTTTTCGAACATTTTACAAACAAATATTTAACAGAACTTGAAATAGATGATTCTATTCCAAGTTCTTGTTACTTTATCTTGTGTTCAAGGCTTGCACCACTACACTTGTTGTATTTTCTTTACCATTTCTATAATAGGTCACTTTTAACAGTATCACCTATTTTTGATTTTTTTCAAATAAATATTTTTCTAACTGCAGCAACATCTTTGACATCTTCACCATTTAATTTTGTGATAATATCATATTTTTCTATTCCTGCTTGTGCAGCTGGAGTTCCATTTTCAACATATCGAACGACTACCCCTTGTTTTCCTTCAAAGTTTAACTGTGATTTTAATGTATCACTGTCAACTGTATTTACTGATACTAACTGCACACCTAAAGCTGGACGAATTACTTTTACCAGATTGTTCCAACTGTTCAGTAATTAATTTCACCTCATTAGATGGTATTCCAAAACCTATTCCTTCGGCACTTACATTCGCTGTTGCTTTTGCTATTTTTGATTCATTAATTCCGATAAGTTTACCTTCATTATTAATCAGCGCTCCACCAGAGTTACCCGGGTTAATAGCCGCATCAGTCTGAATTACAGTTTGATTCCAGTCATTTTTACCATCACCATCTACATCCATAGGGATTTGTCTATTTACAGCAGATACTATACCTTTTGTAACAGTATTAGATAAGTTAACATCAAGAGGAGATCCAATAGCAAATGCTGTTTCTCCTACTGCAATTTTATCACTATCAGCAAAATCCATTGTAGTCGCCACATTGTCACCACTAATTTTTAGTACAGCTAAATCTGTCCATACATCAGTACCAACAACCTCTGCATTCACATTAGTTCCATCACTTAAAATTACCGATAGTTTTTTAGCTCCACTAACCACATGATTATTTGTAACTATATAAGCTGTGTTTCCTACCTTTTTATAAATAACCCCACTTCCACTTGAGGCGGCTTTTAATTCTCCTGAATCACTAGAATCACTTCCAGATCTTCTAGAATTTCCTCCTAAGATTGACTCGAGATTATTGTTAGAGTTACTTTGATAGTTTACGATTGAAACTACAGCGTCCTTCGCTTTTGAAATTGCATTTACTGTAATTTGTTGATTATCTTTATCTTCTTTCGTAGCAGTTACTGAAGAATTCAATGTTTTCCCAGTTCCCATCACAGCTTGTGCTCCAAATACACTAGTAGCCCCAAGAGCAAATGCAGCAAAAACAGTTAAAAACAACTTACCATAGTTATTTTTTTGTGGTGCAGATACTTGCTCATTATTTACTCCCTGAGAGTTTTCAAAAATTATTATATTGCGAACCATCTACATTATCATAATTTTGATAACCTTGGTAATTATTTTGCTCATTATAGTTTTCTTGATTATTAAAATCTTGTAAATTTCTATTATTTTTGGTTGTTATTTCTACTTTCCATAAAAATCCTCCTTTTTGATTTTTATCTTTCGTTGTATTTCAAAACTTATTATATAAAAATCTTTAATCTACATTTTTATAGTTTTATCATACCAACGTCAACTTAAACAAAGTTTAAAAGAAAAACTTTAAATGTAATTAATATACACCTTCTATTTCCTCTCAACCTTAAATTAAACAGTCTATAGATTTTTACTAAACACTGATTATATACAATAAATCTCAAATGACAATTAAGACTTCTTACATAGTTGCTTGTTTATAATCTATCTTAATGTTATAATTCTATATATAAATTATATGAAAAATAAGAAGGATGCAACATTTGTTGCTTGGAAAGAGATATATAAAAACTAAAAAGATATATTACATTAGCTAGCATACTTGCTCTAATTTTCACATTTCTATATACATTTAACATAAACTTTTGATCTTAATAAACAGTTAAACCTTGCTAATTTAGCAATTACATTAGTTGTTTTTAATTTTATGGGTGTTATCAGGATATATATTATTAATTAAAGATATTTTTACAATTACAGAAAAAGAACGAAATGGAATCACATTAATCTTGGTATTATTAGCGATTATATTCTTCTACTATAATCCATTCCCTAATCCAAAGCTTTTTGTTACTATACCTAGAGTTGTATATTTTATTCTAACAATAATAATATTTTTTTCTTACTTATTATTGCTTTTTGGAAAGAAAATCTTACACCTCTAATATCAGCAATTTTTATTCCATTTAGCGTTCAAAAGCTACTTAGTAAATATTAAAGGAATCACACAATATACAAAGCTACACTCTTTATGTGATAATTTTTCTTTATAGCCATAGCCTACACATTAAATTACTTTAGAGGAAAAATAAAATTGGAGTAATAGAATTTGGACTACAAAATAGATTCATTAAATACAAAAAATCTTCAAACATACAAATTAAAATATGTTTGAAGATTATTTTTCTATACTACTATATATTTTTACAAATATCCGCGAAAGAAACTTTTGAACATCACCTGCTTTTTAACATAGCTTCTTGTTCTTCGTCTACAATATAGTTCTCACTAGCTTCCATAACCGCAAGAAGTCGTTTGAATGTATCAGCGAATAATGCTTCATCCTCATTTAATAAATAATTAAAGTTCTGCTCAGCAAAAAATGGGACGAAACACTTCTCTAAAAGCACCCTGACGTATTCTACCAATAAGTTTTTCCCCACTTGCAGTAACGAATAAATCCCCTTGTTTCTCCACGAAATCTTTAGCTTTTATATGACTAGAAAAATTTGGAATCCTTCCGCTTCTTTTATACTCTCTAAAAACTGGAATTTTTTTAACCCTTGTTCTTCATAAAGAGCCTTATCTATTATTACGAAAACCTCTTCTAAATCCCAAAATTCTTTTTCGCTATATAATAAAATGCTACACGCCATCTACTGTCACTTTTTGGTAGTCTCTTAAATGTAGCTACTTGTTCAACTAATTTTAATATCTTTTTCCAATATAATTTCCTCTATTCCATATGAATTTAATCTATTTGAATTATTGTTCCAATACGTTTTGGAGTAGCATTATCCAATCTATATGAGAAGAATTTATCATTATCTCGTACCGTACAGAAATCAATAATTTTTAATGTTATCTTCTAGTATACCACATTTTTCAACAATTCTTTATTCAATTGCCATAAATCTAAATAATATTTCCCATCATTTTTCTTTATAATAATTTGGTACTTCTAAAGCAGAAAACTTCTCTATAAGATCATAAGAAACTTCATAGTTATCACCACTAACTGACGGCCCCTATAATGGTCTTAATATTTTTCTACTTTGCAATTAAATTTGTCTGTCATGATATTCACCATTTCCCCGGAAATATTACCATATGTTCCTCGCCAACCAGCATGAGCTAAAAGCAGCAACACTTTGCTTTTATCATAGAAAACAACAGGTACACAGTCAGCCGTAAAAATCAACAGAGGTGTCGCCTAGCTAAATTAGTAATTAGACCATCAGCTTCCTTCCTGTTCTCATTAAGATCAGAATCCGATTCAATAATACGCACATCCGCCCCCATGAACTTGGGTATTAAAGATTATATTATTATGATTAAAATACCATATTCATCAGAAGAATCTTTTCATATCCTCACTATTTTTCGCATCAACCTTCCTATTAGTAAATGCAATTTTTATATTGTCATCATTAATTAAATATCCATCTACAATTTCTCGCATAACAACCTCCTAAATTAACGCTAATATTATTATACACAAAATATAAGTCTATGTCCCATTTCTCTACTCTACAAAGTACTCTTCACATCTAATAATATCCGTAATTCATAATTTACCTAAACTAAATAGGAATCTGAAAAATATCCATCTTTCAGACTCCTATTAAACATTTATCTTATTCTTCTACTAAATCTAGTAAACTTTTTACTAAATGTTGTTGAATTTAGCTACAGTACGGATTGACGTTAATCACTGTACCTTTTTCCCTATTATGCGCCCACAATCTTCTGGATGCACTGTTAAAAATGTAGTGTTCACGAGCATTTTTAACAAATTTTTCAATTTTAATTTCATCTTTATGCTCAACAATTTCACTAACAATACTATAAATTAATTCTTCCATTTGTCTCTCCTTATTTAGCAACAATATTAACTAATCTTCCAGGAACAACGATTACTTTCATAACTTGTTTTCCTTCTATTAATTCTTTTTACTTCTTCATTAGCTAGAACGAGTTTGCTCTAATTCGGCTGGTGTTAAGTCTTTCTTAACATCTAATTTAGCTTTAACTTTACCCATAAGTTGAACTACGATTTCTACAGTATCACTTACAAGTTTGCTTTCATCGAATGTTGGCCATGGTACGTATGAAATAGACTCAGTGTTACCATAGACTTCCCACATTTTCTTCAACAAGGTGAGAGTGCAAATGGTGCAAAGAAGTTGGATAAATCCTAACGCATATTTACGAGGAATGTATTCAGCTTTGTAACAGTCATTTACAAATACCATAAGTTGAGAAATAGCTGTATTAAATCCTAGAATTTCAATATCTTCAGATACTTTCTTAACAGTGTAGTTATAACTTACTTCTAATTCTGCATTATCTTTTATCTTGAACTTTATCATTTACTTTTTCAGTTTCTTCATCTACAAATAGACGGTATACTCTATCTAAGAAACGACGAGATCCATCTAGTCCATTTTCACTCCATGCGATAGAAGCATCTAATGGCCCCATGAACATTTCATAAACACGTAGTGTATCAGCACCGTGAGATACAATAATATCATCAGGGTTAACTACATTACCTTTAGATTTAGACATTTTTTCCGGACGACCATCTTTACCTTCAGCAAGAATCATACCTTGGTTGAATAGTTTTTGGAATGGCTCACGACTTGGTACTAAACCTAAATCGTAAAGAACTTTGTGCCAGAAACGAGCATATAATAAGTGAAGTACAGCATGCTCTGCTCCACCAATATAAACATCTACAGGTAACCAGTATTTTAATTTCTCTGGATCTGCGAACATTTCATCATTGTGTGGGTCAATGTATCGTAGGTAGTACCAACAAGAACCAGCCCATTGTGGCATTGTGTTAGTTTCACGTTTACCTTTTTTACCAGTCTCAGGATCTACTACATTTAGCCACTCTTCGATATTAGCAAGTGGAGATTCCCCAGTTCCTGATGGTTTAATATTATCAGTTTCTGGAAGTAATAGTGGAAGTTCACTGTCAGGTACAGTAGTCATAGTACCATCTTCCCAGTGAATAATTGGAATTGGTTCTCCCCAGTAACGTTGTCTTGAGAATAACCAGTCACGTAGTTTGTACGTAACTTTACTACGTCCAACTTTATTTTCTTCTAAGAATTCAATAACTTTTGCGATAGCTTCTTCGTTATTTAATCCGTTGATAAAATCAGAGTTGATGTGTTTACCATCACCAAAGAACGGTACAACAACTTCTCCATTATCTTCGATAACAGCTTTTATCGGTAAGTTAAACTTAGTCGCAAATTCATAATCACGCTCATCGTGTGCAGGAACAGCCATTACAGCCCCAGTTCCATAGCTTGCTAGAACGTAGTCCGCAATCCAAAGTTCTACTTTTTCACCATTTACAGGATTAATAGCGTAAGCTCCTGTGAATACACCTGTTTTATCTTTGTTAAGGTCTGTTCTTTCAAGGTCAGACTTACGTTTAACGATATCAAGGTACTCCTCAACAGCCGCTCTTTGATCTTCTGTAACAATTTCTTCTAGAAGTTTGTGTTCAGGTGCAAGTACACAGTAAGACACACCGAATACAGTGTCAGCACGTGTAGTAAATACTGTGAATACTTTATCAGTTCCTTCAATTTTAAAGTCAATTTCAGCACCAACAGATTTTCCAATCCAGTTACGTTGCATAGCTTTAAGACTTTCCGGCCAATCAAGAATATCTAAATCATCGATAAGTTGTTCTGCATACTCAGTAATTTTTAGTACCCATTGACGCATTGGACGACGCTCAACAGGGTGTCCTCCACGCTCAGATTTACCATCAATAACTTCTTCATTAGAAAGAACTGTTCCTAATGCTGGACACCAATTTACAGGCACTTCATCAACATAAGCAAGTCCTTTTTCATAAAGCTTTTTTTGAAAAATCCATTGAGTCCATTTTGTAGTACTTAGGATCTGTTGTATTTACTTCACGATCCCAATCATAAGAAAATCCTAATTCTTTAATTTGGCGACGGAACGTGTCGATATTAGTTTTTGTAAAGTCTCTTGGGTCATGACCAGTATCTAATGCATATTGCTCAGCTGGTAATCCAAATGCATCCCATCCCATTGGGTGAAGTACATTATACCCATTTGCTCTTTTATATCTACTTAAAATATCAGTTGTGATATCCTTCTGGATGCCCTACGTGAAGACCAGCTCCTGATGGATAAGGGAACATATCCAATGCATAAAAATTTCTCTTTTGTATGATCATCTAATGTTTTAAATGTCTTATTTTTCATCCCAATATTTTTGCCATTTTTCTCTATAACTCTGTGGTTATATACCATAATTTACAGCATCACTCCTTCGCTTTCAAGTTCTTTAACCTATAGTATACCAATTTTAAAGACTTTTAGCAACAGCTGATGAAATTTAATGTGAATTTATTGATATAATTTAATACATAAAAAAATGAGGATACCCCATACGATTTTTACAAATCAAAATTTTTGAGATACCCTCATTATAATTATTTACACTTTACTAACCAATCTGTACAAATGCGCCACCAATACTAGTATCGTATGGATCTGTACTTCTTTGATTCCAAATTGTATTTATATCATACCATTTTCCTGTAGTATATGAACTTGCAGGGTCCATAGCTTTAGTTTTTCCATTACTATATCCACTTAAGATAATCGCATGAGTTGCATTTAGGCCGATAAAAATTCCAGGTCCAACGGCTGCAAATACAGGTTTTCCACTTTGAAGAGTAGAAATTAATTGTGCTTTACTTGTAATAACAGTATGATTATAACCATAAGCATTTATTGCATACACTGCCCCTTTACCTGATGTACCTAGTGCTTTCACATTCATTTCATTAGTGTTATTATATATTGTTCCAGCGACAGCAGTCGGTAAAACTTTTTGACCTAATCCACTAAATACCATTGCTAATGATGTAGGAACACATCCAGTTTGTGCCATTGATCCTGCACCATATCGTTTATTCCCCCAGCGATAATCACTTTGATAATATTGAGGCATGTTTAAAGCTGGAGTATTTTTGTTATCTTCTTTTGAATAATTAGATACCCATGCTCCATTTGCTCCTACATAGTAACGACCATTGTCTACCCAAGTATTAGTTGCCATTTTTCCATCGGCACCTAACCAGTAGCTCCCTGCCCATTTGTTTCGTGCTAATGTTCCGTCTGTGTTGTAATAGTACCATGCATTTGATTCTTTTATCCAACCTTGTTTCTTCTCTTCTGGGTGTCTAGCATCTTTTACCCATGCTCCGTTTGCTCCTACATAGTAACGACCATTGTCTACCCATGCATTTGTCGCCATTTTCCCATCAGCACCTAACCAGTAGTTTCCTGCCCATTTATTACGTGCTAATGTTCCATCTGTGTTGTAGTAGTACCATGCGTTTGATTCTTTTACCCATCCTTGTTTCTTCTCTTCTGGAGTGTTTAGCATCTTTTACCCATGCTCCGTTTGCTCCTACATAGTAACGACCATTGTCTACCCATGCATTCGTCGCCATTTTTCCATCGGCACCTAACCAGTAGTTTCCTGCCCATTTTGTTTCGTGCTAATGTTCCATCTGTGTTGTAGTAATACCATGCGTTTGATTCTTTTACCCAGCCTTGTTTCTTCTCTTCTGGGTGTCTAGCATTTTTTACCCATGCTCCGTTTGCTCCTACATAGTAACGACCATTGTCTACCCATGCATTCGTCACCATTTTTCCATCGACACCTAACCAGTAGTTTCCTACCCATTTATTTACTACTAAACTACCGTTATTGTAGTAATACCATGCACTACCTGCTTTTGTCCATCCTTGTTTTGTTGTGTTTGTTGCTAGTTTTGAGCTCCTTTTTACCCATGCTCCATTTGCTCCTACGTAGTGATGACCGTTATCTACCCAAAGCATTTATTATCATTTTCCCATCAGCACCTAACCAGTAACTTCCTACGCAAGCATTTCTTGCTAATGTTCCGCTTTGGTTATAAAAATACCACGTGTTTCCGCTTTTCACCCAACCTTGAGCTGCCTGAGCATCATTACTCGCTACAGCATTAACCGCGATTGGTGTAGCTAATACTGATAATAAACTTAATCCTAATTTAACTATTTTTCTCATAAAATATTCCTTTAACTCCTATTCTAAAAAAATAAATATATTCTATCTAATTATATTATATTTTTTAAATTTACTTTCAAAGAAATATAGTAAATACAATAGATTTTTAATATTACTCTCATATTTATTGACACTTACTCTTACTTTTTATAAAATTAATATATAAAAATTATAGGAAGGACTCGCTTTTAGCGAGAGAATTACACTATGACTAAGAAAAATACTTGTTACAGGTGGTGCTGGATTTATCGGGTCTCACACTTGTATAGAATTATTAAACAACGGAAATGAAGTTGTTGTCGTTGACAACTTATATAATACAAAACAAAAAGTTTAGAAGTTGTAGAAAAAGTAACTGGTAAAAAGTAACTTTCTATGAGGTTGATATTCGTGATGAAGATAAATTAAATGAAATATTCGAAAAAGAAGGAGATATTTATGGAGTTATTCACTTCGCCGGATTAAAAGCAGTTGGTGAATCTTGCCAATTACCTTTAAAAATACTATGATAACAACGTTGCTGGAACTACGACACTGTGTCGCGTTATGGAAAAGCATGATTGTAAAAATATAATCTTCAGTTCATCAGCTACAGTATACGGTGATCCTCATGCATTACCAATTAAAGAAGATTTCCCATTATCAGTTACTAACCCATACGGGCGTACTAAACTAATTTTAGAAGAAATTCTAGGGGATGTTTACGCTGCAGATAATGAATGGAACGTAGTACTACTTCGTTACTTCAACCCTATCGGAGCACACGAATGTGGAGATATCGGAGAAGATCCAACTGGAATTCCAAACAACCTACTTCCATACGTTATGCAAGTAGCAGTAGGGAAATTAGAAAAAGTTAATGTCTTTGGTAACGACTTCGATACACACGATGGAACTGGTGTTCGTGATTATATTCACGTAGTAGACCTTGCTCGTGGTCACGTAGCTGCCCTTAAAAAATTAGAAAAAGGTAGCGGGCTTTCTAAATATAATTTAGGAACAGGAATCGGATATTCTGTACTAGATATCATTAAAAGTGCTTCAGCAGCTGTTGGTCATGACCTACCTTACGTTATCACTCCACGTCGTGCAGGAGATATCGCAGCATGTTATGCTGATGCTACAAAAGCAAAAGAAGAACTTGGATGGGAAGCTCAATACGATGTAAAACGTATGTGTGAAAGATTCATGGAGATGGCAAAGCAAACATCCAAATGGATTCGCTAGAATAATATATTTAATAAGCAAAATTAACATAAAAATGGGAGTGACTCAAAAATCGTGATTTCGTAGAAATGATATGTACCTTTACCAGACAAACCAGTGAAAGGGGATATTTTTATCACGTTATAGTTTTGAATTTCAAAAGTAAAATGTGTTGAGATGTATGAAAGAGGGAATATCAGATACACCTAATGGAATAACCACTAGAAAATTTAGAGATACTATTGAAAATGGAAAAGAATGGTCGATTCATTAGGAGTAGGAGCCTTACGACCTAAATCAAAAATAAGATGGAACCCAGGAAAAACTAGTATTAGTTTCCAAAATTTTAGCTGGTTATTCATATAATTCCGTTGCACTGAGAATGGAATTAATTATAGGATATTATATAATTGGGTTCAAAAATATAAGGGAAAAAGGTTATAATGGACTTGTAGATGAGATGAAGGAAGACCAAGAAAGGTACCTATCATGAAACAAAATAGAAGTCCTAGACCATTAAAAAGAGTCAGAGAGAAGAATTGAATTAGATTACGTGAAGAAAATCAATTTATAAAAACGGAAAACGAAAAATATTAAAGCGGAAACAGAAATAATATTAGCAGCCTGAGGCGGGAAAAATGGGCTGCGCAACTCAAGGCGAAAAAGCAGCGATTATCAAAGAACTTGAGAGAAAAAGGATATCCAATTAAAATGTCTTTTACAAAGCAATAGGAATGGCTGAGATCGACATATTATTATTTAGTAAATAAGGAAGAAGTAGATGTTGTGCTATTCGTAATGAGCCAGTGTTAAAAGAAATTAAAATTATTTTTAACGAAAAATAAAGGACTATATGGTGTCCGTAGGGTTCTACAATGAGTTAATTAATAGAGGTTTTAAAGTAAATCATAAACGTGTACAAAGTCTTATGCATAAAGAAGGAGTTGAAAGGAAACAGCCTAAAGAAAGATATCATTCATATAGAGGAACAATAGGAAAAGTCATAATAATATAATAAATCGAGATTTTAGTACAACCGCCCCGTTACAGAAATGGACTACAGATGTATCACAATTCAATTTTCATGGGGAAAAGTACTGTCCAGCGATTCTAGATATGCATACAAATGAAATAATATCATGCGATTTATCGTTACATCCAGATTTAAATCAGATAAAAAGGATGTTAGAAAAAGCATTTAATAAATTTCAAAAACAGAAGGATTAATTATGCATTCAGATCGAGGATGGCAATATCAACATTCACACTATAGAAGTGAGTTAAAAACACAGAGATCATTCAATCCATGTCTAGAAAGGAAATTGTTATGATAATAGTATCATGAGGATCATTTTTGGAAGAATGAAGACGGAGATATATTATGGTTATGAAAAGAATTATATGTCATTTGAAGAATTTAGTAAAAAGCTGTAGATGAGTATATAGTTATTACAATAACAAGAATCAATCAAAGAAACAAAATGGATGTCACCTGTACAATACAGGATAACATCCACTTGTCTAAACTAAATATATGTGTCCAGAATTTTGGGTACACATCAAAATCGATTTTGTCAAGTCACCCCCGCAAAGTTTAGTAGATATCTAAAAGCTTTTATAAAGCGAATTTAGATATCAATAAACTCACTGCGTCTATGAGTTCTCATAAGAACTTCGTTAAATTTTAGGCCTTTTGGGTCAGCCCCGTTTATTTTATTTAGATATCACCATAAATGGTCCGCCCACAGAATTGTCTTCTGGCTCAGAAACTTCTTTGTTGCCAAATTTCATCGATACTATACCATTTATTAGTTTTTCTTGATTATCTGGATACTATCGCATGAACTTTTTCCATTTTGATATCCATAAAATAATTGCATGTGTACCATTTCCTTTACAAAAGTCCATGACCAACAGAACAAAAATAATATTACCTTTTCAATTCTGCCTTTAAATCTTCCTTAGAGTTAATTACTCGATAATTACATCCCCAATGCTCTATTGCAGCAACTGCTCCATGACTAGAAGTTCCTACGAACATAGTATTCATTTCTGTAGATGTATTATAAATATAATCAGCAACCTGCACAGGTGTAACATCTTCTTTCAATACTGATAATACCATAGATAAAGACGTGGAACGCACCCTGATATTTTCATATTAGAAATACCATATCTCTTAGATCACATCTAGCATCCGCTTGATAATGCTGAGGAAGTTTCACAGGGTTTCGCAAATTCTTTTCCTGTAGTATTATTCATTATACTGTCTTCCGAAGTAAAAGATTCAATTTTTCTTTTTGTTCTTTTAGCAAATCCGCTTTAACATCGTTAAAACTTGTTAATAATAAACTACCTACAGAATCATACTTATTCTTTTCTTCATAAACCTGTCACCTCCTATATTTCAGCTAAATTTATTTATAATTATACTATTTTTAACTAACAAATACAAATAGGAGCGACTTTAAAATCATAATTTCATAAGACTGATTTCGTCAAGTCGCTCCTTGTAATTTATTAAATACAAAGTTTCAGAAAAACTTATTTATATTAATAGCAAATATCTGAAACTTATTAACCTAGTATGCTGGTCTAGCATAACCCTTATATATATTTAGAATTCCAATTATATGTTTTCTATTCACCCTAGTTTTCTCTGTACTTCTTGCAGATAAAAGATGAGTTCCCTCAATTGTAGTAATCACTCCATTACTTGCAGATTCAACTATACCGATGTGGTCTGCCCAGCCACCACCGTCCCAGTCAAATGTAACGACGTCCCCTTGTTGTGGTAATGATTTTCCTTTCCATATTCCTTTTTTCTCCATTATACCAATATGACGTTGCACTCACATTCTCTACCTGTCAAATGGCTTAATCCTGCTTGTTGAAATACAGTTGTTACAAAAATATCACCAATCATCATCGTATTTAGCAGTATAACCTGCTGGTTTTGGATTAACAGAGTTATATGCATCAACGATTTTTTTATGCTCTTTAGAGCCAGTTTCCACACCTAAATAACTACGAGCTATGTCTAAAACTCTATTTAAGTTAGTATTATTAGTTGGATTTGGAACCCATGCTCCGTTTGCTCCTACGTAATAACGGTTGTTATCTACCCAGCTATTTGTCACCATTCTTCCATCGGCTCCTAGCCAATAGTTCCCTACCCATTTATTTCTCGCTAATGTTCCATCTGTGTTGTAGTAGTACCATGTGCTTGCTTCTTTTATCCAACCTTGTTTCTTCTCTTCTGGGCGCTTAGCATCTTTTACCCATGCTCCATTTGCATCTACATAATAACGTCCATTATCTACCCAGGCACTCGCTACCATTTTTCCATCAGCACCTAGCCAGTGGTTCCCCTCTCATTTATTTCTCGCTAATGTCCCGTCTGTGTTGTAGTAGTACCATGTTGTTCCTTCTTTCATCCAACCTTGTTTCTTCTCTTCTGGGCGCTTAGCATCTTTTACCCATGCTCCATTTGCATCTACATTATAACGTCCATTATCTACCCAGGCTCTCGTTACCATTTTTCCATCAGCACCTAGCCAGTAGTTCCCTACCCATTTATTTCTCGCTAATGTTCCATCTGTATTGTAGTAGTACCATGTTGTTCCTTCTTTCACCCAACCTTGTTTCTTCTCTTCTGGATGTTTAGCATCTTTTATCCATGCTCCGTTTGCTCCTACATAATAACGGCTGTTGTCTACCCAGCTATTTGTTGCCATTTTTCCGTCAGCACCTAGCCAGTAGTTCCCTATCCATTTATTTACTACTAAACTACCATTATTGTAATAGTACCAAGTATTTCCTGATTGTACCCAGCCTTGTTTTGTTGTTGCTTGTTTTTGAGCATTTTTTAACCACGCTCCATCAGTCCCTACATAATAACGTCCATTATCTACCCAGGCATTTATTGCCATTCTTCCATCGGCTCCTAACCAATAGTTTCCTGCCCATGCATTTCTTACTAATGCTCCAGTTTGATTGTAGAAATACCACGTATTTCCGCTTTTCACCCAACCTGTGCAGCTTGAACATCGCTACTAGCAACAGCATTAACCGCAATTGGGGTTGCTAGTACTGTGAAAACCTAATCCTAATTTTTAATTTATTTTCCTCATAAAAACATTATTGCTTATTCATCATCTATTTACATATTTTATATTATATCCTGCAAATTATTTAATAATATTACAAGTTAGTTACAAATATGATTAGTTTATGTGATATTTAAAATATACGAGAACGATTCAATAAATTAATCTCCTAAAGCACTTTTCAAAATTAACTATTATATATTCTTTCTTCCATCTAAATCCTTTTATTAATCCTACTAGTGTTCCCCATCCATAGCTAAAATGACTGAGAATAATAAGATGGAATTAATAATAAAGTTGTATTAAACTTATTATTTATTATAGTCATAACAGTAACAAGAGCTGTAAACAATAGATAAGAAACCCCCAAGAGTATAGCGAATATCTTCGTTAACGGTAACATCAATAAACTAAAAATTATACCTAAGACAAAGACTAAAGGCACAAAATGGAAAAATGAAAGCCTTAGGATATACATGACTTACCTTACCAATCCAATATCCATTAGAATATTTTTGTTTCAACATTCTTTTTACAGTAGGTCTAGTATATTGATATGATAATATATCATTGCTATATCGAATTCTATAACCATTTTTCTAATTCTGTAATGTAATTCATTATCTTCGACAGACCAACTTTTTCATCTAATAATCCTATTTTTATCAAAAATTTCTTTTCGATACATTCCTTGAAATACAGAACTTACATATTTTTAGAAGTTTTCTTTTTCGATAATTAGCAATACCACTACCAAACATATTCTCTTCAACTAACAACAATGTTTTTACTTAAAGCATCTTCATTTTTCTATAATATTAGGTCGTCCCACCATAACATATTCTCCACTTTCTATAACCTAATATTATTTTTCTATAAAATTTTCCGTTATATGTGAATGGCAATCTACCTTAAGTATGCACTCTCCCTTGCAGCTTTAATTCCAACATTCATCCCCGCAGATAAAAATCACCTTAGGGTTTTTAGTAAAACTACATCAAAGAAATCATGATCACTATCTTTGAACGCTTGTAATATAGTCCAACTATTATCTTTCGACATTCCATCTATAAAGATAAGTTCGATATTGTCATGACTATATGTTTGATTTTTAAAATCTTCAATCAACCTTGGTAAAACTTTTTCTCTTCATTTAAAAGTCCGATTACAACCGAAACTAACATAATTTTTCTCCTTACCAAAAAGGAAGCTAGATTAAAATAACTCAGCCATCCTTTTTATCTATCTTTTCTTCCTAATTTTTTTCATTAGCACTAAACATTATACTTGCAATAGATTCTCCCCAATACGGAGCTGTTGCATAGTTAACATTCATTCCACTTGCTTTATTTCCTAAATAAGCACCATTTGCCGGATATCCTGTATTACTTAAGTAGTTACGGTCAATCCAACGTGCAGCACCTAGAATGCCACTATCTACATCATCAAATTTTGTAGAAGTATACGGAGTAGTATCATAAGCAGCGATACCGAAGAAATTGTTTTTATCTTTAGCTATTTACTTCTTCCCCATGCACTCTCAAGGGCACTATGAGCAACTAAATAAAGAGCATTAACCCCGTATTTTTGTTCAGCAGCCTTAAACGTTGCACCTTTACCAGCTAATTTACTATTATTTGCTCCCATTAAACTATATAATCTATTGATATCTGCAGCAGTATAATTAGATTTTGATTTTAAATTAGAAAATTGGAAAGGATGATCTAATTTGAACGTTCCAAAATTAATTCCATCTGCAGAATAGTATGATTTCCCTACTTGCATATTTGGATTATGGTAGCTACCATTACACTGCTATACGCTGAATATCTATGATATACATATTTACCATCACTCACATAGTCTGGAATAAATGTTGTGCTAGAATCGACAGCTGCAACTTGTCCTGAATTTACATAACCTGTGATTCCAGCTACTTGTACAGGGATTCTTCCATTCGCAGTAGCTCTGTTATCTCTAAATAAGATTGTATCTTTTGAAACGTGAGATAAGATTCGTCCATTAACATCATATACAGGAATATAGAGTGAAGTTACTTTGTAGTATGGAGAATAAGCAGTAGAGTTAATAGTAGTCTCAGATTTCGAAGCTGTTCTATCCGCACCTTTTACCCATGCTCCATTATTTCCTACGTAATAACGGTTGTTATCCACCCAGCTGTTTGTCGCCATTTTTCCATCGGCTCCTAGCCAGTAGTTTCCTGCCCATGCGTTTCTTACTACCGACCCATTTTTATAGTAGTACCATGCACTTCCTTCTTTCACCCAACCACTTTTCACTGTTGTAGTATGTTGAGCTCCTTTTACCCAGGCTCCGTCATTTCCTACGTAGTAACGGTCATTGTCTACCCATGCGTTCGTAGCCATTTTTCCATCGGCTCCTAGCCAGTAGTTTCCTGCCCATGCGTTTCTTACTACCGACCCATTTTTATAGTAGTACCATGTACTTCCTTCTTTCACCCAACCACTTTTCACTGTTGTAGTATGTTGAGCTCCTTTTACCCAGGCTCCGTCATTTCCTACGTAATAGCGATTGTTATCCACCCAGCTATTTGTCACCATTTTCCCATCGGCTCCTAGCCAGTAGTTTCCTGCCCATGCATTTCTTACTACTGATCCATTTTATAGTAGTACCATGTACTTCCTTCTTTCACCCAACCACTTCTCGCAGTTGCAGTATTTTGAGCTCCTTTTACCCAGGCTCCGTCAGCCCCTACATAGTAACGACCTCCATCTACCCAGCTACTTGTCGCCATTTTCCCATCGGCCCCTAGCCAGTAGTTTCCTATCCACGCATTTGCTACAACTTTCCCATGGTTATAGAAATACCAAGCATTACCTACTTTTGTCCAACCTTGTTTAATTGTATTCGCAGCAGTTTGATTTTGAGCGCCTTTTACCCACACTCCATTACTTCCTACATAATAGCGACCTCCGTCTACCCATGCATTTGTTGCCATTCTTCCATCGGCTCCTAGCCAATAATTTCCTGCCCATGCATTTCTTACTAATGTTCCATTTTGATTATAAAGTGCCAAAGCGTTACCACTTTTTGCAACCTTGTGCTGCTGAGCATCATTACTTGCTACTGCATTAACTGCGATTGGTGTAGCTAGTACTATTAACACTCCTAATCCTAATTTAAGTTTTATTCCTTCTCATTCTTAATATTCCTCTGTACTCATATTTATGCATTAATAATTATACCATATTCTCATCTTATTTTAAGGTTACAAATAGGTTATTTTTATTACATATCTATTACAAAATAGCAAGAAATATTAGTACTTAATCTGCATAACAAAAAGAATGGAGATTATTTCTCACATTCTTCTTTTAGTATTTCTTCTAATTTTTATAGTCTTTAACACTATCAATTTCTATATATACTGTTAGGTTCTAACTCTTCTACATAGACATCTAATTTCTCTATAGTTATCTTTTGACCATATTATCCCAGTATAAATTCATAAACTCATTACTTTCATAAAGCTTTTATCGATAAAACTTACGATTTTTCTCTGCAGTTTTCTTATCCCAGAAAGATACTCCACTTAGATTCTTCCAGCCTTGCTATCTACGATAATATTTTGAACCTTGTAATCATCTCCGTAAATTAAGAACCACTCGTTTTCACAATCTTCACGATACACGCTAAAAATATGTTGAACGATCGATATCCGCTCTAAACATATTTTTAAATAAATAATTATCGCATCGATTACATAACTATCTGCCAGTGCTCTTTCACTAGGTATAGCGAATAAAAATTATTGTACTCAGAATATTTTTCATTGAATACAAGATTCACATTACTTCTCTTTTTAAATAATTAAATTGTTCATGTAGATAACCAACAACTACGATTATCTCATCTATTCCTTTTTCTTTTTAAAAATTCTATTTGATACTCCACAAGAGGCTTATCTTTAACTTTTATCAAAAGCCTTTGGAGTATTATCCGTCATAGGTCTAAGACGCGTTCCTAAACCTGCAGCTAATATAATCGCTCTCACTATTTTGTTACTCCTCTCTCACAATAACATACACCTAATATTATAATAAGTGATGTTACTACTAATTGTACATTTACTGCTAACCCTACAAAAATCATAGAGAATATTATTGTCCAAACAACATAACTCACATTAAGTCCTGTTGCCTTAGCAGGTTCTAATCTATTTATAGCTGTATAATATAATATAAGAAATCATATTGCTCACAACGAAGAAAACAATAAGTCCTCCAAATTTGACATCCATACTAGTCTCAATTCCTAATCCATTGAATGAGATTATTACTAGATACGCTAAAAATGATGTCACCTGACGAATTAATAACGTCTCAAGCTCATTTAAATTATTCTTCATCGCATAAGAACTTAGTACACTCTCACTACCCCATGCAATAGCACAGATTAATGCAAACATGAATCCAAGGTAAAATGATTCAACCTGTTCACTCTTATAACTTTGGATGAAAATACCAACAATAATTAGTGCTATACCAATAATAGTTTTTGATGAAACTTTATTTTTTAAAAATATAACAGCTAGTATTACCGATACAGCCGGATAAATAGCTGTTATCGAAGAAATAAGACCACTTCTATATATTTCACCGCATATAAAGTTACACTGCATACCAATAGGCCCAGCAAGTAATGCACCTATAATGACACTAATGCTTTTTATATTCGTAAAAATTTTAAAATCAATTCGTTTATACTTAACTAATATTATCGCCAAAAGTATAAAAATACTAATAAAATCATGGATTACCGCGACTGCAAACGAGAAATATTATACAATGAAAATATGTATGCACTTATTGCAAGACCTAACCCCAAAATAAACCTGATAATAAACCTGCCGATACACCTATTTTTATTCTTCATAACTTTCCATACTCTTTCAAATTTTTAAAAGCTCTTAAATATCTATCTTTTTCCATAAGTTTCCAAAGTTTGCACCTTGTTCTTCTTTATAGATCGTCCACAGACTCCATAAGAAGTCCTGAAGTATTTTTATAAATCATAATCTTAGCTACGCTAACAGGAGTATTTTCACTAAAATAATATTTAAAAAAACTCCCTTCTTCAGCCTTTCTGAAATTAGACTCTAAAAATAACGCCGCTAAATCCCACATTGGATCGTTCATTGAAGAATACTCCCAATCAATAAGATACACTCGACCATTTCGTCTTCGATAAAATTCTCAGGAACAAGATCAATATGACATGACTTTTTGTCTACACCAATTTCTTCTAAATGTGATTGTAAAGAAAATATCTTTTCCCTTATCTTGTCATAATAAGGATAATTAATATGACCTTCTATCAAGTCCTCATATTTTCTAATCTCATCAAAAATTTTAAATTCCCCTTCAAGAATTTTTCCAGAACTGTGTACCTTTTTAAGAATATTAGTAACTTTCTCTTTTTGATTTTTAAATAATGTGCATCAAAAGTAGTCGCATTTTCAATATACTCATTTACTTTGATTCCAGATTCAATATCAAAAATATAATTTTTAACGTCTAGTTCTAAATCTGCAAGATTTTGCAAGATTGTTTTCTCCACCAATCCTATTGATTAACTTATCCGTTCCTTTACCAAAGAATTTTTACTATATACTTGTTATTAGTAGTTTCAACTAAATAATTGCTATTCGTCATTCCACCTATTTGGTCTACTTTTACTATTTCTTCTGATTCAGTAAGTAGTTTCTCTATTTTACTTTTTATTAGTTGTTTCAATGTAAAGCCTCTTTTTCCACATTACAATATTACTTATCATTATAACATAAATTGTAATAACTCACAGTCTTTTTAATATATTTTTCAATATAAAAATCAGGGAGCGACTCAAAATCGTGATTTTTAAGAAACAAGATTTTGTCGAGTCACCCCCGCAAAAGGTTATTAGATATCTAAAAAGCTATTATAAAACGCATTTGGATATCAAAAATTGCTGTATCTACAAGTTATAATATATACTTTTTTAAAAAATTTTAGGACTTTTGAGCCTATCTAATTCAATTTCAAAAATATATTAAATAGCTTTTTATAAGCTTCTTTTCAATAACAATTGTTAATTTCTTTATACAATATGCAAAAACAATGCTAACTAATAATACAACAATAGTATAGATTACATCCATTAACTGGCGATGAAACAAAAACTTACCAAGATAATGCATAACCAAACCATGAATCATAAAAACCTAATTAATTTTATTCTATTGCTTTAGTTAATTGATAACAGAAATAGTCTCTATATCTCCCACTTAAAGACCGTCTTAAACGCTGTATTCAAATCCGTCGCAAACACCCTATGAATGTCTTTAATATTTCTCACAGGTTGCTCAAGTTCAATAATATTCTTGAATCTTCTTTCGAATTTCTTGTCGCTAAGCATCTCGATAGCTTTCTCGAAGTCGATTCTACCTGAACGAGATGAACCTATTAGCATTAGTCCTTTTTCTAAGATATCACGTGTATTGATATTTACTTTGTATTCACTAACTCCCATAAGAACTAAGCTTCCTTGTGGTTTGATGTATTTGATTAAGTCATTTATCGCATAACCACTGCCATCACCACCACAACATTCTACACCGTGGTCAAAAGTTAAATCTTTCAGGTATATCATCTGTGATGTATCTTTCTTTAGCGAAACTGAATAGTTCTAATTTCTCCCAGTGACGACCTATTACGATTATCTCACACTCTGGTAAGGTATAGTTTATTATATTCGCCATTACATAAGCTAGACTACCATCACCAATTATCGCTATTCTATCTTTTCTACTATGTGAATTATTTAAGAATCTATCCATTGCGTGCATTCCAACACTTATGAACTCTGTAATAGCCGCAATATAGTCTTCAACTCCATTATAAGCCACCACTCTATCTTTAGGTAAAGCTACGAACTCTCTCATGAAACCATCGAAACCACTTGATAGGAAGTGTGTTCCTGGCATGTAGTTTTCATAGAATTCTTCATCACTTTGTCTTGGTGGTTGGTTAGGTATCATTACTACCTTTTGTCCTACTTTATACGTTCCTGTAGGGATCTGCGATTACTATTCCCTGCACATTCGTGAATAAGTGCCATAGGTAGTTTTTTAGCTAGTACTTTAGGATCTCTTTTCCCTTGGTAGTATCTTTGATCTGCGTGACATAATGCCATATAGTTTGGACGGATGATGATTTTATCACCATCATTTATGTTTCTCTTCGTTATATTTTACATTAATAAATTTCGGTTTAATTAATTGATATATTTGATTTATCATATTACTCGTCCTCTAGCATACTCTTAGCTATCTTAAGGTCAGTTACTGTAGTTATTTTGATATTAGAGTATTCTCCCTTAGCTAGTGCTACTTTTTCCCTTTTATAACGAATATCTTACATGCATCTGTAAGTATTTGTTTTTCTTCTTCATCTAATGAGTTGTATAGATTTAAGAAATCTAAACATTTGAAACTTTTGAGGTGTTTGACCTTGGTAGTAGTGAGCTCTGTTTGGAATGTTTGAAATATATTCTCCATTAGTGCTTTTCTACAATCGTATCAACAGCTTCTACTACTGTGTCTACTGCATCACTCTCTTTAGCTAGACGTATGTTATCTTTAATAATTCTAAGTGTGATGAATGGGCGAACTGAATCGTGAGTTACGATAATATCTTCGTCAGTTAGTGGTTTGTATTCATTAATTCTATTTATGATATTTTTCAATCGTTGTATTTCTATCAACACCACCAGGTGTAATAATGATTCTATCAGCAAAAGCTGAAACATATTGTTCAACTAAGTCTTCAGCATGAGATACCCAATCTTCATGAACACCGACTACAATTTTTTTCAATTTCAGGTTCTAATAAGAACTTCTCAATTGTGTGGATAAGTATTGGTTTTTTACCTAATTCTAGGAATTGTTTTTGGCATATTGCTTTATTCCCATTCTAGTTCCTGTTCCACCAGCTAATATTCCTGCGTATATCATTTTCTTCTCCTTTTAAAATCTATGTTTCATTATTCTATCTATTTTATTATATCATAGAAAAACTATAAACATCAAAAATCTTCTATCTAGTCTGATTATTATAAGCCAATAAATTAAAAATATGATATAATGTTAAATAGAATTTTAGAAAAGGATTTCTTTTTTATGAAAAACATAAAAGTTAATGCATTAGCAAGCTTAATGGTTAACGTACTAAACATAGTATTTCCATTAATCACTAATCCTTACTTAACTAGAATACTTAGCAAAATCTAACTATAGCTATTTCAACACAGCAAATACATGGGCTGGTTTTGTAATACCTCTTGCAGCCTTCGGTATATATAACTATGGTATTAGATCGATAAGTAAAGTTAAAGACGATAAAAACAAAATTAACTACGTATTTTTCAAAAATTATTCTATATATCGGTAATTACTTCGATAACTATAACAGTCTATATTTCATATTTATTGGTGTAGGAACTCATGAAACTGAAAAATTTAAAAATATTATATTATATACTTGGAATTCAAGCACTATTTCAATTTTTAAATATTGAATGGATGAATGAAGCATACGAAAATTATACGTTTATTCTATATAAAACACTATTTATTAGAATAGCTATGTTAGTATCAATATTCGCATTTGTAAAAACTGAAGATGATATTATTCCATATGCAATTATAATAGAGTGCTACTACTATCTTAAACTATCTACTAAGTTTCTTATGGATAAAAGAGAAGTTTCATTTGTTAAAATCAAAATAAAAGATTTATTAACTTCTACAAAAGCACTAACTACAATGCTATTATTAGCAAATGCTAATATGCTTTATACATTACTCGATAGGATGTTTATTACAAAAAGCTCCCAATGAAAACTATATCTCATACTACACTATAGCATCGAGCATAGTAATGCTTATAGCAGGGGTACTTAGTGGTGCGCTAAATGTCAGTCTCCCTAGATTGGGCTATTACTTAGGGAAAAAAGACCACGACTCGTATGAATATCTAATTAGACAAGGGTTCTTCACTATTCTTCTTCCTAATGATACCTACAAGTATAGGGATAATGATTCTAGGAACATATGCAACTGTTATTTATTCATCAGACAAATACTTAGAAGCAGGAATCGTAACGAGTATCTTCGCCATTAGAACCATTATTTGGGCTATTGAGATGATACTAGGAAAACAAATTATATTCATCAATGACTTTGACAGTAAACTAACATCATTTTTACTTCATCGGTGGTGGATTAAATGTAATACTAAATTCAACATTATATTTCTGTAATATTTTCAAACCTGAATATTATATCGGAACAACAATACTTGCAGAAGAACTAGTAGTATTATTAGAAATACAGTTTATTAAAAACATAAGTTGATCAACTTATCTTCAGTATTTTTCTTCGCTGTATAAATACCTTGTAGTATCACTTGGATTTATACCAATTTACTTCATTTCTAAATTTGCTTTCCGTGTTCATTCTTACGAAATAACACTAAGCATGTTGCTTATGGTTTGTACAGTTATAGCAATCTGTGGAATTTATTATTTAATTGCTCTAATAATATTAAAAGATTCAACAATAAACTATGCCATAAATATGGTTAAAAGGAAAATTAAAAAGAGTTAATAAAGGAGTATTCATGAAAACTTTTTAAAAACACTAATTATAACAACACTATATTTATAACCATCTCACTTCATCATATGCTAAAAGCTAATGATAAATTACATATTATTACCGTAGCCAGAATGGTCAGATGCTATGATACTAGAAAGTAATGGTCATTACGCTATGATTGATACAGGGGAAGATTTCTCATATCCAGATGGTTCCAGACCCTAGATACCCTGACAGAGAAGGGATAACAAAAGACAGAAAGAAAAATACCCAAGATAGATTATTCGCTCATATAAAACAGTTGGGAATTAAAAGTTTGATTTCATTATTATAACCCACGCACATTCAGATCATGTTGGTTCTGCACATGACGTACTAAAATCTGTTCCAACAGGAAAACTATACATTAAAAATATAGTGATGATAGAATTTCTGATAAAACTAGACTTTGGGATAATTTATACGGATACGAAAGAGCACTAAAGGCAGCAAAAGAAACTAATACTGAAATTATTCAAGATATCTCAGAAAAAGATTCACATTTAACTCTTGGAGATATTAAAAATCGATTTGTTAAATTATAAAAATGAATATGAAAGTGACGGTTCGTTAAAAAAGTATATGATGACAATTTTGAATTCTATCTTGGCAATAGTAAACATAAATAATACTAAGATTTTTCTTAGGGTGGAAATTTAGAAAATACTGAAAAGACACCTTGAAGAAAAATATGGACCATTAATCGGTCAAGTAGATGTTATGAAATTTAATCATCATGTAGAAACAACAAAATCAAATACAAAAGAGTTTGTGGATAAACTTAATCCTAAAAATTATTAAAACAGGTATTAGACCTGTAGAAGAAAATATGCTGAATATCTAAAACAAAAATATCAGCATTATAAATGCTGGTCAACTAGACAGAGCAGCAATTTCTTTAGAGTTCAATAATGGAGACGTAAAGATATTTCTAATAATTATCCTCACTATGGATTTTATAATGAAAACAATATATTAAAATTTAAAAATTGGAAAAATGAAGCCCCTGAAGATGGCTGGACACAGCACAATGACAATTGGTACTATTTCTTCGATTCAGGTACTGTTGCTGTAGGGTTGGAAATATCTTGATAACAAAGTGGTTCTACTTTAACAATAATGGTTCTTTAAAAACAGGAATAGTTAAAGATAACAATAACTTCTACTATATAGATAAGAATAACGGAATGTTAACAGATTCATGGAAAGAAATTGATTCAACTTCAAAATATTATTTTCAAAAGGATGGAAGTGCAGCAAAAATGAATGGGAAAAACTTCTATCATTTTGAAGCTGATGGAACTTTAAGTAAAAATAAATGGATTGGTTTCCTTCATGTAAATAGCGAAGGAAGAGTAAGTATTTCTGATTTTAGAAATTATCCATTATTCATAATCACATTATTGATAATTTGTTATTTAGGGTATAGCATTAGAAACAAAAAGCATCGTGATTCTTAATATCACGATGTTTTTCTGAAAATACTTGATTTCTTATTTGTTTTATCGGGAAATTAAATATATTTTGGGATAATATTATACTTAAAATAACCGCAATTACAAGAAAAGCTATTTTACCTTTCACACCATAATGGAATATATTAGAAATTCCAAATAGACTTATTCAACGTATATATATGTGCATATGCCAAAAAATACATTTATAGAATTTTTCCCATATCTGTAATCAAGCCCAGTCTTCTATTAGGCATAAGCATAATAAGAGAAACCTATACTAAAAGATATGATATAACTAGCTAATCTCACTAATGGAGCATAACTCATTATCTTTGGGAAAAATGGATTTCTTCCTGTAAACAGATATCTTAGCCCATATATTCTATCTACTTCATAAATACATAATCCTAACCAAACTAAAACTATAAGTCCCTGCTAAGAATTTATATTTAGAATTTTTATCTTTAAAACTTACTATATCAAAGTTTTGTAATAATACCCCACTCAAAAAGAATGGGAAAAATATTGTTATCCTTCGGTATGATAGAAATCTCCTATTCCTGGATCATATCCTACAAAACAAGCCAATACAATCGAAAACACTAAAATATATTCCTTGTTCTGTTTTCTCAATTATTTTTAAAATTACTATATATGCTGCCAAGGCAAACATAAAACCATGAAAGTCCACCATCCCATAGCAGGAAAAATTCAACCTTCACTGTCCCAAGTAACCTTTCCACTATTGCCGAAACTATTTTATAAGAAAAACCAATACTTATAAAAAATATAGCTTTTGGCTGTAGTATTCTTATTCTTAAACATCAATCCAGCTATAAAAATAAACAGCGGAATATGAAACGAATAAATAAATAAAAATATACTATCATAAATATAGATAAACCAGTAAATTGATCTGCAAAATGACCAACTACAACACATGTTATAAGGAAAAACTTCAGATTATCCCATAGTGCTATTCTATTTCCCATAATATTATCCTCTAATTTACTTTCCTTTTATGTAAAATAACCTCTACTAACTCTGCATCTCCTGCTTATAAATTGGATTTTTCTTTCCAATTATAATTAGTATTGGCGTTTCAAAATCTTCTCCATATAAAGTTCTTAGATACTCCTGTGTATTATCAGGAACCTTTACTTTCATACCTTTAAAAATCACATTCTTTTAAACCTGAAAATGGAATTTCATAGTGGTAAACCTCATATCGAGTAGGATTCCCTAATGCATTTGTCATGAAAAATATTGTATCAGAAGATACTCTATCATTTCCCAGATTATAGATAATAAAATCTACATTAAGACCTTTTATAACTATAAGATAATTCAACTAAATTTTTTTATTGAAATAGAATTCTTTTTGTTCTGTTAAAACCATTATTAATAAGGTGTTTTTCTATTACTTCAAATTCTTCAAAACTTGAAACTTGAACTCCAAAATCCATATCCAAATCATGACTTATAAAATCATTTTTCTCGGTAGTAACCTAATAATGTTCCAAAAGTCCAACCAAATATTATAATCCTTCAAATCAGAACTATAAACTACATTCAGAATTTCCTCAAAGTTTTCTTTTTAACAAATTACTTCTTTTTAGAATCTAATTCAATATTAGCTTTTCTCATTTAATTTTTTATTAAAGGAGATTTTTAACCACATCTTTTTATCACCTAAAAACTGGCTAAACTTCTCTTGAGCCATTGCAACATATTACTTCTCCTTTTTTTATACGCTACAAAAATCATCATGTTGTATTCTTTTTTCTACTGGTGGTATTTCCATATAATCAGCACCATAAATTGCAGTAAGAATATGATCATATTCTTTTGGAATATTATACATTCTATCTTCAAATTTACATTCAACTACTTCATCTAAAGTCTTAGCATCTATCTTTGTACTGTATTTTTTTAAATTCCATCAGGTAATCGATAAATTCACTTTTACTATCAATTGTAGAATAAGCTGTTAAGTTTTCTGTTCCAATACACTAGTTAATCTAAACACTACTAATAATACATAGCGATGATATTCTTAATACCGCTTCTTTATTTCTTATACCATACAAAGTATATACAGAAAGTCGGCGATACATATCTAATTTAGTAACTTCTTTGTTTTATATCTTTAGTAGTTATCAAAAGGAAATACATCCACACAGATCCCTAATTCTATATCATTTTGTATATAATTATTGTCATAAACAGTTCTACTATCATATACTCTATAAAACGGATAAGGATATCTAGAATCATTTTTCCATGAAAACAACTTTATAAACACTATCATTATCCTCTAATATTGCTTGGTATAAACTATCATACTCATCTCTCTTTAATGCAAATATCAACATCGTCGTCCCAAGGAATAAACCCTTTGTGTCTTACTGCACCTAGTAAACTTCCATAAGCTAAAGAATAATTAATTCTCTTTTTCTGACAAATATTATGAATATAGTCCATAACACCTAATTCTATCTCTTTTAATTTTCATTTGCATCTAATTTTTAAATTTATCCCTGTCAGTACTCACTATAGAATAGTTATAACCTGCCATTAAGAATAGAATAATACCTAATAATGAGATACCATAAAATGTAGAACTTAAGAATAAATTAGATACTAAAAATTACCACCAATATCATAATCATCGATAATAAATCTTTTATTAACTAAATCTTCTTTTTATCTCTAAATATTCGTTTTTACCATTGACATAAAGAATGATAAAAACAAAAGATTCCCATCGAGATAAATCCCGCAATTCCATTATAAAATAAAATTTCTAAATATCCATTATGAGTAAGATAGTGTTCTCTTATTATATACTCATCTGGATTAGTCTTTTTACCTATTTCATACCAGTTCCCACCCTGAGTAACCAAAAATAGGTTTTTAGGTACAAAAGATGCTGTAGATTTCCAAATTGCAAACCTGTTATTAGAAATATTCTCTTCGCTTGTATCAGTTCTTTCTAAAGAAGATTTATTATCTTTATTTTTCTAACTTTTTTATTTTTGGGCTTCTAACCTTTCTTTATTGTATTTTTAAAATACTGTTCACTAGTAAAATTAACAGCTTTTATAACTGAATAATACCACTACAATTGCCATAACTACTTTTAACAATGATTTAGCATTTCCTTTTTGATAAAACATCACTATTGAATAAATAACTGATGCTAAGAACATACAGATAAATGCTGTTCTTGAACTAGATAAGACAATATAAATAAAATTCAACGCAATAGTTGATAAAAGCTAAATATCTATAATTCTTCTTGAAATCACATATTTTTGACACTAAAAAATATAATTACAATTAAAAGAAACTAATGATAAAAAGTTTGGACTTGCTAAAATACCAAATAATCTAGACTCTACAAAGCCTTGTCTAATATACAACCCTTTGTGAGTCATGTACTCTGTAACCTTTCAATAATACGAATTGAATTAATGAAACTAATACTCCAAAAGTATTAAGTACAGTAACTGTATAGAAAAAGTAATTATATAATTTTTACCCTCTTCTCTAGTAACTCCTGTAAAATATAGGGAATACTGTTAAGAAATAAATATAAAATATTAACGTGTTTTTAATATTTGTAGAATACCCATACGATATCACTAGAATGCTAGTAATTATATTAAAAAGCAAAAAAATAGTAATAAGTATTCTATTGTTTTTATTTTCAAGTAAACTTTTTACGAATAAATTATACGTTGCTAAAAAGAATTCCAAGTAGCGTCATTCCTCCACAACAATTTTGTTGCTGATATAAATTGTAATGGTACTATTAGACCACACATACAATAAACAGCAACTATTAAAATAAATGCCAGATTTATTTTTAAAATAATTTTTTTCTATTAGTTTTAACATACTCTAATTAATATCCTCTCTTCTCTATTATTTTTTCTATATAGATTTCTATTCAATAATAAGGCTACGAATCCAATTTTTCTACCTTTTGTAAATAATGAGATCTTTTTAGTATATCCCTACTATGATTTTTAAATACGATATTAACTTATTTTCTAATTTTTTATCATTGTATTCCTTATCTAACAATAATCTATCCAACACATAGAAATATGCCCTAATTCATTCTCATCTGAGCTACATCTTGTAATTCCGGATACTTTTTCTAAAATAATCTTTCTATTTTGTTCATAAGCTTTCTATTACATTTAAAAACTTAGTTGAAAATTTCTGAGTAGTAATACTATTTTCTCTATGAACATAGTAGTATTTTTCTCATTTGTCGCTACTACTACATTGCATTTATCAAAGTTTTTATCATAATAAATGCATCTTCAGCAATTTTCCCAATTTCAAATTTCAAATCTGAAAAATAAACTCTTTTTATATAATTTATTAACAGCAGTAACTGACAATATCTTTGCTTCCATAACCATTTTAATGGCATCTTTAGAACTTAATTCCCATATTTTCTTATCAGCAACTTGTGCCTCAGGAACATTATTATAAACATCGTAATGACCACATGAGACAAATCCGCGTTTGCATCTTTTTAGATTATTCATCAATACTTCATACATATCTTCATCTATGTAATCATCACTATCTATAAATCCGATTAAATCAGATTTTGCTTCATTTTATACCGACATTTCTCGCGTCAGATAAACCACCATTTTTCTTATGAATTACCCTTATTCTATCATCTTTCTTAGCTAGTTCATCACAAAGTTGTCCACTGTTATCAGTAGAGCCGTCATTGACTAAAGATAATTTCTAAGTTTTTATATGTTTGATTGATTATTGAATCAACACAGCGCTCTAAAGTATTGTTCTACATTGTATACCGGTACTATTACACTAATTTTTCGTCCATAATATTCCCCTTATACTTAAGATAACTATTTTCCATATCCGCTATTACCGAATCATGATGTGGAACTTGTTTTTTCTTTCGGTGGAGTGTCATATAATCACCAAATGCTGTTTTCAGATAAATATCATACCCCACAGGTATAGGCATTTTAGTATTTTTCAAAATCTATAAAGATATTGTCTTCAAATGCTTCGATTGGATATTTTTCTTCATATATCCAGGCCCTGTACAAAGTTCTGTTATTCCATCACTTTCCTCAAGCGTATGTTTCGTCATTTCTTTTTCTGCTTTTTCCAAATTTTTATAACGCAGTTTCCCAGGTGTTAATCCTAGAAGAATCGTACTACCCCATTTCATAATTGCTCCATGTTTTTCAGGGATAGTTTGAGCGCAAAATAGTGAATAAATCAATGCCCAACGAACTTGTTTTTCTATCCGCTTCATTTTTAGGATAGTAATCCAAAGGAATAACATCTAACGCTAAACCATGTGGCATATCTAAATCTTGCTGATATGGTTTTATGCATGTTGTTTCTCTATCACGAATCGTAATAAATAAGTTTCTATCGACGAAGTTACTATCACTTTTTGATAAGAAATATTGTTCTTTGGCATACTTTCTCCAAAGTTCTGGAAGTTTTTCATAATCTTTTTCTAGGCATGAAAAAATCTAAATCATCATCCCAAGGGATAAATCCTTTATTCCTAGTCCACCGATAGCTCCACCACCACAAAGATAACAAAGTAAGTCATGTTCACGACAAAATTCTACAAAATATTCAGCCATCTCTATGCTTTTTATTTTGTATTTCTTTTAAACTACTCTACTACTACCTCCTCAACTATTTCTTGAAGTTTCGAATAATAACAGCTACATCTTCATCACTAAGTCTAGTGTGTAAAAGGTAATGTTATTTCTTTTTACATAGTAATTATATGCGTTAGGATAGTTCTCTATATCAAATCCTAAGTTATTATATGCAGTTAATAATGGCAATGGTTTATAGTGAACATTACAACTAATTCCACGCTCTGCCATTTTAACAATTATTTCACCACGTTGTTCAAATGTAGCTCCTTCAACATGAGTTATATACAGGTGTCCCACAAGATTTATAATCTTCTGAACTGTGACTTAGAGCTGTAATTCTTGTTCCTTCAAATCCTTTGTTGTACTGATCAATAATATTCTCACGACGCTCTAAAAGTTTAGGATAACGATCTAGTTGAACTAATCCAATAGATGCTGCGATATCCGTTAAATTACATTTATATCCAGGGATAACAATATCATACTCCCAAGATCCTGCTTTTTGTTTTAGCTAATGCATCTTTTTGTTTGACCGTGAAGAGAATATATTTGATATTCTCATATAATTCTTCATTATCAAAGTTTTCATTTTCTTTCCATGTTACACTTCCACCTTCAGCAGTAGTGAAATTTTTCACAGCGTGGAAAGAGAATGTAGTAAAAGTCAGCCACAGACCCTATTTTTCTTACCTTTATAAGTACTTCCTAAAAGCATGCGCTCCATCAGCTACAACAGCTACTCTACCAAGTTTTTCTTGATATTCACTATTAGCTTTAAATAAGTGTTTCTTACTCTCCACTACCTCAAAAATTTTGTCATAATCACATGGAATCCCCGCTAAATCAACAGGAATAACAGCTTTAGTGTTCTCAGTAATCGCATCTGCTAAAGCGTTATAGTCCATCTCATGATTATCTTCAGCAATATCAACGATAACAGCCTTCGCTCCCAACGTGATAAATCACACTACAAGAAGCAGTATAAGTCATCGCAGGCACGATAACCTCATCACCTTCACCAACACCTAGAACACGTAATGTTAATTCTAATGCTGCAGTTGCAGAATTAAGACAAACAGTTTTCGGTGTGTTAGTAAATTCTGACAATCTTCTTTCTAATTCTTTTGTCTTCGGTCCTGTTGTAATCCAACCTGATTTCAAAGTATCTATTACTTCATTAATTTCTCCATCACTAATATCTGGTGGAGAAAATGGTATATTATATTTTTTCATCTCAAACTCCTAATTATCTGCTCTTACCAATAAAAAAACACAAGAGACTAATAATGTGGAAGGCCTCTTGTGTATTTTGATCGAATTATCTATTATTATACAATACTATCTATTTTAATCAATTAAAAAGCCTTAATTAATCTTATTATATTCTATTTAACAACCGCAATAGCAGTTCTTATCATTATTTTTAATATCATTTATAACACTGAATTCTTCAATGTACTTTAAGTTATATTTCATCTTATCTGGAAGAATTTCCTCCACATAGATTTCATCTACACTTTTTCCGCTCCCCTTGAATTTCTCAATAACTTCGTCTTCATCTTTGTATTCAATACTCGCCGGAGAAGTTATCCCAGCAGGAAGAAGTAATGTTGCATTCATTTCATCACTGTATTTATCTACATACTTTTGCTACTTCCGGTCTTACTCCAACAAAACTCATATCACCTAGTAGGACATTAATAAGCTGCGGAAGTTCATCTAATCTAAGTTTGCAGCTTATGTCCCACCTTACTAATACGAGGATCATTTTGCTGAGTAACAGCAGTACCAAGCTTATCAGCATTCTTAACCATAGTTCTAAACTTAAAAATTCTAAAAAGTTCTGCCATATGTAGTTATACGCTCTTGCCTGTAAAACACAGGGCCCTTCACTATCAGTTTTATCCAAATAGCTATTCCTAAAATTATCGGTGATAAAGGAATAAGCAAAATTAATGCAAGTACCTTATCAAAAACAATTTCAGAAATAACGATATCTTCTTCTTTTCTAGTGAAGCTCTATACTTTTTTACCGTTTCTGTTTCAAATCTATTATCAATTCTCATCTTTCACCTTGCTTACTTAACTGAATATTTATAAACAGTTTCTCAAATTTATTCCATCCTTTTATTATAACATATTTCTAGATAGAACAGAAGAAATGGAAGTAAAAAGGAGTGACTCAAAAATCGTGATTTCGTGAAATCGATTTTTTAGAGTCACCCGCAAAAGTTTATTAGATATCTAAAAAGCTTTTATAAAGCGAATTTAGATATCAATAAACCACTGCGTCTATGAGCTCTCATATACACTCTGTTAAAATTTTTGGACTTTTGGGTCAGCCCCTAAATGATTTTCCAATAAGAAATGGAAAACTTTTGTTAATTATACGTGCTATTAATTCACATAGCATTATAGCTAAAAAAATAATTCCACAATAGCTATAACATAGTTACTGATTCCTGTATATTTACTAGATGCTTGCTCCATAATTATATCAAGAATAAATAATACTATTGGAGAATGATATGCTAATATATTAGTGTGTTCCCACCAATTTTTCTAGAACATATAAACTAGGTATATTTACAAAAATATTAAACTTGCCCATATACCAAAGAAAGCAGCAACAAAATATAAGAAAGTTGAATTAATCTGTTGATAATATAAATCTACTCTTGTATTATACACACCACAGACTAAACTAACTGCTAGTACCGGTATAAAATATAATTTTTAAAATAGTTCTGCATATTAGCTATATTTTTTTCTCAATATATAACCAGATAAAATAAAAATTGCTGCATACGGTACAAGATCGAAACTCCAGATTAACCAAAATTCCATCTCATATAGTTTTTCCTAAACTGCCACACAGTATAAGAACAATAAATACAATCAAATATTTATACAATGTATCACTATATTTTATCGCAAAATAGCAAACTATTTCCGCTAAAAAGTACATTTAAAAACCATAGTTGATAATACATATGCATTCTATCTACTAAAAATTAGCGCTTTTATAAAATATAAAAATATCTATCTTTAATATCAATTGCGGTTGTAAAAATAACAGATTTTTATAAAAATATAGAAATATTCATTAGAAAACACGGTATAACTATCGCCTTAAATTTCTTCGAAAAATTGAACGATAGAATCATACTTTTTCAACCTTTTAGAGTCATTCCTGATAAAAAGAAGAATAAAGGTATATGAAAAATATACAATAATAATTTTACTTTAGCAGAGTGTATCCCATATGTCCCGCAATTACTAATATTATCAGAACGCCTTCAACATATCTATATATTTAATTCTCTTATTACTCACTACTTATCACTCCTTAACAAATATACATTGATATCATTTTGTAATATTACTATCTTTTACAAAATAAACTTCTCTACCATAGTTCTCTTTTAAATAAAATTTTATTTTTATCAAAAACACTAGAATCACTAGATAAAATAAATTTAATATTATTACTATTAACTGCACTAGAAAGTATATTATTCGTATCTTTCACCAAATTCATTTAGTTTTATCGTGATATCCTGGTGAAAAAGTTTGCCAAGTCCCAAAAAGTTATCATATTATCCGTTAACTTATTTTTTTATCAACAAAAACTTTACTTACATTCGGTTGAGAGTTAACTAAGTTTCCATATCCTGAAATAATATACAAAATTATCTTTATTATTGACTAATACATCATTGTAATCCTATTTAAATCATAAGAATTATAATTAAACCAATATAATTCATTTTTCCATAGCTACCTATAGAATACATTAATAGTATGCACAAAACTGTAAAGATAACATTTTCTAAACCACTTAATAATTTATAGCTCCTTTTTATAAATAACGCATTTCCATATACAATAAAAATAAAAATACTCAAAATAATGATAGGTATATAAACTCTCTCTACTACTCTCTGTCTAACTATTAAAGCTGTTAATAGTGCTATAGGACTTAAAAATAACAAATACCCATAAAAACTTTTTAGATTTATAAAAATATAAAGACAAGAAACACAAAATGTAAATAACCTATAAAACTCATTAGAAAAATACTCAAGAGTTATCTTTTTAATCGATATATTATATTTTTCTGATACTGATCTTTACTTTATCAAGATTGTCTAACAATTCATTGCTAAAGACCTTTTTCCGAGAAAATCCAAGAATTGTGACTTGCCAATGTATTTTCAGTAATACCCATCTTATCTAGACTCTCTTTTTGCAGAATAATCGATAGCAGGATAGTCTCTAATCAATGTACTTTTTCATTCCATTCTATATAAGATTTCTCAACATCATTACTTTGTATGAATAACCAATTCGTTAGGATTACAATAAAAATTACACCAATTAGTATACAAGTTTGTTTTACCTTTTTTTATTTTTTATTAATTCAAATATAATTACAGCTAGACATAATACCAAGAGACTAGATATAATTTGAACTCTTAGAGAAATTCCAATAAATATAAGTATAGTTGAAACAACAATATTATTTTCTTTATACAATAAAAATATTCCAGATATAGCTAACAAGTAAGCAACCATAGAATATGAAAAATATTTTAACAAAGCAAATTCTATAACTAAAACAATTATCCATAACACTATTTTTATATTTTTATCCCTAAGAAGATAAAGTAAACATGAGAAACTTATACTATACGCTAATACTAAGAATACAAAAAATATATTAATACTAGGAAATATACTTTGTAATATTGTTAGTGATTTTGTTAATATTATCCTAAATATGGGAGTAAAGTATATTCTTTATTTAATATTGAATAATTAATTGTAACATCATCAACAGCGTGATAAATATAGCCATATAAATATCTATAAAAACTACTACTAATAATGTAGTAACAAACGGAATTATTAGAGATACACCCTTCTTCACCACTTACTTTTACCCCCTTTCACCTTAGATACCGTATTTTAATTTAATATAATTAGTATAATACTATAATTAGTATTTATTTCAACCTCAACTGATATAAGCTTTTTCAACTCGCTACTACAAAAAGCTTTAGCTCACCTAACTAGTGAACTAAAAGCTCTTATTATTGTATTAATTCTTTTTATAATATCTGTCTATTCATCTTGCAAATCGCTTATAGGTGGAAGCGATGGGACCCTAAGCCCCATCATTTCCTACATAATAACGGCCACGATCCATATCTACTAGTAACCATTCTTCCATCTGATCCTAACCAGTAGTTTCCTACCCACACGTTTCTTACTGCTGATCCATTTTTATAGTAGTACCAAGAGCCACCTTCTTTTTTGCCATCCTGATTTACTTTTCGTAGCCTTTTATCCATGCTCCATCGTTTCCTACGTAGTAACGATCGTTATCCACCCAGCTATTTGTTACCATTCTTCCATCTGATCCTAACCAGTAGTTTCCTGCCCATGCATTTCTTACTGCTGAATTATTTTTATAGTAGTACCAAGATCCGCCTTCTTTTTGCCATCCTGATTTATTTTCGTAACCTTTTTATCCACGCTCCGTCACTTCCTCACGTAGTAACGATTGTTATCTACCCAGCTATTTGTTACCATTCTTCCGTCTGATCCTAGCCAGTAGTTTCCTGCCCATGCATTTCTTACTGCTGAATTATTTTTATAGTAGTACCAAGATCCACCTTCTTTTTGCCATCCTGATTTATTTCCATAACCTTTTATCCATGCTCCGTCACTTCCTACGTAGTAACGATTGTTATCTACCCAGCTGTCTGTTACCATTCTTCCATCTGATCCCTAACCAGTAGTTTCCTGCCCATGCATTTCTTACTGCCGAACCATTTTTATAGTAGTACCAAGATCCACCTTCTTTTTGCCATCCTGATTTATTTCCGTAGCCTTTTATCCATGCTCCATCGCTTCCTACGTAGTAACGATTGTTATCTACCCAGCTATTTGTTACCATTCTTCCATCTGATCCTAACCAGTAGTTTCCTGCCCATGCATTTCTTACTGCTGAATTATTTTTATAGTAGTACCAAAATCCACCGCTTTTTACCCAACCATTTTGAGCATGTTGAGTGTGTTGAGCACGTGGTTTATACTGTCCATTTGATTTACTGATTTCACATGCTATTCCATCACCATCTCTATCTAAATGTCTTGAATAACCATCTTCTCCTACTCGAATATCTCCATATCCTTGATTCCACGCTTCTTTACAACTATGGAATGTAACTGCTTGTGCCTGTGGACTTGCCACTTCTCCTATACCTGCAACTAATGACGCAACCGCCACAATACTTAATAATTTTCTTTTTGTTCATTAATATGCTCTCCTTTGTTTCATTATATTGATATAATACTATATATTGTATGCATTTTCAAATGTAATCATAAAGGGAATCTCAAATAAATATACTTTATTATTTAATGTCAGTAAAATAAACTACCGAATATTCCCTTGTTAATACTATCCGCTTTATAGCCTTACTATTCTTCCTTAAACTCCATACCCGCTTCTTCTAACTTCGCAATAGTTTTCGGACCGATACCATCTATGCCTAAAAACCTCTTTTTTTAGTATAGTTCTTGAAGTCCTCTTTAGCCGTGATTCCAGCATTAACAAGACTCTCCGCATAATCACTGCGGTTGATGCCTATATCTTTCAAGAATAATTTCATTTCTCTTACATAACATTGCCATTCTTGTAATTCTTCTAGCTCCGCTTCCATCCTATTTATATCTAGTGGATTTTTAGCAAGATGGCTAAGTGATAACAGAAAATAGCTATTCGTGATGTAGTCATGATATCTATCCAACATATCTAAAAACTCATCATTTCCTTCCAATCTTTTTGGTAGTTCCTTTTTGATATTACTACTAAGGAGTAAATCTTTTTCAAAAAGAATGCAACATCAGGATACTTCTGACGTAATTCCTCGAAATAAAAATCTCGCATTCCCCTCTTCTATTCTCATTATCGCTGAGAATATATTTGCCATAAGAATCTCTAGATCCATATCGTCATAAAAATATTTTTTTCTAAAATATCATGTCTTCCATATATTAAACTCATTTCTGCTAAATCATATTTTTCTTGACGAATACTTACTCGGACTAGCTAAATAAGCTAATAAGAGAGTGTCCAAACTATCATTGTGCTTATGTGCTTTTTAAATATTACTGCAGTCAATTCGAAAATATCCAATACGCCCCTACCCCAATCAGTATCGGCCAAATCAACATTTGTTTCATAAGCTTCAACAGCAACCATTTATACATCTTTGTAACTTCATTCAGGTACTCCACTAGGTCTACTGTAGCTGTTCTCTAGAGCATCTTCTACCTGCTTCTGATATTCGAATATCGTGTTTGACCTTTTTTCCCAGTTATTCCCTAACAATTGTACTAGCTGTTTATCATTCATACTATCTTCCCTCCTTCTTAAACTTCACACCGTTTTCTTTCAATTGTTCAATAGATTTTTTACCAACATTATCAACTTCGTTCAACAGATATTGTTCCGTCACACTTAAAAAGTCCTTTTTCGTCACTAAACCAGCTTTCTTCAACGCATTCAATACTTGCGAAGTAATATTTTTATAAATTGGATTATCTTTCATAGATTCTATCGATACACTTCTCGCCTTAATTTTTTTATTTAGTTGTTCCCCTACTCTTACTTTAGAGTTAGCCCAAATTAAATACTGCATAACATACCCAATCACGACAAACTCCATTAACTCTCCCACTTTCGTCTGTCTAAGCATTAAGTCAATAAACTCATCCTCATCATATGGATCTTCATATTCTGCAACATCTAGAAATTGTTCTATCTTAGGATTAATATATTTTAGAGTAGATAAGGTTTCTATAACCTCTTTTCGTCCATTCTTCTTATATCAAATACTATCTTAGCTAATAATACAACTTCCTCTTTTTGAAAAGCTGGAGGAATTTATCATATAAATTATAAAAACTATCTGCAGCATCAATTTCTAGAAAGATTTTAATAACATCAAATATATCTTTTATCAAATTCTAACTTCTCATGCCCAAAATTTATCCACATATAACTAATATACGGAATCTCCCCACATTTTATTATCCTTAAAAATGTAATCAAATACTGAAATACAAATTTGTTAAAATCATTTCTGAAACTCGGATTTCCCTTAATTGGATACATTGTAGTTTCAAAATACAAATTTTTAACATCTTGTAGTTTTTAAAAGGTACTAGATCTTGATTAAGTAATATATATTTTTTTGCCGCTATATTATATGGTGATTTTTCATATGCTTTTTCTATAAATTCCTTTATCCTTCGTCACCATGAACTTAGTAAGAAGTTTTAATGATTCATCAAAGTCTAAATCATCTTTTTATTAATAAATTTTTGTATTTTTTTAAAACTTTTCTTCACGTAGATCCCTATAAACTCGCTCTTCTTCTCCTATAAAATTAAAATCACTATTTATAGATGGAAATTTTTCTATTTTTTACCCATAATACATCCTCTTAATTTTTATATCAATTTAATTATATTGTACCACGAATTATTATTTTTCGTAATTTTTACAAAATATTATAAATATCCTTATAAACATAGTCTATTTCAAAAATTTAGTATAATAGTAAATGATTCAACTGCAGTAATCTCATCATTACTATCTTAATATGAAATTTTAGCATACTCCTAATAAAAACTCAAATCCAGGTTATCCCAGACTCGAGTTTTATTGTTATTTAGTTTGCATATTCGAAAGGGGACTGACCTAAAAGTCCTAAATATTAACAAAGTGTATATGATAAAACATAGACGCAGTGGTTTATTGATATCTAAATACGCTTTATAAAAAGCTTTTTAGATATCTAATAAACTTTGCAGAGTGACTTGACAAAAATCGATTTCTACGAAATCACGATTTTTGAGTCACTCCCAACATAATAATCAACTCAGCACCTTTTGACCTTCTCTACTTAATATTAAAATTCTTAAGTACGATACTAAATGTAGTTAGATTGTGTAGTAACGCTAGTAAGTTAGATGGTAATACGTTTATTAGTCCTAGGAATATTAGTGAACTATTAATCGATACCGTACTCTTAACGTTATTACTCATCTGTGCACGTAGTGTTTTGGAAACGTCTGATAATAGTAATAATGAGCTAAGTGAATCTGATTTTAGAACGACATCACTGATTTGTTTTGAAAGATCAGCACTTTCGCTCATAACGATACTTACATCACTTTCTGATAGTGCTGCTGAATCGTTTAGACCATCACCTATCATTAGTACCCGACGTCCTTTTTCTTTTTCCCTCTTAATATACTCAAATTTCGTAACCGGAGTCATACTTGTATGTACTTCATCGAAAGTTACATCATTTAAGATTTTTCTTAGTTCTTACCTCGTTATCCCCTGTTAATAAGACAACTTTTTTACCGTTATTTCTAAGTTCAGTTAATACCTCATTCGCTTCATCTCTTAGCGGTATATCTACACAGAAAATCGAAATTAACTGTCCTTTATACCCTAAGAATAGTAGATTATACTGTTCTTGTTTTTTTCAGCAATTATTTGTTTTTGTTCATCTGTAACAACTACATTTTCATCTTTTTAGTAATTGTCTACTTCCGATAACAACTTTTTCACCATCAATATGAGAAACTATACCTTTTTGATGCAATGTGGTATAACTCCGTGTGCATTTCTTCATGCTCTATTCCATCTTCTTCAGCCTTACTCACAACAGCACTAGCAATCGGATGATAGATATGTTCTTCTAAGCACGCTCCGATTTTTAGTACTTCTCATAAGAATATCCATAAAATGGTAGCACTTCTTGAATATATGGTTTAGATACCGTTATTGTTCCTGTTTTATCAAAAACAAATGTATCGATATCCTCATATTTATCAAGAGTTACAGAGTTTTTGACTACAATTTTTTATCGATTAAGTTCTTAATAGTAGTAAGATACGCCACTGGTGTTGATAATTTCAGCGCGCATGAATAATCAACTAATAGGAACGAAATTGCCTTAGCAAATGATCTAGTAAATAAATACGTAAGCCCCATCGCTAGAGTTATATTTTACAATACTATCCGCTAGTTTTTATATATTTGTAGTGATATGTATCTTCTCTGCTTTCAGAATCTTTCATCAATTGGATAAGGTGATGGATACGACCATTAACCTGTGGATTTTCGACTTTAATCTTAACTTCACCGTTAACAACTATCGTATTAGAATAAACTTTATCTCCGATATTTTTAACAATGGGGAAACTTTCTCCAGTCAATGAACTTTCATCAACACTAGCACCCTCAGTCATCACGATACCATCGAATAGAATTTCATTTCCTTCTGAAACTAGTATTACATCATTTTTTCTAACTTCTGAACAAGTTACTTTTCTATTTTCCTTCTTCTTCAACAAGTCATACTTCTTTATCCATAGAAGTTAAACTTTGTTCAAGAACTTTTACAGATTTTTCTCAGACCAATTGTTAAGTGATTCCCCAAGTTCTAAAAATAAACATAATAGAACTACTGTATCTCTCGCACCTGTCGCTAATGATACAAGAATCGCTGCAGAATCGAGTGTTTCCATAGTAACTTGCTTACGCGCTAGTAGTTTCAATGTGTCTTTTAGATATCCTGAAGCTTTCCACCATGTATGAATCGCTCTTAATGGAGTGGTACGAATAATTTTGACATTGCACGCCAAAACAGAGCATCCATTATTATCGAATAAGGACTTTCTTCAGCTTTAGCTACCAGATTCTCATAACAATTTTTTACTTTTTCTTTATCAACTAGTTTAAAGAATTCTTGTAAACAACTGCTACTTCCTTCTTTAAAAATAACAACAAAAGTGTACTCATCTTGATAAAAGTCCACTTTTTTTATGTTTTCGATTTTGGCTGCTCGTTTTTTAAAATATACTTTCACATCTGGTGTTAAGCGAAAGTCAGCTCTAACCCTAGCTCTGACACTTGACAGATGTAGTATTTTAAAATCCATCTTATTTTTGCCTCTAATTCTTGAAGATTACTTTCTCTTTTTCTTTTTTCGTATAAGTCTTTAGCATCTGCCACTACATCATCAGCATGTTGCTTGATATTTGAAACAGTTCCTTCTACTCCATCTTTTGCTTTATATAATTTTGATAAAACAACTGAGTAACCTTTCTTAGCATCTTTACTTGATAAAAGTTTAAGAGCCTAAAGTCCCGAATGCTACTCCTCCTGAAAATACCCCTGGTGTTTTAAGCGCTGCTTAGCAACTTTTAACGCTTTTAATTGACATATTCAATTCCTCCTTATAAATTCATTATTATAATTCAATTATATCACTTTGCTAATTATATGTAAATCTTAATATATCAGACTTTTACTCACCATTTTTAATATTTTAATTATAAAATATTTTTCTTATACTTGTATAGTCAAAAATTAACATTTTATTTTCTTACTGATAATTTTTACAGCACTTATTTTTACAATATTTAGGTGCATGTTAACTTTTTCTTTATAAAATTTAACTCTAAAATTATATATTTTTCTAACATTTCCTCGAAACAACTTTGCTCACCATGATTTTCTTCTCTACACTGTAGTGAACATAGTTGTTTATCAATGTGAAACGAGCTGACCCAAAAGACCTAAAACTTAACAAAAGTTCATGTGAGAACTCATAGACGCAGTGGTTTTATTGATAT
>BNJU01002390.1_pt1 | contig 87608 bp, 110 predicted proteins | sample 8539281 | NCBI WGS metagenome assembly BNJU01 (sample SAMD00202456, study PRJDB9452) | human saliva metagenome | isolation source: human saliva | place: Japan
CTATTGCCGTTCGGTAGCAGCTTTTGCTGGTTTTTATCTGAACGTTGGACGTTTCTCCACGACTTACTTGCACATCAGTTGATGCAGCGGTTGAAAAATTTCGACTATGCACAGCGTGAACGCAATTTACTGACTGGGGTGCCATTCCGTCGGGACTCTCACGTGCGCTTCCCAGTGTTCTGGCTTGTGGCTCAGCGAACGCCGTAGCTTTGCTCAGACTGGCTTATAATCAATGCACAAATGGATTGCAGACGTTGATGATCTTGCAGGTGAAATGCTTCCTGGTGTCGGTTTGCGATTTCTGCATCGTGCTTCCAGTCAGCAGATCTCCATTACCCTCGTTTTAAGGTTTTGCCATTACAGCTATGTTGAAAAGTTGTTTTTGACTATATTTCAACATACTGGCAGCTGCTTCAGGAGCCATGCCAAACAAATCAGCTGCAACTCTATGGTGGTACAAAATTTGAAGGTCTACCAAATGATTGGGATTGCGATTATTGGCTGCCTTGGCAACAATCAACTATAAAAATGCGACTAATAAACAAGTCGACTGTCGCTGCAGAACAATCAGAAAGTGGGGAAATTGACGCACGACGAACTCTAATTCAAATTAACAACAAAAGAAGATTTTAACCAAATCCAACCGTCGTAGTCTCTTTCGCTTTCCAATGGGGTTGGAACTACGCAGGCGACGCCGTCAGGCTATCTTTATATGATTTTGCCGCAATTGCGCAAATAGATGATGATGGAGACGGTACGCCAGAGTCAGGCGAAATGATGCGGACGCATACGCAATTCTTCAACACATCTAGCTCCACACTTTGGTAGCGGGGATTGGACCTAGCACTTGGAAGAAGATGAAGAGTTATGGCTGAAAGATACGCGTTACAGGATGAAACCAGGTTTAATGGGGCCATTTGCGGCGATTGGCGATGCGATTTTTGGTTTCTACTATTCCTGCTATTATGGGTGGTGCTTGCTGCTGGACTTGCTGTTGAGGCAATCCTCTTGATTTTCCTTTGGATAGCTGTGACAATCGCAATCAATAGTCTTCCGTTGAAAACAATTAGAGTTTGCCCACAAAGAAGGGGTGAAATTAGTTACAACCATGCAGGACAAAATTGTCTGCCATCACAGATGCTAGCAGTTCTTGGTGTTTTCATGGTGGCGGCCTTGATTGCTGCGATGATTAACTTTAAGTTTACCTATACACAAAGTTTCGGTGGTGTAACCTTCAATCTTCAAGAAAACATTGGATAAAATCTTCCCACGTTTGGTGCCAGCATTGTTTAAGGTTTTGTTTATTGGCTGCTTGGTAAAAGTATGAATTCAACCAAGCAATCTTTATTGTCATTATTATTGCAATGGGTGTTTCTGCACTTACACTTTGCTCATACACCAATCTTAGGTGTCTGCAGACTTTCTATAAACGACAAACAACTTGTATTGGTCAGTCACGGTCGCTTTTGTGAGGTGAGCACTTTCAGAAAATGATTATGGGGCCACTGGACTTTATTCATACAGTTCCTCTGCTTCCAGAGGGCGAATGAGACGACTTTACCGCTAAATTTTCCAGCGACTGCAAAGATTTAGACTGATTATAGTCGTCTTTGCCGACCCGCTTGGTGGAACACCTTGCAATGTCGTTAGCCGTCTGATTTTTGGGAGGACTCAAACTGAACTTTATGCAGGGATGAATAACGCAATGGTGATTGAATTTATCAATTCTGCCCTGACTGGCGTTGAAGCAAAATATATCGAAAGCGAACAAATACATCGTGTAGTCACCGATGTATTAGCAGAAATGAGCGTGATGACGAAGATGAATGATAAAGGGTGTCCAGCTAATAGTCGCTGAAAAGCACGTCTGCTTTGAGTGCTCCAATGAGCAATCTGTATAACTTCTAAGCTGGAGACGTAAGAATGGATTTCTTTGAAATCATCAGCTCCTCCTCTCTTTTAGTTAGCACGTGCAAAGCAGAAAGGAGAGCATGCTAGATTATACAGCGAAGACTTGATTGAATTAGGTGCGGAAATCACCACACGGAAATTCCATCAACAGCCACAAGTTTGTGCAGACAGCTTTTGAAAATTATAGCGTAAGCTGATGAGATTGCATGTTTCTGAATAATATTGATTGATGAAAAGATGATTATATCAGAGGTTATTTTGACAGGCTGGGACAGCCAGCCTGTCAGGAGAATACCCTTTTGTCTTATTTCCAGAAAGGAATTTATCGATGAGCGCAAGTGGAACTTATTACATGCCAGTGCAACGACGAGATATTGTCGCCATCAACGCTTGCCATCTGCGCAAAGGAAAGTGCCGACCATTTAGCCTCCTTTGCCCGTAAAGCGGCAATCACCAGAAGAGTGTTGCAGGCAGTCGACCTTTGGCAAAGACATAGTTGAGGAACTTTACCAAATCACGCCGATTGTATGTGCCTTGCAGAGGGCAAATTGGCCCAGCAGGCTTTTACACGGTGATGAACGCACTTGCTCTCGCTCCAACCTGCGCCGTCAAATGATGCTGGCTGTGCTATGACTTCGAGCTTACGTCTATGATGTTGACAGCCTTGCTTGTGCTGTTTGATAAAGCAGATTTGGTTGCAAAAAGCCGAAAAAGTTTCTGGCAGTAATGACATTGAGTCAGTGCTGGACCAGCAGAAGCGATTCAAGAGATTGTTTTCAGTGATTACAACCGACGTCATTTACTTAGGAGCGGGTCCTTCTTTGGCTTTGGCGCATGAAGCTCAGCTGAAAAATTTTAGAGTGGACCGCAGGACAAGTGGCGACTCATGTATGAAAGCCCAGTCGAGTTCCAGTCACGGTCCAAAGTCGTTAGTGGACGAAACAGATTTGGTCGTTGTGGTGTTTTGGCCCGACGGAATCTACGCAGGTGCCGATACGACCTCGACTAGTACGAGACAGTAGCCGAAGATGAGATTGCCGCAAGGCAATTTTATTGACAGAACAAAAAGAAGATTTGGAAAATGTTGAACAGAGTCATTCTTTCTGAGTCAACAGCTAGCAGATGATGTTTATCGCGTATTCCCTTATATTATTGTTTATGCGGTCAATTATTTGCCTTGTTGACAGCCTCAAGGTGAAAATCGTCCAGACACACCTGTTGCTCCGACAGGCGCAAACTACCAACCGTGTTGTACAAAGGCGTCATCATCTACCCATTGACAAAGAATAGGAAGGAATCCATGGAAAATTAAGGATTGAGTCATGAAAAATTAGCATTTAAAGAACCTTTTCAGATGAAAATGGCATTATTGGAGCTTTGGCGATTGACCAGAGAGTTCACTGAAAAATGCTGGCAAAGTGGCGACATGCTGTGTCAGGAGATGAAGTATTGATTGAATTTAAACAATTGATTTCAGTCAGTTGACCTCGTATGCACTTCTATCCTTTTGGATCCGGAATTTCGGTGTACCATAGCTCAAATTACGTGCGCTAGAATGCGTCTTATTGTTGCTTATGAAAACAGGCTATGATGCGATGACAGAAGGGCGCCTGCCAGACTTGCTACCAAATTGGTCGGTTAAACGCATGAAAGAGTTAGGCGCTGACGCAGTCAAAGTTTTGATTTACTATGATGTGATGACGACCTGAAAGTCAACGACATCAAACAAGCCTGGGTAGACGCGTAGGAAGCGAATGTGTGGCGAAGACATTCCTCATTCCTTGAAATCTTGACTTATGATAGAAGCGTGTATGTGGTAGATGCAGATTATGCAGTAAAACCACACAAAGTCAATGAAGCCATGAAGCTCTTTTTCAGATCCACGCTACAATGTTGATGTTCTAAGTGGGAAGCACCGGTCAATATGAATTTTGTCGAAGGAGTTTAGAAAGGCGGAGTTGAAGTTGCCACAACTCGCGGAAGCCAAGACATTTTTCAAAGAGCAGTCTGATGCAACTCATCTGCCTTTTATTTTCCTGAGTGCTGGAGTTAGCAAGATCTTTTCCAGGAAACGCTGAAAGTAGCGCATGAAGCAGGTTCTCAATTTAACGGTGTCCTTTGTCGGACGTGCTACTTGGAAAGAAGCGGTCGCCATTTTGCTAATCAAGGGAGCGGATGCAGCTCAAAGCTTGTTTAGATGAAGCGGGACGTCAAAATATAAAGACTTGAATCGTGTTATAGTGAATAGCTGTTTTCGTGGACGAAAAAGCTAAAATTTAAAATAGGAAAACATAAATTTGTAATAAAAATAAGGAAAGTTGTATGAAATCTTATCAAGAAGCTATTTTTGAGACATTTCAAGGAAAAAGATATTGTTGCTTATACATTTGAAAAATGACTTTTGGCTATCGTTTGAAAGTCATGACTTATGGTGCGACTGTCTTAGAGTATGTCACTCCGGATAAAAATCATGAATTTGCAAATATCGTGGTGGGGTTTGATCATTTTGATGCCTATGTAGGCAACAGGCCCCAACATGGTGCAGCGTCGGACCAGTTGCAGGACGGATGTAAAAGCACAGTTGAGCTGAATGGCGAAACCTATCGGTTAGAAGTCAACAACGCAGAAAATTGCAATCATAGCGCGGTTCTACTGGCTGGGACAGTGCTATTTTTCAAGTTGAGGAAGTCACAATGAAGGCGTCACTTTCTATACCGAACGTGCAGATGGAACGGGTAGTTTTCCGGGAAATCTGAAAGTCTGGTTTCTTATACTTAACGGAACTAGGTGAGTTAGAGATTTCTTACCAAGTTCAGACGGATCAAGGATACCTTTGGTCAATCCAACCAATCACAGCTACTTCAACTTATCAGGTGATTTCAGCCAACCAATTGATAACTGTATCTTGCAGTTGAATACTTTAGGTGTATTTCCAATCGCACCGGACGGCGTGCCTGCTGAAAATGTCGATTCAGAGCGGGGTTTGTCAAAGATCTAACTAGGGTGTGGCTTTTAAAGATATTTTGCAATCAGGATCGAGCAGATTCAGATTGTGTCGGCTTGATCATCCGTTTGCATTGAGGAGAGTAGCAGCAGGTTCCTTGTATGATCCTAAATCCGGTCGCCTTGACATTTAAAACAAGTGCGCTATGCCTAGTGACTTACTCAGCAAACTTTGTAGATGATACGGTCATTTTAAATGGACAATCCATGATTCAACACAATGGCTTGCTCTTGGAAACCCAAGCCCTACCAGATGCCATTCACAGCGACCTGAAAGCTGATATTATCTTGAAAGCAGGTGAGGCTTTTTACTAGCACAACCATTTATCATGCAACAGGCAAATGAAAATGAATATTAAAAACGGCAGTACATTTTTCTGTCGTTTTTGATTTAAGACATAGTAGTATCATCAAACATCATCATAATCTCACTTCCTTTGATTTCTATTTGTAAAATCTAAGGTTAAAGCAGCTATTTCAACATGATTTTTGCTATAATAGTATTTATGAGTAGAATTTTTGGATAATGAATTGATGGAGACGAGGAGCTCAGAGCGCACATTGCGTCCCCAGTATTTACAAGAATATATTGGGCAAGACAAGGTCAAAAATCAACTGAAAATTTTCATTGAAGCAGCTAAACTGCGAGATGAAGCCTCGATCATACCTTGCTTTTTGGACCTCCGGATTGGGAAAAGATCACTATGGCCTTTGTCATCGCCAATGAGCTAGGAGTTAATCTCAAGCAAACTTCGGTCCGGTCATCGAAAAAGCAGGCGATTTGCAGCAATCTTGAACGATTTGGAGCCGGGAGATGTTCTTTATTGATGAGATTCACCGCTTGGGTCTGTTCTGCTGAAGAGGTGCTCTATAGCGCTATGGAGGACTTTACATTGATATTATGATTGGCTCTGGCGAGACCAGTCGCAGTGTCCACTTGGATTTGCCGCCGTTTACTTTGATTGGAGCAACGACCCGAGCTGGTATGTTGTCCAACTTTACGGGCTCGTTTTGGCATTACTGGTCACATGGAATATTATGCAGAAGCAGATTTGACCGAGATTGTGGAGCGAACGGCAGAAATCTTTGAAATGGACATCACTCATGAAGCAGCTGAAGAATTAAGATTGCGTAGCCGAGGCACGCCTCGGATTGCCAATCGACTTTCTTAAACGCGTACGAGATTTTGCTCAGATTATGGGTGACGGGCTGATTGATGACCAAATTACCGATCAAGCGCTGACGATGCTGGATGTGGATCAAGAAGGCTGGATTATGTGGATCAGGAAGATTCTAAGACCATGATTGAGGTTTATGGCGGCGGGCCAGTTGGTCTGGGGACTCTGTCTGTCAATATCGCAGAAGAGCAGGAAACGGTAGAAGACATGTATGAGCCTTATTTGATCCAGAAAGGATTTGTTATGCGAACTCGAACAGGGCGTGGCAACCTCGTAAAAGCTTAGCGAGCATTTGGGTTATGAATATTTGGAGAAACAACATGCTGTCCGAAAAAGAGATTTTACATGCGTTTTCATCAGACCAAGATATGATGACTATCTTACAGATTATCTATGGCTTGCAATTGAAAGACAGCTGGCTTTGTGCTGGTTCGGTGCGAAATTTCATCTGAAGACTCTGTCGGACAAGCCTCGCTTTTGATACAGAGACGGATGTGGATGTGATTTTCCTTGACCCAGATGTCTCAGGAGGAAACACTCAACATTGAAAATCGGCTCAGCGAGAATTTACATTACCATTGGGAAGTCAAGAATCAAGTCTCATATGCATATCCACAGTCCAAATACCCAATCTTATACTAGCTCACAAGATGCCATGAGTAAATATCCAGAGCGCTGTACAGCTGTGGGTTTACGTTTGTTGGATAATAGACAACTGGAACTCTTTGCGCCTTATGGCTTTAGACGACATTCTCCATTTTCGTTCAGCCGACCTGCATTTCCTAGAAGATGCAGATAGGAGACAGCTCTATAATATGAGAATGCAGAAAAAGATTACAGAAGAAGTGGAACAATCTTCAAATTGAATTTTCTTACTTTCCAAAAATAGTAAAATCTTTAAGAAAATTGAAGTCAGAATCGGTATACTATAATTACAAGTTGAGAAGAACTTAACTTGAACTCCTAAAAACTTTTTCTTTTTCATAATAATTCCCTATAAGAGTCGCTCAATCGGCGGCTTTTTGAGATTTATAAAGAATTGATCTCAAGGGTTAAAACTCATTTTTATAGATTTTTGTTATAATAGTAAAAGAGGTCTATGCTATGAAAAATTGTGTTTGTTTGCCGGGAAAATATCTGTCGCAGTCCGATGGCGAGAATTTGTGATGAAAGATTTGACAGATGGCGTTTATGTGAAAGTCGCGACTTCGGATTGGGAACATGGAATCCAATTCACTCTGGAACGCAGGCAATTTCTCAGAAATATGCCATTCCTTATGATAAAGGCAAGACCTCGCAGCAAATATCAATACAGGACTTTGAACGTTTTGATTATATTATCGGAATGGACCAATCCAATCTTCAGGATTTAAAGAAAATGGCGCCAAAGCAATATGCTAGTAAAAATTCTTTCCACTTTGAAGAGAAAAGTGCCATGATCCTGGTACACAGGAGACTTTTGATGAAACCCATCAGCTTGTAGTTGGAAGGTTGTCAAAAGTGGCTGGAGCAGATGAAGAACGAAGATTAAGTAAAAATGGATATACTAAAAGCATTTTACGAAAAATATAAAAATTTATCTTACAAGGCATAATTTAGAGTTTGTAACAGTAACAGTTATTGTCATATCAGCGATTGTTGCCTTTACATCAGGGGATTCCCAGTCAAAGGGCTTTGACGTTGACAAAGGAGCAATCAAGTACAATGGTAGCCTTGTTCGTAGTAAAATGAATGGTCAAGGAACCTTGACCTTTAAAAATGGGGATACTTATAAAGGTAATTTTTAAGAACGGTACCTTTAATGGGAAGGGAACCTTTACAGCTAAAAAGCTGGCTGGAAGTACGAAGGCAACTTTTAGAATGGACAGCCTGAGGGCAAGGAAAAATTAACAACAGAAAATAATGTTGTCTACAAGGAAAGTTTAAACAGGGATTTATCAAAATGCGCATTAAGTGGTTTTCATTAGTGAGGATTACGGATTACTCCTAGTTCTGCTCTATCATTTCTTCCAGAAAGCTTTTTCCTGGTGGGTTTATTGGTGTGATATTTTTTCTTCACTTTCTCAGGCTTTTGATTACGTCTCTCCTAATTGATGAATTTGCCAGAGACAAGGGAATTGACATCAAAGAATTTCTGAGACGGCGATTTTATCGGATTGTGCCGCCGATGTGCTAATGATTTTTGGTTGTTATGCTTTCACGCTTTTAATTCGGAGAGATTTTGTGGCGGGATTGGAACGCAAATCGCTGCTGCACTTCGGCTTTTTGTGACAAATTTTTATGAAATTTTTGTCTGGTGGAAATTACGAGAGTCAATTTATCCAACATCTCTTTGTGACACATGGAGCTTAGCGTTGGAAATGCACTACTATATTTTATGGGCTTAGCAACATGGTATTTAGCTAAGAAAAGTAAAACCATAGGGCAATTTCGAGGATTATCTTTCTTTTATCATCTGCTTTATTCTTGATTAGTTTTCTCTATGTTTGCTCGAAGCTTCTCTCTTCAAACTTTTTCTGTGATTTACTGTTTTCAAGTCATGATATCTTTCCCGTTTTGCAGGAAGTATTTTAGCGACACTTTCGGGTGTGAGTGATTTGGGAGCACCTTTTCGAAAAATGGAGCAGGCGCTTGATTTGAAAAAGACCTTTATCTACTTGGTGGTAGTTTTGCAGCTTTGCTGTTATTAACGTCCTCCTGAAGATTTGATAATTTATTGACTTATCTGTTTGGTTTCCTTTTGGCAACGGTATTTTCAGTCGTGATGATTTTGGCAACGCGTGTGCCTCATGAGAAGACACCGCATGCTGATGAGCCGCCCGTTATCACATTTATGTGCAGATACGAGCTATGGCGGTATTTGTTCCATTGCTGTTTTACATCATCTTTTCCCAATTGATGTGCAATGATGGCAGTTCTATTGACCACCGTGTGCTTCTTGTTTGGCAGCTTTTCTTTCATCTGTTAGAGCCGACATTAGCGGGTAGAGAGCCGAGAGTATTTGGCTTGAAAGATGGACATAAGCAAATCACAACGCCTGTATTTTATATTTTGATTCATTAACACTGGTTTCTTTTTGTCATTATCGTGACTGCTCCGAAAATTGGTGCTTTTGAGGGAAAAATTTGCTCGCCAATGGCTAAACAACTGCTGACAGTAAATGCAGATTACTCGTACCAAACGCTGATACTGTGAGTGCTCAATACAACGCAGCAAAGGGCACGACAGTTATCGGAGATTCGGTAGCTGCGAGCAAGTGAATGGATCAAGCAGGCTATGCTGGAAATTCAAGTGGATGCAGCAGTCAGTCGAAACTTAGAATCGGGCTTGCAAGTCTATCAAACTGATATTTCAAACAAAGTACTTCGGAGACAGTGGTCTTAGCTTTCGAACTAATACGGTTGATAACTACGAAAGTTTGCTCAATCAATTTATTGAGAAATTACCAAAAGGACATCGTTTGGTTTTAGTGACGCCGTATGATGGTCGGACAGCACATAACGCTTCTAGCTTGGCAGTCAAAACACGTCAGTATGAATTGAATTAGCGAAAAATACGATTATGTCTTTGTGGCAGATTGGTATCAAACAGCTATTGAACATCCTGAAATTTGGTACGGCACAGACTATGTGCATTTTGGCTCAGAAACAACAACGATTACCAAAGGCGGAGAACTCTATGCTCAAACAGTCAAACAAGCCATTGATGAAGCTGTGAAAAAAGGAACAGTGAAGAAATAATAGTACACTAGAAGTCATGGATTGCCTTGCTGATCTCATGACTTTTGTGCTATAAAAAGATAGTAGGGTAGAACGAGGGTGTAGGAATACAGCAAAAATGCTTTTTATAAACTTTTGTTTTTGGAAATCTTGAAAAAGTATGAAATATATAATTTTAAGTTTAAACTTCACAAACAATGTTTTTGAAATATAATAGAAAACTCATGTTTTGAAACAAATTCACAATATAAAGAAAAAGTTTGTGAAGTTTGCATGAAAACTGTTTATAGAGAAAAAATAAGGTATAATAATCTTTGTGAAAAATTTAACAAAAGGATTTCATAAAAACTCTAAAAACCATTGAGTGAAACACATGGCTGATAAAACATTAACTCCCTGAAGAAAAAGTTAGCGTTGAAAAGCATGTTGACGAACTCGTTCAAAAGGGCTAGTTGCTCTGGAAGAAATGAGAAAAATTAAATCAAGAACAAGTAGACTACATTGTTGCAAAAGCTTCAGTTGCTGCCTTGATGCACATGGTATCTAGCAGAACATGCTGTTAAAAGAAACAGGTCGCGGTGTCTTTTTGAAGATAAAGCAACAAAACCTTTTGCCCGCGAACATGTTGTTAATAATATGCGTGGTGTTAAACCGTTGCGTGATTGAAGATGATCCTATTACAGGTTTAACGAAAATTGCTGAACCGGTCGGAGTAATCTGCGGAATCACCCAACGACCAACCCAACTTCAACAGCGATTTTAAATCATTGATTTCGCTGAAAACGCGGAATCCAATTATCTTTGCTTTCCACCCATCTGCTCAAGAATCTTCTGCTCATGCGGCACAAATCGTACGTGATGCAGCGATTGCAGCAGGCACCTGAAAACTGTGTTCACTGGATTACACAGCCATCTATGGAAGCAACAACAGCTTTGATGAACCACGAAGGGATTGCAACAATCCTTGCGACTGGTGGGGAACGCTATGGTAAAGCTGCCTATTCAGCGCGGCAAACCCTGCTCTTGAGTTGGTGCTGGTAACGTTCCAGCTACGTTGAAAAATCAGCAAATATCCGCCAAGCAGCACATGATATCGTGATGTCCCAAATCATTTGATAATGGTATGGTCTGTGCATCTGAGCAGCCGTGATCATTGATAAAGAAATCTATGATGAATTTGTAACAGAATTCAAATCTTACCATACTTACTTTTGTCAACAAGAAAGAAAAAGCGCTTTTTGGAAGAATTTGTTTTGTGCAAAAGCTAACAGCAAGAACTGCGTGAAAATTGAACCCAAATATTGTTGGTAAAACCAGCTACATGGATTGCTGAGCAAGCAGGATTCAAAGTACCAGAAGGTACAAATATCTTGGCTGCTGAATGTGCAGAAGTTGGAATTAAAGAACCATTGACTCGTGAAAAATTATCACCTGTTATTGCAGTTTTGAAAGCTGAAGATACTGAAGATGGACTTAAAAAGCTCGTCAAATGGTTGAATTTAATGGTCTAGGACACTCAGCTGCTATCCATACAAAAAGACGAAACTCTTGCAAAACGTTTCGGTACGGAAATAAAGGCAATGCGTATTATCTGAACTCCATCTACCTTTGGTGGTATCGGTGATGTATACAACGCTTTCATTCCATCATTAACACTCTGATGTGGTTCATACGGACACAACTCAGCTGGTGATAACGTATCAGCTATCAACCTTCTTAACATCAAGAAAGTAGGAAAACGTAGAAATAATATGCAATGGTTTAAAGTTCCTTTCAAAAATCTACTTGAACGTAACTCAATCCAATACCTTCAAACTTGCGAAGGTATCGAACGTGTCATGATTGTTACCGATAAATCAATTGGAAAAACTCGGTTTTTGTACAACGTGTGATTGACCAGTTGAATCTTCGTAAAAACAAAGTCACGATTCAAGTCTTTTCAGATGTTGAACCAGATCCAGATATCGCAACAGTTCGTCGGTGTTGAAGTAATGCGTTCGTTTGAACCAGACACTATCATTGCCCTTGGTGGTGGTTCACCAATGGATGCAGCTAAAGGTGGCGTGGATGTTCTGACGAACAGCCAGACGTTGACTTTGGTGACCCTCGTTCAAAAATTCATGGATATCCGCAAACGTGCCTTCAAATTCCCATCACTTGGTAAGAAAGCACAATATATCGGTATTCCAACAACATCTGGTACAGGTTCAGAAGTAACACCGTTTGCAGTTATCTCTGACAAGGCAAACAACCGGAAATACCCAATCACTGACTACGCTTTGACACCAACCATTGCAATTGTTGACCCTGCTTTTGGTAGAATCTGTTCCAGCATTTATTGCTGCTGACACAGGTATGGATGTTCTGACACACGCAACTGAAGCTTATACTCTAACTGTTGCATGACTATACAGATGGTAGCTGTTTTTCAAACCATCAAGTTAGTCTTTCAAATACTTGGAAAAATCTGTAAAAACGGCTGACCCAGAAGCCCGTGAAAAGATGCATAATGCCTCTACAATGGCTGGTATGGCCTTTGCAAATGCCTTCCTTGGAATGAGTCACTCAATGGCGCATAAGATTGGTGCTGTTCACCACACCATTCACGGACGTACAAATGCTATTTTACTTCTTATGTTATCCGTTACAATGGAACCTCGTCCATCTAAAAACTACAACATGGCCCTAAGTACAATTACTGAAAGCTGATGAAAAATTCCAAGATATCGCTCGTATGTTAGGTCTTCCTTGCTCAACACCAGAAGAAGCGGTTGAAGCGTATGCTAAAGCTGTTTATGACCTTGGTGTAGCGGTTGGTATCAAGATGAACTTTAAAGATCAAGGTATTGATGAAAAACTTGGAAAGATAGCTACATGATATTGCTGTTCTTGCTTATGAAGATCAATGTTCACCAGCAAATCCACGCTTGCCAATAGTTACTGACATGGAAGAAATTATGGCTGATGCCTACTATGGCTATGCAGAACGTCCAGGACGTCGTGAAATAGACAGTAGTTTGTTCTAATTTGAATCGTTCGTCATTGTACAGACAATGTATTCAGATTTTTTAGACATAAAACAGTTTATCAGTCACCATCTCCCTGCTTTTTGTAGGGAGATTTTTCTATTTTGGAGAGAGTGTCCTTTCTCTGCTTGATATTGCATGCGTTTTCCTGTAAACCAGTTGTGAAAAAGGAGGGCGTCATGTTTCAATTGTTGGTATTTGATATGGACGATGTCATTGAAGCACGCGAAGCGATGGTTAATGCGATTTTCCCTAGGTGGTATGGCCTTTTAATAATGCTGGGACTAGGTTATGTACATTCTATGGCTCATCAACTTGAGCAGTTTACAATCTTCCACGGTGTTTGTTGTGCCATGCTTTTACCGGTTGTAGAGCGTAAAAATGCAAAACGTGCCAGAAGCATTCCGAAATGTTGCAAAAAGCTCTTGGTCTCCATACTGGAAGGCAAAAGTGATAAAGAATGCGCTGATTATGCCATTTCTGAAATTGAAAAATTATCAGCAATTGTGGCATTCCGAAAAATTGACAGAACTGGACATTAAAGAAGAAGAATTTGACTTTGAATACCTTTCTAAAAATGCACCTCATTGATGCTATGCACCAGGAAATCCATTTATGCCAACCTTAGAAGAAACGATTGCTCTTTACAAAGAATTGTTTTTAAGTGTTGATTTGTCATAAAATAAGCTACCGATGAAATTTTCGGTAGCTTATTTACGTTCATTTTTGGGAATGTCCAAAATAGGTACGATATTTGTCATAAAAAGTAAGTTTTATTTGAAAATCCAACACTTTGTGCTACCTCGTAAATTGGCACACGTGTAGATAGAAGAAGATGTTTAGACGGACGCCAGACAATACCAAAAAGAACACCAGCACTGAGAAATTTTATTCAAAAGCAACTCTGGATGATGCTCCTGAAAAAGCATTCACCCCTTGCTAATTTATTATAGGGTCTCCATTCTGGAAAATTTTTGGGGGAAAGCTAGACGATGTGGTAGATAGCGCCTCGCAGAGATGTAGTCTTTGCGTGCCTCAGAGGCACATAGTGCGATAATGATAGTATCATGTTAAAATGATTATCTCTCTGAAACTACTTTCAAGATTTGAAGAGAAAAGTGAGTGTGAAATTAGAACCAAAATCTCAGACATCGGTGAAAGCGCTTTAAAAAAATAGTTATAATAACATCGTGAGATTGAAGGCGCTTTAAAAATCGATTCACAATAGCAAAGGAGAAGGCTGTCTATGGCACAAATGACAAAGACGAGCTGATTGCCAAAAATAAAAGATGGCATCATTGTTTTCCTGTCAAGCCTTGCCACACGAACCGCTATATACTGAAGCAGGGTGGGTTATTCCCCTTTTGCAAAAAGCGGCTGGATCAGCGAGGAGCTGTTGGCATTCGAGCTAATAGTGTTCGGGATATTAAGGAAATTAAAGAGGTTACTTCGCTGCCAATCATCGGCATTATCAAGCGAGATTATCCACCTCAAGAGCTGTTTATTACCGCAACGATGCGAGAAATTGATGAACTAGCAGCCTGGATATTGAAGTAATTGCTTTTGATTGTACAAAGCGAGTAAGTGCCGCCTGGGAGATGTAAAGAGTTTTGCGCAACTTTTTGTGAAGAAAGGTCGTCGTAGATACTAGAAGATTTAAAGTAGTTTGCAATTGCTCTTAAGTCGGTGCGCTGTCAAAAATGGTTTTCGATTCTCGCCATAATATGTCGCGTATTTTCATAGATGTACTCTCTTTACTGTAGTGATATAGAACAAATGTTTTGAAAAACCTATTTGTATTATAACATAGTTTTACAAAATAAGACGTTGGGTAGCTTTGATAAATAGCACATACGATGAAATGATTTTCAATTAAGCGCAGAAAAAGAATAAAAACTCTGTGACGAATGGTTTGAAAATGTGTTATAATTTACACAAGTAAACGTTACAGCCATTGTATGATACAAAGGAGGTGCAAGATATGACGAACGCTACTCTTGAGCAAATGCAAGAAATTGAGGAGCAGCAGATGAAGTGCTAGCTGGTTATCAACATCAGATTCGGAGTTGCAAAGACCGAGCTGCTAGGATTTGAAGCGCCAGGGCGAGCCTATGATGAAGAAAAACAACAGTTGCTTATTGAGTTAAAGGAACAATCTGAAAAAGAGATTGCTAGCTTGGACACAAGACTTGGAAAAACGAAACAAGAGAACGAAGAAAAAGTCCAAGCAGCTTTGTCAACAAAAAGAGGCGTTACTGCAAATGATTGTAGACAGGGTGGTAGAAAAATATGGCAATTAGTCAAATGCAGGAGTTGTCGCTGTTGTTGCCAAGAGAATTGTTGGATAAAAATCCTTTTCCTATCTGCAAAATCTCCAATCGGTTGAAATTCAGGATTTACAAGCAAAAGAGACCTGGAAAGGTGCTTTTGAGAAAGAGCTGTGGAATCCTGATACATCTTTTTCGGAACACCTTCAAGCTTTTGACTCGGCGGCAGGAAAAACTCGCACGTATGATTGAAAACTGCAAGCATTTGTTCCCTAAGAAAAATGCTGAATCGTTGGAAGGAAGCTCCGTTGAAACAAGCTTTGTCAGTTTAGAACAGGGGCGCGCGTGACGAAGAAGCGTTTCTGTGGCGATTCAGCAACAATTTCAAGCGTTGCAAGAGCACAAGAAGTCAAAGAAACGGCTCAGTCGGAAGTAGCGGAGTTGAAAAATGGGCGCTTTAGACGTTACTCCAGTAGCATGAAAGCAATTTAAACATTTTCAGTGCGTTTGTGGGGAAACCATTCCAACCAGTGGAAACAATCAGTTAATATTCGATTGCAGTGATTATCCTAATCTGGAAGTTCGAGAGGTTTTTACTAGCAGTACAGAAAAAGGAATCCTGAGTACGTAAAGCAGAAGTTGCTAAAGAAACCCAAGCAGTTTTGATCAGAACTTGGTTTCAAGTTGTTTGAATATGCTTTTTGAGGAATTGCCAGGAGCGTTTGGTAGCATTACAAGCGACGATAAAAGAGCAAGAAGCACTCATAACCCTCAACAAAATACAAATCATGGCGTCTTCAAACGAAGAATTAAAACAACTCAAGTGTCAGCTGGATTATGTACTAAATTTAACTTCGTCAAGCAAAGCAAGGCTTCTGCTAGTACACAGAATTTGGTTGCTTTTAGGGGCTGGATTGAGCAGGAGCAGATAGAAGATTTAAGAATAGGACTCACGCAGCACTTGGTGGTGCTGTCTTGCTTCAAATCCATGAAATGATGGCAGCTGATCGACAGCGCGTGCCGACAAAACTCAAAAACAATGCGCTGATTGAGCCGTTTGAGTTGGTAACGGAAATGTATTCGCTGCCGAGAGCACGAAGACAAAGATCCAACACCCGTTGTGTCGCTGTTTTATTTTATCTTTTTGGTATGATGCAGCTGATATTGGCTATGGTTTGTTGCTCTTTTGGTGGAACAAGTTGGGCTTTGAAGGTCTCACATATCAAGCCAAATCTGGCTAAGAATTTACGCTTTTTAGAATTTTTAGGAGTCGGCGTTGCACTCTGGGGAGTCATCTACGGTTCATTCTTTGGTTTCAAATTGCCTTTGCGATTGTTGATACCAGTACGGATGTGATCACCATTCGATTATGTCGGTCGATTGGGTTTATTACAGTCATGACAGGGCTTTTATCTCAGTGGTGCAAAGAATATTCGCACGAAAGACTGCGCGGAAGCTCATAATTCAGGTTTTGCTGGATGCTGATTCTCGTCGGCTGGCTTACTAGGCAGCGGGCCGATTATTCCCATCGCTCATGTGCTGGTTTGATCGGACAATGGCTTGCTATTATAAATGCTGTGGGTATTGTACTCGCTTTCTATTATCAGCGCTAAGAGTTTGAAAGGATTGGGGCCTGTATTGTTTAATTTATACAATATCAGCAGTTATGTAGGGCGATTTGGTGAGTTTCACGAGACTTATGGCTGTCTTGCAGGTGCGAGCATTGGTTCAGCTCTTTAACTTAATTGTTAGTCTCTTTCCTCCTTTTGCTCGCTTCAGTATTGGTATTGTGCTATTTATCGCCCTTCACAGTATCAATATGTTCCTCTCCTTTTTATCAGGCTATGTACATGGAGCACGTTTAATTTTTGTTGAATTTTTGGAAAAATTCATGATGGTGGTGGAAAGTTTTAAACCTTTGAAACCAGTAGGGAAATATGTTCGCTACAAAAAGTAGTTCAGTGAAATTGTTTTAATTGCTCAGACAGAATTTTATATCATTGACAATTAGAACAATCAAACAAATAGTATTTACTATTAGAAATGGAGTTTATTTATGCAAGCTTTTTCATCTTATTTTTCAACTTATGGCGGTGCCTTTTTCGCAGCACTAGTGTGGTTCTGGCGATTTTTCTAGTGGTATTGGTTCTGCGTGAATGTCGGCTCGACTGGTCAGGCTGCGGCAGCCCCTATTAAAAGAGCAACCTGAGAAATTCTGTCAGCGCCTTGATTTTTGCAGCTTTTGCTAGGTACGCAAGGCTTGGTACGTTTTGTTATTGGGATTTTTGATTTTCTTTAAAATCCAGCCTGAAATGGCCTTCAGACAGGTCTAGCTCTTTTGCCGCACTTCAATCGGAATTGTTGGTTATTATTCTGCTAAATACCATGAAATGTAGCAACCGCTGGCATGCAGATTTTGGCAAAGCGACCTGAAGATGTCATGAAGGTGTTATCCTTGCTGCTATGGTAGAAAACCTATGCTATCCTTGCCTTTTTGTTGTATCTCTTTGATGGTATTGAATGCAAAATGAGACAGTTCAATGTCTTGAGCAAGATTTCATAGAAGGAGGCAGATATGGAATTTGAATCTCATTTGAGGATTCGGTGGAGCAGGCGCATGAGAAATGGGCGGCAGTTATTAGCCGATGCTAAAGAGTCTATTGAGCGTGAAGCTAAAGAGCAAGAAGCTATCGGTTGAAACAAGAAAACTACAACAGTGTGAGCAAGAAATAAGCGATCAATCGTCAGGTACTAGCGCGAGCGCAGCAGCTTGAAAATGAAAAACGTCAATCTACTTTGGCGACCAAGGGATTTTGAAAGACTATTTGCAGGGGCTTATGAGCAAATGGTGGTTTGTCGGTCGAGCAGGAGCAAGCTTTTCTTGGAGCAGGTCTTAAAAAGTATCCGCAAGAAGAGCTTTATTCTAACAGTTGGCTCACGAACATTGGTTAAATATTCGGCTGTGACAATTGAACGATTGTTAGAGCACTATCCGCATGTCAGATTGGCTTCTCGTCTGCAGAGTGGAGAAGCGGGTTTTCTCCTTTCGCAAGGCAACATTGACGATAACTACCTCTACCGCAATTTGGTGGATTCTTTATGGCAGGAGGAAAGCCATCGGCTCGCTCAGGCTATTTTTTCCAAGACAGAAGAGCAGGACTGTTCATGAATGACAATACTGCACAAGTTAATACGGAAAATTAGTATTCATGAAGAAGTTTCTGTCCGCAGTATGAGCAGTTGTTATGAGCTTCAAGTTCTGAAAGTCGATCACAGCTTTGGAAGGACAGCATATATCCCGAATCTATGAACAACCAACTGACTTAAATACTGATTGAGAGATTTCTCTAGAATGCATTTGTTTGCAGAGTATACATGGGCTTTGTAGTCAGTCCAGAATCTGCTTTGTGAGTTTTTCAGCTTAAAGATCTATCACAATCTCAGTGTTGCTTTTGACACAAGGCAACAGGCTTAAATTTAAAGCATCTGTTGATTGCGGTTGGACCTTATCCTTAGATATTTTGAGCATTTGCTGCAACCTTTTCTGCTGAAATATTGTCCAAAATTTATGGCGGATGAAGTGGCGGCGACTTGGCGGAAATATCAGGATTACCAAGATGTCGGTTCTAGAAATCGGAATGATTCAGCTTATTTCAAGTACCCTTAAAAGGTTAAATCTGAATTTGAAGATGAGCGGCTTAAGCAGTTGCGTGGGTTGACGATTGATTTTATAATGCAGTAACGGTGCAGCTGCTATCGCTCACCAAAACCACATAGTTTTATGACACAACTCTATCTGATGATGGATTCAACAAGGCAGAGTGGATTGATAGCAGGCAGGGCAACTAACGGATTGGTTTTCTCAAGCAAACCCACTAGAATTTGACGCGGAATTACGTACTTATGAAGAAAAATGCATTTGGGGAAGCTGACAAATCTTGAACTGGGAGTATTTAGCAGACTTGGTTCTGTTTGAAACCTTAGAGCAAGGACGATTGAAACAAGTGGTCCACTTCCATTAGCTCGCTATTTATTGGGAAAGAGCTAGAAGTGACTTCGACTTATTTTTGACCGGTTTGACAAATCAGCTTCCAGAAAATCATTAAAGAAAGGATGAGACCGATATGGCGTTGTAAAACTTATAAAATTGGTGTGGTAGGAAATCGTGATGCTATTTCTACCTTTTCGTCTCAATTGGCTTTTCAGACTTTTCCAGTCGCTAGGAGCAGCTGATGCTGAATGCTTTACGCCGACTGAGTCGGAAGATTTTGCCATTATTTATTTGACAGAGGATGTGGCTGCAGAAATCCTCGAAACATTGGCTTTACTATGATAAGCGCGTTGCTGGCGATTATTTTATCCCGACCATAAAGGAATAATGATTAGGCGGGGACGCATTCGTGAGAATGTAGAAAAGCAGTTGACAGGAGTATTGAGGTTTTTATGAAAAATAAATGAATTAGGCCAGCCCATTGAGATGCCCCGCGAATTTCAAAACCGGGAGATTTACCAAGCTGGAGCGACCAGAAGGACAATAAGTACGTTGAATGTCCGTCCAAGGACAAGCGATGGGCGGATTTGTATGAAGTCTATGGTCCGGACTCTCCTGCTGATATGTGGACGTATCTCTTCAAAATCTTGTTCAAAGTCAGGAAGAATGGTCGGCCTTAGCAGATCAGATGTTGGCAGCTCAGGTCGTATTATGCCATTGTAGACGGCGAGAGTGGGCAAGGCATTGCGTACTTTCTTGCTCTAATGAGAATTAATCGTGGTAGCCGTGTCATTGAGGTAGGTCTGTGATCTATTCAGCCCCCAATTGTCGAACCAGACTGGCGATCAGTCGATATCTGTTACATCGCTACGTTTTTGAGGAGCTTTATATCGCTGCTACGGAGTGGAATGCGATGCACCCAATCAACCTTCATGATACGCAGAAAAGGCTTTGGTTTTATCTACGAAGGCACTTTTCGTCGTGGCAGTTGTTTATAAAGGGCGTAACCGATGATACTGATTGGCTATCCACGATTGACAGGGACTGGCCAGCGGTCAAAACTGTTTGAAAAATGGTATAGCCCAGATAATTTTGATGAAAAGTGGGAAACAAATAAAAGCCTTATCTGATAAAATAAGAAGTATCAATTTTTGCTGTAGAGATAACTAAGAAAGATTTCAAGCTCACGGCATGATAGAAAATAAGCAAAAATCTCCCAAAGAATGGAGGAAGATTGTGAGTCAAGGAAAGATTATAAAGTTTCGTCCTTTGGTGGTCGCCTCTGATGCAGGAAGCGAATATCTGTGGATATTTGTCGTGGGCACGGGCTTGATTGGGGAAACATGGCAGATAGTGTCGATGAGGCCCATTCAAGTATATGAAGAAACGGGCTTGGACCAGAGAGCTGGTGGAAACGACGGAGTCCGTTGTCGGTCGAATTGGGACCGGATCCTGCAATGTTTGACGGAATTCAGCGACCTTTGGCAAGCTTTCAAACGGTGACGCAGAGTGATTTCTGGTGCGCGAGTGCAGCTGCCCTCATCTGAAATCGAGAGAGACGCGGACTCTTTGTGCCTTGTCTGAGATTGAAACAGAGGTGAGCGCCGGAGTATTCTGGGAACGGTTCAAGAAACCACATTAGTAGCTCACCGCATTCTAGTGCCGATTGGTGTCAGCGTCGTGTGCTAAGATAGAAGCGGGTAGTTATACTGTCGATCAGCCTGTCTATGAGATTGAACAGGCAGACGGCTCCGTCTTGTCGGCAGTCTTATGCAGTAGCGGCCGGTTCGCCGAGGCCGTCCATTTGCTCAAAAAGCTAATCCCCAGAGAACTTTTGGTGACGGGGCAACGAGTGATTGATACCTTTTTCCTGTGACTATGGGCGGGCGGCTGCCGTTCCAGGACCTTTCGGGGCGTGGCAAGACCGTTGTTCAGCATCAGGTCGCCAGTTTGCCACAATGTGATATCGTGACGGCGTGGGTGCGGTGAGCGGGCAACGAAATGACCGATGCTCACGAATTTCCAGAGCTTAATTGATCCAACGATCATGGTCAGTCTATCATGCAGCGAACTGTTCTGATTGCCAACATCGTCCAATATGCCAGCGCGGCGCGTGAAGCTTCTATCTGCGCAGGAATTACGATTGCGTGGAATACCCGAGATATGTATTCTGTCGCTATTATGGCAGATCATCTCCGCGCAGTAGCATCTCTCGTGAAATGTCAGGGCGTTTTGAAGAAATGCTGGCGACGAAGTTGCCATCCAGCCTATCTCGCAGCCGTATTGCTGAATATTACGAACGAGCTGGTCGGGTTAAAACCTCAGGGAGGACGAGCGTGAGGGAACGTTATCACGTCATCGGCGCTGTTTCTCCGGTGAGATATCTCGAGCCAGTCACGCAAAACACTCTGCAGGATTGTCAAAGTTTTCTGGGCTTGACGCTCAGTTGGCGCAACGTCGCTCATTTCTGCGATTAATTGGCTTAGCTCTACTCGCTTTATCTAGACGAGGTGGTCAATATATCGATCAGCATGGAGCAGTTGGCTTTGGTCGGAAAAAGTGACCAAGGCGATGAACATTCTCCAAAAGAGAGTGAGCCACAGAAATCGCGCGCTGGTCGGTCTGGGACTCTGTCTGCGCGATCGTCTCCACCATGAATACAGCGAAATGACTCGTGAGGATTACTCTGCAACAGAATGCTTTTGATGAGGTTGACACTTACACACTTCCTTTGACAAGTAGCTCTTGCTCACTAATATTTTAACATTTGATGAGGAAGCCAATCGTGCCTTGAATTTTAGGTGTTCTACTTACCGAAATCACATGAACGGTACTGTGGAGCTGCGAGATCGAACTGTCTCGCTCCAAATTTATCCCAGAAGAGCGGCTGATGCAATTTGTACCCGGATGTCGCTATTCGAGTAGAAAACTTGCACGAGATTCTCTTGCACGAGCGAGGAACGGACAATGAACGTGATTAAAAGAATACCGTACCGTCGCGTAGTTGTTGGTCCTTTGATGATCAGGGAGCAAGTCGAAGGTGTGTGATTTTAATGAGCTGGTGAAATCCAGCTCCATGACGGGAACCAAGCGTCAGGAGCCAGGGTCTTGGAAGTGCAAGAAGACAAGGCAATGTGCAGCTGTTTGAAGGCTCCAGCGTATTAATTCCAGAAAAGCTGTTCGTTTTACCGGTCGACCGTTTGAAATTGCCAGTGTCTGTGGATATGGTAGACGAATTTTCACCTGGTATGGGCAAAGCTTTCCATTGACGGCGTGGACCAGATATTTTGCCGGAAAATACTTTGGATATTGACGGTCAAGCTTCACTGCAATCCAGTCGCGCTTAGAGATTGTCCCTGACGAGTTTATCCAGACTGATTTCAGCCATTGATCACCTCAATACTCTGAAGTTCGAGGACAAAATCGCCAGCTTTTCTCTGGTTCAGGTCTGCCTCACAAGGAATTGGCTGCCCAGATTGCCTCGTCACGCCACGGTGCCTCGATCAGAAGCTAGTAAATTGCAGTAGTCTTTGCGGCTAAGTGGGGATTACCAGTTGAAGGCCGAGTTTTTCATGAATGACTTATGAGAAACGGGAGCTAGTGACCGCTCTATCCTCTTTATCAACCCAGCCAATGATCCTGCTATTGAGCGGATTGCGACACCGCGGGATTGCCCCTGACTGCTGCTGGAATATTTTGGCTATGAAAAAGACATGCATGTTCTCGTCATCATGACAGATATGATTCAATTACTGCGAGGCCTGCGCGAAGTATCCGCGGCTCGCCGAGAAGTACCGGGACGTCGAGGTTATCCGCTATCTCTATACCAACCTCTCACTTTGATGAACGGGCGGGACGCTTATGGGAAAGAAAGCGCTCGGTGACGCAGATTCCTATCCTCACCATGCCTCGAGGATGACATCACCACCCCATTCCTGATTTGACAGGGCTGGCATCACCGAAGGCCAGATTATCCGTCGCAACCTTTACAACAGTGGGTATCGTCCACCGATTAACGTACTGCCGTCTCTTCGCGCCTCAAAGACAAGGGCTCTGGGCGAAGGAAAGACTGGAGGAGATCATGCAGCAACCATGAATCAGCTTTGCGGCTTATGCACAAGGCAAACAAGCCAAAGAATTAGCGGTTATATTAGGAGAATCAGCCTCATCTGACACCGACAAGCTCTATGTTCAATTTACTGATCGATTTGAAAAGAGTACATCAATCAAGGTTTTATACCAATCGACGATTGAAGAAAAGTTTGGATTTAGGCTGGAATTGTTGTTCATTTTGCCGCGGACAGAACTTGGCGGATCAGGGACGACATGATTTGACCAATATTTGCACAGAAAGGCAGCACATTTAAGGAGGTGAGCCGATGACTGTTTGAATGTCAAACCAACCCGAATGGAGCTGAACAACCTGAAAGAGCGCTTGAAAACAGCTACTCGCGGACACAAACTTCAAGGATAAGCGAGATGAATTGACGTCGTTTCATTGAAGCTGTTCGCGAGAACAATCACCTTCGCCAAAAGTTGAATCAGCTCTGGTTGGTCACATGCAGGATTTTGTATTGGCAAAAGCCTTAGAGCGACCATATGGAGGAAATTTTGCTGTTCCTATGCGAGAAGTCAATCTTCATATCGAACAGGAAAATATCATGAGTGCACAGGTGCCAAGATGCATGCCCGCATGATAACTTCCTATGGTGATGATGAGGGAGATGTGGTTTATAGCTATGTAGCTCTAATAGCCAGATGGATGAGAGACGATTGAGGATATGGGCAACCTATTGCTCGACCCTCCCTGCGCTTAAAGCGAAATTGAAAAGCGCCGTGCTGATGGCAGATGAGATTGAAAAAGACCCGCCGTCGGGTCAATGGCTTTAGAGTATGCAACCATTCCAGATCCCAAGAGACCATTCATTATATCGAGATGAAGCTGAAGAAGCCGGAGCGCGCTAGTCTAGTGAGAGTAATGAAGGTGAAATAAAAACAAAAATGGATAGTGATCTATGAACTCACGTCCGTTTGTGAGGCAGCTATATAAACAATAAAAATCTGCAACTCACTCTCTCACATTTGCCCATGAAAATGCGGGAATTTTCGATAAATCATGTTATAATAGAACAGACTACCACGAAAACGGCGATTCAGTTTAGTATCAATCAACGCGTGATGCAAACAATACAGTGACAGCCAGTGACTATTTTGCAGGGGTTAGCAACGGACGGTGGTCTTCTACGCCGATTTCTTATCCAGGTAGAATTAGACTTGCAAACCTCAAAGACGCCTCCTTATCAGGAAGCCGCAAACTGATTTTATCCGCTTTTTAGATGACTCTACAGATCAAGAGCTGGATAACTGCATTAATCATGCTATAAGAAAGTTTGACACGCTGAGATTGCTCCTGGTGAAACTGAATGGCATACAATTTGAACTATTCCATGGTGCTACGATTGTCTTTGCAAGATATGGCCTTGTCTATCCTCCCGCATTTGATGACGACATCAGGAAAAACATGGCTTTGAAAATAAAACCGTGGTTTTGGCAGCGACTTGGTGATACTGAAAAGAAGTATGGCAGGCTTCTGTGATGTTCCGGGGAACAGAAATTATCGCCCTTTTATCCTCAAAGATGGTGTCAGCAAAGTTCAGGAGTTGCAGATGACCACTCAGATCGGGGAACAATACTCACTGGTAGCTATTGAGGGCAACTTTGATGACGCCCAGACCAATGTTAAACGTATGTTTAATGACGCGTTCGTGAGCGCTTTAGCTCACACATCAGTTGCACTTCTTCTGCTAACTCCATGAATATCGGGCGCTTGCCACAGATTGTTTACTCATGTCTATGCTTATGCACAGTTGGTTAAGACTGGTCAGATTCAAGCAGGCGCCAGTTAATTTTGCTGTTCCAACTGGAAACTCGGCAAAACATCTGCGCCTACTATGCTAAAACAAATCGGTCTTCCGGTGGGCAAGTTGATTCAGCGTTTAATGAAAAATAATGGTCCCAACAGATTTCTTTGCTAATACATGTTTAAGGACAAAAGCGCAGCTTTAAGGTAACTTCTAGTCCGTCTATGGATATTTTAGTTTCTTCAACTTAGAGCGTTTGCTTTTTCCACCTGTTAGGAAATAGCAGAAAAGACAGTGGATTTGATGAAGTCTTCAATCAGCTACTGCAGTATGAGCTGACTGATTTTGACCCAGCTTATTTTAGAACCTCTTGCATAAGAATATGCCACCGAAGTTGAGACAGCAGCTGGAAATCAAACGAGTTTATGAGGCGTCTCGATATGGCTAGATCCGATACAGTGGTCGCCTAGCTGTTTATCAAAAATACCGGACACAGGTGATGAGACTATGATTGTTATTGCTCAACCGCCAGTCCTCTGCAAATTCCCAGTTGTGGCAGTCGCTGTAATGGGGACAAAGTGGTCTCAGTGACTTTCGAAGCAAAACTCTACGAGATGGAGTTGCAGTGCTTCCCGCAGTTGCAACCCATGAAACCGCACAAGTTCAGCAAACGACTGTTGCTACTGACCAGATGCAGGCAGCAGTAGAAAGTCATTTAGACTTTAATAATCTAATACCTTATAACAAAACCAGCTGGTAGCCAACTGAGTGTTTTCAGATTGCAACAGGGCGTAAACAAAATAGTTGCCAGCAAAGTGCAGAAAAGTGCATAATCAAAAGCAGTGAGTTTCATGATGATGACCACTTATAAAAAGATTTTAAATATTTCTCTACCAGCCATGGTCGACCCTCAGATGCTAATGGGAATGGTGACCGTATTTGGTAGCGAGTCTCGGTCCGTACTATTTTCAGAGTCTCGGTTGCTGGTAATATTATTACGATTTACTCATTATTTTATTGCGCCAGAGCAGCGGTATCCAGTTTAATTTCTTAAAAAGTTTGGGAGAAGGAAATCGAGACAATCTAGCTTATCACACTAACGAAGCCATTAAATTAACTCTGATTTTGAGCGCGTCTGGGCCTCCTCTCTTATTTTTGACGCCGATATTAGTTTGGTAAACGGAGCCCAGTTGCCAATGCAGGTGGTCTTTATTTAGCTTTTAATCAGGAACGATTCTCCTTTTTGGGTCTGATGATCACGCTAGGCTCCCTGATTCGAGCAACTAGCAAACCCCTCGCAGTTTTATGTATATCAGTTTTTGCCAATCTGCTCAATGTCCTTTTTCCAGTCTTATGATTTTTATTTCACTTACGGGAATTATTGAGTGGGCGCTGGGCACCATTTTTAGCTCTCGTCTGGTGGGTATATTGATTTTATGGAAAGAATTGTCTCTGTCTCTAGCACCTGGAGTTGGAAGCCGGATTGGGAACTGTTGTATGTTTATCTCGCCATGCTGAGAGCGGCTGATGATGCGGGCTGGGGACGTGGTGATTATTGCTATGATCGTTAAGTTCGGACAGATGCTGCGGAAAATGCAATTGGAGAGTTCTGAACCCAGCTTAATCCATATGTCGGGCTTTGGAGTCGCTACGTGCAACAGTTATGTTAGTGGCTCATGGTGCAGGCAGATTTTCAAACAGTTAGAAAAGCTGACGAAGCAGACCTTACTGGCTATCTCTTGACCCACGCTAGCGGTGGCTCTGCTTATTTTTGGCACTCTGACAGCCACTAACATCTTATACAAAGGATAGCGGCGCTGTAACAGCTAGTTTGTCGGTCACTCACTTTGGGTGTGCTTGCGACAGCAGGAACAGTCATCTACACGGCTGTTTGGCAAGGATTGGGAAACGCGAAGTTACCTTTTATGCCACGACGGTTGGTATGTGGGTCTATCTGCATTGTGGCGGGTTACTTTCTGGGGGTAACTTGGATTGGGCTTGCTCCGGAGTTTGACTGCCACCTTTGGACAATGGCTTTTCGCTGATACAAATCATCTATCAACGGAAAATGAGGAGTCAAAACATGACAAGAGCTTTTTATTTGGGATTTGGACGAGAACATTATTGATTCCTATGATGCACTTTGGTGGGATTGAAGAAAACCTATACTCATTATGGATTAGACTTTTGACAGAGAGGCCATTCGTGTGCTTATATTTTGCAGCATTCTGTTCAGAAATTGCTGGAGAAAGTCGCAGCAGAAAAGGTTTTCTAGATGCTGAAAGAGATGAACCGCTGAGGTCAAAGTTTGCAAAGAGAAAAATGCTCACATTCAGCTCATGGATAGTGCTAAGGCTATTCTCTATTTGGGTGCGAAGCAAGCAGATATTCAGCAGTTTGTCTATACCTGCTGCAAAGGGAAAAATGCTTTACCAAATTTTTGGGGATTTAGAGATTTTCGATTTTTACAGAAAATTGTGATCACTGTTAATGGATTTTGGTAAGAAAAGCTCGACCCAGAAGGTGTGTGGAACTATCTTTGTAGAGAAATGCCAGCTGGATAAGATAAAAGCACTTTACTATCGGCGATGATCGAACGCTGGATGTGGATGTTGCTTTTAACAGCGGTGGTATTCAATCAATCACTCTGTGACACGACCAAACATCAATCACAAAATCAACCATTTACTAGGAGATTAAACAGATAATCTGTTAAAGAAAAAGTGCATGCTATCTGACACTTATAGTTGATTTATCATCATTGCTGACCAGTCAACAAAAATAGAAAGGAGTGAATATGTTGGCTGCCGGGCCCATCACCTTGCTGTACCAATTGCATTTAACTGATCACTGGTTATCACTGCAACCTTTGAGCAAAATTAGAAATCAGCTTTCAACGCGGCACGAGATACTGACCCTTTATTGACACGCCCATGCAGTCAAGTTACAAAAGAGGTCTTAAAAATCGATCCTGCAGCCTTAACTGGCATTTCAAACTTTTAGAAGAAGCGCGGTTAAGGCTCAACGCTGAGCCGCAATCCCAAAATCATGAGGTTCGAGTGTACGCGAAATGAATGTTGCAAAAGAGCAGCTGAGCATGAGCCACGACCTAGTCATGGGCTGTCAAAAGCAAATGGAAAGCCTCTCGGATGATGAGCAGCGTGACGCTGGAGCACGACTTGGGACTCGCATCTGGCTCAGATCAGATTGCTGTAGAAAACATCAGAAAGAAGTTAGGTATGTCTACCTTATTACTACCATATTAGGCTACAACTTTCGTCGCACGAACACTCCCATATCTTTGTATCTCAGAAAGTATCGCCACCCAGTCAGTACAAGCACCGCACGAGTCTCTAAACATGGATAAAGCTGAAGAACATCTCCGCCTGCCCGTCACGTTCCTTGTTTAAAAATCATGATCACAATGCCTTGTAGCCTCTTTCCTACCATATAGCTTCTGTATATATAATATAATTTAGAAAAATGGTGACCATTTTGTTGTTTTGCTCGTTATCGAGCGTATAGCGTATGGTGCCAACAAGAAAATCATCTTATCTGACCAGAGCGGACCCGGCGATTTTGCATATTCTAAGCATTTTATTGTTTAAATAGCACCCTCAAAATATTAAACCATTATAAAATATAGGTACCAACCACCGTTAATAGTTTGTGTACTATAATATAGTAGTAGAAATACACAATAGAAAGAATGGACAGAAATGTCAGACAAAAAGGTTTTCGGCGAAGTTGAACCAGCATCGCAACGCCACGCTGGTTTTCGTACTTATTAGCTTTCAGGCCGAATGCTATGGCTGCCGTTGGTTATGTGATCCGAAATTGGGATATAAGTGCTGTAGGTAGTCACCCATCGTTATTTGCCTTTCATCAGCTGCCTCGTTTCTTCTGTAATGGCCTGGCGCAGTTGCAGCAATGGCGGGAAAATTAGGAATTGTCACAAGCGATGGACGGTACAAGCTCATTGCGCTCCACACGTCAAAAGCCAGTTCGCTATCTCCTTTGGGTGTATAGAGAGTTGGGTTTTAATGGCAAACGGACTTGGCAGAAGTCAATGGGTGCAGCTGTGCTTCATCTACTATTGGCTGGTCTGTTATTTTCGATTTTGACTACAGTCTTGATGGATATTGTTGCTGACGAAAATTAGGCTTTCGCAAGATTGAAGCCACCGTGGGCTCTCGTCAGCTGTAGTGGGTAGGATAAAAGCAAAGGGTATTTATGTTTTGTCATATGGACCCATTTTCTAACTCAAAACGTCTCTACACTGGTCCCACCATAAAACTGTTTAGACTCAATCTCCACTTTGACGATCTCAAGTGGAAGTTACTGTAGAAGTGCCCTCACATCCATATTTTAATTTTAGTGAGCGTTTTAAATAAGTATTGTATAGGGTCATAGAGATGTGCATATATAAACAATTACCTTCCAAAACCAAAGGAGATCTCAAACATGTATTCTTTTAATCGCAAAATGCAGAGCATTATGATAAAAGGATCAGGAAAACATTTCCTTTTCGGTTGTTCGCTTGTTTTGTGTAGCTGAGCAGCGCTGGGCCTGCTCCACTCAGTCGTAGCCAAGATGCAGAAAACCAAGCGTGCGCTAGAGTTCCACTGCTTTGGAAACCACTAACGATCCGACAGTGAAGAGACGTAACTTATGCAGCACCGCTGCAGCCCGCCTCCAACAGTCGCAAGAATCGAAATGCGAAATGCGGTTCTCGCGGTCATCTACAGAAGAAGCTCAAAGCCGAAGTAGAAAGTTACAGAGCCTGCTGCTGCAACCAGTAGCAACCACAAAAGAATCAGAGCCCTGTTCACACCAGCTTGAGATGCAGCGTGGCTTTACCGTGCTATCAGCATCAGCTGCTGAAAGAAATTTTCAAATGTTACCAGCGAGTACAGTTGCAAACTGACCGCAGTTTCTGTTCGCGCCAGCACGTGCTGGATCTGCGATTGTAACATTTGCAGACGGGCTCTAGCCGCAACATCGTCAGCGCTCAAACAGTTAAAGTCAAGGCAGAAGCTACTTCGGAAGTCCACACGTTCACGTCGTGCCCTCTTTCTCCCAGCAATGGAACTAAGGCATCGCTCTTGACTCTGAACTTCAGAAAGAAGCGTGAAAAGAGCACTCACAGTCCGGTGTGAAGGGTGAAAAGCAAAACCTTATCGTAGAAACAGCTTGGCTTTGACCGTAATGGAAATGAACACCTGGTCAACGATAGTCAAGAAGATGCAAAAACGCCTTGGTGGTGTAAATGTTCACCAGGCATGTAACTGGTAAAGGCTCGTGTCACCAGTTTATAAGACAACATGTGGGCAACAAGATGGAAACTTTAGCATCTGATCTTTGTCTCAAACCGGTAACAAACCGGGCCTAGGAGCCACAGCTGAGTTTGAACCTGCAGGGAGACAGTTTTATGTCGGTCCGTACCAGTGCAGAAAAATCTCAGATCCAACAAAATATGCAATGTCACTGCAGTCATGCGATCTCAACGGGCACAGGTTTCACGGTCGTTCTAGCTCGCTTTGAATGAAAGCGATACCACTTGCTGGTATCAAATCCAGTCTTGTTGGTGGTCAAGCAGTTCTTCAGAAAGCAAAGTCACTGACTATCTATTGAAACCAGAAGCAGATCGTCAGACAGGTGACCAAGCGGACGGTCAATCTCACGTAAAGTGCAGATTATGGTACAATCCGTGTAGGGTGGCACGAACTTCGCGACCCAAGTGGTCTGACGCACGCACGTATCAAAAGACAGTTACGATATTAATGCCACAAACGTTAAAGTAGAAGCGGCTTCACACGTAAAATGATGAAAGCAACTCAGTTTGCTGATAAATGGAAAAAGGCACCACAAAACTAAGCAAACCTGAGCGACGTAAAAGCTGCTCGAGCCAGAAATTACCAAAGAATGTAGTGAAGCCAAGCAACGTAAAGGATCGCAACATTGCTGAAACCAAAGTTCAGTGGTACCAGCTGATAAAGACGGAATCCATCGTATTCATTCCTGGAGGTCTCGATGGGTGTGGGTGCTGATACAAAATAGTGGACTTTCTAAGGCACTGTAGTGCAGAGTTTGGAACACTTTGTTAAAGATGAAGATTTAGACAATGAAACATCTCGGCGAAGTGGAATGGAAACTGGCTGGACAAAAATACCGCTCGCTGTCAATACTGACTATGTCTATGCTACTGTTCTCGTGGATAACTACGCTATTTTGGGAGCACTAACTACCAATCAAATATGTTTAGTCGTGCACGTCTGATGCTGAACTTCCAGTGTGACTCTCATCACTTTGCAGCAGCAAATACTTTCAACATACCAACTCTTGTCCTCAGTCGGCGCCAACAACCACTGCATGACATCTTGTATACGATAAATCTGACAACCTGCAAAACCGAGGAAATACAAATGGGTCGAAAGTACCACTGGTGGACTGATGCCGTCGTACGTGAATACCAACCAAGTGCTGGTTCAAAATGATGTCGTTTACTGGAACAGCAACGACCGTTATGTCAAAAGCAGATGGAACTGCCAAGTCAGCAGCTCAATCACTGCACCATCTCGATCTCAGCGCGCAGCCAGGCCCACACGTCTGCCACCAAGTGCAAGAAAACACTGACGACCCTCATTCAGCTCTCCAGCACTTCGATCGGCTTTCACAGCCGCTCCCACGAAGATGCGGGTCAAGTACACACCAACAGCTGAAAGATCAAACAGAACAGGCAGAGAAACTCCAGATCCTAAGAAATCAATCGAAAACGGTAGAGATCTTCCAGATGTGAAATCTCAAGTTTGAGTAGCATGGCATACTAGTTGATGCTAAACTCACAACAGGCGATAAATCTGTGAAGCCAGTAAGTGTGGTAACTCCTACTCCGTAGATGGAGCCCAGGGATGAAGTTCCAGCATAAAGCGAAAGTAGTAGATCCCGGCACAGATGCGACACGTACACACCAACAGCTAAAGATCAAAACAGTGAACGAAAGGGAGAAAACCTCCAGATCTCTAAGAAATTCAATCGAAATGGTAGAGGTCTCCAGATGGAACTCAGTTTGAGTACAGACAATTAGTTGATACGACTGACAAACAGGCGATAACCGCTGCAGTAGTGGTATTCTCACCCAGATGGATGTTCAAGGATGAAGTTCCAGTAACAAAGGACGTAGTAGATCCGAGCACAGATGCGGACAAGTGGCTACACTCAACAGCTAAAGATCAAACAGTGAACAAAGGAGAAACCTCAGATCCTAAGCATAGTAATCAATCGGAAACGTAGCAGATCTTCCAGATGGGAACTAAGTTTGAGTAACAAGACACGAAGTTGATACAACTACACAACAGGCGATGCAAATCAGCCGTAGTGGTAACCTCACCCAGATGGATCTCAAGGACAGTAGTCGTAACAGTTAAAGTAGTAGATCCTTTCAAGCACAGATGCGACAAGCACACACCAACAGCTAAAGATCAAAACAGTGAACAAAGGAGAAACCCAGATCCTAAGAAATCAATCGGAAACGGTAGGAGATCTTCCAGATGGAAATCGTTTGAGCAAAGACACCAGTTGATGCCAACTACAAACAGGCGATAAACTCAGCCGCAGTAGGTGACTCTTACCCAGATGGATCTCAAGGGATGAAGTTCCAGTAACAGTCAAAGTAGTAGTATCCACAGCACGATGCGGACAAGTACACCAACAGCTAAAGATCAAACAGTGAACAAAAGAGAGCAGCTCCAGGAGTCCTAAGAAATCAATAATCGAAACGTAGGAGATCTTCCAGATGGAACCAAGTTTGAGTACATGACACTGAAGGATACAACCACAACAGGCGAGATAAATCAGGCCGTAGTAGTGGTAACTCTACCCAGATGGATTCAAGAGGATGTAGTTCCAGTAACAGTCAAAAGTAGCAGATCCAAAGCTAACAGATGCGACAAGTACACACCAACAGCTAAAGATCAAACAGTGAAACAAAGGAGAAAACCTGGGGTGATCCCAAGAAATCAATCGGAAACGCAGGAGACTTCCAGATGGAAACTAAGTTTGAGCACAAGACACTAGTTGACACAACTACAACAGGCGACAAATCAGCTGTAGTAGTGGGTAACTTACCCAGATGGATCTTACAGGATGTAGTTCCAGCAACATAGTAGTAGTAGAGTCCAGCACAGATGCGGACAGCACGACACCAACAGCTGTTAAAGATCAAAACAGTGTAGTCAAAAGGAGAAACCTGCAGATCCGCAAGAAACTGAATTCGGAAACGCAGGAGATCTCTTCCAGATGGGAATCAGTTTGAGTACAAGACACTGTTGATGGTTAACCACAACAGGCATAAATCAGTTGCAGTAGTAACTCACCCATATTGGATCTAAGGACGAAGTTCCAGTAACAGCTAAAGTAGATCCAAGCACAGATGCGGACAAGACACACAACAGCTAAAAGATCAAACAGTGAACAAAGGAGAAACCTGATCCCAAGAAATCAATCGGAAACGTAGGAGATCTTCCGTGATGGAACAAAAGCCTGAGTACAAGACACTGTTGAGGAATCTACAACGTCAGGCGATAAATCAGCTGTAGTAGTGGTAACCTACCCAGATGATCTAAGGATGAAGTCTCGCAGTAAACAGTTAAAGTAGTAGATCCAAGCACAGATGCGGACAGGCATGCAACAGCCAAAGATCAAAGCAGTGAACAAAGCAGGAAACTCAAGAGAACCCACAGAAATCACTCGGAAACGTAGGAGATCATTCCAGATGGAATTCCAGCTGTGTTGGCTAGACACGCAGTTGATAACTAAATGCAGCTGACAGGCGACAATCAGCTGTAGCAGTGGTAACTCACCCAGATGGATCTTAAGGATGAAGTTCCAAAGCACAGTTAAAGTAGTAGATCCGCTAACAGATGCGGACAAGTACACACCAACAGCTAAAGATCAAACAGTGAACAAAGCGAGAAACTCCTGATCCTCAAGAAATCACTCGGAAACGTAGGGAGATCTTCCAGATGGAACTAAGTTTGAGTTATGAAGACACGAGCGTTGATACAACTACAACAGGCGACAATCATTGCCGTAGTGGTAAACTCACCCAGATGGAGTCTACAGGATGAAGTCTCCGCAACAGCTAAAGTAGGATCCAAGTCATTGTGATGCGTGACGCAGTGACACACCAACAGCGGCAAAAGATCAAACAGTGAACAAAGGAGTAAAACCTGATCCTAAGATCAATTCTGAGAACGTAGGAGTATTCTGCGATGGAACCAAGCCTGAGCGCGACACCAGTCGACGCAACCACAACAGGCGACAAACTCAGCCGTAGTGGCAACTTCACCACAGATGGGATTCTGAGCGATGAAGTTCCAGTAGTCAGTTAAAAGTAGTAGTAGATCCGCTGCCGTGGCGTGTGGAGATGCACAATACCAACACTGCTAAAGATCAAAACAGTGAACAGCAGGAGAAACTCCAGAGTCCCAAGAAATCGCAAACGTAGGAGATATCCTTCCAGATGAACTGAAGTTTGAGTACATGGAGATAATCAGTTGATACCAAACGCTAGACAGGCGATAAAGCAGCCGTAAGTAGGTGGTGGTGACTCTATACCCGATGAAGCCGGAAGCGATGAAGTTCCAGCAACTGTTAAAGGTAGTAGATCCAAGCACAGATGCGATGTTACACGCTCACGCCCAGTGACAGCTAAAGATCGAAATACTGAAAGGGAACAAAGGAGAAAACCCAGATCCTAAAGATCAATCGAAACGTAGAGATCTTCCAGATGCACCAGCCGAATGTACAAGACACCAGCTGATAGACCACGAGAGGCAGATAAAGCAGCTGGAAGCGTAGTGCAGACCTGGGTCCAGATGGATCTGAGGATGGAAGTTCCAGTAACAGTTGTAAAGCAGAGGTAGTATCCGCTGCGATGCGGGACAAGCAGACACCAACAGCTGAAAAGATCGAAACAGTGAAATGCAAAGGAGAAACTCCAGATCCCAAGAAATTCAATCGGTGAAATGCGTAGAGATCTTCCAGAAGTGCAACCAAGCCTGAGTACGTTGACACCGGTTGACACCAAACTGGCAACAGGCGATAAAGCGATGCTGCAGTGGTGACTGTGATCACCCAGATGGCTCGAAGGACAAGTTCCAGTCACAAGTCAAGTAGTAGATCCACGCAACAGATGACAAGCAGGCACCAACAGCTAAAGATCTACCAGTGAACAAAGGAGAAACCTGATCCCAAGAAATCAATCGGAAACGTTGGAGATCTTCCAGATGGAAACTCCAAGTTCGAGTACATGCACACTAGTCGCTGACAACTGCCAACGTGCTGAGCAGATCAGCTGCAGCAGTGCAACTTCACTCAGATGGATGATCTATAGATGAAAGTTCCAGCAAATTCAGCGCTAAGGTAGTAGATCCACGCACTGATGCGATGTGACGCACACACCAGCAGCCAAAGATCAAACAGTGCAACAAGGGAGAGAAACTCAGATCCCAAGAAATCACGGAGCGCAGGAGATCTTCCAGATGGAACTGGGTTTGAGTACAAGACACTGAAGTTGATACAACAGACAAACAGGCGTATGCAAATCAGCGTAGTAGTGGTAACTCTTACCCGTAGATGGACTCAGGACAGAAGTTCTAGCAATAGTGAAAGTTAGGTAGATCCAAGCACAGACAGGGACAAGTACACACCAACAGCTAAAGATCGCAAACAGTGAACAAAGGAGAAACTCCAGATCCCAAGAAATCAATCGGAAACGTAGGAGATCTTTCCAGATGGAACTAAGTTTGAGTACGAGATACCGGTTGATACTAAATCTGCTAGATAAAGCAGCTGCAGAGGATAGGACCCACCCAGATGGACTTTGAAGGATGTGAAGTTCCAGTAACTGCTAAAGTAGTAGATCCACGCACCGATGCGGAGGCGAGTACACACCATTGCAGCTAAAGATCAAACAGTGAACGCAGGAGAAACTCCAGATCCCTAAGAAATCAATCGGAAACGTAGGCGATCTCCACGATGGAACCAAGTTTGAACACAAGAAAACCGGTTGATACCAAAACGCCAGGCGATAAAGATGCGAAGGTGATTGTGTGACTTATCCAGATGGCTCGATGACGAAGTTCCAGTATCTGTCAGCAGTAGTAGATCCACGTACCGATGCGGGGACAAGTATACTCACACTAGAAGCTAAAGATCAAATGCACAGTGAACAAAAGGGAGAAACCCAGAGTCCTAAGAAATCAATCGGAAACGTGCTGGAGGACTCCATCCAGATGAGCGAAAACCAAGTTTGAATACTGAAAAACCGGTTGATACCAAAACGCCGGTGGCGATAAAGAATGCGAAGGTGATTGGTGACTTCATCCAGGATGGCTCGAAGGATGAAGTTCCAGTAACTGTTAAGCAGTAGATCCACGTACCGATGCGGACAAGCATACTCCAAACTAGCTAAAAGATCAAACAGTGGAACAAAGGAGAAAACCTAGATCCTAAGAAATCAATCGGAAACGTTGAGAGTCTTCCAGAAGGAACCGTTTGAATACAAAACCGAAGGATACCAAAACGCCAGGCGACAAGAGGCGAAGGTGATTGTGACTTATCCAGATGGTCAGCTGATGAAGTTCCAGTAACTGTTGGCGTAGTAGTATCCACGTACTGATGGGTGTGGCCGGGCATACTTCCAACAGCTAAGATCAACAGTGAACAAAGGAGAAAACCTAAGATCCCAAGAAATCACCGGAAACGTTGGAGATCTTCCAGAAGGAAATCTGGGTTCGAATTACACACCAGTTGATAGCCTACAACTCCAGGCGGATGCAAAGACGCAAATAGTATGTAGTAAAACTCACCCAGATGGATTCTAAAGATGAAGTTCCAGCAACTGTTAAGTTAGTAGATCTCATGTGCACCGATGCGATAAGAACACACCAGTAGCTAAAGATCAAACAGGGAACAAGGGAGGAAACCCAGAGTCCTAAGAAATCAATCGGAAACGTAGAGCGACCTACCAGATGGAACTAAGTTTGAATACATGGAAACCGGTAAATGATACCAAAACGCCAGGTGTGCTGATAAAAGGATGCGAAGCAGTGATCGTGACTTATCCAGATGAAGCTCGAAGGACGAAGTTCCAGCTGTCAGGGGTAGTAGATCCACCTGCACCGATGCGGACAAAGGGCACTACAACAGCTAAAGACGCACAGTGAACAAAGCGAGAAACCCAGATCCTAAGAAATCAATCGGAAACGCTGGAGGAATCTCCAGAAGGAAACTGAAAGCCTAACACAGAAACCGGAAGTTGATACCACAAACGCGCAGAGCGATAAAGATGCGAAGGCGATCAGTGACCATCCAGATGGCTCGAAGGGATGAAGTTCTAGTAACTGTCAAGGCAGTAGATCCACTGTACCGATGCGACAAGTATACCCAAATGCTAAAGATCGTACACAGTGCATCAAAGGAGAACCCAGATCCTAAGAAATGCAATCGGAAACGTTGAGATTCTTCCAGAAGGAACCTAGCTCGGAATTCAGACAGATCAGTTGATACTACACAACTCCAGGGCGGCACAAAGACGCAACAGCGCAGCAACTACTCCAGGATGGATTCAAAGACGAGTTCCAGTACTGTTAAGGTAGTAGATCCACGTACCGATGCGTGATGTTAAGACACACCTGTGAAGCTAAAGATCGGAAACAGCATCAGGTGAGAACTCCACAGATCCCAAGAAATCAATCGAAACGTTGGAGATCTTCCAGAAGGAACCAAGTTCGAATTCAAGACACCAGTGATACTACAACCCAGGCGACAAAGACGCAACAGCTGAGTAGTAACTTTACCCCAGATGGATTCAGGAAGATGAAAGTGTTCCAGTTAGCAGTCAAGCTGCAGGAAAATTCAGCACAAGCATCTGACAGCACTCCGCCATAAAGCAGAAGCATGAAGTGGAATTGCAAGCTCGGTCACAGGCATGCGCTGTAGCTCTGCAGGCCTAGCAACACTTTGGACTTTGGAGCCCTGGCGGATTTGGACTTTTCTCGCAAGAAAAAGCAAGACTAAAAACTGAAAGTTTTGGCTATCTATCAACTGTAAATGATTGAAAAAGCTGGGTCGCTGAGAAAGGGCCTTTGTCAACTGTAGTGGCTGAAGAAAGTAAGATCGAGAAAGGACAAAATTGTCCTGGCTCTATAATATTTGTAGTGGGTACCCCTATGTAGATACATAGGAGCCGATTTTGTTGCAGAAAAGTCCTGACATAGATCTCATAATGAAAAGCTGATTTCAAACCATCGCTAGAAAGTTAATCTTATGGAACAATTAATTTATCACAAACGTACTGGGAATCAGACACCAATATTACGATTTTGGATGTTCTAGATGTGTGGAACACTTAAAGCAATCATTGCTTGCTCCCCAGGTGATGGTAAAGTTGAACCTCATTCTTGAGAATTCAGATTGAAATGCATCAGCGATTGAAAGCTTTATTCTTTCGGTACTCAGCTTCAGCAGCGCGGACTCTCATCAGTCCATATCCTCGCAGTCAGTAAACTTCCCTTTGTGTTTCTGGAGAAGTATTTTATGTGAGATGTGCGCGTGCTATCCATTTTTGTTTTGTATCCGACTTTTATCCTCTTACCCATCTTTATATTTTATATTTTTCCGACGGATTCAACGGACTTCTCCGATAGGAAGTTACCTCTCATTCGGAAAACAGGAGAGTCGTATCGATTTACGATTCAACTCTTTTCTTTGAAAATCTTTTATAAAGGTGAGAAGTTGCCAGACGGCAGCAGCCTTCTGCATTTTATTGCGCAACAGTGTAGAGTAAGAAGTTAGTGTTCATTTTTGCAGTACTGTTCGGTGGAAACGGGGTGTTTCGTTTGCATTACTTGTTTGGCAGCCACATACAAACCTGTTATGGAGCTGAATGGTGCGTCACCGCAGGAATTTATCGGAGATGGGAACGAAAGACCATATCAAAAGCTTGGCAACAAATGAGTTACCAGTTTAGGAAAGGTACTGGGATCGGAAGTGCTGGAAGCATCCTAAAGAAGATTCAGGAGCCATTGTGGAAAAACGAACGCGAAAAGTCAAAGGTTTGAAATGACATTCAAGCCTTTTTGATAGGAGAGAAGCTGAAATTTCACCTGACTCTCTTTATGATATAGGCCTAACTCAGTAAAAGAAATCAACTGGTTAACTGTAGAAAAGGAGCGAGCATGAGTCACTCAGCACACGAAATGGATCATTTCTTATGTGAAATCATTTTTAAAAGCCGAGAATCAGCATGAGACTTGACTGGTCTCTGTACAAGTGGAAATGCCTTTGACAACACCCAAGAGCGCTGATCTTATCGTTGCTGTCTCGAGGAGTCACTGACAAACCCAGAGTTAGCAAAGTGCTTAAACGTCAGTCAGGCTGCTGACAATTAAAGCGCTTACCAAATCGCTCACCAAACAAGAAAATGCTAGGAACCCTTCAAGGAGCCTGGAAAGATGCGCGTAAAAGAAGTATCTGCGTTTGACAATGAAGCGAAGCCGAAGTTGCCGTGGAACAATCAGCATCATCAGGACAGCATTGGAAATTTGCTTGACAAAAATCGCCAATCAATCACACTCCTCACGAGCAAAGCAACCATTCAAAATTCGTGAAACCCTAGTAGGAGAAATCGGAAAATGAGATATATCACAGTTGAAGATTTGTCCTTCTATTATGACAAAGAGCCTGTGTTGAGCATATTACACTACTAGCTGGCGTGGAGCGTGGTGAGTTTGGTGACTTTCTGGACAGGTGAAATGGAGCGGCAAAACGACCTTGATCTGGTTGCTGATCTTTGGGGATTTTGCAAGCCTCGATTTGGTGCAGGTGACGATTTCTAAGACGAATGTCAGCTGGCAAGAAGTTGCGTGATTGCTTATCTGCCGCAGCAAATCGCCAGTTTTAATGCGGCTTTTCCAAGCACCGCCCATGAATTTGTTTAAATCAGGTCGGTATCCGCGCAAAGTCGATGGTTTCGTCGTGTTTGAATGCGCATGATGAAGAACATATCAAGGTCAGTCTGGGCGCCGTTGGCATGTGGAAACATCGTGAGACAAGCGATTGGTCAAGCTTCGCGGGCAGCAGCGGGGCGGTCATTGCACGAATGTTTTGCTTCGATCCGGACATGGTCTCTGGATGAGCCGACAACGGGGATGGATGCTGGTAGCAAGGATGAATTTTGCGATTTAATCGCAACCATAAGTGCGCATCGGCACGGCAAAGGCTGTGCTGATGATTACGCACGATCCAGAGGAAGTTAGAAAATATGCGGACCGCAACATGCCCTTATTTGGTGCGAAATCAAGATTCGCCATGGCGAGAAGTGTCTCAATGTTCACGAGAGTGATTCAGGAGGCGAGCCATGCTTAACGTACCAACTTAAGTGATTATGCAACGGAAGCTTTTCTTGGCTGTGATTTAAGCGAGTTTGTTCTCACCTGTGTTAGGAACGTCCGTTTTTAATTTCACGTCGTCAAAGTTTAATGGAGTGATACACTTAGTCATGTGTCGCTTTCAGGAGTTTGCATTTTGGCTTTATTGTATTTCACCCACAGTTACCACACAGTCATTATCAGATGATTGCGTGCAAGTTTCTCAGAATATTTGCACCATCTCACAAAGATTTTCATGGAGATTCGGAACAGCTATTTTAATGTCGACAGGACTGGTATATTGCTTTTGATTGTAGATGAGCAGGCAAAAGCTCCAGTTCCATGAGCCCAGTACCCTGTAACATTTTGTTTGGTTCTATTGTTGGGCCGATTAGTGCTGGAGCAGGTGATTTCGCCGTTTGTTGTTGCGTGGCGATTGTACTCAGTTGATCTTTCTCTGCTCGGCCAATGCATACTTTTGACCTCGACGAAGATACAGCCTTGTGGACGGTCTGCCTGTACTATGCTCATTCTATTTAATATCGTGACAGGTGTTGCCATTGCTCACAGATTCCAGCGGCAGCGCTGTTGGTATCGACCATTGCGAAAGGTTGGCAAGTATTGCTTTGCGACTCTGGGATTTCAAGTCGGTCAGTTTTATTAGCGAATTTTATTGGACGTGTAGGCATGATTGCCGGATTGTATATTTCTTTACCATGCTGAAACGCCAGCCAGCGCAAGTATTACGATTGTCGGTCGGTATTTTTACTAGTGAATCTATTATTTACCAAAATAGAGCGAAAAATGAAGAAAATTAGTCATATTAGTAGCAAAAGCTTTACTAAGTCTCTTTTGTGTGGCTTGTCTCAATCAAAAAGCGCAAAATGGTAGCTCAAATATTGCGACAGCATTTCGGTCCAGTTTATGAGCTGTGCCAAGGTGACAGGCGATACTGCTAATAATAAAGCTAAGTTGTTAATCGGTGCAGGGACAGAAACTATTACGAATGATGGAACCTTCTGCCAAGGCAGTAAAGCCAAACGATCAAGATGCAGATACTTTCGTTTATGAAAAATGAAAACATGGAAACCCTGTGCCAAAATTGCTTTAAAACCTGAAAAAGGTAAAGTGAATGTGGTGAAGGCAACTGGGAAGATGTTGCTCTCGCACAGAAGAGTAGCAGATCGCGACTCATGGTAAAGAAGGCATCATCATGAATACGATCCCGCGTATGGTTATCACCAAACGTGCTATTAAAATGGTAGGAAAATATTCGTGACAGCTTGGCAAACGCTATCCCGATAAAGAAAGCGACTTCTCTCAAAAGAACGCAGCAGCTTACATTGCTAGAAAATTAGAAACCTGGATAAAGATTATGCAATCTTGGTTTAGCTTAAATGCACACAAAGTTTGTGACGCAAACATGCTGCAGTTGGATATCTTGCATTTGATTATGGCCTGAAACAAGTTCCCGCTTTGTGGTCTGTCACCAGATAGTGAGCTCTTCAGCAGCGTTTTGGCTGAATTGACAAAATATAATACAAGAAAACACATCAAGCACGACGCATTTTGGAAGAAAATGCTTCTCGTTAACTGGCATCTACTTTGGCAGAGAAACGGGTGTAAAGCTGACAGCTCAATCCGCTTGAAAGTTTGACTGAAAAGCAACAAAAGATGGAGCAGACTACATTTCAATCATGAAAGTCCGGACTTGAAAGTCTCGAAGAAGACAACTGACCAAGCAGGCGCTGGAAATTCTACGCCGAAAAAGTTAACAGTACGCAAAGACTGCACAAAATGGCTCATGCTTTGAAGGATAGTGCTGTCGTAAAGACCGTGCTTTGTCTCGACTCATGCAGGTCAATGGCAACCGTTTATCCATTTGGTAAGATGGAACTTTAGGACCAAGTCTTTGATTGCTGTAGCATGAGTTAAGATGACAGTCTGCTGAGTACAAAGCGCGTATTATGAGGCTGGCAAGACAGATGCGGTCCTCACATCATTACTCGCAGATAAGACTATGCGGACCTAGTAGTGGGACGGACAAAAGAAGAAGCCATACATTACAACATAAAGTCGGCAAACACGCTTTGACGTATTCTAGCAGGTATCAGGAGGCGCTTCATGTTTGGTAGCGACAGACCCAGATGCAGGTAAGTATAAATATGAAATTCAATTTAGCGACCATAATTATCACCCCCAACGAAAGCAGCGCACTTCCACATTTTCTACGGTGGTGAAAGCGCCCTTTAACGAACTCGAAAAATTACCACAACTTACTACCCAACGAAATAAGGGACAAGAAATCGCCCAAGAAAATGCTTATATTGATAAAGACGCAATGTAGTCAGAAAGAGAAAATCGAGTTGAGCAATCTTCTTGATGCTTTGACAAACTTCGGGATTACAGATGTAAACTAAAAAGAATCTAAAATCACAATTGTAATCATAAAAGAGATGAAACAAATGGAACAACAAAATATTAGCAGTGCGGAATGGCAAGTTATGTGTGTTTGTAGGGCATATCCTCACAGCAGAAGTGACTGAGGTGGGTAGAGCGTTTAGAAGCTGATTTTGATTGGAAACCGGCTACTGTTAAAACCTTACTTAATCGTCTGAAAGCCAAAGAGTTTATTTCAATGAAAAATTGAAGTGCACAATTTTACCATGATGCCTGATCTCAGAAGTATGAGCATTTGAAAAATAGTTGGCGAACCCTACTTGACAATGTGTGCAATACCAAGCATAGTGATTTAGTGATTCAATATTAGAAAGTTAACCAATCAGTCAAATGATTTGTCCTGAAATTTTGATGTTGTAAAAGAAAAGCAAGTTCGAGCGCCGGAGACGATTCAGCGTAATTGTCCACCAGGTCAATCGACTTTGTGGCGCGCATTGTCAAGATGAGCACGAATCAATCGAAAATGGCGGAGTAAGAAATGAAAAGACAAAAAGAGAAGCAAATTATCCGAGAGGACCTGCGTAGCTTGCAGCGATGACGATTGAAATGGCTGTCAAGGAACTCCAACGGTAGTAGAAGCTTACGGTGAACTTGGCGACGGAAAAATTGACAGTCTTTCCAAAGAAGACGATTTGTAAGCGAGCAAGTTTTAGAGGCTGTGAAAGAAGCGCTACCAAGCGGTAGAAAAAGGGGAACAAAAGCAGTCTGATTATGCGAAACAGGTCACGGAAAAGTTAAGAAAATCAGCCAAATGGCGCGTCAGATTTTGTTTTTGCGGCAGGAGCTGACCACCGTGCCACCTCTATATTTCAATGGGGAAAATGGACTTGCCCGCTGCTACCCTCCTTTTAGATCACATGACGCATCCCATTGCCTTGTATTGGCGCAATTTTTCTCACTTTGCCAGCGAGCGAGCTGGTCGCGGCTTTTATGTGGACGTGGTTTTCGAATTTGGCAAAACGGCATCCGAACATGGATAGTTTGATTGTTGTAGGAACGAGCAGCCTTTCTGTATAGTTTGTACTGGTCGTTCAAGTTTTACTGGGGCATCATACTTTTGTACACCAGTTGGGATTTTGAATCAGTTGGTGATTATCACCTTTGTTTTACTGGGGAAATATCTGGAAGCCAATGCCAAGGGTCGGAACTCACAAGCGATTCAAAAGTTTGATGAGTTTGGTACTCGACCGTTCGACCGTGTTATTCGCCATGGCGAAGCGTGAAATAATTGATACAGAAGACACAGGCAGATATGTGCGGATTAACCGGGAGAACGTATGCCAGTAGACGGTCATGGTTATTCTGGACAGACCTATGTAGATGAGTCCATGATGACAGGTGAAAGTGTTCCTGTCGATGTCGAGAGATGTGATTACCAGTGCCACTATGAATCAAAACGGGTTCATTGACTATGAAGCAACCAAAGTCGGTTCGGACACAACTTTAGCTCAGATTGTTCATTTCGAGGAGGAAGCGCAAGGCTCGAAAGCGCCTATTGCGCTGGGTGGCAGATAAGATCCTCGCCTCATTTTGTACCAATTGTCTTGAGTTTGGCAGTTTTAGCAGCTTTCATAGTGGTATTTTCTGGCGGGAAAGTTTGTACCTCGCTTATCTTTATTGCGGTGTTATCATTGCTTGTCCCCGCGCGCTTGCTGAAGCAGCTGACTGCTAGTCTATGGTCGGTACGGGGAAGGGTGCGAAAATGGCGTCTGATTAAGTCGGGGGCGCCTGAAGCGACTATTTGCAGATGTTGTCGTTCTGGATGCAAGACAGGTACGATTAGCAGCGTGAAGCCAAAGTTTTGACGGATGTGTTGGACTTTTGGTGATGTCACACGGAAGAATGCTGTATCTTGTTGCGGCAGTGAGCGATATTCAGAACATCCATTGGCGGTGTAATTTTGGAAGCCGCTCAAGCGGAAGCTATACCATTAGCACGGTAACAGATTTTTCGCGATTGGTAAAAGCGATTATAGTGTGCACTCAAGAAATTTCTAATTGGGAATGAAAACTCAATGAGACAATACCGTAAGTCGAGCTGGAGAATATATCTCTGACTTGATTTTCTTTATCGTCACCAGGAAAGACGGCCAGTGCTTTGTTGCTTTTCGATAGACAATTGTTGGGCTGATAGCTAGTCGCTGACCAAATCAAAAATAGCTGTAAAAGCTATTGCTGAATTGCAAAAATGGGCTTAGAAGTGGTGATGGATAGGGGACCGTGAGGAAGCAGCTCGGCATTGCAGAAGTAGGAGTGCGTCAATCAAGGGCTGCAGGAGTACTTTCCGGACGGCAAAGAGCAGATATCGCCGTCAAGAATTTGCAAAGCGCAGGTAGTAAAAGGGTCGCTATGGCGTGGTGACGGATCAATGATGCACCTGCTCTGGTGCAAGCGAAAGTCGGGATTGCGATTGTCTGGAACGATGACGGCGTTGACTCAGCCGATATTGCTTTTGATGCACAGCGACCTTTTAGATGTGGTGACAGCCATCTGCCCCACAAGCCACGATTAAAAATATAGTCAAAGAAAATCTGTTCCCTGCCTGTACAATACCTAGGAATACCCAGCTGCGCCGGGGCTTTGTGTATTTGGCGGCCCGCTGCTCAATCCTCATGCCGGTTTGCTCATGAGCTTTAGCTCGGTTTCTGTCGTCACCAATGCGCTGCGTTTATGGCGCTTTAAAATAAAAATCATAAAAGGAGTTCATCATGAAACAAATCGTCACTTAGAAAAATATATCTTGGTCAAAATTGCGTAAAACACGTCACTGAGCACCTCCTAAAAATTAGAAGGTGTGATCTGGACGTTCAAATTGATTTAGATACAAAAGGTTGCTACTGTCACGACCGGATCACACTTACAGCGCAGCAGATTATCAGCAGCACTTACAAAACAATTTATAAAGTTGTTACTGTTGCATAGAAAATCGAGGTTGGGAAAGTCCCAGTTTTCTATTGAAATTAGTAATAAACGAATAATCGTAGCTTCAACAATTCACTGAATCTGCTGGAAGGCGGGAAATCAGCCTGCACAGCAAAGTCATTATGATTGCTCAAAAAGCACCGCTTTGAGGTGGCAGATAAAACTTGCGAAGCGAGCATCAAAAGCTCGTTCGCTTCTTCGGAAGTAAAGACCTTTTGACGAAAACTTCTGTTTCTTTCATCTACAACCTTAAAACAGCTGATAACTTGTTTGCTAATCTCTTTGTAGATCTACGAACCAAAAATTTTGATTTTTAGTTCAGTCCCATTATTTTTAAATCAATCCTTTCTCAAAGCTCTGAGAGCTGGCTTTGACACTAATGCTGCGAAAGGACAGTGTGAACGTTAGTTATGAGCATGGAGCATGAGACGTTTTGTGCGGATCAGGCAACGGATCGCTCAAACGATAGGATGCCCATGACGAGCAAGGCACACGGATCGATGAGTTCGCCCAGTTTTGTTGACACTGATATGGGTGTTTTCAATCTCTTGAGCTTAGTGACCTGCGTTTCAGCGTAATGCTGACCGTTTTTGCTATCCACCAGCTGCTCGCCGATCGTGACGGTCACGCCCGATTTTATCTGGTATAGATTTGACGTGAAAATACCCTTTTGTACAGCCCAATATTCACGCGGAAATTTCTGTTTTCAGCAATCGATTTGAAGATTGGCAAGATAAAAGGATTTTAACAAAAGCGACAGCCCCACTAGTTTCCTTTGTCCAAGCGATGAACGATATAGCACGTACTTCCACATAAGCAGAGACATGCATTTAAAAGCGCTAGCCTGCTGGTCATATGCATGAGTTTTCATACCTTCAGGTTTATTGACAATGATGATGCGTTCATCTTGCATAATTCTTCCACAAGATTAGCAGCCCATTAAAATAGACTCGACAATTCCTGTCAAAAATCAAATGTAATTTTATCATGGTAGGGATAATGCTCGCTGGTTAACTCGGTTTTTTGATTGACGAAGACATGTTTTTGATACGCAAAAATGGCGAATCTTCCGTGGAATCATGTTCTTCCAGCAGTTCTTTGACTGTCGACCTTGTAGAATCGTAATTGTAAAAATGGCATGATTTTATTGCAACAAAATAGTAGATGATTGCAAAACAGTCAGCTAACTCTTGAACAATTTCTCAAAGTTTTCTAAACGAAACGCTTGATAAGAGGTCCTTTTCTGTCTGGATATGGAGAAGGTGATAGAATAGGGATATGAAAAATTGAGGAATTATTTGAAATAGTAGAGAATCATTTTTAAAAAGGATAGTCCTGAGCGCCACCATCAAGAGGTGACAGAGGTGGAAGAAAGCGAATCACATTTTGAGCCGGTCTGGAAAAGTCGGAAAAAGTCGATTTCTCAACACCCATTTTCGACGATTTTTATGTCGCTGATCATCTTGACGAAGATTGTCTTGATTTTGGGACTTGGTTTTGGCTCTGGATGACGGAGGGTTATCTCCTTGCGTTGCCAACCAGTCAATGTGAATGATTTGGTGAATGCTTGAGTGCCAACAACAGCCATTTAGACGATGACGGCACAAAGCCTGTCAGGGCAAAAAGGGAACTTACGTAGAGTTGTCCCAGATTAGTCTGAATTTGCAGACATGCTGTCATTGCGACAGAAAGCAACGTCTTTTTATAAAATAGTGGATTAACTATGGTCGTTTTATCATGGCGATTTTGACAGCGGGACGTTCGGGGTGGTGGATCCACCATGCACAGTACTAGCCAAAATGCTTACTTGTCTCAAGATCAGACTATTGAGCGGAAAGTGAATCCCGTCTTGAGTTAATCGAAGAAATATAGTGAGAACTCGATTCTCACTAAAATGTACCCTCGAACACCTCACTTTGAATGGTGTGTAGAAGATGCCCTGAGTACTCGGCGTATCTGCCAGTCAGTTGACTCGACCAATCTGCTACTTTAGCAGGAATGCCTCAAAGACCGGAACTATATAATCCGCTTGGTAATATCGACGCAATACCGTTTATGGCGAAATATAAGTAGAGCAGGTTATATCAATCAAAATATCGCAAACCAAGCACGCAAACTGGTTTTAGGTAGTCAATTGGTAGATGCTTATACAGGAAAATCGGCAGATTATCGTTATCCGTCTTATTTTGATGCGGTTATCAATGAAGCAGCGAGATTATGGCTTAAATAGAAGCTGATATTGTCACCAACTGGCTATCGCATTTACACAGAGCCTGATCTAAAACTTTCACGGCTTAGTATGCAAAGTCATTTGATGACCGTAAAAGACTTTATTTCCACAAGGCAGATGGTACACGAGCTCAATCAGGAAGTGTAGCACTTATCCAAAGACAGGTGGGTGTCTGTGCTTGTCGGCCAAATCAATAGCACCAGTGCTGGTTTTAGTAGTTTTCAAACCATGCACACAATCTTCAAGAAGTCCGGCTCTCACTATTAAGCCCCTGGTTGTGCAGTACAGCCCCGCAGTTGATGCAGGTTGGTCTATCAATAAAGAATTGGATAATAGTACAACAACGTATGGAACATGGCATGTGAATAACTATGCTGGGATTCAATCCAGTCCGACTGTACCAATGTATCAGGTTTAAGCAACTCAAATATTCCAGTGGTTGCGGCTGCCAATGAATTGGGGCTGAAAAAGGTTTTTGAATATGGTAAAAATTTGGCCTGAATATGGATAAAGTGAGCCAGATTTCTTAGGTAGTTTTGGTAGTGCAACAATCCATCCACTGCAAATGGCAATGTTTATTCTACTTTTGCAAATAATGTTATGAATGATGCATTTGATTACCAAATTGAAAATGCTAGTGGACAAGTAGTCAAAACTCATAAATCAACTTCAACGAGGAGCGCTTAACCGCCATCAACAGATGACGAGTATGATGTGTGGGAATATTTACCAATGGTACTGTGTGTACGTAGCACCTTACGTATATGCATGGCTGGAAAAGACGGGAACGACAGAAACTAACTCTCATCCAGATTTATCAGGAGACCAATGGTTATGGTTACACGCCGATGTGGTTATCTGTCAGTAGTTAGGGTCTTCAAAGACAGATGAAAAATATTATCTGGACAGGCACAGTGCCAATGAAGCTTTCAGCTATTTTCCGAAGTGTGGCAAAATAGTATCTACCATACAAAGGGATGAAGTTCGGTGACATGCCTATGCAAAAATGGTATTGCACTCGTTGATACGAGTGGTACAACACCATGAATCCAAAGTGACAATCGTTCAGATGTCTTGAAAGATGCGTGATGCTAAGAATTTGCTGACTAAGCTAAGAAAAGCAATTGACGCATAAGATTCCTTGAAAAAGTACAGAATGGGACACGGTTAAGAGTTGTTCCAATAGACTTGGTCGATGGGCTTTGATATAAATGAATAAGATGGAGGCGTTATGGCACTAAAAGCGAGTCTGGTGTGCATGGTTTGTGATCGAGAAACCATTCAATCAAATTGATGTAGCACCAAACCAAAACGTCTGGAAGTAAATAAACATTGTAAACATTGCAGTAAATATACAATTCATAAAGAAACTAGATAGGAGAAAGCTGTGAAATTCATCAGAGATACATTTCAAAGTGTTAAAAGATACAACTTAGCCAACTAGAAAGCAAAGCTGATAGATTTTATTCAGCTCATGGAATACACCGCTTTGTCGTTAGGTTATTTATCTTTCGATCTCTCTGTTACGAAGAGGTTTAGTACGATTGTTAACATCTCTTTACTTTTAACCTGCTTGTCTATTTTTGATATGTACCCTTTACTGACACCTAGTAAGGGAGGGCATCATACGTTACAGTCATGAGTATAAGTTAGAGTGTATTGAGCTATAGAAAAAGGAATATGGCCTGTAAACATGAGAAGGAATAAAAACATCAAACTTTTCATCCAATGGTTCGATACTGGGTTCGTATCAGAAGAACAAAATGGACCAGATGCATTAAAGCACTAGGTAATAACAAATGCTGGACCCCGAAGCGAAATATGAATTAGTTGCTAAAGTATTAGTAGGACAATCCAACAAGTCAGTTGCTGTTTCTGCAGGTATAAATAATGGAATGCACATACCTGGGTCTGCAAATACAAAGAATTAGGTTACAATGAGTCTTGGTGAATAAAAAGAAAGGTCGCAAAGAGTAAGAACCCTGTTATGAAAAAGAAAACGATTAAGCCTCAAGCCTCTAACTGAATCAGAACGTGAAGAGTTAATCAGACTAAGAGAAGAAATTGGCAGGCAATGAAAGCGGAGATTGAAGTAGAAAAGGATCGCCTTTGAGGCAAGAAAGATGGGCTAGCAACTCAAGGCGAAAAAGCAGCAATCATCAAAGCGCTCAGAGGTAGAAGGATACCACTCAGCACCCTACTAAAAAGGTTACAATGATGCCTAAATCAACTTATCTACTACAGAAACTGTAAAGTTGATACTGTAGACTTTAGAAATATTAAGCTCACTGAAGAAATCAAGAAAATATTTAGCAGCATAAAGGTGAGATATGGTGTGAGAAGAGTGCAAAGAGCTCTTAAGACGTGAAATCTGTCAATCATAAAGAGAGTACAACGTATCATGTCATTCACTTGGATTGTCAGGCAAAAGACCTAAAGAAAAGTATCACCATTCAAGGCGTGAAGTAGGTAAAAGTAGCACCAAACATAATAGATAGAGACTTTACAGCAACAGCACCACTGGAAGTGGACAACTGATGTATCTCAGTTTAACTTTTCATGGGGAAAGTGTTAGCCTTTCTCCGATAATTGATAATGTACACAAATGAAGTTATTTCATATGATTTGTCGATGAGTCCAAACCTAAATCAAATCAAGAGAATGCTAGATGGCGTTTAAAAAGTTCCAAATCACTTTGACAGGATTAATATTTCATTCAGATCGACGGATGGCAATATCAACAATCTACTATCGTCAGGAACTAAAAACAGGGGAATTATCCAATCAATGTCTCAGACGTGGCAGCAGTACAGTGATAATCAGCATTATGGAAACATTCCTTGGACGTTCAAAAGAATGAAATACTACAGCTACGAGAAAGAATATGAATCATTTGAGAGTCAAAAAGCACTAGATGAATACATGTTATTACAACAATGAAAGAATACAAAGAAAAATAAAATGGATGCCACCTGTAATGTACAGATAGCATCCATGTTCCACTCTAGTTCATAACGTGTCCAGGATTTCTGGGTACATATCATTTGTCAAGTAGGGTTTTATTGTAAAAATAGCAGCAAAAGGTTGCACTGGCTATTATGGTATAATAGGGCTAGAAAGAAACCGAGCCTACAGGCTTTTATTTAGGAAAGCGAAGAACCATGGACAGTTTTGATAAAGGCTGGTTTGTTCTGGCAAACCTACTCGGGTTATGAAAATAAAGTAAAGAAAATCTTGCAACGTGCGCAAACCCCACAATATGTTGGAAACATTTTGTGCGTGGGAAATCCCAACACAAACGGCAGTGAGAAAAATGGAAAAACGAAAGAAGTTGAAGAAAATCGTTTTCAGGTTGTCTTTCGTAGAAATGGTGATGACAGATGAAGCGTGGTTTGTCATACGAAACACACCAAACGTAACTGGTTTTTGTCGGTTCACACGGAAATCGCTTCCAAAACCAACTCCACTTTTGGAAGAGGAAATTCGCCAAATCTTGATTTCAATGGGACAAACCGTTCGAAGAATTTGATATTGATGTGAAAGTTGGCGATACTGCACGTATCATTGACTTTGCGCTTTGGTAGATTATACGGGTAAAATCACCGAAATTGACAACAACAAAGTTAAAATGATTATTTCGCTATTCGGGAATGATACAGTTGCCGAAGTGAATCAAACCAAATTGTTGAATGATAATCAAAAAGCAAGCTAGAATCAGTATATGCAGAAATTGATTCCTAGCGTGTATGCTATCTATTTTTATCCAAAATAATAAATTCATTCTAAAACCACTTGTCCACTATTTGCCCACTAACTTTTATCAGATTTGATTTGATTTTACCGATGAGAATCAAAAAGCCCGACTTTACGGGCTTTTTCATTCGGTTAATTCCTGTTAAATTAGGTACCGAAAGGCGGTAGACGGATTTTATACCCTTTTATTTATCAAGGTTTTCAGGGCGGTTCGCCCCAAATCCGCCCCAAATTTAAGCGGTCAGGAATATTTCTTTTATCTGCTCAAAATTTTTATCCGCCAAAGCCCATTTGGTGAGTAAACTTTAAGGTTATATCTGGGCTTGTGACCCAGTAGCTTGGATATGGTCACAATATCAATCCCTTTTAAGTATCAAGTAAGATGCGTATGTATGTCTTAGACTGTGATTTTTGACAGGTCTGCCACCAGCTTTTTAATGAGTTACAGGCTGAGTTCGAGACTCGAAAACACACCCTATTTTTACTATTTGCTTTGCCAGCATTTTTCTTATAAGCTTTTCAAAGTCTCAATCGTAATCTTATCGATTGGGATTTTTCTTTTTGAGCTCTCGTTTTCAAATCCCCGAAATCTTGAGTTTTAGAGTAATCAAAACCTTGTTGATGTCTACGATCCCATTTTTAAAGTCGATATCATCCTGCAAGCCCTAGAGCCTCAGAGCGCATGCCAGTGACTGAAAGGAGATAGAGGGTAAAATAGGACACGTACTGTATATTGAGCGTGTGAGAGGCTATTAGAGCTTTATATTCGCTCTCTTCCAAAAAGTCGTTATCCTCTGACCTTGTTTCTATCTGAGATTTGATTTTGGCATCATCAGTCAGTTGTAGCTGATCACTGCTCCTGACAGCTATTTTTAAAGCCCTTTGATTTGATAGTGGAATTTCTCCAATGTTTCCTGGGCATATTTTTCGCCAAACTCATTGAGTCGTTTTTGATAATATAAAGGAGGATGTCTTTTACTTTAAATCTCCAAAAGATAGGCCTGATAGTTTGAGATTTTAGTGTAAGTTCCCAAGTTTTATCCTTTACGTGCGGTCGCTTGTAGACTCTCTGACCATGTTTTGACAAAATCCTAAAAGCGAGACGTCCTTATCTGTCAAAATATTTTCGGATCAGGTTAGCTTCTACCTCCCTTGCTGCTGCTTGAGCCAGTTTTTGTCTGCAATCCACTTTTTGACTTCTGCTTATACTTTCCATCGCTGTCTTTGTAAGAGATACGGTATTCCCCATCCATTATCCTTTTTCTAAAGTAAGCCATTGTTTTTACCTCACTTTTTGTGAAAATGGGATGTATAGTAAAAGGGCTTTTTAATGCCTCGATTACTATAAAGTTTTTATCCTCATGCTGCTTTGGTCGCATGGTGCTATTATTTTTAAGTTCTCTCAATAGAGAGATGATTTCTTCATTCTGCTGAATGATGATTTGATTCTGTTGTATTTGAACTTTTCAAAACGCACCAGGACCAGTTGCATTTACTAAAGCGATAGTTTTATCTCACACATTTCAACATATGTAGTTTGTTCAGGATATTTTCCAAAATTTCAAACCATATCATTTCTTCAAAATGGAGAGCTATCCGTATAATATTTTTGTTTTTGAGAATCTTTTTGATATTTTATCTTTTCCACCAAACAATGCTATAAAGTCGTCTCCTTTAAATAATATTTAGCTAATTTATAAAATTCATCTTGAATCATTAATTCGTCAGTGATTGTCTTTAAATTATATCTGCTGCAAAATCCAACCAGTTAAAATTGGTCAAATCATCATATTTGGCAAGTTCTTCCTGAATCAAATTTTCGTATCATAAAATCGATTTGCTTCATTTTCGCAACGTGCAGTAGCATACGATTATAGATTACTGATTGTGATTAAGATGTCCTAGCTCATGCAATAGAACTCTGATTGCGTTTTTCTACAGACAACGAACTATTCAAATAAATAGTCCGAGTCTCCGCATCGTAGAACCCCAAACCCTCCCATTGGTCTGAGTCGAAAAATCGAGCTGTACTTGGATACTGACTCGATAATTCTTTTCTGTCATACTTTTAAACCTATCTTTAACAACAAAAAGCCGACCAATGATTAGCCGACTTCTTTTGGTATGGATTCCCTGCAATGCACGCATTGCAGAATAGGGCGTTGAACTCAATCAGTCTTACACTAAAACCATTTTAACACATTATTTTATAAGATGTCAACGATTTTTGAAGATTAGCCATCATTTTTGATAATTCAGGATTGTGAGTGATGATGATCTGTACTGCTTGCATCGTTCTAAAAATTCATCAATGAATTGTTTTTGATAGCTTAGTACCGCAGGCGAGCAATAAGCTCGTCGAGTACAAAAGCTGAAATTAAATCATTGACTTTCTTATAATTTTTGTATTGGCGATATCAGCTTGTTTTAGCAAATGTAGAAAATAGTAGCGTTTACGTTTGATAGCTTTGCTATCTCTTTTTCGAATACATTTATCAATAGTACGCTATTATGAGCGCAGGCATTTTCGTATAGTCTAGCTCCATCTCCTAATTCATGGCGTAATGACTTGGCTTTATATTTATCGAGTGCAAAATGTAACGAATTTGATGAGCAACCATAGTCCATATGTTCAAGCAATGCCCAGTATGGATAATCGTGCTTTCTTTTCGTACATTGCGCTTTGGTAACGGATTGTTTGAACTTACTCTTGGTGATTTCTATAGTATTTCCGTATTCTGATTGCTTAAAAATCAACTAGAATGCTATATCCATCTTCTAAAGGATTATTGTTAATTTGACGAGATAGCTCTACTTTTATGAAGTGTCTCAACATTGACAGTCAGTATTTAGTAAAATGTTTCTAATCTTCATATCAAGGGAAGCAAGGTCTTGTAGATAAGCAAAATCTAGATCTGCATATTTCCCTGTCTTTCGAAAAGTGTTTTTCCCTGAAGCGAAAGGAGTTTGTAATAGTAATTGTTTTATCTAGGAAAGTTATTGCCTCGACCTTTGTTATCGTTTCAAAAGTTACACCTTTAGAAGCTAAGTGAGCGACAAGTTCTCTGTCTATTTAGCTTTGTTGTCTTGTCATCCTCATCCTCTTGCTATTCAAGAAACCTTCGATAATTCCCTTTAATCGCTCGCTTATCGTCATCTGTCAGTGGCTTACCATCAAAAGAGCATGATACGGCCGTCTAGTTCATTGATGTCTATTTCTTGCTCTAGCTGAGTTTCTGCCAGCAATAGCAGGGTTATCTGCACGTCCGAGTAAACTAATCTGTGGACACGTTGAAAGTAGTCAGCTAACAACTTTCAATTTTTGGTTTTGGCTCGTATATTTTTCCACGAATACAAAGAATTTCTAGCAAAACCCATCCGTTCTTCTAAATTATTTAAAGATATACCTTTGCTTTATTACAAAGTTCTTTAACGATTTCAAATGTCGAAAACATTGTTTTATCAACCTTCTAGAGGATGACAAAAATATTTTAAAAACTCTTAGAATAACTTGACAAAAATTAAAGAGTTCTGTAAAATATAATTTGTAAAGCTAAAGAGTTAGTGAACAAGACAAACTCAAAAATAAGTTTAATGAAACTGATTGAGCGTCCGTTTTCTAGGTAGAACTTTACTTTTTAGTAGGTCTTTTCGCTATGGTTTTATTTTGATAAAACTTTAAAATTTGCAGAAATTGCTAACTTTTAGATAATTTTTAAAAAGAAAGGAGGAAGAGATGTTGGAAGAAATTCTGAACGTGAGTGAAAAGCCTTGAGTCTATAGATGTAGAACTCAAGGCAAGAAATGAAGACAGAAAGCTCCTTCTGAACAAGCTGAAGTAATAGAAAAACCTGCTTGGATATCAAAGAAGATCCTTTGGTCTTAATGGTTTAAAAAGAAAAGCATTGGCTGATAGAGTTAAACAAAAGGAATAACAGACTTAATTTTGCTGCAAAATCTAAGACATTCTCTATTCGTTCTTTGAGAGTTGGTTCTCTGAACTGGCTTTTTCAGTTCAGCGATTGCTTCGGATTGTTAAATACAGAGTGTAGAACGTGTATCAGCTTTTTAGTGCCAATGATATATCCATATTTTGTCTAATTCATAACATGTATCTAAAATATCTTCTTCAGACCATTCAGACATAATGTTATTTTTCAGATAATTTATGCGTTTTGGAAGTTTCTTGCTTGCTTTTTAGAAACTTCATCCTTGCGTCTTGTTAAATATTCTGCGTACATGGAAGTTAGCAGAAATTTTGCATCGTTAGTTAGAAAAATCCATTAGAATCACCTCCTTTCTGCTTTTTATTATAGCAGAAAGATAGCAAGAAAAATAGAAAAGGAAGAATATGAGTAAAGAGCTAAAGATAATCAAAGCTATCAAAACTCGTTTGATTGAGCTGGATATGACTCAAACTGAGTTAGCTAAGCAAGTTCCTGTTGCAAGTTCGAGTGATTTCTGGAATTGTTGCGACATGGAAAGGTAGCGACACTGTTAAAGAGAAAGTGTCAGAAGTTCTAGAATTGAAAATCCTTGGGCAAAAATTTAGAAGTGAGGAAAATTAAATGAATAATGTCGCAGAAAAGTCGCTCGTATTGATAGTGATGCTTATGAAGCCGCAGTTGCGTTTTGCAAGTGAGCACGATTTAAAAATCAGTCGTGTGGTTAGTATGGCTGTGCGCTACTTATGCGAAAAACGCAGAGGTCAGAGAGGTTGATGTCAAAGCAGAAAAAGTTCTGTATTGGCGATCGACGATTAACTAGGAGGGACTATGGTGTTAGTCGAGATATGACAGAATTGAAATTAGGTTTTGAATGGTATCGAAAACAGTGTAGTTTTGATTTACCGATCTGCAAAGCGAGTTGAGAATACAACAGGTCTTTCTAAGCGAAAGTTAGAAGAAGTAATTGAGAGTTTGCGAGTGACTTTTCACCATCCGATAGTTGCCAAGAAAACTAAAACCAAATGGCTATTATCTTCCTAAAAACGAGGAAGAGCGCAAAGCAGGATTGGCACTCTTATCAGAGACAAATTTTGACAGAACAGAAGAACCTTGTTGCTGTGATGTCCATTAATCTGATGATTATTGAAGAATGATGAAAAAGCCTGACGGCAATCAGGCTCACAAATAAACTTTACAAGAGGATTATATCATGAATGATCTAATGAATCAAATGTTAGATCAGCTTGAAGCTGGTCTGATGGATAGAGCATTAAAGGTTATGCACGTTGTAGACAGATGAAAAGAGACGGTTTCCAATGGAACTAAAACAAGTCTCAATGTGCGAAATGTTCTTAGGTACTAAAGATACTGGAACGTTTGATGCACGTTTTAACTGTCATAGGGATTTTCCGAGAATTCCCAAATGCTCGTGGAGAAGTATCCCTCGTGATGCAGTTATTGAATGTATCACGAGAATTGGCAAAGAAAGAACAGCTATTTAAAATAGAACAGAAGGAATTATAACATGAACAATTTACAAATTATTGCAGTTGGAACAGTCGTATCAGTAATACTGATTGAATCACTCATTATGAATTTTGTTAAAAGAAAGCTCTCAGAGCCAAGAAATCAACAAAGAGCAGTGATGGCATCCCTGTGACTCAGCGTGGTCTTATTGACTACAAGACTGGCAGACGGGTGACATCAATCCTAAGACGCGTAGAGAAGTCTTTGTTGATTGAGGAAAGCTATGGATGAATTAAAGTATTACCTCATAATATAGCTTCTGAACGAGCGGTTCTTGGCTCATTTTTAATCAATCCTGATAACATTGTGACAGTCTCCGAATATCTCAAATCAGGATGATTTTTATATCCGGCAATAGACTTCTTTTTAAAATCATGCAGGGCTTTATTTGAGCGTGGCGAGGCGATCGATACTTAACTATAAAAATCGGGAACTGAAGTTAATGACGATTTGGAGAAAATTGAGGTATTCCTTATTTAGTCGAAATTGTCAATGAAGTTCCTATGAGCTCACACGCTGAGCATTATGCAAAAATTGTGGCTAAGAAATCAAAAACTAAGGTCAATCATTAGTAATCTGTCTGATTCTATCGGCAATGCCTGATGATGAGGATGGCGGACGTTGATGAGATTATTGCTAAGGCTGAGCAGTAGCACCGATTGCAGTCAGTCAATCCAGCAACAAGAGTAGCTTAGACCTATCCATGATGTCCTACTAGAGAACTGCATGTCAAGATTGAAGAACGGTCAAAACAATAGTCAAATCACAGGAATTGAGTCAGGGTTTCATGATTTTGATCAAGTTGACAAACAGGATTACACGAAGACCAGCTGATAATCTTAGCGGCACGACCAGCGATGGGTAAGACAGCCTCTTTGCCTTTAACATTGCTCAAAAGTGTGGCAACAAAGTCAGGGAAGGCCGTGGCTGTATTTTCTTCTTGAAATGGGCGCTGAAAGTCTGGCTGAGCGTAGTGTTGTCAGCTCGAAGGAACAATTATCAACCATCACATTAGAACAGGAAATCTGACAGTTGATGAATGGCAACGGCTTATTTATGCATAAGGTCAACTTCTGTTGAAGCACCAATCTATATTGATGACACTGCCGGAAATCAAAAATCGGAGACATTAGAGCAAGAGCTAGAAGACTATCACAAGAAACTGACGGTCTCTGGTTTGATAGTCATGACTATCTTCAATTGATACAAGGGTCGTGGTCAGTCAATCGGCGCACAGGAAGTGTCGAGATTTCGCGTCAGTTGAAAAATCATTGCTGTACGGAAATTAAAAGTGCGCCAGTTACGCATTGAGTCAATTGTCGCGTAATGTGGAACAACGGCAGGATAAACGATCTATTTTGTCAGATATTCGTGAGTCTGGTTCAATCGAGCAAGATGCTGATATAGTAGCTTTTTTATATCGTGACGACTACTATCAACAACAGAAAGAGGTGCCAGCCAGAAAGCAAATGTTACTGAGTTGATTCTGGCCAAAAATCGACACGGTGAGTCTTGGAACTGCTTCAAGTTGTACTCTATCAAGGAATATACCAAATTTTCAAGCGTGAAGGAGGAAGGAAATGACTGAGACATTTTTAAAAAGAAGTCGAGAAGTACCAGATATTCAGATGCTCAAAATGGCTCTTTAAAGAGCCATATAAGAGTCTATCACACAACGCCAAGCTCATGTATGCTATGCTTTTAATCAGCTAGGATTGTCTTTAAGCAAATGCTTGGCACGATTCAAAAAGGTCAGGTCTTATGTACTTTTACAAATGCGGAATTTTGTGAGGAATAGGGTTGTCGGAAAAATACGTAACTAAAACTAAAAAGAGCTGAAAGAAGCCTGAACTTCTATACAGAAGAAAAGACAGGGACTAACAAAACCGAATCGTCTCTATATCAAAGGTCCTAAAAACGAGCTTTTGAACTGCAAATTTGGGAGACAGAACTGCAAAAAATACGGCCTCGACCCTCAAAAAGTTCAGACAATAAAGACTGATAAGAATAAGACTGATAAGAATAATAATATAGTTGTGGTTAAAGAAGTCACTGACTATCTTAATCAAGCTGTTGGAACTAGATTTTCAGCTAGCTCTCAGGCTACTCAAAAACATATCAATAGTGAGATTATCGAAGGTTACACGATAGATGACTTTAAACACGTTATTGATGTCAAAGTTTACGAGTGGAAAGGAACCGACTTTGCTAAGTTTTTAAGACCTGCAAACCTTATTTGGTTCTAAATTTGAAAATTATGTCAATCAGCAAATCACGAAAAGTAAGAGAAACTTTCTGCTTGTGCAGTTGATGAAAGGTTGGGTTTTTGACGAATCTTTTAAGAATTTTTGAAACTAGACAGGTTTTGGACGAGACTTAGAGGTACACGGTTGCCAGCTCTGGCTGACCAAAATGCCAACTCAAAGCGACGCTGAAGAAATCAAGCAGTGCCCCTGAATGTACCAAGGCCGCTATCAGCTCTTTTGAAAAAGAAGCTGAATGAAACATCCGAAGTGCAAAAGCAAGCTAGTTGATACTTATGCTGTTCTTGAGAGACAGCATTATCTCTGAGACAAACTACGAGATAAGACTTTTGCGAAATTAGGAGGTCATGAGCGACATTGACCAGGAAGCAGTAAATTTCGTAAAAGCGTCTGGAACGTAAGTGCATGAAAGGTGAGATTGGCAATGCGATTATCACTGGCCCGTCTGGGTGTCGGTAAGAGCCATTTGACTTACGGCTTGGCCGCTTATCTCAATGAGCAGTTTAAGTCTTACGATGAGCCCAAAAGCGTGCTTTTTCGTGTCAGTGGTGAGGGCCTCTTTTAGCTTTAATCAAAGAGAGTTTCAAGGTTGACAATGGCTACCTTGAGTCTAAGATGATAAAGCTGACGCCTCAATGTTGACTTTCTCTTTCTTGACGATCTCAGGAAAAGAGAGTCGCAGGTTGACGCTCGTAGCAACGAGTGGGCGCATCGTGTACCCTACGAGATTTTGATAATCGTAGTAACACAATCATCAACACAAACTTGTCCAGCGAAGAAATCAAGACTTTGTATGGATGATTTTGGGAATGAAGTGTTTGTCGTCGTCATTTTTGAGGGAGCGACTGGAAAATGTTTTGGCATATCCCTAAAAACATGAGGATAGGAGTGATTGATTATCAGAGAGATGGTAGTTTGGGCTCTTTTGATAGTGGAAATGGTTCGTATCTAAAGGTGCGAAAACATTGAATCGTTCAGGGGGGAACATTGACATCTATTCAATCGGAATAGACATAGAAAACAAGAACGATCATTTTATAAATTTGAATCTTGCTGATTATGGACGTTTATTTGGAGATAACATTTTATTTGGATACTTTAGATCAATTACCAAACCAGACTTAATAATCGCAAGTCCACCATGCGAGTCCTGGTCAAATGCTTCTGCAATGGAAAATGGCAATGCGTGTTGGAAACGCAATGATGTTTCTGATAGCTTGTTCGCTCCACAAGTAAGACCTTCACCGTTCACAATCAGGGCAAATCAGGATTACGCGAGTCAGCTTATATAAATTATCAGTATGATAGGCAATTTCTAAAAAAGGGTGAATGGCGAGCTCAACAGCTTTTAACACAATAGAAATTATCAAAAGATACAGTCCACAATTTTGGGTTATTGAGAATCCAGCAGCTGACAGACTTTGGCCGTACATTGAAGATATTATCGATTCAGAATTCACACAAAACCCTAACGGTCATGGCTGGAGCTATGGAAAGTTTTTGGTGACGGAAGAACAATATCAAGAAATTAAAGTCGGGGATGACATCCCAGAATTTTTGAAAGGACGAGAAACTAAAATGAAATGCTATAGTGAACAAATCGCTGATTTGGCTTTGGGAAATAGTGGGCTGCAGTGGGCTAAAACCCAGCGGAAGTGGGAGGTGGAAGAATGAGTACATTTGAAATATTTTTTATCCAAAAACGACCTTGAACATATCGCTAACGGTTATGAGTATAAAAATAAAAAAATCAACGGCAAAAAGATTTTTGAGAACAAATGAAATCATTTTGAAGCCTGCTTTGATAAATGATGTCATGGCTCGGTATTGAATTATAAAAATAAAATAATTGATAACGAACAGCAAAATATTGTTAATAATTTCATGGAGGTGCAAGATGATTCCAAAATTTAGAGCGTGGGATAGACTCAGAAGAGGATATTCGAAGTTGATAGAATTTACTTTGATACTGAAGGCGTTCAGCTGCGCTGATGACTGGAGGATTGTATTGGCGGGGTTTTCGAAATATTGCGCTCATGCAATCACAGGCCTTAAAGACAAGAACGGCACAGAAATCTTTGAGGGGGATGTGGTACGACTTTTAGACAGTCTATACACGGTTTTTACGATAGCGAAAAAGGCAGTTACCGCCTCAAAAACCTCACTGACGATAGATGGGTTACGGATTACATGTCTAATTTTTCACACGGTGAAATTTTGAGGTAGTCTGGAATATTTATGAAGGAAAGGAGTATTTATGATTATTATCAATACAAATCCTAAAAATCCACTTTTTGAAAAATAAAAAGAGCTTGATTTTTTAAATGTTGAGTACGAAATAAAAATCGTGACAGACGAACTTATAAAAACAATGTTTTGTTAACAGTCTCAATTTTTGCTCAGGACATTATATGAGCGGGTGAGAAGTCTAAATTTTAAACAAGCTCTTGAACTAATCAATCAAAACCCCTAAAATGTTGAGAAAACTCATTGTTATCTAATGGGAATAGAGGGCTAGCAGATTTTCCAAAAGATGGACTTATCCGAAAGCAATTGAGGGGGTTATTAAAATGAGCGAAGAAGCTAGAATGTTTTATAAGCATATAAAGACAACTAAAATATGTCCCAAATACGACAATTGCAGAACGATTGAAAAAGCACATTTTAGCGCACCCAAATTTTAATAGTAGCAGAAATTTTTAGATGCAGTCGTTAAAATTATTGTACTAATCTGCAAAAACGACCGATTGCCTGGACAAAAAGATCATTGGTTGGCTAGGAAAATTTTTAGATACTGATTACATAAATACAGGAGCAACGGAGGGCAAGAAATGACCCTAAAAGATAGAGTTGAAAATCTAGAAGCATTGTACGTCGTCCAAAAAGCGCAGATTAGCAAATACGCAGCTATGGCTTGTGTTTGTAAGTTTTATCATGCTTTTTGCTTATCGTTAGAATGATAGCAGGTTACGGGAAACAGCAAGCCCAAATCAAAGACCTGCAAACAGAGCTAGAGCGTGTGACAGATGAGCAGAAGCACGTCAACCAGCGGCAGGACGTGATGATTAACAAGTTTAATCAGATGTACTATGAGTACCAGCATAAAAAAATAACAGGAAAGGATAACTTTCCGGGAGGGTGAAAAATGAGTGAAATTTTAGGAGCAGTCTTTATGTTTCGGGACTAGTCTTTTTCCTTGGCGCATTTATTAACCACTTGGATTGGCGCAAAGCCAAGAAACAAGCAGAACAGCAAGCACGAGCAAACGAGCGCATAGAGCTTGAAGCTATGTATGTGGTTTGTGCAATCGAGCACGACCGCAGAGAACGACAACGCAAATTGGCGAAGCTAGGAAAAAGAGTCCGGGCTGGCAAATATTAAAGGAGAATCAGAAAAGTGTAAAATCATCTTAATTGGTACACTGATACTATTTTTAGTACAGATACTCTTAGTCTACTCGCTGTTAAAAATATCAAGTGTAGCAGATAAAAGAGAGGAGACGAATAAATGAGTAGAAATAGGCCCTAAACGTTATCCATACACAAAAAGTCAGTATGAGTATTCTTGTAACAAAGTATATGCTGGAAGTGACCTGATTTATGAAGTGTGGAAGAAAAAGAATACGATTACAGGAAAGGTAGCACATATATGATAAATAACGTTGTACTTGTGGGTCGGATGACTCGCGATGCTGAACTTCGCTATACTCCGCAAAATCAAGCGGTCGCAACTTTTACTCTTGCTGTCAATCGCAACTTTAAAAATCAAAGTGGCGATAGAGAAGCAGACTTTATTAACGTTGTAATTTGGCGCCAACAGGCAGAAAATCTTGCAAATTGGGCTAAAAGGAACCCTGATCGGAATTACTGGTCGCATTCAGACGCGTACCTACGAAAATCAACAAGGTCAACGTGTCTATGTGATGGAAGTTGTTGCGGATAGTTTTCAAATACTTCAAAATCGGAATAATGCTGCAAATGCGGATAGTCTATAGACGAGATGAATTAGCGTTTTAGGAGAAAACAATAAGGGAAAATGGGAAAACATATAATCGCTTCATTGCTGGTCTTAAAGCTATGATTGAACATTTAGAATTTCTGAAGATGAAGTTCGGCGCTGCTATCACGACATGGAAGAGTATGAAGCTAAAATTGATTTGCTCGAAACTCAAAAATGGATCTGGTAGAAGCTTTGGCGAATAAAACATGGCAGGATATGCGACATGCTGCATTTAAGCGAAGACAGACGAGAAAGTGGCATGCACATTAGAAAAGAGGTTAAGATGTCAGAAATAAAATGGATTAAAATTACAACAGATATTTTCGATGACGAAAAATCAGGTTGATTGATGCAGTGCCTGAACATGATGCTATTCTTGTTATTTTGGTTTAAGATTTTTAACATTAGCTGGTCGGCAGGGTGGGAATGGCCTGCTAATGATGAATAATAAAGTTCATTATACGGAAGAAATGCTAGCAGCAATTTTCAGGGCGTCCGCTAAACACTATTCGTTTAGCACTTCAAACCTTTGAAAAATTTGGGATGATTGAAATTATAAACGGGATTATTTCTTTGCCAAATTGGGAAAACACCAAAATGTTGATGGAATGGAGAAAGCTAAAGAGCAGACTAGAAAAGAGTTGCTCGCATAGAGAAAAACAAAAAGCAATACTCGAAAATGGTAACGTTACATGTAACGTTACAGTAACGCTCAAAGTAACGCAACAGATATAGATATGAGATAGATACAGATAGAAAAAGATAAAAGATAATATAGTAGTAATAGATAAGCAAAATTTTATTCAAGAAATTGAAAGCAAATCTAGGTCGTGGACTTGTAAAATTTGAATTTGACATGATCAACGATTATCTGCTCAATCAAAAGGTCTCTACTGAGCTATTTCTGGAGGCAGTTAAGATTGCGGCTGCAAATAATGTTCGCAAATTCTAATTACATAGCTAGGATTTTAGATAACTGGATCAACCAAGGAATTAAAACTCCTGAGCAGGCATTTCAAGCTCAGTGGGATTTTCAAGCTCGAAAGAATAATAAAGCTATGAGCGCCAGCCAAAAACGGGCGGCAATAATCCTGAATGGAGCAATCCTGATTATAAAAATGAAACTAGTCCTGAAAAACAAGTGGAGCTTGAGAGAGACAGAAGCAGGAACTATTCAAAGAAAATGGAGGACAAAACAAAATGACAAAAACGCTTGAAGAAAAGTTGAACAATGGTTTATTGAACGCAATCTACATGAGGCAAAATCCAGTCAAGCAGTTTGAAAAGTTGATGGAAGAAGCAGGTGAATTGTTTGAAGGCATTGCTAAAGGACAAGCCCTGTGTTTATCAAGGATGCTCTGGGGAGACATGCAAGTAGTGCTGATTGGAGGGTGAAGAAATTTTTCGCAGTGGTTTCTTTTATCTCTCGTGAAGCGTATGGAATCATTCAATATGATGGGGAATTTTGTGATCAAACTGGAGGATACACTGGAGATGATTTTTGAGGGCATGTACTACTATCCAATTGGAAACGGCCGATATTTTTGGATATCGTTACGAATATTAGGAGGTGCTTGATGACAAATTACAAGAAACAAACCTATATAATCATTCAAGAAGCAATGGTTGAGCGAATTCGATTTTTAGAAGATGAGCTTTACAATCGTGCTTACAAAAGATATCGAAAGACAAGAAACAGAGATTGATAGATTGAAAAGAAAAATGCGTGAATCTTATGCTTGAAAAATGCAAATTATGTCTGGATGAAATGGTCGCCTGCTATGACTAAGAGAGCGAACAAGAGAAGATGGAGGTCAAGAGGATGTATCTAAAATATAAACACATGCAGATTGTGAAACATGCTTTGCAGTATTATGTTCAGCGTGAAGGTGCGGATGAACACGACTTGATAGTTGAGCGAAAATCTTCTGGATAAGGTCAAACGTGAGATTGAAGATTTTAAGGAAAATGATGAAAAATCAATGTAGAGGTGGGAAATGATATTACTTGAAATTATCAAAATTTTTAGGAGCTATGATTGTCATAGCGAGCTTGATGGTTCTATTATTGGCTATTGTAGTTAGCTGATGGAGGGTAATTTTCAAAAATGAACAAAAGAATCAAAAAGAAGAGAGCTAAGCAGGCGCTTGAACATCAACAAGAACAGTTCAAGCAAACACTTGAAGACTTTGACCCACAAACAATTCAGATAGCTTTTTCAGGAAATAGCAAAGCTGTTCAGAGCAATAAGCAAAATCATTGAAATAGTCTTTTGAAAAACATCAGACAGGTACTTGAAGCAATTGCAGATCAGATACAACAGGAGGATTTTAGTGAGAAGATTAGACAACAAGGAACTTCAACGACTAGACAACGAACTTTTTCAAGTTCAGCGACTTAGACCGTACAATCAGACTAAGACGAGAAGAGTTGACCACAAGAGACCCAGAGAGCACTTCAAGCGGAGGACATAGCGGAATCAGCAAGCCAACCGAAGTCATGGCTATCAAGCTACTAGACGACCCAACTCTCAAATACCTTGAAGGCTACAAGTCTGTGGTCCAGAAATTGATTAGCGCACTGGTCGCAGAAGACAAGGAAATCTTTTGAACTACGCTGGAGCCATCCCTTTCTGAAATGGGAAGAGATTGCTGACAAGAAATTTGTAAGCATTGCAACGATTCTACAGAAGACGCAGAATCATTCTTGAGCAACATGCCAGCAATCAAAGCGACATCGTTAAAAATATCAAGTGAAAATTGAGAAAAAGGTACTATTTTTCACGAAAAAGATGCTAATATGATAGCATGACATTTTAACAAACAAGAGGACATTCGGAAACGACTGTCCTTTTTCGCGCAAAAAGGAGGTAAGCATGAATGAACTACGTTGAACTGATACGAGAAACAGAAGACATTGATATGATGCGTGATTATCTGAGAGATTGGAACTACAGAAACTATCTGATATTTCTAACAGGCATCAACACAGGACTACGCATCTCAGACATCGTTAACCTCAAAGTCTCAAACATTCGTGGCTACTACATCCTACTGATCGAGAAGAAGACAAAGAAACGACGTAAGGTCAAGATGAATGCTTTTGCTCAAGAAAAGAAATGGATAGGCACATTAAAGGCAAGAAAGTCGGGGAAATATCTTTTCCAATCTCATAGGTCGAAACAAACCATTATCAAGACAAGCTGCTTATATCATTATCAAGCAAGCTGCTGAAGATTGTGGCATTGAGAACGTAGGTACTCACACGCTTAGAAAGACATTTGGCTACCATTACTATAAAAAGCACAAGGACATAGCTATGCTGATGGAGATGTTCAATCATGCTAGCGCAGCAATTACCAAGCGTTATATCGGATTGAACCAAGACCAACAGGACAGAGCCTTGGCATCTTTTCGTTTAGGCAACTAGCCAATTTGACATAATGAAGCTATGTTAAATTCGGAAATGTAACCACATACAATCCCAGAATTATCAAGGCTTTTGAGAAAATGGCGAAAGTTACACAATATACAAAAGAAGATAACTAGAGGGTAAATTGGTATAGTTTTAGCTGACAAAGTTCGAAAGAAATTATTTTTGGGTGATTTTGAAATTTGATAGGGTACTGTTTTTCTCACGAAAAAGAGTGCTAATATGATAGTATGACATTTTAACAAACAAGAGGACATTCGGAAACGGCTGTCCTTTTTCTGTTACCAGGAAGGAGACAGGCATGAAACCAAAACATTATCCATATTCAGGAAAAACCAAAGGTCGTTGAGTCAGTCACATACTATGCAGAGAATGAACCATACTTTATCCTTAGTCTAGACGCTCACAGTTAGCATCCCAAACGGACACTAGAAAGTTCATCGGTAAAGATAGCGTATGACTTTTCAAACCAGTCAGAAAAACCCTAAAGACTAGTCGTTGATAAGTTCAGGGGTCGCATGATGAAGCGGGACAAGTATCTGTGCCAAGAGTCTTTAAGGTATGGCAAGAGAGTACCAGCTGAGATGGTCCATCACATCTACCCTGTTTCTGAATATCCAGAACTTGAATTCGTTGCTTGGAACGTGATTAGCCCTAGCTAACAGGGTACACGGCACCTTTCATGACCGCGTCAACGATAAGGTCATAGGGTCAAGGTTGTGGTGGCAAAGAAAAGAAAAAAAGATTTTGATGAATTTTTATAAAAATTTTTCAAAAATTTTTGAACCCCCACCCTGCAGAAAATTTGAACGGCTTGAGGGACCGGGAAGGAAGTCTTTCCCCTCTGAACCCCGTGAGAATTTTAAGCACATTTTTGAACACAAAAATTTGAAAGGAGGTGAAAAATTGGCAAGACCAAGAGGTCAGAGCACCATTAAGACAAGAATTAGTGAAATCCATGAAAGACATGGGCACCTATTCGAAGCACTATGATGACATCATAGAAATCTATTCTGGATTGCTCTATGACTACAAGAACGCTCGTGATGAATTTCTGCCAATGGCCTCAGATCACTGAAGAGCATGAGACGGGCGCGGAACAATCGTGGAACGTAAGACACCACTGGTCCAAACCATGGAAAAATCTCAGAAAGACATCATCACATACTCTGATAGGGCTTGGACCAATCCAAGAGCCGTCGGAATTGAGCCACCGAAAGCCAAAGATGCTGGCGGACTTGAAGGAATGATTGCCAATCTTATTTGAGAGTCAAGAACAAATCACCAAATTTCAAAATTGCAGTTGATTATTCTGAGGGTGTCGTCAGGAAGATTGACGCAGGCAAACGTCGTGAAAGCATGCCAAAGATTTCTCAAAGACCCTTGAGAGTGACCGCTTTGATTTCAAAAATGAGCAGTTTGACTTTGTAGTCAAGTTCATCGAAGGCTTAGTTGTCCATCGAAAGGGTGAATCTTTGGATGGCATGCCTCTGACAAACGTCCCTTTCATTCTTCAGCCTTGGCAAATATTCTGTATTGTCAATCTTTTTGGCTTTTTCAACAAAGGAACAACGATAAGGCGCTTTACTGAGGCGCTTTTTATGTTGCCTCGTAAGAATGGTAAGACGCCTTTTGCTTCTGCCATCGCTCTGGCCACTTCCATTTTGGATAATCAGAGCGGATCTAATGCTTACATCCTTGCTAACTCTCTCAAACAGACTAGAGAAAGCTTTGATTTTATGACTCACACAGTCAAGTACTGGAAAGACAAGTCAATCAAAATCAAAGACAACAACAATGAGCATGTTATCCGAAAAGGAATTCTCAAAAGGTTCTTTCACGATCAACGCTCTTGCTGCTGAAGAAGACAATCTTGACTCTTTTAACGGGAACATCATCATTCTTGATGAAATTCACGGTATGAAATCATCCAAGAAATACACTTTGATGAAGAATGCCATGAGGGCATACCGTAATAAGTTGCTTATGGCTATCACCACGGCTGGTGACAAAACCAAAACGGCTTCCTTTGCTCAGCGTTTGAAGTATTGTGATAAGGTCCTTGATGGAACTGTTGAAGATGATAGTTACTTTCTTTATCTGTGACGCAGACACGGATAAGGACGGTAAGATTGTTGACTTTACCAACCCAATCTATATCAGCAAGCTAACCCGTCGCTTGGTGTGACGGTTGAACTCAAGGAGTTAGTGCATGATGCAGAGGTTGCTCTTGCTGATCCACAGACTCGCAATGAGTTCTTCAACAAGACGCCAAACGTCTTTACCAACTCAATGACTGCCTACTTCAATGTTCAGGACTTCATCAATTCAGATTTGAACTATGACTGGACGCTGGAAGAGCTGGCCAAACTGCCAATCAAATGGTATGGTGGTGCTGACTTGTCGAAACTACATGACTTAACGGCTGCTGCTTTATACGGGAATTATGGAGATGTTGACATTGTCATCACTCACGCATTCTTCCCAATCACTGCCGCACACCAGAAAGCTAATGATGACGGAATCCCGTTATTCGGTTGGGAACAAGATGGCTGGTTGACCATGTCAAACACGCCTACAGTTTCCTATGACGATATCGTCAACTGGTTCGTCATGATGAGAGACAAGGGGTTCAAAATCAAAAAAGTTGGCTTTGACAAGAAGTTTGGTCGTGAGTTTTTCTCTGGTATGAAGAAGGCAAGGTTCAGCATCGTTGATGCTCCTCAGTATTTCTGAAGAAATCAGAAGGTTTCAGACGGATTGAAACCAAGGCGCTCAATGGTCAGCTTTACTACTGCCACTCGGACGCTTATGAGTATTGTGTTGGAAATGTTCGCGGTATTGAGAAAGTTGATGACATGATCCAGTATGAGAAAGTTGAAAAAGAATCTTAGGATTGACTTATTTGATGCCCTCGGTATTCGCTGGGTGTCAAATGCTAGAAGACAGTGAAAAACGCTGGCGCTATTAGCGGCTGGCTTAATGGAGGTGCTTAATGTCTAAGCGTAAACGAAAAATGCAAATAAAAATCAGGTCAGAGCCATCATCGGCCATGCAGATGTTTGTCAAGGATGACTTGTTTTTCATCTTTGATAACAAACGGCTATACCCGTCTCTCTGATTGCCCAGAGGTCCACATAGCGGTGCATAACATTGCTGACCTGGTTTCATCCATGCCAATCCATCTGATGGAGAATCAGGAGAATGGCGATATCAGGGTAAAGAATGAGCTATCAAGAAAAATTGATATCAATCCTTACAAATGGATGACTCGTAAGAAATGGATTTATAACATTGTCAGAACCTTTGCTTTTTGGAAGGTGATGCAATGCTGTTGTCTATCCAATTATCAACAAGGATGGGCTGATTGATGACTTGAAGCCTTTGCCACCGATCCAAAGTATCTTTTTGATGGCGATGAATTTGATTATCACATCAAGTACAATTACCAACAATCATTTGGACCTGATGAAGTGCTGCACTTTTCTATCAATCCAAGCCCAGAAAAACCTTGGCTTGGGAATGGCTACAGGATAGTGCTTGGAGATATTCTCAAAAATCTCAAACAGGCATCTGCTACGAAGAATGAGTTCATGAGCGGCAAATATATGCCATCGCTAATTATCAAGACCGATGCCAACACAGCTGAACTGGCCACTGAAGAAGGCCGAGACAACGTTTTTAACAAGTATATGGCAAGCACATCAGCTGGCAAGCCGTGGATTATTCCAGCGGAAGCCTTTCAAGTCGAACAAATCAAACCACTTTAGTCTAAAAATGACATTGCCATCAAGGACACGGTAGAAATCGATAAGACAACACTCAGCCAAAGTCCTTGGCGTCCCGCCTTCCTTGTCGGAGTCGGAAACTCAACAAGGATGAGTATGACAATTTTATCAGTACTAAGATTAAGTCAATAGCTGACACCTTACAGCAAGAAATGACAAGACAACTGCTCTATGCACCGTCTTATTATTGGCTGTTCAATTGGCGCAGTCTGTTGACCTACGACTTGAAAGCCTTGTCTGACATTGGTTCAAACCTCTACATCAGAGGTCTTATGGAAGGTAATGAAGTCAGAAACTGGATTAACTTACCACCAAAAGAAGGACTTGACGAACTTGTTATTTTGGAGAACTTCATCCCAGTTGACAGGATTGGCGATCAGAAGAAATTAGAGAAAGGAGACGAAAGTGACTAGAACAACATTCACTACACGGTCTTTCAAGTCAGACTTGAAAGTTCGTGAAGCGACTGAGCAAGAAGAAAAAGTCATTGAAGGCTATTTTGTGGTCTTTGACTCTGTGACAGAATTGTGGCCAGGTTGCTTTGAAGAAATCGCTAGAAGCGCTTTTGATGACACGCTAGAAAACGACATCAGGGCTCTCATCAACCACAATACTGAGCTTGTACTTGCTCGCACTAAGTCTGGGACATTGACCCTACGTGTCGATGAAAAAGGGCTATGGGCACGTATTGTTGTCAACGAAAATGACATTGACGCCCTGAACCTCTATGCTCGTGTCCAACGCGGAGACGTTGACCAATGTTCATTTGGTTTTAACGTTTTGGATGAGGACATTGAGTACCGTGATGACGGCACGACAAAGTGGACCATCAATAAGGTTGATCTACATGAAGTGTCAGTCGACCCTTCCCAGCCTATGAAGACACAGGGTTCAAGCTAGAAAGCGTGAATTTGAAGAAATCAAAGAACGCTCGCTAGAATCCAGAAAGAAAGCACTAAAGGAGAAACTTAGAATGCTAAAACAACTCATGCTACGTCGTAAGATTAACGTCTTACGTGAAAAATTATCCGAAATCAAAAGGGTAAAGACTTCAAGAAGCGCAATGAAGAACTTGAAGTTGCTATCGAAGAAGCCAGCACAGATGAAGAAATTCAAGCTGTTGAGGCTGAAATTGAAGATCTTGAAAAGGAACAGGAAGAATATCAGGAAAAAGTTGATGAAAATCCAAGAAGAGATTGAAGAACTTGAAACTGAATTGGCAGAGCTTGAAGACAATGAACCTCAAGCAGAGCCAGCCAATGATCCTGAACCAGCACCAAGCGCACGCAGTAAACAAAAAGGAGAAGACAATCTTATGACTCGCAACAAATATTTTGGTGGCATGACACGCTCTGCCATGGAAACTCTTGTCAAGAACGACAAGGTTCAAGAATTCCTTGAACAGACACGCAACCTCATGACAGAAAAAGCGCTCTGTTAAAGGCGCTGACCTGACTATCCCAGAAGTAGTTCTTGGACTTACATGCAACAACATGGACCAGTATTCAAAACTGATCACTAAAGTTTGGCCTCAAGCCAGTTAAAGGTAAAGCACGTCAAAACATCGCAGGAACTATTCCAGAAGCTATCTGGACTGAAATGGTTGCTAAACTCAATGAAGTTGACTTCAACTTCAACCAAATTGAAGTCGATGGTTACAAAGTCGGCGCCTTCACAGCTGTTCCAAATTCAATCTTGCAAGATAGTGATATCAATCTTGCTAATGAACTCTTTTCGGTCTTGCTCAAGCTATCGGTTACGCTGTTGATAAATCAATTCTTTACGGAAAAGGCACAAAAATGCCTGTTGGGATTGTAACTCGTCTTTCTGAAACATCTGAGCCAAGCTACTGGGGCAAGAATGAACAAGACTGGACAGACTTGCATGAAAACACACCTATCAACTATTCCAGCTGGCATTACAGATCCTTTTGAAGTTCTACCAAGAATTGGCAACTAAGCTCAATGTGATTAAAAGCGATTACTCAGACGGCAACGTCTTCTGGGCAATGTCTCGCAACACACATCAAGCGCTTAAAATCAAACTCTTGTCATTCAATTCATCAGCTGCTATCGTTTCAGGTCTTGACAACACTCTTCCAGTAATTGGGGGTGAGGTCGTTGAGCTCAACTTCATTCCTGATGGTCACATCGTTGGTGGTTTCGGTTCTCTACCTTCTTGCCGAGCGCGAAGGTGCAACCATGGCATCATCTGAGCACGCTCAATTTATCGAAGACAACACGGTCTTCAAGGGTGTTGCACGCTATGACGGCCGTCCAATTTTCGGTGAAGCATTTGTGGCAGTCAACGCATCTGGTACAGATGGAGCTGTTGCACCAAAACCAACTGACGTGACTTTTTGCTGCTGACAAAGCTAATGCTTAAGGAGGTCTATCATGACTAAAGAAATTAAAGTCTCAGCTCAAGCGCTGGTCAATTTTGCAGACTCTCAGGCTGTCAGTGGCATCCGACACATGGGCGAACAATTTGAGACAACACAAGAGCGTGCTGACTATCTCAATAATTTACGTGATTTTAAACTTGTCAAAGTCTTGGAAGTCATCGAAGAAAATCAGGAAGAAGACAAGCTTCCTGATCCTGAAACCGTTCAGACGAAAAAGACGGACAAGAACCCAAAGATGACGCTGAAACTGGTGAATAATCATGGCTAAAGAAGATGTTTTTGAAGCTACTTAAATTTAAAGATGGCATCAAAACAACCAAGCGTGATGACTACCTCAACCCATTGATTGATAGCGCAATTGAGGAGCTTGAAAACATCAAGGGATTGCTTTGAATTTAGAAAAAAACATCTCATGTTACTTTCGTGGTCGATTGGGCATACTACAAGTATGTTAATCGTGACAATCCTGTCATGCCCCAATACCTCAAGCAACAGTTGCATGATTTTTCAGATTTCTTACCCAAAATCAAAAGGAGGTTAGCATGGCTTGGGAACATGATGTCACTCTGATCAGCCGGAAACAGGTTGATGAAGATGAGCTACTACAGCCCATCTTTTGAAGAGCAGAAAGAAGAGATTGCTTGCAATAAAGCGATCTCTGACTCGCTCTGAATTTTTATTTCGCAGCGCAAGCTGACCTGAAAAGCCAACTATGGTCCTTGAAGTACACTCGTTTGAGTATGACAATCAGGATTATCTGGACTTTGAAGGGGAGCGTTATAAGGTTATCAAGACTTTTGAAAAGAGCCCTGAGATAATCGAATTAACCTGTGAGAAGGCTGTAGAAACTAATGAGGTAGATGATGACTAATGATTTAGCGGATGAAATTGCCAAGGCTTTGGCTGAGTACTCTGAGGAGCTTGCTGAAGAAATTGATGAAGCTGCCGAGGAAGTGACCGATGAAACGGTGAAAGAACTACAGGAAACCTCGCCAAAGAAAAAGGAAAGTATGCTAAAAAGCTGGGCTAAGAAAAAGGCTAAAAAGTGGCCAGTGGGTAGTCTATTCAAAAGACCCTCACTACAGATTAACGCACTTGCTGGAACGTGGTCACGTTCTGAAAAATGGTGGACGTGCCAAGGCACATGTGCACATCGCACCAGCTGAACAGCACGCTATAGAAAAAAATTTGAAGAAAGAATCATGAGGTTAGGGGAAATGATGACAAAATCAGATTTTTGCCAAGCTACTGAAAAAGTTGAAAATACCTGTCAGGTACAGGGCCTTTAGAAAAGGCGAGGCTCCTCAATCGCCATACGCAGTCTATTATCAGCTTGGGAAGGACAATTTTAACGCTGATAATCAGCCATACTTACCACAGAATCAGTCATCGTCGAACTGATTACGAACAAGAAAGACGAAACTCTAGAATCAAAATTTGAGAGCCTGTTGTCAGAAAACAAGCTCTTTTTGAATTTGAAAGTGAAATCGAACTTGACAGTGAAGGCCTTTATCAAGTCGCCTACACTGTCTATCTAATCTAGGAGGATTATATGTCAAAACAAAAATAACAAAGTCGAATTTGGACTTGAAAATGTCCACTGGGCAACAATCACAGAAGCTGAAGATGGGAAAATTACCTATGGTACGCCAGAACCATTACCTGGTGCTAATAAGCTAGAATTAGAACCAAAAAGGTGAAACAATGACATTTAATGCGGATAACACTGAATATTTTGGCGCGAAAACCAATCTTGGGTATACAGGAACGGCTACTTTCGCAAAAACTTACAGAAAGTTTCTTAATGAAAGTTTTAGGGAGAGGTTTTGGAAGAAGACGGTACTGTCTCTGAAATCTCAAATGCAGTCACTTCGCGCTTTGCACTTATGTTTCAATTTGAAGGGATAAAACTGCAAACTCGACATGACTTTATTATTGTAAGGCTAGTCGTCCAAAAGGTGGGTCACAGACAAAAGGAAGTGATGTTAATACGGTAGAGCTGGAATTTTCTGCAACTCCTCGACCAATTGATAAACGTGTTAAGAATCGCACAACAAAAGACACAACAGATGAAGTTTACAATAACTGGTTTAAGTCCGTGCATGAGCCAGCTGCTAAAAGTTGAGAATCCAGGAGGTCAATAATGGAACGCACTATTGAAATTGATGGTATTGATTATCGTTTAGTGACAAACGCTTTTACTCCAATTGCGTACAAAAATCAATTTGGTCGTGACTATTTTCAGGATATGCTGAATATGTTTGAGGGCGAACAGATGATGAACATGATTAAAGCAGCTGAAGGAAATCAAAACGTTACTGAACTTGATATGTCAGCGTTAAAAACTTTGATATGACCTTTTTCCAACGTTTATTTTTGGGTCTTTGTCAAATCGGCTAACCCACAAACAGATCCTTTTGAACAGTATTTCAAAAATGGAACGTTTCCCAATTTCAGAAATTGCACCTATCATGATGGAAATGCTTGAGGATAATATGGCAACTAAAAAGTCGATGACTCCACCAATGCAAGCAATGAGGTATTCACAGTAGAGTCCTACCTGGCTTGCTGCAAAAGAGACAGGCTTGTCATTAGACGAACTCAAAAGAAATTTCAATGGGAATGGCTTTGGATTACTCAGACAGACTACATCAACGCACGAACCGAAAAACTCAGAAGGAAATTCTGGACCAACTCGCAAAGCTAGTCAATCAGATTTTTAATTCATTTTAATAACGGGCCGTCATTTTTGACGGCTTTTATTTTCAAAGAAAGGAGATATATGGCTGGAAAAAAATCAAAGGGATAACCATTGAAATTGGTGCAATACCCAACCGCTTGAAAAAGCTTTGAAAGGTGTTAATGATAGTTCTGTTAAGACTTCAAGAGAAATCAAAAGAAATTGATAAAGCTTTTAAAAATTTGACCCAGGAAATGTTGTCTTGCTGACGCAGAAACAAGAACTGTTAGGAAAGCAAATTGCTACTAACAAAGAAAAACTTGAAACGTTGCGTCATGCTCAATCACAAGTTGAATCACAGTTCAAATCTGGCGAGATAGGAGCAGAACAGTATCGAGCCTTTCAGCGTGAAGTTGAGCAGACAAAGAATATTCTAGGTAGTTATGAGAATAAGTTAGAAAAATGTTAATCAGGCATTAGCTGGTAATGGTCAGGCTGTAGAGAATAACACTAAGACAATGAAAGGTTTGCAAGAAGAAACGAATAATCTCTTGAAAAGCTGATCTTATCAATGATTTTTAGTGATAAAATATCTGCTGCTTCAGATAAACTGTAGACGTTGGTAAAAATGCTTTGGAAGCCTTTCAAAGAAGTTGATGAAGGTATGGATACCATCACAACTAAAACAGGAGCTAGTGGTCAAGCGTTAGCTGATATGCAAAATATTGCCAGCAACCTTACTACATCTATTCCGACAGATTTTTAAAACAGCGGGTAGCGCTGTAGGAGAGTTGAATACTCAATTTGGTTTGACTGGCGATGCATTACAATCAGCTTCTGAATATCTGATTAAGTTTGCGGATATTAATGGTGCTGATGTAACTGATACAGCAGTATCAGCTGAACAAGCAATTGAAGCTTATGGACTGCAAGCAAGTGACCTGAAGAGTGTTCTTGATACAGTTACCTATACTTCACAAGCTACAGGTGTTGGTGTGCAAGACTTAATGAGTAAGGCAATTGCTGGCGCACCTCAAATCAAGCAATTAGGTTTATCTTTTAATGAAGGTGTTACCCTTATGGGTAAATTTGAGCAAGCAGGTGTCGATTCGTCTGCTGCGTTGGGTTCTTTATCAAAAGCTTCTGTCACTTATGCTAAAAATGGGAAGTCGCTAAAAGATGGACTTGCTGAGACCGTTGAGAAAATAAAAAAATAGCACAAATGAAAACCGAAGCATTAACAGCAGCTTCTGAGATTTTTGGAACAAAAAGGCGCTTCACGAATGGTTGATGCTATTAAACTTGGAACCCTTTTCATTTGATGACCTTGCTAAAGCTGCCGAAAAATTCATCAGGTGTTGTCGGAAATACATACAATGAAAACGCTTGATCCAATAGATGAGTTTACAGTAGCTCAAAAATACTGCAAAAGAAAGCTATGTCAGAAGTTGGAGCTGCTATCGCTGAGACTCTAGCACCTGTTTTAAAAATCTTTAGGGAAAAATTTTTAAAACAAGTGGCTGAATGGTTTAACCACTTGTCAGCTCAGTTAAACAGTTTATTGTCATTTTTGCTTTAGGTGTTACTGTCGTTGGAGCTCTGTTGCCTGTATTTTTAGCACTTCAAGCTGCGGCATTAGCAGCGAAACAACTATAGGCGAATTAGTTGCTGCTTTCTTACCCTATTGCAGGAATAATATTAGGAGTTAGTGCAGTTATTGCTCTATTGGTTATAGCTTTTAAAAACTCTTTGGGATAATAACAAAAGAATTTAGGAATGCTGTTACTCAGATTTGGAATAGCATTCTAAAAATATTTAAGAATATTATTTCTGAAAATTTCAGCTTTTATCATGAGTATTTGGGGGACTTTAACCAAATGGTGAAAGATAATCAGAAACTAATCCAATCAACAACTAGAATTGTTTGGAACAACATCCAGAAAATCATCAAGATAGTCATGAAAGTGATTGGTCCAATAATTAAAGCAGCAATGACCAATATAAAAACAACAATCAAAACAACTTGGACGATTGTTAAGACAATTATTTCAACTACGCTGAATGTTGTGTTAGGTATTATTAAAGCAATTATGCAAGTTATAAATGGTGACTGGAAAGGTGCGTGGCAAACTCTCAAAGATACTGCTAAAGTCTTTATTGAAAGTGTGAAAGCGGTTGTCAATACAGCACTTGAAGCACTAAAAGCAACATTCACAAATTCATGGCAAGCAATGAAACAGGTTGTTTCCACTGTACTTGCTGCAATTGTATCAATTGTTCAAAGTATTTGGTCTTCTATTGTGAGCTATTTAAGCGGTGTTGGCCAGTCAATCCATAATACAGCTTCCAATATTTGGAATTCCATTTTATCGACATTAAGTGGCATTTGGAATAGCATCTACAATGCTGTGATGAATGTTTTTAATGCGGTGGCTAACTTTTTATCAAATCTATGGAATACTATCTCAAGCACAGCATCCAACGTCTGGAATGCCATTATGATGACACTGCAGTTTATTTGGAACAGTATTTATAATACCGTTATGTCCGTCTGGAATGCTATTTGGAACTTTTTGTCAAATTTGTGGAATACAATTTCTACAACAGCTTCAAATATTTTTAACGGTATAAAAATACAATTTCAAACATTTGGAACGGCATGCTTCTTACGACTCAACATATTTGGAATGGTATTAAAGATACTATTTCAAACACAATCAATAGTGCTAAAAATATTGTAAAAAAATACCATTGAAGCTATGAAAAAGATTATTTGATTTCAAATGGTCACTACCTAAACCCAAAATTCCTCACTTTACTGTGAGTGGAGAAAAGCACCTTGGGGATTCGGTGGTGAAGCTCCCTTCCTAGTATAGGAGTTGAGTGGTACGCTAAGGTGGTATTTTGACAAGACCAACTGCTTTTTGGGATGAATGGTACTAATCTTTATGGTTGGTGGCGAAGCAGGTGCTGAAGCTGTATTACCACTAATGAAAAGCACGCTTGGTATGATTGCAGATCGCATTATGTCAACAGTCACAGATAAGATAGTGGTTAATGTTTCCTAAACAAGAACCTCAACCAATTATCTTAAACGTTGATGGGAAGACATTTGCTAAGTTGATGGTAGGTTACATCTCTGATGCACAAGCTGATCGTCTGAGAATATAGAAAGTGGAGGGACAATTTAATGTCTATGAAACATTATGGCATTACATTCAATGGCAGGCATTCATTCGATGATGAGGATTGATTCTGCTTGAAGATAAAGAAATTGGCATTCCAGATAAGAAGAAAGTCACTATACAAGTGCCATTTTCAAATGAAGTCTATGATTTTTTTCAACTGTTTATGGTGGTCAGTTATATGAACAACTGAAACCAACCTACAATATCCAAATCCAAAAATAATATTTATGGAACTAAAGAAGCCATGAATATGACCAAAACTAAAAAGCAATTAACTGGCTTATAGGAACGACTGGATATACTAAACTCATTGATGATGCCTATCCTGGTTATTATTTTATGGCTGAGGTTCAAGGTAGTTCATCATTTGTTGAAGATTGGAGCCATGGAGTCTTGAAAGTCACTTTCACGGCTTATCCTTTTATGATTTCGGAAAAAGCTGAAGGGAGTGATATTTGGGATGATATCAACTTTGAACTTGATGTATTACAAGATGTCTCCTTTGATGTTAAGGGAGAAACGACTATTATGCTCTATAATAACGGTATTAGTCTAGCTCGTCCAGAAATCACAGCAACAGCACCGTTTAAACTAACGCTTGATGGAAATGAGCACAGTATTAGCGTAGGAAGTCGTATCTATGATTATTTGACACTGTCAGATATGAATGAAATTCACATTGTGGGAACTGGGGAAATTAGCTTTAAGTGGTTTAAGGAGTTAATCTAATGTATCGAGTAACTTTAATAAAACGATGGACGTGAAACGATCATTCATAATCCTTATACAGGTGGAAATAAATTGTTGACAGGTGTTATCAAACTAGAAATTAACAAGGTTGGTCAGTTTGACTTTCAGTTTTTGCCGAATAATGACGGTTATAAGTCTAAAATCAGACCTCTACTCACGTTGGTTCAAATTGTTAATGAAGTGACTGGCAAAGAGGTTTTTTATGGCCGTATCGGACCAGTGCTAAAAGATATGGTTGAGTCTGGCATCACGTCATTTACATATAATGCAAAAAGTGAACTTGATTTTTCTAAATGATAGTAAGCAAAAAGCCACTTATTTTCAAAGGTGGAAAGCGTGCACTCTTGCAGCGCTTGTTAGGTTATCATAATCAAATGACTGAGAGCTACAAATCTTTTCAAATTGATGATATTACTGATTTCATAGCGGAAATGACTATATTGAGTGTGAAATTGATGCTACGAAGACCACTTTAGCAATTATCACCGAGCTTATCATTGATAAATTTAGTTTGGAAATGCAAGTCAGACGTGAGAATGGTACTCGTTATCTGGATATAAAGAGAAAGATTGGAACTGATAGCAACACAGCTATTAAGTTGACGGTCAATATGGTCAGAAATTCTCAAAAGCTTAATCCAGATGAAATCAAGACTAGACTCGTGCCACTTGGAAAGCGTAATGAGAATACGGGGAGCGTCTAACGATTGCTAGTGTTAATGGTGGTAGATTATATCGATAGGCCTGATTTGATAGATGAATTTGGGATAAAATGTGATAACCTCACACTAGATGATGAAACAGATCCAACAGCACTGAAAAAGGCTGCTGAGGATGTGATGAAAAGTCAAAAAAACAGTGAATTATCAATATACGTTGGACGCTATCAATCTTAATCTTATTAAAGCGAATTTTTGATGAACTGGTTGAAGGAAATACTTTACGCAGTCATCAACCCTGTCATGGGAATTGATGAACGCCTTAGGATTGTCAGTCGTCAGATTGACATCTCCAAAGTTGAAAAATCAACTTTAACTATTGGTGACAAATTCAAATCTGCTGAAGAGTATCAAGCAGAAATTATCAAACAACGGACACAAAATCTAGTTTCAAAACAACGGCTGGAAGCAACAGAGGAAGCTTTGAAAAATTCAGGAAGAAATGGCAAAAACAAAATCCAGACACAAAATCAACGGAACCTGAAAAACAGAAGAGAGAGTTAATGGCAGGAATTGACAAATATTTAGACATCATAAAAAAAGGAGTTTTCGGTCGCGATGTTAGAAAAGCAATTCATGATGGAATAGCACAAGTTTATGAAGATGCAACATTTGATGGAAACACAAATATGGAGGTTGCAAAAGCGAGGGGGAGTAATAGTACGCTTTCGGAAAGGTTAACTAACATTGATCTTAATGTATTGAACAATATAGCAGATATTTCAAAAGTTGATGCTCGTATAGATAATATAATTTCATCAACTGGAAATGGTATGATACCAAGTGAATTAATTGATATTAGAAACGGATTTGATGGGTCTATCTATAAAACGGCTGGAGAGGCTGTTAGAAAAGCAACTTGGTATTTTTAATGGAACAAAAATTTAATAAAAACAAATACAAAAATTGAAGAGCAGAGTGGTTCTAGGAGAGCAGAGTTCACAAGTACAAATGACGGTCTTATGATAATTGTTGGAAATGCAATAGTTTGGGATACTTTCTATTGGAAATGGATTGATAGCAATCGTCCTAAATTAATAGCCGGAACTACTTATGAGATTTCAAATTTTTAGGTGAACCACAAAGTGGAGTGCGTGGATGTATTATTAATATTGAAGATGAAAATGGAAATGTAGAGATGCTCAATAACTCAGAAAAACGATTTTTACTTATACTCCCCAAAAAACGTATATGTAAATTCTTGGCAGGTAGCATTGACTGATTCTAAAAGTTACAATTTAGTATTAAGACCTTCAATCCAGGTGAAAAGCGAGGACAATACATTTTATTGGTGGATCACCAACGTTTAAAAGCAATTTTGACTATTTCGAAAGTAAAAACAAAAATTATTAAATAATATAGAAAATCAACCAATTAAACTTCTACAAAATTCTTTTTGAAAAAGGAACAATTAATAACTCTGGTCAGGAAGAACCTGAACCGACTCATGTTAGATGTAATCAAATGAATATTGTTGAGTTAGGAACAACGGTTTATTATGACCTCCCAGAAAATATCTATATAAGATTTGAGTTTTTGATGTACTCGTAATTTTGTTAAGCATAGCTCTAATCTAAAAATCAGCATACTTTTATCTCAGAATACCCAAAATTTAGATACATTGTTTTTAATAAAAAAATTATGATAATAAAATAACTATTTCTGATGCCAAGAAAATTAAAATTTATTATTTAAATATCAATCAAAGAATTCTAGAAAATTTATCATTCAGCAAAATCGAACCTGATGCAAGAATTATTGCAATAGGAGATTCAATTACAGAAGGCTTAAAAATCTTACAACAATCAAAAATACTATTTGAAAAACCTTGGCCAAAAAGTAATGATTGAACTTTATGGTGGCAGTTTAATAAATGCTGCAGTTTCTGGTCGATCTATTACTGGGAATGACCCAGATGATTTTGATGGACAAAATTGCTAAACATGATTTTAATAATTTTGACATTGCTATAATTGCAATGGGGAACAAATGATTTTTAATAATCAAATCGAACCTGAATATGTTAAAGAGCGACTTAGAAAAGGTTTAAATACAATTTATAAGCAAAACCCAACAATCAGAATTGCTGGCATTCTGCCACATAATATTATGAGATTGCCATTCACAATTCCAGCCAATGCAGTTAGAGTTGATGCATATCAATTTGCAGACAAAAATGGTAAGACATTATCCGATATGTGTGATGCTATTGCTAGTATTTATGATGAGTTTCAAATTCCTTATATTGACTGACGAAAATCTCCCTGTTTTGACACTACGAACGTATGATAAAATGGACTGTCGATGGGATTCATCCAAATCAAGATGGTCATAATCTAATTGGTCGAAGAATTGCAGAGTGGTTAAAAAATTAATGTTTAGATTTTTTTAGGGAATAGTGTAACAATCATTTCAAATAGCAATTCTTAATTAAGTCTTAAGAGCTTTTATAATACGATAGAAAGGATACTTACATTTGTGCAGCTAATCATGTAGTGGATTATATATGAATTTTTCATTTTTTAGTTTTTGAGAGCTATCACTCATACGGAGGATGGCTTAATTTTATATGCTTTGGCGCTATCGTCATTTTAGAAATCATTGATTTTTGCGACAGGTACATTTGCAGCAATTATCAATCCAGATATTGAATATAAAAGCAAAATTGGCATCAATGGTTTGCTTAGAAAAGTCATTGGTGTTTTTATTTTGCTAGTACTTATTCCAATGTCTATATTATTACCCGAAAAACAGGCTTTTGCCTTCTTATACTCAATTTATTTAGGGCTATCTAGTCTTCACATTTCAATCTCTCATCGAGAATTACCGTAAAAATGAAAAGGATATGTCGCTATTTTTTCAGCCTATTGTCAAAGCTTTGCAAAAATTGATTGACAAAGGAGATGATGAATCATGACATATGTTGTAACGTTTGTGATAGGAGCAGTCGTTGGATTTATTATTTGTGCACTTTGTGCATCAGCGAAATAAAAGGAGAATAAAATATGAGTATTGAATCAAGTATTGCAGAAATGCGCAGATTGCAAGCAATTCCCGCGCATTATGACATGGGCGACCGCTACGGAAATGACGCAGATGAAGACGATCGAATCGAGTATGACTGTAGCTCGTCTGTCAGTCAAGCTTTTGGGGTTAAGCCTTAATAACAACACAGAGACGCTGAAGAGCAATTTGCCAACAATTGGTTATCATCAAATTTATGATGGTGTAGATGGTTCTATCGATTTCGAGCGTGGTGACGTGGTGATTTGGGGCCCTCGTGATATGTCTAGCTCATTAGGTGCGTTTGGGCATGTTATGATTATGACAAGTCCAACAACTATGATCCATTGTAGTTATGGCTATGACGGAATAGCGGAAACTGATTACAACCAAATTTGGGAAATCAACGGACGACCTCGTGAAACAGTCTTCCGCGAAAACGGACAAATAGTAGCACCACAGCCAGCTCCTTTAGCTAACAAATCACACAAATTAAAAATCTATCGCGTAGATGATCTGCAGTTTGTTAATGGAATCTGGCAAGTTAAATGTAATGACCTTTGTGCCAGTAGAATTTGACTGGACGCAAAACGGAATTGCCTGCGAGGATATTGACCTTGTAGATTCGAATGGCAATCTACTAGCAGACCAAGAGACAAAAAGTCGGTAGTCTGTTTGTCATCAATCCTAAAAGCTGTCATTTCTGACGGTCAAGGCGCTTATGGATCTGGTAATTATTACTGGCGACACGTCACCTGCAGCAAGCGGTCAAATTTGGCTATCTGTTTGGGATGTCAATCATTTACTTTATGGTTAATTTATAAAAAAGGTATAATGTATCCTAAAATCCCTACTGGCTTAACGGCTGGTAGGGTCTTTTTGTGTTGTACAGAAACTTGACTACACAACATATAGTACTTGACATATATGGTATAATAGTATTAGAGATACTAAATGTTGTTTTAGAGGATGAGAGACTTTGGCGAAATTTTTAAAAATTATTTCAACAATTTTTTTCTTTTTCCTGTACCCCTCGGTGTTTTGTGCAGTGGTCTCTGTACTTGTAGTCTATTTATTTTCTAAATTACAAGAGAACAGACGTAATGATTACGAATTATCTTATAAACAGCAAACACGTGATAATTGATAGCCAAGAAGAAATTATCCAAAATAGAAATCAGAGAATATCTGAATTAGAAAAATATAATTCTCAATGGCAGGAGGAGTAACGATGGGGAACACTTTTTATTTTTTTGTTAACGACTGCACTACTTGCTTTATTTTATATTAATGACACAAAGCAGCACAAGCGCCTTATTTTTTCAGAACTTACTAGAGACGCATTTTAAAGAAAGATGTTATTAAAGAAATTGTTCGGAAACACCAACTGACCTATCCTGCTCTTTGCAAGAGTAGTTCTATCTTTTTACGGATAAACCAAGACGATGTTTTTAAAATGGTAAAAACTCTAAAAAGTGGAAGGAGAGTTACACAGTCAGCTTGATAAGGAATTGGATCAGATTATTGCTGGGAATAATGAAGACTTAATAAATGTTTTGCGCTGGTACTTTTTAACATATGCAACGATTGAATCTATTAAGAGTCATGAAGATTTTAAAGCGCTAGACCAGGAAGTAGATAAAATAATAACTGGGCAGGTTGATAAAACGATTTTAAAAGATAATTTTCGTTTTGTTAATTTCTCCGCTAGCACTGCTAGCGGCTTTGATAAAGGAAATTTTAGAAAATAACCTTGTGATGGAAATTATTGAGTGACAAAAACTGTCAGCTATTGCTGTCAGTTTTTTAATTCTTCTGCATATTCCGTTAACTTACTAGCAACCTTTAAACTGAGATTTTTCAATTTTTCGAGTCCCAGATTTTTAGGTGTGATAGATTAGCTTTGTGCTACACCGGTTGCTTTTGATATTTCGTATTGACTGCAATTTTAATGAGCCATTCTATTTTTCACTGTCTGCTTTCATAGTTCCCCTACTTCATGATAAAATATAAAATAATTGCAATCATAATAATCCAGATAATAAACGCTTTCCAATCAAAAAGGATGTTTGGTGATTTTTAGATTTACTTTCATGATCTTTTTGATATACTTTACATAGACCCCCAAAGGGCGAGGGAGGTTTACTCGATTTTCGAATTGCCATTCAAAGCTGATGATTACTAAGTTTATCTTGACGGAGAACTTGAATTTTTAGCTTTGGTGGCTTTTTTTCTTATGCTTGGCTCGCATATCTTTACCTCCTATTTTATTTGTAAGGATTGCTAACCTCCTTACATTATTTATATATATCATTCGATATATAATGTCAAATGTTTTGATAAAGTTTTTTTGATTTTTAATAAAAAGTTGTCAGTGGGGAGTTGTAGATATAAAATGAGCGGTCAAAGAAATCCGCCCCAAATCCGCCCTCAAATTATTTTTAAAGTTAGCCTGATTTAACCTGACGGAAAATCAAAAAGCCCGACTTTTACGGGCTTTTCATTCGGTTAATTCCTGACAAGTCAGGTACTGAAAGGCAGTAGACGGATTTGAACCGACGATCAAGCTTTTGCAGAGCCGTGCCTTACCACTTGGCTATACCGCCACAACGTTTATTATTTTATCCTAAAAAATCGTTTTTCAGTCAAGAGTGTAGATTGGTTTCTCTTTGTAAAATTTTTAGTGTTTTTCGATTAAATTTAATCATTAAAGTGGTGAAATTATCATCTTGATAAGCCAAAAGAAAAGGTTGGATTGATAGTTTTCTTGCTTTTAGTTAAGGTAACAATAAGATAAACATGTTTAGCTGAACCAACTGACTTCAAAAATATCAGCCACCATCTTCCTAAAAGGTAAAGAAGTCATAAGTTAATTTCCCGTTACTTTGCTTCCTTTTTAATAATTGTATCCATCTCATATGGCATTTCTAAAATTAGATGTTCATATTTTTAGCCATGGGAACTTCTTTAACAAATAAATGTTTCCAGCTATCAATTTGAAAGAAAAAGTGCTAAAATTCAAGTAGAAGTTAGCCAGTCAACAAAAATCTGAGGTGACTTGTAGTTTTAAAAACTTTCTTAGGATCGTTATTAATCCAATTTTTTCGATGAAAGTGACTTGTTTGTGGATCGTTTTCTTAACTCCTTAGGAAGCCATCGTCTGATAAGTCTGTTACTGACTCTCGTTTAGTTCCTCTTTCCCATGAGGAGTACGGGTGCGCGTAATAGATGTTGTCCTGTGGAAATACCTCAGCTAGTCTATTAAACTCCGTTCCATTATCAGCCGTGATGAATTTGATGGTATCCGCTTTCCATAAGTGCAGCGACAGCTTGATTGACCGACGGAGCGGTTTTGTCAGAGATTAGTCGGATGAACTGGTGCCGACTTCTGCGGTCAGTGAGGGTGAAAAAGCACTGATTTTTCTGCTTGTTCAGAATGACGGTATCAATCTCATAATGCCCATTTTCAAGACGTTGGTTAATGATTTCAGGTCGTTCCTCAATAGACTACTTCCCAGCAGGTTTAAACCGTGGACTAGCTCTCTTCTTTTCAGTTTTTTTGGCTTTGGGGTAAATCAAGTCCTTGTAGGTCAGTCCTAGCTGTCCATGATGAATCCAGTAGTAGATGGTAGATATGGGGACATTGACTTTCTTTGCATTAATCATCATTTCGGGAGAGTATTTCTGCTTGATATAGTGCAAGATTTTCTCCTTGGTAGCCTTATCAAGTCGACACTTTCGGACAGACTTCTTTCTAGCTGATTCGTAACGACTTTGAGCAGCATCTGCAGAATAGAGCAGTTCAAACTTTCCCTTGCGTATTTGTTGGCGAACCAGCTCACGCTTGATGTCATTATGAATAGTTTGAGGTGCTTTTCCAAGCAAGAGAGCGATTTGACGATTTGATTTTCCCTCGTCCTTCCATTTTTTAATTAAACGGCGCTCAGCTATTGTTAAGTGCTTGCCTTTTGGGGTATAATGAGTAGGCATCTTAAAGAATCTCCTTGTGTTTGTGGTGAACTACAAGTATATCTCTTTGAGATGTTTTTCATACACTCAGGTGGCCAACTTCATTTTTAGAACTTTCAAATTGGAAGAAAAAAAGTTTAAGAAAAAGTAAAAAGATAAAAAGGTATTGACAAGAGAGGAGGAGG